>Ga0102924_1000931_pt1 | contig 34921 bp, 30 predicted proteins | sample PaiPotPPM11metaG_FD_80116 | JGI IMG/M metagenome (GOLD analysis project Ga0102924, IMG submission 80116) | Iron sulfur acid spring bacterial and archeal communities from Banff, Canada, to study Microbial Dark Matter (Phase II) - Paint Pots PPM... ...
TCAACTGGCGGAGGAGGTGGCGGGGGATCGTTCCGGCATCCAGGCCACTGGCACTGACCAGGGCCTGAAGCTGCGAGCGCTGCGCGTTGGTGAGAGGCCAGTTCGCATGCTGGCATGCCAGCAGGTCCCTGGCCACGTAGGCGTCGGCGTTCGCGGCGGTGATGAGCGCTTCGCGGATGACTGGCGCTTGTGTAACCTCGCCGGCCAGAGTGAGCGCGGTCATCAAGATCCGCGCGCGGATGACGGCTGTGCCCGGGACTTGTACTTGCGCTAGCGTGAGCGTGGCGTCGGTCATCGTGGCGATGCCGGGATTGGTGTCCTCCCTGGCGGTGCGTTGGCACAGGACGCGGAGCACTGCCTGGACAGTTTGCTCCCACGGCTCGGCTACGTTCGACTGGTTGACCATCTGAGCCGCTTCGGCCGGCTGTTTGTCGGTGAGGAGGGCGAGGATGCTTGCCTGTCGGCCGTCGAGGAGTCTGGCACCGGTGCCCCGGTAAGCGGCGGCGTGATCGGCGGCTTCCTTCCAGCGCCCAGATTGCGCGAGGGCGCGAATGCCGTCGGCGAGCAGCGCCGTCCAGGTAAGCGTGCACGCTTCCTTGCGACCGTCCGCCGTGCTGGTCAGGGCGCCGAAGTCGATGCGCATGCCGTCGATGACGGCGGTGGTCTGGCTGATCGCCGCCGTATAGAGAGTTTCGAGCGCTGTACGGGCGTCGTCGCCGTGCCCGTCACGAATGAGCTGGCGGGGGATGTTCAGGACCGGCTGCAAGGCGAGTTTGACTGCCCAGCGCGGCAGCGGTGCCGACTGAACGAACAACTCGAACTGCCGGCGGCACAGCGAGCGCGCCAGGACGGGGACGCCGCAGTCAGAGGCGATCAGGGCGGCCTTGTTGAGGACTTTCGCCGCATGGGTTGCCCGCTCCTGGCGGCTTCCCAGATCCGTGCTGGTCGCGAGTGCGACGAGTTCCGCGATTCGCATTTGGAGCGGTATGCCTGGCGGGCGGGGCCGCGGCACTAGCGGGAACCAGGCGAGGCTGGCGGGCGCGCGTGTGCTCATCCGGCTTCAGCCTCGGCGGGATCAGGGCCCAGGAGAACGGTCTTCGCCGTGCTCGCCAGGACTGACTGCGTTGCGTAAGGCAGTCCGAGTCTGTTCCAAGCGAAGATGACGTGGTGGGCTAGCACGGCGCGCAGGCCCCGGTGAAGCTGGCCGGCGGCGGTGAGGGCGGCCAATTCGGTGCCCACTGTGGTGTAGGACGCTGCCCAGTCGGCGCAGTGGCCAAGGCGTGCATCCGGGTGCATCTGGGTTTCGGCGTCGACGAGGAGGAAACGCCGGACGGAGCCGAGCAGGCCAGGTCGGTTCGGGATGGCGACGTGCAGGGGCTGGCGGTAGCTGGCCACGAGGGCCCAGATGTCGCCCTGCTCGAACCGGTCCTGATAGGCGGCGCGCATCATGATCGAGCAGAGCATGAGGGAGATCTCGCGGCGGTGCCTGCCGTCGGGCTGGTCGCGGAGGTAGGCCAGGATCGCGCGGCTGTCGGAGGCGAAAAGGCAGTGCGCCGCCGCCATGCCCTCGGGGCCGCCGAAAGCGAGGGCCTCGGGCTCGTAGATGACGCGGGTCCAGCCGGTGAGCTGCCCCGAGATGGTCAGGTTGTCTAGGTGCCGCTCGATGGCGGTTCTGCCGTCGTCGGTTGCCTGGTAGCGGAGGCGCCAGCAGGGGTTCTTGCGGATGAACCACCAGGCGCCCGCGGTCGTATCGATGTGCTGTGCGAGGTGCGTGGCTGCCGTGTGCTCGGCGACGTCCCACCGGGGGAAGGTGATGTTGACCTGGTGCCAGTCGGGTTCTTCGTTCATCGGGTGCATTTCCGTCCGGTCAGGCGTAGGCAAGGAAGGCGTCCCAGCAGGGCCCGGGAGGGCTGCCGGTGGTGGCGGTGTGCAGGGCAAGCGCCGTCCCGGCCATGCCGTCGAGCAGTTCGGGATTGCCGTCTTGGCAGGCGGTGAGCTGCGCGGCGAGCCTGGCGGTCAGATGGGGGAGCTCGCGGTGGATCCCGCTGGCGGGTGAGTCGTCGGCCATGCGCCATGCGGCCTGGAGAAGACCGGCGGTGCCGTGGCACAGGCCGGTCTCCGGTAGCCGGCCAAGCTCGGCAGGGTCGCGCAGGACGGAGAGGATCGCCGCGTCGGCCGTCCGGCGGCGTGCCGGGTCTCCGAGCGCCAGCCCGGCGAGTTGCTGGGCGCGGGCCGTGCCGGCGACGCCGTAGCACCACGATGGCCGTGGCCGCAGTTCCTGGGCCACGTGCCCGGATTCGGACTGCGTGGTCGTGATGACGCCCGGCCACCAAGGGGCGGCCTCGTCGCCGTGACGCCACTGGTCGGTCCAGCCGCAGATCCGGCGGGCCGCTTCGTCCGCGCCTGGGGCTTGGACGCCGCGCAGGATGCCGAGCGACAAGACCGCGAGGACGCCGCTGATGCCGTGCGACATGCCGAAGTTGCCGTGCCCACCTGGGTAGTCGGGGCTGATGTCCCCGTGGGGCGAGGAGTCGGTCCACCAGGACGGCAGCCCTTTCGGCGTGCCCGGGAGGGGATCAGTCAAACGTGCGAGGGCGGTCAGTGTGCTGCTGGTGATCTCATGCTCGGGGTGGGCGGCCAGGTGATAGGCGGCGAGCCCGGCTAGTCCCCGGATCAGGTCGAACTCGCGCAGCTCGGGGTACTGGTCGCTGTCCATTCGTGCGCGGGCGGCGGCGATCGCTGTCCGGGTGGCGCAGGTGGTTGCGTCGTCTAGGGCTGCGAGCGCGCGCCTGTAGTGGCCGGTCGCCTTTGCGGCGATGTTGGCGACGAACGCGACCGCGGGCGCGCCGAAGAACAGGCGCGCGTTGGATGCCGCGGAGATGCTGCCGCTGGCGGCCTCGGCGAGCCAGGCGCGGGCGGTCGCCCAGTCGCCGTGTCCGGTCCGGGCGCGCTCGACGTGTAGCAGGGCGATGCCGGCTGCCCCGCCGGCCAGGCTCTGGGGCCAGCGGCGCCCGTCCCCCTGGTACCCGCCGGGCAGCACGGTGCGCGGGCTCGCGAGAACGGCCGCGATCCGGTCGGCTGCGGTGAGCGGATCAGGAACGACGGCGGCGGACTCGGTCATGAGGCATTCTTTTTCGAGCGGGCCAGCCAGCTGAGCGCGGCTGCCCTAGCCAGGTGCAGGCACGTTCGCTCGGCCTCAATATCGGGGCCGGCGGTCCTGGCGTGATGCAGGTGGAGCAGGTCGGGCAGTAGTTCCCCGGGGCTGAGGGCTCGTGCCTGTTCCAGCGCGGCCCGGTACCGGGCCAGTGCCGTGTTCCGGGCGGTCCACGCTTCCGTGAGGTTCCGCGCCAGGCCGTCCTTGCCAGTGCCCGGCTCGCAGACTAGGGCTACTGCCTGGTCGTAGACGGCGCGTGGCAGCGGAGCCGGGGTGGTGCGCGTGTTGCTGACGAGCCAGCGCATCGCGTCCGCCTCGTCGCCGGTCATCGCGGCGGCGATGTCCGTCATGCTGGCGGCGGTCAGTGCCCGCGCATCCGGGGCGTGTTTGCCTGCCGATGCCTGGGTCTGTGCCACGGCGGCAGCCGAGTCTGCGGCGAAGAACGCTTCCGCCGCGCCGATCGCCTCCGCGCCGCCGAACCGGGCGGTCTCGGGGTAGTAGGTGTCCCAGCTCACCCGCCTGACGAGCCCGCGATCTCGTAGTTCGCTTGTCCACCGGGCCGCGTGCCTGGACGCTGCGGAGGAGCGGCGCTCGCCTAGGAGGATGCGCAGCCGCAGATGCGGTTCCGGGTCGTCGTAGCGGATGAACCACCAGAGGGTCTCGTCTCCGAGCGTTGCCGTGAGGGCGGGCAGGTGCCGGGTGACGATGGCGTCCTGCAGGTCGCGGGGCGCGTAGAGCTTCAGGTAGAGACGTCCGTCGCAGCCAGGCAGATGCCCGCGCGCGGCGGTCGCGGTCGTCGTGCCTCGCGGGCGGACGGGGGCGGCGGATGCGGCGGGGATCGCGAGCGGGATGACGATCTCGTGCGGGTGCCCGCCGGACCAGCCGAGATCACTGGCGGTTGGCGCGGGCCGAAGCCTGGCGTGCCCGGTCCGGTCAACCTCGGCGCGCAGGAGGGCGCGGTGCGACGGCTCCGCCAGGTTGACTGCGATGCACTGGTCCCCGTCGCCCGCAAGGACGTTCTCCGGGAGCGCGACCTGGTCGGCCCACCCTGCCAGGGCACCAGACCAGCGCGTATCGTCCGCATTCCTGCCGGGCAGGTCGTCGGCTTCGAGTGTCCAGCGGGCCGGGGACAGGACCGTCCGCCGGTAGCGGAGTGCGGGGACGAACGGCAGCGCGGCCGCTGCTCCCCAGTCGAACGCCGCGCACGGGGCAGCGAGCGCGACCGGCAATTCCCGCAGGAACCGGGTTAGCGGGTGCGAGTGGACGGTGAGGTCGACGGCGCTGGGCAAGATCGTGTGTACCGGCCGCCCACTGGCCAGGGAGATCAGGTGCAGCCTGGTCGCATCGGCGGTGACCGCTAGGTCCGAGAGCGGGACCTGATCCGCGGGACTGGCCGCGCGATGCTCCCCGACTGACACGACCAGCCCGGCTATCTTCGGGGTCCGCGCGACGTTCTCCGAGAACGCGTAGAGCGGGACGGCTGAGATCTGGGCGAGCACGGAGCCCCGGTGGACGCCGGGCAGGTTCTCGTAGACGCGCACCATTCGCATCTGGTCGGCCAGGCTGAGCAGGTACAGGAACCGGCCGGTGACCGTTCCCGCCCCGCGTGACACCCCGGTGACGTGCAGCGTGAACTGCCCGCGGTTAAGGCTGGCGATGCTCGCAGAGTGAATCCGGACGGTCAACTCGGTACTTGGCTGCACCGGTTCACCAGGACCGGTGACGGCCAGTTCCTCGATCAGCGCGTCATCGAGCACGACCTCGCGCTCACCGCGGACCGCAGCCCGCTGCGCGAGCTTCAGCAGTGCCTTGTCCCGGTCGGACAGCGGCGCGTTCTGGTCGGCGAACGGGGAACCGAGATAACCAGCGGGGTAGCCGATCCCGGTTATCTCATCGGCAGCGTCGAGAACGGGAACGACGGCGTAGGGGCCGTAACGGTCCAGGAACCGGACGTGCCATGCAGTCCAGGCCCCGCTCAGCACCGGTCGCCGGGCCAGCCGGGCCAGCACGCCAGCCGCTGACGCGGCTTCGGCCGCGACCGCCTCCGGCACAACCAGATCCCAGTCAAGCCGCAGGTCGACCGCGATGGCCGGGCCTTTCCCCTTGTGCATGCCGGTCATCACGACGGTGGCGCGCTGGCGCTCCTCGCGAGCCGCCTCAGGTCCCGGTGCCCGGTTGTGGCGCGCGAGTCTGGCGCGGACAGCCTCGAGGCACCTCACCCTGGCGTCGTCAGGCGATACGTTGTCTTTCAGCTCGTCGAGCAGTGCTGGAAGGGGGTCTGGTGAAGTGATCGGAGCACGCAGGTTCGTGAGCAGGAACCGCTGCTCAACCAGGCGCGCGATCAGGCCGTTGATCATGATTGAGGGGGCCGCGGGGAATTCGGCGCCGAGCTTGGCCGCTAGGCCGGGGACGCCGATCGGGTCGCGTGCCGCTTCCAGCGCGGCGCGTGCCGCCGCGGTCGCCCGTACTTGCACCCGCTCTGGCGCCCTCGCCGTGGCACCGGCCGGGCGGTGCCCGATCGTCAGGTGCCCGTCCCGTTCGGATACCAAGCGGCTCGCGACGACGGACAGGCCGGGTAGCAGCGCCGCGTCTGACTCAAACGCTTCGATCACGCCCGCGAGCCAGACCGCGTCTGTTTTGGCGGTCCCCCTATGGTCCGCTCCGGTCTCAATGACTGCGTTCGGGCCGATCCGGGCTGCGGCGATGCCGGCGAGGAGACCGAACGGGGTGGCTCTGCTGCTGCCGCGAAGCAAGTACCGGAGCACCGACAGTCCGGCGCTACGGGCGGCGACCGGGGTGAGATTCTCACCCGCCCGGATGCGGGCTACCTGGCGCGATAGTCCGGGACTGGCGGCCTCGATCGCTGTCGCGAACGCGGGGACCTGCCACACCTGCTCAAGCCACGACCGCCAGGGTTCGGCGCTGACTTCCGTAAGCTGAACGTCGGGCCAGGGGAGACCGAAGAGATGAGCGTCCCACGCGGGCGCCCGGACAAATACCGCGTCAAGGTACTGGTACACGATCCGCCCCAATCGACGAGAGGGCCGTGCCCGGCCGCACCAGGACGGCTGGGCACGGTTGGCGCGTCTCTCCGGCGCGTTCGGGAAGCCGCCGTCAGCAGCTCCCGGCACACGCCGACGCGCAGGTCGACGTGCAGTTGTCGTCGGTCATGCGGATAAGACGATCCGCCTCGGGACCGGACTCGATGATCGTCACGTCCAGATCGAACTCATCGAGCAGCGGCCCAGCCGGCCGGCTCAGCTGTACTGTCACGGGTATTTCCTTTCCAAAGGGGTTAACTTGCCTTCGTGCCTGCCCGGCAGCGCGGCTGCCGGATTATCGCGGACTAGCGCCAGGTCACCGTGAGGAGGCCATGGCGCTTGACCACGGCGGCCGGCGGTACCGGGTCCGGGGCTGACCCGTCCGGGACGTAACGGAACTGCGCGATCTGCCGGCGGAAGTAGTCGCGCGCCCAGCGGCACAGCAGGTCCGCGTAGTCCTCGGCCAGGACCTTCGCCTGCGGGCCGTGCGCGATGACCCCGCTCTCGTACCCGCCGGGGCTACCGCCCGCCTGCCTGGAAGTCCGGTAGGCGATGCTGTCGCCGGAGAGTATCGCCGGGATGCCGTAACGCGCCGACCGGACAACGGCGCCCCGGTCGATCACGTCCTGGCTGGCGTGCAGCTGGGCGACGTGCGGGTGGTTGAGCGTGGTGAACAGGCTCACCTCGTCAGGGAAGTCGTACCTTTCCCCCGTCCACAGCTCCAGTTTCGGCGTATTCAGCGCCGCGTCCAGCGCGGGAGCATTGATGCTGAGACCGGGGTTGTCGGTGTGGATCACGACGCCCTCGCGGAGCGTCACCCTGCGGTCGGCGTGCGCACCGTCACCCCGGAACGGGACGAAGGCCGCCAGCTGGTAATGCCGGCTTGCCAGGCCGCTCCCGAGATGCTCGAAGGTGATTGTCCGCGTCAGGCCGCGCAGCCGCAGCGGGACTACCATTCGGCCACCAGGGGCAAGCTGCGAGATCCACGCCGGTGGCACGTCCCACGAGCCCGCGGTCACGATGATCCGGTCATACGGCGCATTCTCGGGAACGCCGTGCTCGGCGTCGGCGAGCACTACCCGCACCTGGTCGTACCCAGCGGCGTCCAGGCAAGCCCGGGCACGATCAGTGACCTCCTGGTCGATGTCCACCGTGGTCACCTGGCCGTCAGCCCCGGCGAGTTCGGCGATCAGCGCTGCGTTCACGCCGCCAGACCCGATCTCAAGGACGCGCATGCCCGGCTCGATCCCGGCGGGCTCCAGCATCATCGCCTGGATGTTCGGCGCCGACAGCACGCTGAGCAACAACCCGTCCGCGTCCCTTTTGGTCATCACGGTGCCGTGCGGCGCATAAGCCGCCTCCGGCGACTCCCCGGGCGCGAACAGGTGCCGCGGCACCGCCGCGAACGCGGCGGCCACGCGCTCGGACACGATCGCGCCCTCATCGCGCAGCGCCCGCACCATGGCTGCACGCTGGTCATTCACCCGGTCCGGATCATTCTTTCTGCCACCGGTCGCCTCGGCAGGCTGGCCGGAACCGACGGTGCTTGCCGTCTGGGACACGCGCTATTCCTCGCTTTCATCAGTTCGAACTGACCCCTAGCCTGGCGGCGTGTGCCCAGGAGGGCAATCTTGCGATCATGACGATCCGCGAAGTCATCAGGTGCGGCGACTTAACACATCGTTAAGAGCGGGCAGTGGTGGCGTGCCACGATGCGGCATAGCGTGGAACGCGCGGCCTTTACGTCCAGTAATGTCCACATACTCGACTGACAGGGGCGGTCAAGCCGCGCAGAAGCAGGCAACTACTCGTCGAGGAGGGTCAGTATGGCGCTGCGGTTCATCGGCAAGGACCCGGATTCCCCAAGTGGCGACAGCCCGTCGGTGTGGGATGACGGAGACGATTTCGTGATCCAAGGCTGGAAGGTCAGCGATCCGGGCGAAGTCTCGGAGTTGCTGCGCACGGCCGGGCAGAATGCGGTTCCAGGGCATGAGGCGCTCATCAGGTTCCCGAAGAGGCTGATGTACTTCTTCGCCGAGGGCAGCGGATGACCTCTCCGGCTGCGGATGAACTGCTGCGCACGTGTGAACGGTCGGCGGTGCACCTGGAGACCCGGGACTGCTACAGCCGTACCGACCCTTTGTTCACCAGGTGGCAGGCCGGGTACCGCGATGACCCGGCCGACCGCGATTCGTGGTGGCGGCCGTGGCTCAGCCTTGTCGCCGAGACGCGCGAGCGGGGTGTCAGCATCAGGCGGGCCAGGATCGTCAGCGAGCCAGTCAGCGAGTACATCCGGTTCGAGCACGGGATCACGTTCATGAACGTCGCGGCGGGCGAGGACATCCGATGGCTGCCCCGACGGAAGGCATCCCGCCTGCTGCTGCCGGGCAACGACTTCTGGGTCTTCGATGACCGCCTCGTGTTGTGGAACCACTTCACCGGCGAAGGCGAGGTCTCCCCCGACGGCAGGGAACTGACTGACGACACTGAGACCGCCAAGATATGCGCGGCGGCGTTCGAGGCAGTCTGGGACCTGGCCATCCCCCACGATGAGTACCAGATCGCCTGACCCGCGCCATAGTGTAGGACGAGATCATGGTCGGCACCTCGTCCTCATCTGTGCTGCACGCCAGGCAGCAGATAGCAGTCCGTCTGCGCGAAATCCGGCTTGACGCCGGTCTGTCGCTGCGCGCGGTCGCGGACGCGGCAGGGTGGCACGAGTCGAAGTCCTCGCGTATCGAAGGGGCGCGGACGAGGCCGTCGGATTCGGACATCCAGGCCTGGTGCCGTGCGTGCGGGGTCGAGCGCCATGCCGCTGACCTGATCGCAGCCTCGCATGCGGCTGATTCGACGTGGACCCAGTGGCGGCGACTTGAGCGGCCTGGGCTACGACGGGCGCAGGAATCGGTTATCCCGCTCTGGGAAGCCACGCGGAAGTTTCACATTTACTCGCCGTGCCTAATCCCGTCCCCGCTCCAAAGCGAGCCCTACATCCGCGCCCTGCTGAAGGCGGTCCGGGACCGTCGGCCAAATCCCGTTGACGACATCGAGGATGCTGTCGCCGTGCGGGTGGCCCGGCAACGCGTGATCTACGAACCGGACCACGAGTTCGAGGTTCTGGTGGAGGAGAACGTACTTCGCCACAGAATCGGCGGCAACGGCGTATTGCGAGAGCAGCTTGAACACCTGCGCGCGACGATGGCAGTTCCCTCGGTGCGCCTCGGCATCATCCCGTTCACTGCCGACAGGTCGCTGCTCCGGCCAGTGGAGATGTTTTTCATGTTCGACGAGACCGAGGTTCAGGCCGAGCTGGTCTCTGGATGGCTCCGCGTCACTCAGCCGACGGAGGTCGACATGTATGCCGAGGCTTTTATGCGCCTGTCGCAGATGGCGGTTTCCGGATCCACAGCGCGGGCACTGATCACCCGCGCCCTGAGCGAGCTTGCCTGAACTCGCGTGCAAGTTCGTGCATGTCTTCTTTCGTTTTCTTCCTCGCGTCCTTACGGTCAGTAGCGGCGTCATATGCGCCAGGTTCTAGCCGGTCAGCAGCAGGGAAGCAGGCGAGCGGGTTATGCCGGAATCCGACGCATCCCACCGCGGCGAGTCCTGCATCCGGACCGTGGTCGGCATTCGCGCGGAAGTAGCCGCAGAACTGTCCCGCATCGCGGGGGAGTTCCCCGGCTGGCGTCCCTGGGTATCCGACGCCGGGCGCTGGTGGGCCACGCGCGAGGGCCGCCGACCGGCTGACCCTCCAGCGTGGTGGGCCATGACCGTTGACGCCGACGACACGGGAGGGCTGCGGGAAGCGATCGCGGAGCAGGAACGGCTAGCAAGCCCGGTCGGCGCGACATGACGGCGGTACGAGCGTGCCCGTCCTGCCGTACGGGCGTGGTCGCCCGGCGGCGTGACCCGCTGTGCCCGACGTGCATGAAGGCCGCGCGGGAGATTCCGTCGCGGCCGTCGTGGCTGTTTGACTCGCTGCTGCTGCGTCAGGCCCTGGCCGAGGTCAACCTGCCGGCGGTCCCCGGGATCGTGCGGGCGGCGTCCGGCCTGTCGCAGAAGGACCTCGCGACGATGGTCGGCTGGAGCGAGGCGGTCCTGAGCTACTACACACGCGGCATCCGGGACGGCATGTACGACATCCGCACCGTGCTTCAGTTCGCTGACGCGGTGGGGATGCCCCGCGCGGTACTGCTGCCGATGATTTTCGCTGACGGCGACGCTGGCATTGGGGCAGGCGCCGGTAACGGGGTGGGCACGGGGCTGAGCACGCGTGAGCTCGGTGACCTGCCCGCCGTGAACGCGCCGCGCCGCGCTTCCGGCTCCCACGCCCGGTACTGGCAGGCGTGCGCGGACGTGCTGTACGCCAGGGACCGGTCCGCCGGCGGGACCTTCCTGCTGCCTCTGGCCATGCAGCAGTGGCGGCACGCCCGACTGGCCGCCCGGGAAACCAGGGCCGGGGAAGCGAGCAGCCAACTGCTCGCGGCGGCTGGGGAACTCGCGCTGTGCACGGGGTGGATCGCCCTGGACGCCGAGCAGTTGCCGCTGGCCCGGTCGCTGTATGAGCAGGGGCGCGAGCTGGCGGCCGGCTCCGGGGATGCGTTGCTGGGCGTGCACGCGCTGACGAACCAGTCGATGCTGCACGCCGAGCTAGCGCGCACCGGCCCGGGCCGCGAGTCGGCGTGCCAGGCGCTGAGGCTCGCGTTCCAGGCCCAAGAAGAGGGACGTTACATTCCGGCGCCCCGGCTCCACGCGCTGATCGCACTGCGGCAGGCCAGCGCGGCATCCCTGCTGGGCGATAAGACCGCGTTCCAGAAGGCGCTCACCCAGGCGCGTCTCGAGCTGGACCGGGGTCCCGAGGACGACGATCCGCCCGAGTGGCTCCGTTTCGTCGACCGCACCGAGATCATCAGCGTGGAGGCGCGAGGCTGGCTGAATCTGGGCGACCCGGGCCATAGCGCCCGGCTGTACCGGCAGGTATTCGAGTCCGCAGTGAGCCCCCGCGACCGGGCCAGTTTCGGCGCAGGCCTGGCGGACGCGCTGCTAAAGCAAGGCGCCCGCCAGGAAGCGATCACCACGGCCACGGACATCCTGCCAACGCTCGAAGGCGAGGTGATGTCCACGCGCTGCCTCAACCAGCTTCGCCTCGTCCGCCAGGCCGCCGCCAGCACTACCGGGGCGAGGGAATTCTGCGTCCGCTTCGACGCGGCTGAGCGGCCGCTCGCTGCTTCACGCACCCATCCGGATCCTCATTTACGACAGGGAAGGACTCCGTGAACCCCATCGGCGCTCATCCGGTTTCCAACGTCGTTGACGTCACGAAGGCGCACCCGGCCCGGATGTACGACTACTACCTGGACGGCAAGGACCACTGGCAGGCCGACCGCGAGGCCGCGGACAAGATCCTCGCGGTCGCCCCCGAACTGCGCGACAATGCCCGGGCCAACCGCAGCTTCCTGCGCCGGGCCGTCCGCTTCCTAGCCGCGGAACGGAGCGTCACCCAGTTCCTGGACATCGGCACCAGCATCCCCACGTCCCCCAACGTCCACGAGACCGCCGCCTGCGCCCGGGGAACCCGCGTGGTCTACGCCGATAACGACCCGGTCATCCACGCCCACGCCAACGCCCTGCTCGCCGGCACCGGCACCACCAGGATCATCCTCGCGACCTCCGCGACCCGGACGTCAACCTCGCCGGCGCCCGCGCGGTTGACAGACCCGCCCAGGGTGACGATGGCCCGCCGCGCGTGGTCGTAGGGTTGCGGCTGCGCTCCCTGCGGGGAGCGGAGCTGGGCGGCGGAGCCCCGGAACGTGGGGGCGGCCAGTTCCGCACGTACGAGCAGCAGCCGGGACATCCTCGAACATGCGCGCATGACCATCTCCGGTGACGGCGAGCAGGTCCTTGATGAAGTCGGCCGCCAGTGTCGACGGGCGTACTTTGACCGGCGCGTACCGGACGAGCGCGTCGGTATACGGGTGCGGGTGGCCGTACTCCAAAGCCAGCCAAAAAGTGCCCCCAGAAGGATTCGAACCTTCGCACCTGGCTCCGGAGGCCAGTGCTCTATCCCCTGAGCTATGGGGGCTCACCAACGCAGAAAGGCTACCAGTCCGAGACCCCAGTTGTGACAAGCGCGCACCCAAGCTCGCAGCCGCCGCCACCTCTCAGCCACTCCTCAGCCAAGTTACCGGCTCCCTTTAGGCAACACCCCGCGAAAGGCGGTACCCTCACCGAGTGTGACACAAGGTTTGGGGCGGGTGCTCGTTGTCGACGACGACGAAGTGATTCGGCAGCTCATCGCAGTGAACCTGCAGCTCGAGGGCTTCGAGGTGGCGACGGCGGTGGACGGCCAGGACTGCCTCGACCGAGTGCAGGAGATCGCTCCCGACGTGATCACGCTCGACGTGATGATGCCGCGACTCGACGGCTGGGAGACCGCGGTTCAGCTGCGTAAATCGGTGGACACCGCGCACATCAAGGTCGTGCTGATCACTGCCCGCGCCCAGGAAGACGACATCGCCCGTGGCGCGAACGTCGGCGCTGACGCCTACCTGACCAAGCCGTTCGACCCCGGCGAGATGATCCGGGTCGTCCGCGAACTGGCCGGCGCCCCGCCCGCCTAAGCCCCGGCTAGAGGCAGTGACCTGGGGAAAAGAAATATTTTCCCCCGGGAAGCAACACTTTCGCCGCTTTGGCGTCATTTATGACCGTAAGCATCACTAAGTTGCGACGAAGTGGAGCAATCACGGTCATGAAGCACAAATTGTCCCGGATTTCCATAGCCCTTGGCGTGAGTGGGCTGCTGGCGGTCGGCTTGGCCTCCACCGCCAGCGCGGCGACGGCGCCGACCTGGAATCAGCTGCTGTCAGTACCGAACAACCCGGTTAGCAGCCCCTTTGACGAGTCCGCGGTTACCTTCGACGCGGTTGTCGCGACCGGCGCGACCACGGGCTGGGCATTCCGGAGCGACAGCACGGTTGCCTACGAGCGCACCGGCGCCACCAGTTGGAAGCAGGTCGCGTTCCCCGGCGGGACCGGCACGGTCGAGGCCGCCGCGGCGTCCTCGCCGTCCAATGTGTGGGCCGCCTACGACTTCTCCGGCGGGTCGCAGATCGACCACTGGAACGGCCAGAACTGGAGCGTGGTCAAGACCTTCCCCGGCTACGTCAACGGGCTCTCGGTGCTCGGCGCCGCCGACGTGTGGGTCTACGGGGGAGTGGACACAAACAACGACGGTATCTGGCATTACCACGGCGGCACGTGGACGGAGGTGTCAAGCACGCTCCAGGGCGGCTCCGCGCTTTCTGACCGGAATGTGTGGGCGTTCACCGGCGGGACGATCGAGCACTTCAACGGCACGACGTGGAGCGCGACGGACGTCACGAACCTGCTGCCGCCCACCGGCACCCCTCAGGTGGCCGGCATCGTCGCCGTGTCGCCGGATGATGTCTACGCGACCGGTAACGGCGGCGAGGACGGCCACGGCTCCCCGCTGGCGGTGCTGCACTACAACGGCAGCGCCTGGACCCAGGTCGCCAGCGGCAGCTTCCAGGGCGGCGAACGGCTGGCTTCCGACGGCAATGGCGGCCTGTGGGTGCTCGCCGTCAACGGAAACCAGGAAGTGCTCCATTACACGGGGGGCACCCTGAACGTGGTGAACATCCCGTCCGCCACGTCGCAGCCGGTTGAGCCGAGTTCCATCGCTCTCATCCCCGGCACCAACGGGCTACTCGTCGGCGGCTACCAGTACGTCACGACCAGCCCGACGTACACGTCAAACTCGCTCGTCCTCCAGTACTCCTAACCAGGCCGGGCCGATAGTCAGGCCCAGTCGTAAGCCGAGCGCTGGCGCCGATCGCGGGCCACGGACATCGTTCGCGGCCCGCGGTCATGTCAGCCCGTAGCCTGAGACGGTGATCACCAGGGACCTGCGGCGCGCACTCGCCCGCGCGGCCGTGGCCGCGGGCGTTGCGGCGGCACCCGCGGATCCCGGCCTGCGCCCGACGGGCACCCCTGGCCGGTACGCCGCCAGCATGGCCCTCGCGCCCGCCGCGGGCACCGACCCCCGTGAGATGGCCGCCGCCCTGGCCGCCCGCCTCCAGGCCGAGCCCTGGATCGCCCGGGCCGAGGTCACCGGCCCCGGCTACCTCACCGTCACCGTCACCCCCGAGGCCCTCGCCGCCGTCGCGGACACCGTCACCGCCGCCGGCCCCGCCTGCGTCACCAGCGACGCCCTGGCCGGCGTGACCGTCCCCGCCGCACCCCCCGGCGACCCGCTGGCCGCCCGCACGTGGGAAGAGGCGAGAACGGCACTCGCCGCGCAACTGACCGCCCGGCTCGCCGCCGCGGCGGGCGCGACGCTCACCGAATGGTCATCTCCCGAACGAAATCGGCCTACTCTCAACGCTCACCCCGACTCCCCGGGCGCGGCCGAAGCAGCGTCGGCATCAGCCCGGAAGCACCCAGCGTCGTCCCCCCAAGCGGCAACTGCCTTCGCGGGCCGCGACGCGGTCACGTTTGCCCTGGCCAGGGCCATCCCCGGCAAGCCGATCAGCATTGATCCGGAAATAATAGCGAGACGGGTGGTAGGTAATCCCGCCTATGCTGTCAGGTACGCGCACGCCCGCGCCGCGTCCGGGGTGCGCTGGGCAGTTGTCTCTCGGGGGAGCGATCCTCCGCGCCCCCCGACAGCGATCCAGGGGGATGCGGGTGTCCCTCCGTCGGAGATGACGGTTCTGCCGTGCCCGCCCGCCGACCCGGGCGAGTTGGCACTACTTGACGCGCTGTCGTGGCTCCCAGAACGGGTCGCCACCGCCGCGCGCCGAGCCCGTCCGGACGAGTTCGCCCGCTACCTGGAGGGTCTGGCCAGCGTCACCGTTGACGTCCTGAGTACCGCGAGCCACCCAGGCCGGGGCAGACCGCCCGGAAGTGACAGACTGACCCTGGCCCGGGCGGCGCGAACCGGCCTCGCCGCCGGGCTCGGGCTGCTGGGGATCAGCGCGCCGGAGCGTCTGTTAGCCGATACATATAGGAGCCAAAGCTGTGAGCCGTGTCGCCCACCCGGCGGGGCCACGTCATGGGGACGTACTGCCCGCCGATCACCCGCCGACCCCGCCGGCGGACCTGAACGCGCTGCACCCGGCGATATGGCCGCGCGGCGCGCTCCGGGTCGGCGGCGTCCTGACGCTTGGCGGGATCGACGTCCGCGACCTGGCGGCGCGGTTCGGCACGCCGGCGCTCATCATGGACGAGGCGGACGTCCGCGGCCGCGCCCGCGAGTACGTCGACGCGTTCGGCGGTGACGCGCAGGTGTACTACGCGTCCAAGGCGTTCTGCTCGCGCGCCGTCCTCCGCTGGGTCACCGAAGAGGGGCTCGGCGTCGACGTCTGCACCGGCGGCGAGCTGGCCGTCGCGCTGTCCGCCGGGGTGGACCCGGCGCTGATCACGCTGCACGGCAACAACAAGCTGCCCGCGGAGATCGAGCGGGCGGTGTCCGCCGGGGTAGGGCACATCGTGGTCGACTCCTACGAGGAGATCGCCAGGCTCGCCTACCACGCCGAGGCGCTCGGGAAGCGGCCGCGCGTCCTCGTCCGGGTGACGACCGGCGTCGAGGCGCACACGCACGAGTTCATGGCGACCGCGCACGACGACCAGAAGTTCGGCTTCTCGCTCGCGTCCGGCGCCGCCGACGAGGCGGTCCGCCGGGTGCTCGCGCTGCCGCAGCTCGACTTCGCGGGGCTGCACTCGCACATCGGCTCGCAGATCTTCGACACCGGCGGCTTCGAAGTGGCCGCTCACCGGGTGCTCGAACTGGCCGGGCGCATCCACGCCGAGCACGGCGTGCACGTGGCCGAGCTCGACCTGGGCGGCGGGTTCGGCATCGCGTACGTGCCCGAGGACGACGCGCCCGAGGTCAAGGACCTGGCATCTTCCCTAAGGTCGATCGTGGCGTCGCAGTGCCTCGTGCTCGGCATCCCGGTGCCGCGGCTGACGATCGAGCCGGGCCGCGCCATCGTCGGCCCTTCGACCGTCACGCTCTACGAAGTCGGCACGATCAAGGACGTGGACGGCATCAGGACCTACGTGAGCGTGGACGGCGGGATGAGCGACAACGTCCGCACCGCGCTCTACGACGCGTCCTACACCTGCGCGCTCGCGTCCCGCTCGTCCGCCGCGCCGCCGATGCTGTCCCGCGTGGTCGGCAGGCACTGCGAGAGCGGCGACATCGTAGTGAAAGACTGCTACCTGCCGTCCGACCTCGGGCCGGGCGACCTGCTCGCCGTCGCGGCGACCGGGGCGTACTGCCGGTCGCTCGCCTCGAATTACAACCACTTGCCGCGCCCGGGCGTGGTGGCGGTGGCCGACGGCGCGGCGCGGGAGATCGTCCGCCGCGAGACACTGGATGACCTGCTGCGATTGGACGTCGGATGAGCGATTACGAAGATAAACCCGGCAAGGTCCTGCGGGTGGCGCTGCTCGGCTGCGGCGTCGTCGGCACCCAGGTCGCGCGGCTGCTCGCCGAGCAGGCCGACGACCTCGCCGTGCGCACCGGCGCGCGCCTGGAACTCGCCGGGATCGCGGTGCGCCGCCTGTCGCATCCCCGCCCGGGCATTGACACCGCGCTGCTGACGACCGACGCGACCGGCCTCGCCACGCGTTCCGACGTCGACATCGTCATCGAGGTGATCGGCGGCATCGAACCCGCCCGCTCGCTGCTGTTGGCCGCCATGGAGGCGGGCAAGTCCGTGGTCACCGCCAACAAGGCGCTGCTCGCCGAGTACGGCGAGGAGATTCACGCGGCGTCGCGGGCGTTCGGCGCCGACCTGTACTACGAGGCGGCGGTGGCGGGCGCCATCCCGATCCTCAGGCCGCTGCGCGAGTCCCTGGCCGGCGACACGGTGCACCGGGTGCTCGGCATCGTCAACGGCACCACCAACTTCATACTCGACCGGATGGACGGCTCCGGCGCGGACTTCGGCGAGTCGCTCGAAGAAGCGCAGTCGCTCGGCTACGCGGAGGCCGACCCGACCGCCGACGTGGAGGCGTTCGACGCGGCGGCGAAGGCCGCCATACTCGCCGGGCTCGCCTTCCACACCCGGGTGACCGCCGCGGACGTCTACCGCGAGGGCATCACCGAGGTGACCGCGGCGGACATCGCGTCGGCGAAGGCGCTCGGCCGGACCGTCAAGCTGCTCGCGATCTGCGAACGCTCCGGCACCAGTGGTTCGGGTGCCAGTGGTTCGAAGGCCAGTGGTTCGGGTGCCAGTGAATCGCCGGAAGGCGTGTCGGTGCGCGTGCACCCGGCGATGATCCCGCGCTCCCATCCGCTGGCCGCCGTGGGCGGCGCGTACAACGCGGTCTTCGTCGAGGCGCGCTCCGCCGGACGGCTGATGCTCTACGGCGCCGGCGCGGGCGGCACCCCCACGGCTTCCGCGGTGCTCGGTGACATCGTTGCCGTGGCCCGCAACCGTCTCGCCGGCACCAGAGGCCCCGAGCTTTCCACGTATGCAGACCTCCCCGTCCTGCCCATGGGCGATACGCTGACCAGGTACCACGTGTCCCTGGACGTAGCGGACAAGCCAGGCGTGCTCGCGCCGGTCGCCGAGGCGTTCGCTCGGCACGGCGTCTCCATCCAGGCGGTGCGGCAGACCAGCAGGGGCGAGGACGCCTTGCTCGTCCTCGTCACCCACGAGGCGAGGGACGCCGACCTCGCCGCGACGATTTCCGAGCTCCAGGCGCTGCCAGTCGTCCGGGCCGTGGCGAGCGTGATGCGGGTCGAAGGGGAGGGAGACCAGTAATGAGCCACGTCGCGACCACAACCGGGGGGACGAGCCCCCCAAACCCGTCCGCGACAACAGCGGAGCGAACCGGGGCGCGCGCGCCGTGGCGCGGGGTCATCACCGAGTACCGTGACCGGCTTCCGATCACGGCGGGGATGCCGCCGGTGACGCTCCAGGAGGGCGGGACGCCGCTGCTGCCCGCGCCGGTACTCTCCGCGCGCACGGGCTGCGACGTGTACCTGAAGGTCGAGGGGCTCAACCCGACCGGGTCGTTCAAGGACCGCGGCATGACCACCGCGATCACCGTGGCCGCCGCCCACGGCGCCAAGGCGGTGATCTGCGCCTCGACCGGCAACACCTCGGCGTCAGCCGCGCCTACGCCGCCCGGGCCGGCCTGACCTGCGCCGTTCTCGTGCCTAAAGGCAAGATCGCGATCGGCAAGCTCGCGCAGGCGCTGGTCCACGGGGCCAGGCTGCTCCAGGTCGACGGGTCGTTCGACGACTGCCTCGAACTGGCGCGCAAGCTGTCGATCGAGTACCCGGTCGCGCTCGTCAACTCGGTCAACCCCGACCGCCTCCAGGGCCAGAAGACCGCGGCGTTCGAGATCGTGGACGCGCTCGGCGACGCGCCCGACATCCACTGCCTGCCGGTGGGCAACGCGGGCAACATCACGGCCTACTGGATGGGCTACCAGGAGTACTTCTCGGTCGGGCTCGCGTCGAAGAAGCCGCGGATGTTCGGCTTCCAGGCCTCGGGCGCGGCGCCGATCGTGGACGGCGCGCCCGTCTCGCACCCGCAGACGATCGCAACGGCGATCAGGATCGGCAACCCGGCGTCCTGGCACCTGGCCGAGGAGGCGCGGGACGCCTCGGGCGGCCTGATCGACAAGGTCACCGACCGGGAGATACTCGCCGCCTACCGGATCATCGCGCGCGACGAGGCGGTATTCGGCGAACTCGGCTCGTCGGCGAGCGTGGCGGGGCTGCTCGCCGCTTCCGCGGACGGCCGCATTCCGGCCGGCTCGCGCGTGGTCTGCACGATCACGGGCAACGGCCTGAAGGACCCGGACTGGGCGCTCTCCGGCGCCCCCGCACCCACCACGGTCCCGGTCGACGCCGCCTCGGCGGCCGCCGCCCTGGGCCTGGCGTAGCTCCGCCGGACAAATCACGCAAAGCGCTAGCTGGCCCGCTGCACGACCCTTACGTGGGATACAAAAGGCCCTCCCGGGGGCTCTTTGTATCCCACATCATCGGCGACACGGGCAGTCGGGCGCGGACATCGGAAGGTTCTGTGAAGCGAGGGTGAATGGAGTGGGCTGAGGGACCGGTTTGCGTGCGCGTGCCGGCTACCAGCGCGAACCTTGGACCCGGGTTCGACACGCTCGGGCTTGCGCTTGGCCTGCACGACGAGGTCGAGGCGGCCGTGGCGCCGTCCGGGCTGGACGTCGAGGTGTCCGGCGAAGGGGCGGAAGACGTCGCGGACGCGGGGGAGAAGCACCTCATCGTCCGCGCGATGCGGGTGGCGTTCGACGAACTGAACGTCGCGCAGCCGCCCGGCCTGGCGATCCGCTGTGTGAACCGGATACCGCACGGGCGCGGCCTCGGCTCGTCCGCCGCGGCGATCGTGGCGGGCCTGATCGCGGCCCGCGCGCTCGCCGGGGCGAGCACCGCCGCCGAGGATGTGCTCCCGCTCGCCAACGTGCTCGAAGGGCACCCGGACAACGTCGCGCCCTGCCTGCTCGGCGGGCTGACGGTCGCCTGGGTCACGGCGGGGCCCGCCGGCGTGCCGCACGCGCGCGCCATCAGGCTCGAGCCGCGCCCCGAGGTGCTGCCGGTCGCGTTCATCGCCCCGGAGCCGGTGTCGACCAAGGTCGCGCGCGGCCTCCTGCCCGCGACCGTGCCGCACGCCGACGCGGCGCTCAACGCCGGGCGGGCGGCGCTGCTCATCGCCGCGCTCACCGCACGGCCCGACGCGCTGCTCGACGGCACCGAGGACAAGCTGCACCAGGACTACCGCGCTCCCGCGATGCCGCACTCGCACGATCTCGTCACCCGGCTGCGCGCGGCGGGCGTGCCCGCGGTCGTGTCGGGCGCGGGACCGTCCGTCCTCGCGTTCCTGACGGAAACCCCCGCACGGGATGAACTAAAACGATTGGATTCGATTGCGAGGGAAACGGGTATCGACTGGCACATAACCCCGCTAGTCGTCGAGCGACAGGGTGCCAGCGTGACGTCGGGCGTTCCCAGTGCCCGGTAACGCTGATGCTGAAGTAGTCCTCGCCTAGCCGGTTAAACCCCCTTTTCTGCGACATGGATGGCTGCAAAGGAATGCTGTGGGCGCTGTCGGTGTTAGGCTGGGTGCAGCATCGGTTGCCCCAGTGCGGGGCAGGTGCTGTTCATCCACGCGTCGCCTGGGGGGTAACGTATACCTGCCCAGGGATCGGGCTCTTGGCGTCACCCCAGGAGAGCGGCAGGTTCCCCTGAGCGCCACCCCGTTGCACATTGTTACGTTGGCGGTCCCGGGTAGTCCGCAAATACGGACAAACGCGACATGTCGGCGGAGATGTCGAGCGTAGTTGCGAGCGGAATCATGCCTCATGAGAGCCTCGCAACCGATACGGATCGGGCTGGCGCAGGCGAACCGGGGTCGTGAAGACACTCAGGCGGCCGAGGATCATAATGGAAGGACCATTAGTGAGCGACACCACCGAAGTCCTCAGCGGCGCGGCTTCCGCGTCCGAGGAACCCCCCATCGGTCACCCGGCCGCCGAACCCGCCGGTGCCGCGCCACGGTCATCGAGCCGGAGCGGCGGCGATCTATCCAAGCTGCTTGTCTCTGATCTGCAGCGGATCGCCCAGGAACTTGGCATCTCGGGGACGGGGCGTATGCGGAAGGGGGACCTCGTTGCCGCGATTCAAGAGCGGACTGGTGGCGGTCGCTCTACCGCACGCAGTGCAAGTCAATCAGCCACGCGGGGCACGTCCGCGGGAGCCGGCGCGCCTCGCCCCCTGAATCAGGACGCTATGGAAGCAGACACAACCGTCCGGTCTGGCATTGGCGACGTCGCACCCGCGGCGGCGGGCGGCGGAATCGGTGATGCGCCGGCCAGCGCCGGTCACTCCGGCGTCGGTGAGGCCGAGCGCACGGTGACCGTGGCGGCACAGCAGGCGGCGCCCTCCGTTGAGTCGCACTCCGGGGCCGCAGTCGCCGTGGCGGCGCCCGCCGAGGCGGGTACCGAGCCCCAAGGCCAGGAGTCCGAGCGCCCAGACGCCCAGGGCCGCGAGTCGCAGGGCCAGGACGGCAGGCGGGACCGCAACCGCAACCGGCGCCGCGACGACCAGGGGGGCAACGGACGCGACCAGCGCCGCGAGCGCTCGGACAGCCGCGACAACCGCGACAACCGGGAGCCCGCCGCCGCGAGCAACGGCCGCAACGGCCAGACCGCTCAGGGCGCTAACGTCGGCGGCAACCGGACCGATAGCCGTCAGGACAACCGGACCGATAGCCGTCAGGACAACCGGCCCGACAACCGGCCCGACGACGATGACGACCGCGGCGGACGGCGCGGCCGCGACCGGTTCCGCAACCGCAACCGGCGGCGCGGCGACCGGCAGGGCGGCGAGCCCGAGGCGGTCATCGCCGACGACGACGTTCTTGTTCCGATCGCGGGCATCCTGGACGTGCTTGAGAACTACGCGTTCGTGCGGACGACCGGCTACCTGCCAGGTCCGAACGACGTGTACGTCTCGCTTTCCCAGGTCCGCAAGCACGGGCTGCGCAAGGGCGACGTCATCGAGGGCGCGGTGCGCCAGCCCCGGGACGGCGAAAGGCGCGAGAAGTTCAACGCGCTCGTCCGGTTGGACAAGGTGAACGGCCTCGATCCCGAGGAGTCGGTGCGTCGGCCGGACTTTTCCAAGCTGGTCCCGCTGTACCCGCAGGACCGGCTGCGGCTTGAGACCGACCCGACCAACATGGCGACCAGGATCATCGACCTGATCAGCCCGATCGGCAAGGGCCAGCGCGGTTTGATCGTGTCGCCGCCGAAGGCCGGCAAGACGATGATCCTCCAGGCCATCGCCAACGCGATCACCAAGAACAACCCGGAGTGCCACCTCATGGTCGTCCTCGTGGACGAGCGGCCAGAGGAGGTCACCGACATGCAGCGCACCGTCAAGGGCGAGGTGATCCACTCGACCTTCGACAACCCGGCCGACGCCCACACCACGGTCGCCGAGCTGGCCATCGAGCGGGCCAAGCGGCTGGTCGAGATGGGGCACGACGTGGTCGTGCTGCTCGACTCCATCACCCGGCTCGGCCGCGCCTACAACCAGGCGGCGCCGGCCAGCGGCCGGATCCTGTCCGGCGGTGTCGACTCGACCGCGCTCTACCCGCCGAAGCGGTTCTTCGGCGCGGCGCGCAACATCGAGAACGGCGGCTCGCTGACCATCCTGGCGACGGCTCTCATCGAGACCGGGTCCCGGATGGACGAGGTCATCTTCGAGGAGTTCAAGGGCACCGGCAACATGGAGCTGCGGCTGCGCCGGGAGCTTGCCGACAAGCGGCTCTTCCCCGCGGTCGACGTGGACGCCTCCTCCACGCGTAAGGAAGAGATCCTCCTCGCGCCGGACGAGCTCAAGATCGTCTGGCAGCTCCGCCGCGTGCTGCACGCCCTCGAGCCGCAGCAGGCGCTGGAACTGCTCATGGAGCAGATGCGCAAGACCCGCAGCAACGCGGAGTTCCTGCTCCAGGTCCAGAAGACCACCCTGGGCAGCGACCGCGACCGGTAGCCCAGGACGTCAAGATCGCCGTGGGCCAACGGCCCACGGCGATCTTGACGGAATGCCGACACGTCACTTCTGGTTTAGGCGTGTGGCACACTGAAAGCCGCTAGTTCGCGGTTCCGGTTCACGTCAGGAAGCGCTGGCCCGCAGCAGGCTGCGGGAGCGCGACGACCCGGCGGCCGCTTGAGGCAAGGAGCCCAGGGTAATGAAGTCTGAGATTCACCCGACCTACGGGGTCACGACCGTGACCTGTGGGTGCGGCAACTCGTTCGTGACGCGGTCGACCGCGGAGAACGGCGTGATCCACACGGACGTTTGCTCGAACTGCCACCCGTTCTACACGGGCAAGCAGAAGATCCTCGACACCGGCGGCCGCGTGGCCAGGTTCGAGGCCCGCTTCGGCAAGGGCAAGATTCAGGGCACAACCGGCAAGCCCGGCAAGAAGTAGCTTCGCCGAAGCGCCCGCGTGCCCGGCTGGCACGCGGGCGCTTTCGCTATGTTGTCGGAGGTACCACAAGTAACGAAGGGGTTGTTAACCGTGTTCGACAAGCTTGGTGACTTGGCCAGCGAGCACGCCGAGCTTGAGCGTGCCCTTGCCGATCCCGGCGTGCACGCGAACGCGGATCAGGCAAGGACGCTCGCCAAGCGCTACGCGGAGCTGACTCCGATCGTCAACGCTTACCGCGAGTTGCAGCAGACGAACGACGACGAGCAGGCCGCCAGGGAACTGGCACCGGAGGACCCGGCCTTCGCCGACGAGGCCGACGCCCTCGTCAAGCAGCGCGAGGAGATCGAGGAGCGGCTCAGGAAGCTGCTCGTGCCGCGGGATCCGAACGACGACCGCGACACGATCGTCGAGGTCAAGGCCGGCGAAGGCGGCGAGGAGTCCGCGCTGTTCGCGAGCGACCTGCTGCGGATGTACCAGCGCTACGCCGAGCGGCACGGCTGGAAGACGGAGATCATCGACTCCACGCTTACCGGCCTCGGCGGCGTCAAGGACGCGACGATGGCCGTCAAGGCGGGCAAGAGCGGCACGGGCGCCTGGTCGCGGCTCAAGTACGAGGGCGGCGTGCACCGCGTGCAGCGCGTCCCGGTTACGGAAAGCCAGGGCCGGATCCACACGTCCGCGGCGGGCGTGCTCGTGACGCCGGAGGCCGACCCGGTCGACGTACAGGTCAACGACAACGACCTGCGCATCGACGTCTACCGGTCGAGCGGCCCCGGCGGCCAGTCGGTCAACACGACCGACTCGGCGGTCCGCATCACCCACCTGCCCACCGGGATCGTGGTCTCCTGCCAGAACGAGAAGAGCCAGCTTCAGAACAAGGAGCAGGCGCTGCGGGTGCTCAGGAGCAGGCTGCTCGCCGCGGCGGAGGAAGCGGCGAACGCCAAGGCGAGCGCCGAGCGCAAGGCCCAGGTCCGCACCGTCGACCGGTCGGAGCGGGTACGTACGTACAACTTCCCGGAGAACCGCATCTCCGACCACCGGGTCGGCTACAAGGCCTACAACCTGGACCAGGTCATCGACGGCGAGCTGGACGGCGTGATCGACGCCCTGGCGGCCGCCGACCTGGAATCGAAGCTGGCGGAGCAGTGACCAACGAATGAGTCTCCTGCTCGATGAGATCGCGCTCGCCACGGCGCGACTGGCGGAGGCCGGCGTGGACTCGCCGCGCGCCGACGCCGAGCTCATCGCGGCGCACGTGCACAACGTCAAGCGCGGCGAACTGCACACCGTGCCGGACAAGGACTTCGACGCGCGGTTCTGGGTCGACATCGGCCGCCGGGAGAACCGCGAGCCGCTGCAGCACATCACCGGCCGGGCCTACTTCAGGTACCTGGAGCTCGAGGTCGGCCCCGGCGTGTTCGTGCCGCGCCCGGAGACCGAGGTGATGACCGGCTGGGCGATCGACCGGCTGCGCGCCATGAACGTCGCGGAGCCGGTCGCGGTGGACCTGGGCACCGGTTCCGGCGCCATCGCCCTGTCGATCGCGCAGGAAGTGCCGCGGGCCACCGTGCACGCCGTGGAGGCCGACCCGCTGGCCCGGAGCTGGGCGGAGCGCAACGTCACCCGGTACGTCGACGGCTACACCGCGGGCCGCGTGCTGCTGCACGCGGGCGACTTCACCACCCCAGACCCGCGCGCCGGGCTGGCCGAACTCGCCGGGCTCGCCGGCTCCGTCGACCTGGTGGTCTCCAATCCCCCGTACATCCCGCTCGGCTCGATCGTGCCGCCAGAAGTGGCGGAGTACGACCCGCCCGCCGCCCTGTGGAGCGGCGGCGACGGCCTCGACGCGATCCGCGCGGTGGAACGGGTGGCCCGGTGGCTGCTCAGGCCGGGCGGCTTGGTGGCCGTCGAGCACGCGGACGTGCAGGGTGCGGCCGTTTTTTGGGTATTTGCCGAAGAGGCAGGCTGGCGGGACACGACCAACCACAAAGATCTTGCTCGGCGGGACCGCTTCGTAACGGCGACCTGGCCGGGGAATTAGAACAACTTCCTTTTGCCGAACCCAAAGCGCTGTCCCGTCGGGGAAACGTCAAAAGAAAGATGTTCTCGCACCTAGGATGTAACCGATGAGCGCTCGATACGACTGCGCCGACACGCAGCAGCGGGATGAGGGCCTAGTCGCGGCGGCCGCCGCCGTGCAAGAGGGCCAGCTTGTGGTGCTTCCGACCGATACCGTCTACGGGGTCGGCGCGGATGCCTTCAATTCGAAGGCGGTGGCGGAACTGCTCGCCGCCAAGGGCCGCGGCCGGAACATGCCGCCGCCCGTGCTGGTCGGCAGCGTGGGAGCGGCCGCCGCGCTGGCCGAGTCCCTCGGCGCGTTCGGCCAGGACCTGATCGACGAGTTCTGGCCGGGTCCGCTGACGCTGGTCTTCCGGTCGAGCCCGACGCTGATGTGGGACCTCGGCGACACGATGGGCACGGTCGCGGTCCGCATGCCGCTGCACCCCATCGCGCTTGACCTGCTGCGCCGCACGGGCCCGATGGCGGTGTCGAGCGCCAACCGGCACAGCCTCCCCGCGGCCGCGACGGCGGACGAGGCGCAGACGCAGCTCGGCGACGCGATCGCCGTCTACCTGGACGGCGGGCCGTGCGCGGACAACGTCCCCTCCACCATCCTCGACCTGACGGGGACGGTGCCGAGGATGCTCCGCGCGGGCGCGCTCTCCGTCGACGACCTCAGGAAGGTCGTCCCGGTGATCGACCTGCCCGCCTCAGGCAAGACCGAACCCGAGCTCAGCCCGGCGGACCGGCGGGCCGCGGAAGCGATCGCCGCGGCTAATGCGGCCAACGCCGCGAATACCGGCAAGCCGGACGACCTGGCGGACGATTCCGCGCCAGACGACTGATCGCCGGCCGCCATGCGCGAGTATCTCTTCATCCTGATCATCGCGGCAGTGGTGACCTATCTCCTCACGCCGCTGGTCAGGCAGGGTGCGATCGCGATCAACGCACAGCACGCGCCGCGCGAGCGTGACGTGCACACGAAGCCGACCCCGCTGCTCGGCGGCGTCGCGATGTACGGCGGCCTGGTGGCCGCGCTGCTCGTCGCCGACCGGCTCAGCTACCTCGCGCAGGCCTTCCCGCCGTCGCCGCACGGGCACCCGAGCACGATCACCGGGCTGCTGCTGGCCGGCGGCCTGCTGGTGATCGTCGGCATCGTCGATGACCGCTGGGGCCTCGGCGCCAGCTCCAAGCTGGCCGCCCAGATCGCGGCGGGCGGCATCGTGGTGTGGTCCGGCGCGTACGTGCCGTGGATCCCCTGGCCGGGCACGACCTTCCTGCTTGAGCCGGCCCTGAGCTACGTGGTGACGATCCTCATCATCGTCGCCACCATCAACGCGGTGAACTTTATCGACGGCCTCGACGGCCTCGCCGCCGGCGTCGTCGGCATCTCCGCGCTCGCCTACCTGGTCTACTCCTACGAGCTGACCCACTCGGTCGGCATCGCTTCGCAGTCGATCCCCGCGGTCGCCTCCGCCGTCCTGGCCGGCGTGTGCATCGGGTTCCTGCCGCACAACTTCAATCCAGCGCGGATCTTCATGGGTGACACCGGGTCGATGCTGATCGGCCTGCTGCTCGCCTACGGACCCATCTCGTCCGCCGCCGGGCTGGACTATAACCTCCTGGTCCACTACACCGGCGGGAACCCGGTCAACCGGTTCCCGACCATCCTGCCGCTGCTCATCCCGATCGCGATCTGGCTGATCCCGTACACGGACATGCTGCTCGCGGTCATCCGCCGGACGATGAAGGGCATGTCGCCGTTCGACGCGGACCGGCAGCACCTGCACCACCGGCTGCAGAACATGGGTCACTCGCACCGCCAGACCGTGCTGCTCATGTACCTGTGGGCGGCACTCTTCTCCGGCCTCGTGGTCGGCCTGTCGGTGCTGCGGATCGCCCTGATCTGGTTCGCCGTCGTCACGCTCGTCGCCATCGGGGCACTGGTGCTCGCCACGGCGCCGAAGCTCCGCCCGTGGAACGCCACCGGCAGCGGTAAGCGGGAGCGGCCACGAGGAAGCCGCATCCGTTCGGGCGATACGCTTTCCGCAACCCCCGATCTCGCCGCACCTTTCGCCGGGCCGGTACCCGGCGCGCTGCCGCCTCCCGCCCCGTCGGCCAACGGAGTACCGACCAACGGGGTGCCGGTAAACGGGGCACCGGCCAACGGAGTCGCGGCCAACGGACTGGCGGCGGGCAACGGCGCGCACGCCAAGCGGCCGCTGCCGAACCGCAGGCCCGCCGGCCCGGCGCCGGTGCCGCCCGCCCCGCCGCCCTGGTCACATCGCGGCTGAGTAAAGTCCCTGCTCCCGAACGGGAGTGTGCTCCACGTCCTACCGCACACCCCACTGATTTCCCCGCGCTCGCCTCCGGGCGCCCTAGGGCCGGTGTTTTCTCCCTCGTCACTCAGTCACTCCTTCGTCGCTCCTTCGCTCCTCAGTCCGAAAACACCGGCGGCGCCCCTCGACTCCCGCCCCCCCGGGGCAATGGCGGCGATATGTGGTTTAATCTCCTACAACCTGCGGTTACGCCGCCCTGGCGGAGGATTCCCGCGGACGCCGGGTTTTGGGTCAAAGCACTGACATCGGCACCCTTCGTTAGGGAGGGGTCCCCTCGTGCACCCGGCCGATAGTCATGTAAAGTCGTCAGTCAGGTAAAGTAAAAGTCAAGAACCTTGTGATAGCCTTCACAAGCGTTCAGCTAGTACACAGGGAGTCAGTCAATGACGACGCAGTACGCCCGCGTTGTTCGGTGGTCGCTCGCGCTGACAAGCGTGGTCGCCGCCGTCGCGGTGGTGCTGTGCGCTGCTCTCGGCGGATCCAAGGGCGCCTACGGCGCGCTGATCGGCGTCGGGGTCGTCACGGCCTTCTTTGCCATCAGCATCATCGTCGTCGGCCGCGCCGCCCGGGTGAACCCGATGGCGATGATGGTCGCCGCGCTGGGCACGTTCCTCGGCAAGATCATCGCCTTCATGATCGTCCTCGCCCTGCTGCGGCACTCCACTGCCTTCAACGGCAAGATGCTCGGCTTTACCGCGCTCGCCTGCATCCTCGCGTGGTCGGCGTCGCAGGTCATCACCTCGATGAAGCTGAACATGCTCTACGTCGAACCCGACGGGAAGAGCTGAGGGGCGCGCCGTGATCACGGGCATGCGAACCGCTCGTCGTCCTGAGCGGGTCAGCGCGCTGCGCGCTTACCCTGCCGACGCCGCGAGTGACGGGCTCAGCAAGGGCACCGGCTACACCGTCTTCAGCTACCTGATCGCCGGCATGCTCGCCTACGGCGGCATCGGCTGGCTGATCGGTCACTTTACGCATATTTCGCTGCTTTTCCCGATCGGCATGCTGGTCGGGCTCGCTATCTCGGTCGGCTGGATCATCTACCGGTACGGCCGGCCACACGAGCTGGGGACCACCCCGAAGGGAGACGATCGGTGACCGGAGTTCTTGCGGCCGCCACGCCCGCGAACTGCACCGTTAACAACTCGCACCTCCACAACGGGTGCGGGTACCCCGCACCGGGGCTGAACAACTTCGAGTTCAAGCCGCTGTTCACGATCGGCTCCTGGGGCTTTACCAAGCCCGAGTTGCTCGCGATCATCGCCGGGCTCGCGGTGATCGGGTTCTTCTGGGCGGCGTTCCGCAAGCCCAAGATGATCCCCGGCCGGACGCAGTCCCTGGGCGAGCTTGCCATCCTCGCGGTGCGAGACCAGGTCATCCGCCCGGCGCTCGGCAAGAAGGGCGACTCGTACCTGCCTTACATGGTGTCGCTGTTCTTCTTCATCCTGATCTGCAACTACATGGAACTGATCCCGGTCTTCCAGTTCCCGGTGATGTCGCGGATCGGCTTCGTCTGGCCGCTCGTCCTGATCATGTACGTGCTGTACTGGTACCTGGGCTTCAAGGCCAAGGGGTTCGTCGGCTACTTCAAGTCCTGGATCCCGGAGGCCCCGTGGCCGATCCTGATCATCCTGGTCCCGGTCGAGATCCTGAAGTACGTCGTCGTCCAGCCGTTCACCCTGGGCGTCCGGCTGTTCGCGAACATGTTCGCGGGGCACCTGCTGCTGACGATCTTCATGCTCGCGACCTGGTACATGACGACCCTGTCCTACACCCTGATCTTCGCCGCCGGCTCGCTCTTCATGGTGTTCTTCGTGTTCCTGCTCGAGCTTCTCGTGGGCGTCTTGCAGGCATTCATCTTCACCACGCTGATCTCCACCTACATCGCGGACTCGCTGGAGTTCGGGCACTAAGCCGTCCCCAGTCACCTCACCCCCAGATCCAGCTCAACAGCCCGGCGGAGACCTAGCCGCCGGACCGAACGCAAAGGAAAAGAGTCAATGATCGACGCGTCTTCCGTCCTCGCCGCCACCCAGACGATTGACATCCAGCGTCTGGGCGCCCTCGGGTACGGCCTCGCGGCCATCGGCCCCGGCATCGGCATCGGCCTGGTCTTCGGCCACGCCATCGAGGCCATGGCCCGCCAGCCCGAGGCGGCCGGCCGCATCACGCTTTACATGTGGATCGGCTTCGCGCTGACCGAGGCGCTCGCCCTGATCGGCCTCGTGGCGCCGTTCATCTTCGCATCCTGAGGACCAAGGACAGCTAAGCAGGGAAAGGACAGGCCAACATGACGATTCCCCTCGCGGACGCGGCGGCGCAGGACCCGCTGATTCCCACCTGGCCTGAGCTGATCATCGGGACCGTGGTCTTCGTCATCGTGTTCGGCGTGCTCGCCAGGATGCTGCTGCCACGGATCATCAAGACGCTGAACGAGCGCGAGGACGCGATCCAGGGCGGCATTAACCGAGCCGACGAGGCGCAGGCCGAGGCCGCGCAACTGCTTGAGCAGTACCGCGCGCAGCTCTCCGACGCCCGGCAGGAGGCCTCCCGGATCCGCTCGGAGGCCCAGGAGCAGGGCGCGCAGATCATCGCCGAGCTGCGCGAGCGCGCCGAGGCGGAGTCCCGCAGGATCACCGAGGCCGCGCAGTCCCAGATCGAGGCCGAGCGGCAGCAGGCGCTGATCTCGCTCCGGACCGAGGTCGGGTCGCTCGCGACCGAGCTGGCGAGCCGCATCGTCGGCGAGTCGCTCACCGACCAGGCGCGGCAGAGCCGCATGGTCGACCGGTTCCTCGACGGTCTTGAGACGCAGAGCAACCGGGTCGGCCAGTAATGCGCGGCGTCAGCAGGGCCTCGTACGCCGAGCTCCGCGACAAGCTCGGCGCGGTGGCGGTCGGACCCGCGACCGCCGAGCAGATCGGCGACCAGCTGTTCGCGGTCGTCCGGCTGCTCGACTCCGAGCACGGGCTGCGCCGCGCGCTCGCCGACACCGGCAAGCCGGCGGCGGAGAAGGCGGGCGTGGCCAGGCAGCTGCTGCACGGCCGGGTGTCCGAGGCGACCGAGGACCTGGTCGCCGACGGGGCGGCGGCGCACTGGGCGAGCTCGGGCGACTTCGCCGACGCGCTCGAGCAGCTCGCGATCGAGGCGCTCACGATGTCCGCGCAGTACGGCGGCGCGCTGGACGACCTGGAGGACGACCTGTTCCGGTTCGGCCGCCTGGTCTCGGGTCAGACCGGGCTGCGGGCCGCGCTGATCGGTCCCACCACGTCGGAGGCGAAGACGTCGCTGCTCACCGACCTGCTGTCGAACAAGGTCAGCGGGTCGTCGATGAGCCTGATCACCCAGGTGCTCACCCACCCGCGCGGCCGCTCGCCGCAGGCGGCGCTTGACCTCGCGGCGTCGATCGCGGCGCGGCGGCGCGAGCAGCTCATCGCGGTGGTGCGGGCGGCCACGGAGCTGTCCGTGGCGCAGCGGCAGCGGCTGCTCGCCTCCCTCACCGCGACGTACGGGCAGGGAATTCACCTGAACGTCGTGCACGATCCGGCGGTCATAGGTGGCGTATCCGTCCAGATCGGGGATGAGCAGATAGACGGGACCGCGGCCAGCCGGCTTGCCGGGATCCGCCGCAGGCTCGCGGGCTGACGCCAGCCGTGCTTGATCTAAACCGCGACTTTTATTCACGAACGGAATGAGGAAGATGGCGGAGCTGACAATCCGACCGGATGAGATCCGCGACGCGCTGGCGCGGTTCGTCGACGAGTACGAGCCAGCCGGCGTCGAGCGCGAAGAGGTCGGCACGGTCGTCGAGTGCGGCGACGGCATCGCGCGCGTCGAGGGTCTCCCCTCGGCGATGGCGAACGAACTGCTTGAGTTCGAGAACGGCGTCCGCGGCATCGCGCTGAACCTTGAGATTCGCGAGATCGGTGTCGTTATCCTCGGCGAGTTCTCGGAAATCGAAGAGGGCCAGACGGTCAAGCGCACCGGCGAGGTGCTGTCCGTCCCGGTCGGCGACGCGTTCCTCGGCCGCATGGTCGGCGCGCTCGGCGAGCCGCTCGACGGCCTCGGCCCGATCGAGAACACCACGCTGCGCGCCCTGGAACTGCAGGCGCCGACGGTCGTCCAGCGGCAGCCGGTCAAGGAGCCGATGCAGACCGGCATCAAGGCGATCGACGCGATGACCGCGATCGGCCGGGGCCAGCGCCAGCTGATCATCGGCGACCGGCAGACCGGCAAGACCGCGATCGCGATCGACACGATCATCAACCAGAAGGCCAACTGGGCCTCGGGCGATCCGACCAAGCAGGTCCGCTGCGTCTACGTCGCCGTCGGCCAGAAGGGCTCGACGATCGCCGGGGTCAAGCAGTCACTCGAAGAGGCCGGGGCGATGGAGTACACCACCATCGTCGCCGCGCCCGCCTCCGACCCGGCCGGCTACAAGTACATCTCGCCCTACACCGGCTCGGCTATCGGCCAGCACTGGATGTACCAGGGCAAGCACGTGCTCATCGTCTTCGACGACCTGTCCAAGCAGGCCGAGGCGTACCGCGCGATCTCCCTGCTGCTGCGCCGCCCGCCGGGCCGCGAGGCCTACCCGGGTGACGTCTTCTACCTGCACTCGCGGCTCCTCGAGCGCTGCGCGAAGCTGTCCGACGACCTCGGCGCCGGGTCGATGACCGGCCTGCCGATCGTCGAGACCAAGGCGAACGACATCTCCGCGTACATCCCGACGAACGTGATCTCGATCACCGACGGGCAGATCTTCCTCGAGAGCGACCTGTTCAACGCCGGCGTTCGCCCGGCCATCAACGTCGGACTCTCGGTCTCCCGAGTCGGCGGCGCCGCGCAGGTCAAGGCCATGAAGACCGTCGCCGGCCAGCTCAAGCTCTCGCTGTCGCAGTACCGCGACCTCGAGGCGTTCGCGGCGTTCTCGTCCGACCTGGACGCGGCCTCCCGCGCGCAGCTCGACCGCGGCGCGCGGCTCGTCGAGTTGCTCAAGCAGCCGCAGTACTCGCCGTTCCCCGTCGAGGAGCAGGTCGTCTCGATCTGGGCGGGCACCACTGGCCAGCTCGACGACGTGCCCGTCGAGGACATCCGCCGGTTCGAGTCGGAGTTCCTCGACTTCATGCACCGCTCGTACGAGGGCCTCATGACCTCGATCCGCGAGACCAACGTGCTCACCGACGACAACATCGTCACGCTCAAGGAGGCGATCGACCGGTTCCGCCGGACGTTCGAGGTGACCGGCGGTCAGCTGCTCGTGGCCGACGATGAGAGCGTGCCCGCGCTCCGCGCCGACGAGGAGCAGCAGGAGTCGATCTCCAGGTACGAGCCACCGGCCCCGGCCGAAGGGGAGTAGGCGGCACCATGGCAGCACAGCTTCGCGTGGTCCGGGCGCGGATCCGGGCGGTCAAGTCGATCGCCAAGATCACCCGCGCCCAGGAGCTGATCGCGTCGTCGCGGATCATCCGGGCGCAGAACCGCATGCGCGCCGCGGAGCCGTACGCGCGCGAGCTCACGACAGCCGTTGAGGCTGTCGTGAGCCGCTCGACGACCATTGACCATCCGATGATCAACGAGCCCGAGTCCATCACCCGGGCCGCGCTGCTCATCCTCACCAGCGACGGCGGGTTCGCCGGCGCCTACAACGCCAACGTGCTGCGCGAGGCCGCCCGGCTCCGGCAGCGCAACACCGACGCCCGCGTAGCGTCGATCAACTACGTCGCGGGCCGCAAGGGCATCTCCTGGCACCGGTTCCGCGACCTCGAGCTCGCGGAGCAATGGTCGGGGTTCTCCGCCCAGCCGACCTACGCCGACGCCGAGCGGCTGGCGACCGCCGTGCTCGACGCCTTCGAGCGGGACCCGAAGGACGGCGGGGTCGACGAGATCTTCCTGATCTCCACCGAGTTCGTCTCGATGCTGACGCAGCGGCCGGTGGTCCGCCGGCTGCTGCCGCTGGAGATCGAGGAGAAGGAAGGCGAGCGGCCTGGCGGCCCGCTGCCCTCGTACGAGTTCGAGCCGTCCACCGACATCGTGCTCGACGCGCTGCTACCGCAGTACGTGGCCAGCCGGATCTACTACGCCATGCTCGAGGCGGCCGCCTCCGAACTGGCCGCGCGCCGTCGCGCGATGAAGGCCGCGACGGACAACGCGAACGACCTAATCGACCGGCTCACCCGGGAGGCGAACAACGCCCGGCAGGCCGAGATCACCCAGGAAATCAGCGAAATCGTCGGCGGGGCGAACGCGCTCGCTGATGCGAACGCAGGGAGTGAGTAATCATGACCGAGACCCTAGAAACCGAGACCGCGACCGGCACGGGCCGCGTCGCCCGGGTCATCGGCCCGGTCGTGGACGTGGAGTTCCCGGCCGAGGCGATGCCGGAGATCTACTACGCGCTGCACGTGGACGTCGCCTTCGCTAGCGAGGGGGAGTCGGCGAGGACGCTGACGCTCGAGGTCGAGCAGCACATCGGCGACAACATGGTCCGGGCGATCGCCCTGGAGCCGACCGACGGCCTGGTGCGCGGCGCCGAGGTCATCAACACCGGCGCGCCGATCTCGGTGCCGGTCGGTGAGGTGACCAAGGGCCACGTGTTCAACGTGCTCGGCGACCCGCTGGACGTGCCGAAGTCGTCGCTGAACATCACCGAGCGGTGGCCGATCCACCGTCTCGCCCCGCCGCTCGACCAGCTCGAGTCCAAGACCGAGATGTTCGTCACCGGCATCAAGGTTCTCGACCTGCTCACCCCGTACGTGCGCGGCGGCAAGATCGGCCTGTTCGGCGGCGCCGGCGTCGGCAAGACCGTCCTGATCCAGGAAATGATCCGCCGGGTCGCCAGGAACTTCAGCGGCGTCTCCGTCTTCGCCGGCGTGGGCGAGCGGACCCGTGAGGGCAACGACCTCTTCCTCGAGATGACGGACTCCGATGTCATCAAGGACACCGCCCTGGTGTTCGGCCAGATGGACGAGCCGCCGGGCACCCGGCTCCGGGTCGCGCTGTCCGCCCTGACGATGGCGGAGTACTTCCGCGACGTCCAGAAGCAGGACGTGCTGCTGTTCATCGACAACATCTTCCGGTTCACCCAGGCGGGTTCCGAGGTGTCCACGCTGCTCGGCCGCATGCCGTCCGCCGTGGGTTACCAGCCGACCCTGGCGGACGAGATGGGCCAGCTGCAGGAGCGGATCACCTCGACCCGCGGTCACTCGATCACCTCGATGCAGGCGATCTACGTGCCCGCCGACGACATCACCGACCCGGCCCCGCACACGGTGTTCGCCCACCTCGACGCCACGACCACGCTGTCCCGGGCGATCACCGAGA
>Ga0102924_1000932_pt1 | contig 34913 bp, 24 predicted proteins | sample PaiPotPPM11metaG_FD_80116 | JGI IMG/M metagenome (GOLD analysis project Ga0102924, IMG submission 80116) | Iron sulfur acid spring bacterial and archeal communities from Banff, Canada, to study Microbial Dark Matter (Phase II) - Paint Pots PPM... ...
AAGTTCACTCGGGCTGACCTTGCCCACTTGCTGGCCAAAATGAGTCATTCGCCCCGATCGGCAGATTCAGCAGCCGCGTAACGGAAAAATACGTGAGTGAATTTATGAACCACTGTACTTAGCTTTGCGGGATGCGTTTGATTCTCTCACAACTTTCAATACCAGGATCATCCTCTGCCCGCCCCCGGGCCCGAGTGCGGCGGGGATGGAATGCTGGGGACAGAATATACCATTGAACTTTTAACCCAGGGTGTTCTCCTGAATGGTCATTCACCACTTTCCTGCGCTCCTGATCTTTTCTCTTCTGGTATCAGTGGTTTTTGGCGTACTGGCCAGAGATACTCCGAAAGAGCGTTTCTTTTATGGTTTGAAGTCATTCGTCTTGTTTGTGGGGATTGCGGTGGCATTGGGTTGGGTGATGTATTTCTTTCCTCCAAGATGATGCAGGAGAAAGGGTTATAGCGAGAACGAGAGACCTTGACGGCTTGGAGAATGAGGGTATTCCGGGCCGGGAGTGGGTGACGGAAAGCAGAATTGGCTGGACCGGGGCAAACCGATCGTATACTATATAGTACATATTCTTTTCAGGTTCGAGCCGGAAGTCAGGTCCCAAATGACTCATGCCAGGCCCCATATTCTCAGCGGGAATCACAATGTGCAATCAGTCCCAGGAATTCGTCATTCCCGCGCGGGAATCCAGCCCATTAGTCCGCAGGTTTGTGCAACAGTTAACGCAATGCGGCGAAAAAAAGAAACATTAAAAATGACAAAACGAACCGGAGATGTAATTGAAAACAAAGGACGACTCGAAAACGAACCCAATTAAGACCGAAAGCGACGCCACTCGAAATCGAATAAGTCTTGTATTATAAGTAAGATACTTCGATTCCAGGGGTAAAGCCAAGCATTTGATTTAGAATCAATGAGTTGGTAGGGCCGTGAGACGCCGATTGGTTTTGCCTTGGTGGGTTTCAGCAGTGCCGGGCTTCAGAGTCTGCGCGAAAACACCCGGCGTGAGCTGTAGCGCCGCTCGGAGCTTGCCCTGACGGGGAGCGGCGAAATCATAGAAAGTCAAAGGCCGCCGGTCACAGACCGGCGCCGCAACGTGGCTTTTCACCCAGAATCTTCAGCCCGGCAAAGCCCCAAAGTCCTGGTCCGAAGGCCGTCGCCAAGGAATAAATTGACAGGCGCCGAAGTCGTGGTACACTTAGTAACGGGGTTCAAGACGGCTCCATACCCTCAAGGACCGCACAACCCTTCGAAGGCTAACCACAGGCGCTGTGAGCGCATCCCTCGTTGCAAGTTGTATTCCGGGAATTACTCAGGGTGGCTTCCTAACGCGGGGAGACCTCACCTGCCGGATAGGGCACGGCAGGAAAAGACCAGAGAGATGGAAGCTGGGGAGGGCGCGGTGGGTTCTGGGCCAGGGGACTTCTGAAACAAAACCGAAATTTGATTCCCGGCCATGAGAAAGACGTGCGCGCGGCGAAGGCGCATTTGGTTAAAGGCGGGATGGCTTTGATATGGTAAAGCGAAAACAGGGAACTACCGAATTAGACCCATCCCGCATCCAATCTAAACAGAGAAGATAAGAGCGAAGTGGAAGCGACAGATTGCAAGAAAGAGCTGGTGATTGAGATTCCGCCGGAGGCGGTGGCGAAGCAAGCGGATTCCGTCGTGAGCCAGTACGCTCGCACGGTGAAAGTTCCGGGCTTTCGCCCCGGACGGGTGCCGGTGGATTTGATCCGGCGCAGATTCCGGGATGTAATTGAAGGAGAGATCGCCCAGTCCTTGTTCCCCAAATATTTGAAAGAGGCGGTAGATGGCCAGAAATGGCGAATTGCCGGCCGCGCTCAGTTCACCGATGTTCAGTTTAAGGATGGCAGTCCTGCCAGCTTCAAGGCGGTGTTTGAAGTCTATCCAGATTTCGAGCTGAAGGAATACAAGGGGCTGGAAGTGGCGGAAGAAGTCAAGCCGGTGACGGACGAGGATGTTGATAAACTGCTGGAAAGCATGAGAGAAGATGCGGGCGTGCTCGAGCCGGTCACGGACCGCCCCGCCGCGGATGGCGACTGGGTGAGCGTATCCTATGAAGGGCGGAATGTTCAATCCGTGAAGGCGCCTCCGGTCGAAGTGGAGGAGGGGCTGGTTGCGGTGGGAGGCCCGCAGACCGTGCCCGAGTTCAGTGAGAATCTGCGCGGCGCCAAAGAGGGCGACACCCGGGAATTTGATGTAACTTATGCTTCCGATTTTCCGCGTCAGGAACTGGCCGGAAAGACAGTGCACTATTCTCTAAAGGTCCTGAGCGTCAAGCGTAAAGTCCTGCCCCAACTTGACGACGATTTCGCCAAAACAGTAGGGAAATATTCGACATTCGATGAGTTGAAAGCCGGGCTCCGCGCGCGCCTCCAGGAGACCCAAGAGCGAAACCTGGAGAGAGAGACGCGGCAGAAGCTCCTGGAAAAGTTGGTGGAGCGGCACGATTTTCCAGTTCCGGAGGCGCTCCTCGAGCGGCGGCTGGATGAAAAGATGGAGACCCTGGTCCGCCAGCTTATGTCCCAGGGAGTGGACCCACGAAACACCTCGATTGACTGGCGGAAAATGCGGAGCGGCCTGCGTGAGGCGGCGGAGAAAGACGTGCGCGCGGCGTTGGTCCTGGAGAAGATCGCGGAAAATGAAAAGCTGGAAGTGAGCGAAGAGGAGATGGATGCCACGCTGCGGGACCTGGCCGGAAACGGCGCGGAGAGTGCAGCGTCCCTGAAAACCCGCTTGACACGCGAGGGGGAGATGGCTACACTGAGGTCTAAACACCTCAGCCAGAAAGCACTGGAATTCGTCTACCGCAACGCTCAAATAAATCACCCATGAGATTGACCTAACCCCTCAGGGCTGGCGAAGGCCAGCCGGAATACCATGACTCAAAAACAAATGCAGATGACGCTGGTCCCCATGGTGGTTGAACAGACCAACCGTGGCGAGCGGGCTTATGATATTTACTCCCGCCTGCTTCGCGATAACATCATTTTTATCGGAACTCCAATCGACGATACTGTGGCGAACCTGGTGACGGCCCAGTTGCTGTTTCTGGAGGCGGAAGACCCGGAGCGGGATGTGCAGCTTTATATCAATTCCCCCGGCGGTTCGGTAACGGCAGGCCTTGCCATTTACGACACGATCCAGTTTGTCCGGCCCGATGTGGCGACAATCTGCATCGGGCAAGCGGCGAGCGCCGCGGCGCTGCTGCTTGCGGCGGGTACGAGCGGCAAGCGTTTTGCGCTCCCCAATTCCCGCATCTTGATCCATCAGCCCAGCATGGGCGGGCTCTCCGGCCAAGCCACCGACATTGATATTCATGCCCGCGAGATTTTGCGCATGCGGTCGAATATCAATGAAATCATGGCGAAGCACACGGGGCAGAGCCTGGAGAAGATCGAGCACGACGTGGAGCGCGATTTCTGGATGAGCGCTCAGCAAGCCCGCGAATATGGGATGGTCGATGAGATTATTTATAAGCACAAGTAGGCCAGGGAGGACGATTTGAAGCGCACTGGGGCTGAGGAAGGCGTCCGCTGTTCGTTCTGCCACAAGGGTCAGGATTCCGTCCGCAAACTGTTTTCTTCCCGCGATGAGCGCCTGCGGGCCTATATCTGCGACGAATGCGTGATGGCCTGCAATTCCATCCTTGACGAGGATCTGGCCACCCGGCCCCCGGCCCTTCAGACGCGGCTCCCGCGGCCGGTAGAAGTAAAGGAATTCCTGGACCAGTATGTGGTGGGGCAGGAGCGGACCAAGAAAAAGCTGGCGGTGGCAGTCTACAACCACTACAAGCGGATTGTGATGGGCCGCAGCCGCAACGAGGTGGAACTGAGCAAGGCCAACATTCTGCTGATTGGACCCACCGGCACCGGCAAGACGCTTATGGCGCAGACGCTGGCCCGGTTGCTGGACGTTCCGTTTGCCATTGTGGATGCCACCACACTCACCGAGGCGGGCTACGTCGGCGAGGATGTGGAAAACATCATTTTGAAGCTATTGCAAAGCGCCAACGGCGATATATTGCGCACCCAACAGGGAATTATCTATATCGACGAGATCGATAAGATCTCGAAGAAGGATGAGAATCCCTCCATCACTCGCGACGTTTCCGGCGAAGGAGTGCAACAGGCGTTGTTGAAGATCCTGGAAGGGACGGTGGCAAATGTTCCACCGCAGGGCGGCCGCAAGCACCCCCACCAGGAATTCACTCCGGTCGATACCACCAACATTCTGTTTATTTGCGGCGGCGCCTTTGTGGGGCTGGAACGGATCATCGAGCGGCGCATTGGGCGGCGCACGGTGGGATTCAATGCCGGGCCGGATGCGGGGGAGCCCTTGGGGCCGGGCAAGAGAAATATCGAAATTTTGTCCCAGGTTCAGCCGATAGATCTTATTAAGTACGGTCTGATTCCCGAGTTTGTAGGACGGCTGCCAGTGGTGGGGGTGCTGCATGACCTGGACGAAACGAGCCTCATCGAAATACTGACCCGGCCAAAGAATTCGCTGGTGCGGCAGTACCAGAGGCTGTTCGAGTTTGAAAACGTCAAGCTCCGCTTTGCGGACGAGGCGCTAAGGGCGGTCGCCCGTCAAGCCCTGGAGCGCAAGCTGGGGGCTCGCGGGCTGCGCATGATCCTCGAGGACTTGATGCTCGACCTGATGTTTCACCTTCCCAACCAACGCAAGCTCCGTGAGTTTGCGGTGACGGAGGAGATGGTTCAGAGTCACGAGATCAGTTTTAATTCCATCGTGCTTGAAAAGGCAGGGTAATGAACTCCACGATTCTTCCCGGACGGGAAAAAAGCGATACTCGCGCGCTACCGATGATGCCGATGCGGGACCTGGTGATCTTTCCCCACATGATGACTCCATTTGTGGTGGGAAGGGAGACATCGATCAACGCCTTGGAAGAGGCTCTGGCCACGGACAAGAAGATTTTCCTTGCCACGCAGAAAGACCCCTCGGTGGACGACCCCAAGCCCAACGAAATTTACCAGGTTGGAACGGTCTCCAACATCGTGCAGAGCGTCAAGCTGCCGGACGGCAACATCCGGGTGCTGGTGGAAGGTGTCGAGCGGGGCAAAGTGGTGAAAGTTGCAAACGACGGCGGCTTCTTCCGGGTCACGGTCAAGACTTATTCTTACCGCGTGGTCACCACGCCGAGCCTCGACCAGATTGTGCAGCGGGTCACTTCGCTTTTTGAACAGTATGTCAAGCTCTCACAAAGCCTCAATTACGAGACCATGATTTCCGCGGTGAAGGTCGAGGAAGTGGGAAAGCTCACGGACACGATCGCTGCGAACCTGAACATCCCCATTGATGAAAAGCAAAGCCTGCTTGATATTTTTGACCCCGTGGACCGGATCGGCCGTCTTGCCGATATGCTGGAGATCGAAATTGAGAAGCTCAACGTGGACCGCACCATTCAGGGGCGAGTGAAGCGCCAGATGGAGCGCGCCCAGCGGGAATACTACCTCAACGAAAAGATCAAGGCAATCCAGAAAGAGCTCGGCCGCAACGAAAAAAGCGAGACGGACGAGCTGAAGAAGAAGATCGAAAGCGCCGGAATGACGCAGGACGCCAAGGAAAAGGCGCTGGCGGAGCTGAAGCGGCTGGAGATGATGCCGCCCATGTCGGCGGAATCGACCGTATCCCGGAATTATCTGGATTGGCTGCTGGCTGTGCCCTGGAAGAAGAAGACGAAGGAAATCCGGGACATCCGCCGCGCTGAGAAAATCCTGGAAGAAGATCACTATGGCCTGGAGAAGATCAAAGAGCGCATCCTGGAGTTCCTGGCGGTCCGCCGGTTGGTGAAGACGCCGCGAGGGTCCATCCTTTGCTTCGTGGGTCCTCCCGGAGTGGGAAAGACTTCGCTGGGACGCTCGATCGCCCGGGCGACGGGGAGAAAGTTTGTGAGGATGTCGCTCGGCGGGGTGCGCGACGAGGCGGAAATTCGCGGCCACCGGAGGACTTATATCGGGGCTCTTCCCGGCCAGATCATCCAGATGATGAAGAAGGCGGGTTCCTTGAATCCGGTTTTCCTGTTGGATGAAGTGGACAAGATGAGCATGGACTTCCGGGGCGATCCATCTGCGGCTTTGCTGGAGGTGCTTGACCCCGAGCAAAACCACATGTTTGTGGATCACTACCTTGACGTGGAATACGATCTTTCCAAGGTGTTTTTTATCACCACAGCAAACGTCATCCACACGATCCCGCAACCTCTCCAGGACCGTATGGAAATCCTTCGCCTCTCGGGTTACACCGAGCCGGAGAAGCTGGAGATTGCGAAGCGGTTTCTGGTTCCGAAAGAGTTGAAGGCAACGGGCCTCAAGAAGGAAAACCTGGCATTGACGGACGAGGCGATTGTTGAGGTGATTGGCGGCTATACACGTGAAGCGGGTGTTCGCAACCTGGAGCGCGAAATCGCCAATATTTGCAGGAAGGTCGCGAGGCGGGTGGTAAAAGAGGGACGCAATCTCGAGATCACGGTTAAACCCGAAGATTTACAGGATTTCCTGGGTATCGTGAAGTTTCGCGATACGCGGTCCGAAGAAAAGAACGAAGTCGGGCTGGCGACGGGGCTAGCCTGGACAGAAGTGGGTGGCCAGATTCTGCACATTGAAGTGACGACCATGCATGGTAAGGGCCGCCTGATCCTGACCGGGAAACTGGGCGACGTGATGCAGGAGTCGGGGCAGGCGGCGATGAGCTATGTCCGGTCGCGCGCGGTGCGGTTCGGCTTGGACCAGGAATTTTACCGCCACCTTGACATTCACATCCACCTGCCGGAGGGGGCGATTCCGAAAGACGGTCCCTCCGCCGGAATCACGCTGGCCACCGCCGTGGTCAGCGCCCTCACCAAGATCGCGGTGCGCCGCGACGTGGCCATGACCGGTGAGATTACCCTTCGCGGCAAAGTACTGCCCATCGGCGGGGTCAAGGAAAAGCTGCTGGCCGCGCATCGTGCCGGCTGCAGAACGGTTCTGCTTCCAAGGGACAACGAGAAGGACTTGGTGGATATTCCGGAGAGTGTCCAACAGGAAATGACGGTTCGTTTCATCGACAACATGGATGAAGTGCTGGATCTGGCGCTGGAGCGGCAAGTCTCCGGGGCGGATTCCTTGGTTCCCGAGGTGGCGCCGCCCGCCCTCGGGCCTCTGTCGCGGGAGGGTGACCGCGAGCCTCTTGCCAATTGAGCAGGGCGCATCGGCTGACCGGCGGTTTGGGAATGGATTCAAAAGGCCGGTGCGGCTTGTCTGGACTCAGTTCGGGCGCCGGGCCGTGGATCCTGAATATACGGCCGGCCTGAAAACCCTCTGCCAGCCAAGAACTGTCAAGGTATTCTGTGTGATCCTGGACGGGCCTGATGGGAAATTGAGTTGGACGCTCCAACGGAACTCCTGGGGCTTGCCGGATGCGAGACCGAACGGGGTTCACCCACTCCGGAAAGTTGACCGTCGCTTCGCCACGATCTTGAGATTTGACCGCGCTGTGTGCCATTGACTATCCATCTTTGATCATCCCCATGCGCTGGTGAGCCGTCCCGCGTTCGGCGGCGGCAATGATACCTTGAATGAGCGTTGAGGTTGTGGGTTCCCTGACGTCCGGGGATCCTTTGAGAAAACCCTAAATTTGAATTGAGAGTGGGTGCCATGCCTTCGAAGAAACAAGAACCAACCGAGGAAATCCAGGAAGAAAGAATTCTAGATCTGAAGGAAGGCGAAGTCCTGGACATCGCCAAGCTGAAGGAAATGAACATTGCCACCTTGACCCAAGTGGCCAAGGACCTGGGCGTGGTGGGCGCCACCTCCATGCGCAAGCAGGAGCTGATCTTCAAAATCCTTCAGGCCCAGACGGAAAAGAGCGGTCTGATCTTTTCCGAAGGCGTTCTGGAGTGCTTGCCGGATGGCTTCGGCTTTCTGCGCGCGCCGGACTACAACTATCTGCCCGGCCCGGATGATATTTACGTTTCACCCTCGCAGATTCGCAAGTTTGACCTGCGCACCGGCGATACCATCTCCGGCCAGATTCGCCCCCCCAAGGAAGGCGAGCGGTACTTTGCGCTTATCAAAGTCGAAGCGATCAATTTCGAACCGCCCGATGAGTCCCGGAACAAGATCTTCTTTGACAATTTGACGCCGCTCTATCCCCAGGACCGAATCCGCCTGGAGACTGCAAAGGATAATATTTCTGCCCGCGTTCTTGACCTGCTGACGCCCATCGGCAAGGGACAGCGCGGCTTGATTGTGGCTCCGCCCCGCACCGGCAAGACCATGCTCCTGCAAACCATCGCCAACTCCGTCAGCACTAACCATCCGGAGATCACGTTAATCGTTCTGCTGATTGATGAACGCCCGGAAGAAGTGACGGACATGCAGCGCACGGTCAAGGGCGAGGTCATCAGCTCAACCTTTGATGAACCGGCCGCCCGTCACGTGCAAGTAGCGGAGATGGTGATCGAGAAGGCCAAACGCTTGGTGGAGCATAAGCGGGACGTGGTGATTTTGCTCGATTCGATCACCCGTCTGGCCCGGGCTTACAATACCGTGGTTCCTCCGTCCGGCAAGGTGCTTTCCGGCGGCGTGGACTCCAATGCTCTGCAACGGCCCAAGCGATTCTTCGGAGCAGCCCGCAACATTGAAGAAGGCGGCAGCCTTACGATTATCGCCACAGCTTTGATTGACACTGGAAGCCGCATGGATGACGTGATTTTCGAAGAATTCAAGGGCACGGGTAACATGGAGATCAACCTGGACCGCAAGCTGGTGGACAAGCGCATCTTCCCGGCCATGGATATCAACCGTTCCGGCACGCGGAAGGAAGAGATCCTGGTTCCGAAAGATGAGCTGAACCGCATCTGGGTTTTGCGCAAGGTGCTCAATCCCTTGTCGCCGGTAGAAAGTATGGAGTTGATTATCGACAAGCTGTCCAAGACTCAGAACAACTCGCAGTTCCTGGCTTCGATGAGTAACGGCAGCCGCTAGTGAACTCGGTCAGCAGAAGGCAGCCGGTAGCAGGCAGATGCTGGTCTTGTGACCGCGGCAGTTGAAACCCAAGCTGCGACCCCACCCCATTCTCTCCGATTTCGAAAAGCCGTGGCTGTTCCGCTCTCTCCTATTCCTGGCGCCGGTCCGTTCTCGAAATGAGATTCATTTCTTCCAACCTCTGCAGGATTCGCTGGACCACTTCGCCGGCGCTGAGGCCAGTTGAATCGATGAGGGTGGCATCCGGCGCAGGAACCAAGGGAGAGACGATCCGTTCGGAATCCCGCCGGTCGCGCTGCTGAATCTCCTGGGCAACCTCTTCCAGCGATACTCCCCGGCCCTTTTCATCCCCCATTCTGCGGCGAGCCCGTTCGAGCGGTGATGCTGTGAGAAAGACCTTCAACGCCGCGCCGGGAAACACGACCGTGCCGATGTCCCGGCCCTCCATCACCACGCCGCGTTCACTCACAAATTTCCTTTGCAAAGCAACCAGAGCTTGGCGGACTCCGGGAATCCGGGAGATCACAGAAGCGAGCTGGGTAACCTCGGGAGAACGAATTTCCCGGGTTACATCCCGGCCATCCAACAAAACGCGAAAAGTTTCCGCTCCAGCCCTACCTTCCAGCGACATCGCGGCCAATAGTTCCACAATGCGGTCTTCGAGCCTGGGTGGAATTCCCATTTCAAGAACCTTCAGGGCCGCGGCCCGGTACGTCGCGCCGCTATCAACGTAGGGCAATCCCAGGGCGCTCGCGAGTTGTTGCGCCACCGTGCTCTTGCCAGCGCCGGCAGGCCCATCGATGGCGATCACCAAGGGTACGATCTTGATTTCATACGGCAAGTTCAACCTCATCAACCTGGGTACGTCAGGAACCGGAACCGCGAGATTGTCCAACAAGCATAGCATGTCAGGTTGGAGGATCACCCCGCTTGAATGTGAGAGGGTGATGGTGCGGAAAGCCTCTCGCGGCCGGTTGTGGCTGATCGAACGGATGGCAATAGCTAATCGAGCGCCGCTACAGCAAATCGCGCCACCACCCGGCAATTGGCTCGCTTGACTATGTTCCGGCACTCAAGATAGTCTCTATCCAACCGCAGAGCGGGATCTTCTCGATGCGGAGAATGAACGCGGGGGGACTTTTGCAGAAACCCACAAGCCGGTCTGAATGACCCGCGAGCTGCAGCCACGGGGGACAGGCCAGGGAGATGGATGCCGCCTGCGTGCGAGGGACAGAGGGGAAACCTGTGGCGAGAATTCTTATCGTCGAAGATGATCCCCAAGTGCGGGAAGTGGTGTGTACGATCGTGAAGATGGACGGCCACCAGGTCGTTTCCGCCCGGGACGGCCAAGACGCCACGGAACAATTGCAAGGTGAATCGTTCGACGTGATCATTTCTGACGTGTGGATGCCGCGCATGAACGGCATGGAATTATTGGGTCACGTCCAGGCGCACCAGTTGCCGTCGCGGTTCATCATCATGACCGGAGACAATACACCCGAAATCGTGCTGGATGCGGTGCGGAATCAGGCTTACGGCTATCTTCGCAAGCCCTTTGAGCCGAACCAACTGTTGGTCCTTTTGAGATCCGCCTTGGACGCGCCGTCAACCCTGGCGCCCATTGAGGTGATTTCCTCGACGCCGGAGTGGGTCGAACTGGTCCTTCCTTGTTCATTGGAGGTGGCGGATCGGATCGGATCATTCATGGACCAACTGAAGACCGACCTTTCCGGAGAAGTCCGTGAGGCCGTGGGGAAGGTATTCCGGGAATTATTGCTGAACGCCATCGAATGGGGCGGACACTTTGATCCCAAGCGCAAGGTGCGAGTGGCCTATCTTCGCACGCCTCGAATGCTGCTCTACCGGATTGCCGATCCGGGCGGCGGGTTCAAGTTTGAAAATCTGGATCATGCAGCCGTAAACAACCCGCCGGACCAACCCACCGGACACTTGCGCGTCCGGGCTGAAAAAGGAATCAGGCCAGGAGGTTTTGGGATTTTCCTGGCCCGCCAGTTGGTGGATGATCTGCTTTATAACGAAGCGAAAAATGAAGTCGTGTTCATCAAATATTTGAACGATAAGGCTTATTGACGGCCGGAAATGCATTGCCGCGCTCAACAAGGGCAACGCTATCTCGCTACTGCAATGCCTGATTGACGGCTTTCCCGAGAATTTCAAGAGCCTTCCGGACGTCACTTCCCACATGAACGCGGAGCGCCCGGCGATCCCTTTCGGCCAGCACTTCGAAGTCACCCCGCGCTTGGGCCGCCTTGACTACGCCAAAAGTGAACTTGTGTCCGGGCACGGGAAGGTCATTCGCGTCGTCACAAGTGACCTGGAGGAAAACGCCGGTGTTGGGGCCGCCCTTGTAAGCCTGCCCCGTGGAGTGCAGGAAGCGCGGGCCGAAGCCCAAGCAGGTTGCCACGCGCTTGGCGTCGCGCACGGAGTGACGAAGCGCCTGCAGTTGTTTTTCGTGAGCTTCATTCATTTCGATGTAGGCGAGCAGCGCAAAATAATCTCCGGCTTTGAGGCGGGAGAGATGAGCGTGCAAGTACTCCGCCAGTGATTTTGAACGGGCGCTGCCGGAGACGGCGCTCGCGTTCTTCGGATCGGCAAACAGCTTGATGCTCTGATCTTCGAAGAATGGCGTTTCGGGAGGCAACGAACCGGACTTCTCATATTCGGAAGTCAGCTTTCGCGTCGCCGCCTTGCTGGCCTCCACGTCGGGCTGATTGAAAGCGTTGATGCCGATCACCGAGCCGGCCACGGCTGTCGCAATCTCCCAACGAAGAAACTCGCGGCCGAGATCATAGGGATCTTCCAGGGAAATTCGCACCACGGGCTGGCCGGCTTTTTCGAGAATTGCGATCGCCGCGTCCTGCGCGGCGTCGGCGCCGTTTTCGAGGCGCAGATAGACGAAGAGCCGGTCATTGCCGTAGACTTCGGGAGTTCCGAGCTGTTCGCGATCCACCGGGATCAGTCCTTTCCCCTGTTTGCCGGTGGATTCGGCCAGGAGCTGCTCGAGCCACGCTCCAAAATCGTTGATGGCGGGTGAGGTAACGATGGTCACTTTATCCCGGCCGCGGAGGGCAAGCTGGCCGAGAATGAAGCCCAGAACCACCCCCGGATTCTTGTCAACCGGAACGCAGGAACTGCACGACGTGGCCATGATTTCCGCATTGTCCAGCAGCCGCGCTACATCCACTCCCATCACTGCGGCGGGCACCATTCCAAAATCGGAAAGCGCCGAATACCGGCCGCCGATCGACGGCAGGCCGAAAAAGACCTGGCGAAATCCGTCGTTTTCCGCCACCTGTTGCATCTTCGATCCCGGGTCCGTAATGGCAATAAACCGGCTCCCCGCCTCTTTGGCGCCGGCGGTTTGCTGGACGCGGGAATAGAAATAACCCTTGAAAATATTGGGTTCGAGGGTGCTTCCGGATTTACTTGAAACGATGAAGAGGGTCTTTGAAAGATCCACCTTCTTCTCCGTCGCGCGCACTTGAGCGGGGTCGGTGGAATCGAGCACGTGCAATTGGGGAAAACCGGCAACGGGCCCGTAGGTCTTGGCCATCACTTCGGGACACAAACTCGATCCGCCCATGCCCAGCAGCAAAGCGTGGGTGAATCCTTCGCGTTTTGCTTCGGCGGCGATTTCCTCCACGTGATGCTTATGGGCGAGCTGATCCTCCGTAATGCCGAGCCATCCCAACCAGTCCGCCTCATCCGCGCCGGTCCAGAGCGAGGCGTCGCGGCCCCACAGCCGCCGCACCTTACCCTTGATGCGCCAGTCCTCGATGTTGGCCTTCACCGCCTCCGCCAGCGACTGCGGCAAGGTATACGTCTGGCGGTCGGGCCGGCCGCGCACACCCACTTTGCACTGCCGGTCAAGGGCATTCAGAAGCTGGTCAAAAGCGTCGGCAAAAAGGCGGACGCCTTCTTTCAGGACTTGATCCGTCACCTCTTTCATAGAGATGCCGGCCTTTTCGAGTGACTGCATCGTGTCGTGGGCTTCCTCCAGGTCCTGATCCAGGCTGAGCCGGGGACGGCCGTGGTCGCGGAAGGCTTCTAGAGTTTGCATGGGAATGGTGTTCACCGTCTCCGGGCCGATCAGCTCCTCCACATACATCACATCACGATATTTCGGATTTTTTGTGCTGGTGCTTGCCCAAAGTAATCGCTGGGGTTGTGCGCCCTTCCGGGCCAGAGCCTGCCAGCGTGGGCCGTGAGTGAGCTGTTTGTAGCTCTGGTAGGCAAGCTTGGCATTGGCAATGGCGGTGCGGCCAGGAATGCCTTGCAGCAACGTCCGCTCCGCCGGGCCGGTTACGGTCTTGAGGCGCACCTCGACGATTTTATCCACCAACGAATCGATCCGGCTGACGAAGAAGCTGGCCACGCTGGCCACTTGATGAACGTTGCCTCCGCTCTTCGCAAATGCTTCCAGGCCGGCGACGAAAGCCTCAGCCACCGCTTCGTAACGGTCCACGGCGAAGAGCAGCGTCACATTGATGTTGATGCCTTCGCTGATGAGCTGGCGAATGGCCGGGATGCCCTCGGTGGTTCCGGGAACTTTGATCATCACGTTCGGGCGGCTCACGGCCTTCCAAAGGCGGCGGGCTTCCTCGATGGTGTTTTGGGTTTCGTGAGCGAGGAAAGGAGAAACCTCCAGGCTGACGTAGCCGTCAAGGTCCTGGGTGGAATCGTAGACGGGCCTAAACACATCTGCTGCGGCCTGAATGTCAGGAATGGCAAGCGCCTCGTAGAGCTTCATCGGGTCCTTTTCATCTTGTTGGTAAAGGGCGTCGAGGGAATCGGAATAGTCGCTGCTCCCGACAATCGCTTTCTCGAAGATGGCCGGGTTTGAGGTCACGCCCCGCACGCCATCCTGCTCGACCAGATTTTTCAGTTCACCGCTGGTAATCAGGCTGCGGCGGATATAGTCCAGCCATACGGCCTGTCCCATCTGTCCAAGAGCTTTTAAGCTGTTCATTGCTTTACTCCCGTCTATGTTTTTGCAACCTAACGCTTTGGCGGCGAGCCGGCTGCTTTGGGCACTTCGCTGTTATCCTTCGCGGAGTCTATCCTGAGCGGAGCGAAGGATCGCGGTATTTCCGCTCAGGATAAACTCCGCAATGAATCTCCAGTTTGCTGCCCGGAAAAAGATCAAATACAGTGATCCTTCGCTCCGCTCAGGATGACAGGCAAAGGGCTCTGGATGACGGTCTTCAAATAAAGCGCCGTGAATCCTCCCGGTTACCGGTTGCCGGCCGCCTGGCCGCAGGCTTTGGCTTCAATCGCCAGAACTTTAGCAAGCCGGCGCCGGTGGCGTTCCTCGTTGGTGAAATTGGCAGTCAGATACGCTTTGACCAAGTCGTGAGCCAACTCCACACCGATCACTCGCGAGCCGAGCACCAGCACGTTCATATTGTCGTGCTCCACGCCCTGATGGGCGGAATAGGTGTCGTGGCAAATGCCAGCGCGGATCCCGGGGATTTTGTTGGCGGCCACCGAGGCGCCCACGCCGCTGCCGCAGATCAGAATGCCGCGCTCAGCCCGCCCGTCCTTCAGGGCGTTAGCGACGGCCTCCGCGAAATCGGGATAATCCACGGGGGCCGTGCTGTACGTTCCCACATCCACCACATCATATCCCAAGTCTGGCAGGAAGGCTGCGAGACTCTGTTTTAGATCAAAACCGGCATGGTCCGAACCGATTACGATGCGCACCGGAACTCCTCTCCCGCTCTGGCGTAGCGGCGCTCATAGGCCACCGCTCCAGCCGCGCGAAAATGATGGACTCGACTCATCGGCCTTCTTCCCAGATAATTTAGATTCGAAGATTCGAGCGGAAGTTTCACATTCTTCCGAACGACAGCACGGAAGGCTTGGTTGAAACCCCAAGACTCCAAAAATTTAGAAACTCCAGAGCACGACTCTATCCGTGGCCGACGGTCCTCGAGTAAAACGTCGTGAGTCATCCAAGTTAGCGCCCCCCGGCGGTGGCCATTTCAGCGTTGACCGCGGCGCCGATGATGCCGATTTCGTCACTGGTTTTGATGATTTCGATTTGGCTGCCCTGGAGCGGGCTCATTTTCACCATCTCGTGAAGGTAGATATTCAAGGTTCCGAGCTCCACGAAGTTGGCGTTGGGGCCTGTGACGAAAAACTTTCCCGGTCCCGCCATGTGGATGGAAGTGGCGGTGGCCGCGGCCAGTGCGCGATGCCAAAGCTTCGCGAAGGCGCTACAACGCGCGTCACCGGCCTTGGCGGCAGCAAAGACTTCCTCCGGTTCCATGTCCAGGAAGCGCAGCCGCATGGCGCGGTGGCCCATAATGCCTTCCAGGTGTCCGCGTCCGCCGCAGCCGCAAAAATGTTCTTTGGGATCGAGGGTCACCACGGAGTGTCCGCCTTCCCACACCCCCTCTGTCCAAGGAAAGCGCCCAAAACCAACGCCATGGCCCAGCGTCCAGACCCGGGTCAACTGGTTTAACTGGCCGTGGGTGGCGGCAATGCCCGCGGCAATGACGTCGGCGTCATTAAACACCCGGACGGGAACTGGCAGGCTTCCGCGCAGAAGCGCGGCTCGCAGCTTCTCTTGAAGGTGAAGACCTTTGATCTGTTGGAGGTTGGGCGAATCCTGGACGATGCCATCCTGAACGATGCCAGGAATTCCCACTCCTATCGCTTGGATTTCGTACCCCTGGGCAGCCTTCTGAATCTGGTCGCGAAGGCACTCGCCGAAGCTTTCTGATGGCAGACCGAGCAAAGCGTCGCTCAGCGGGCGCCCCTCCGGGAATATCTGGACGGACCCCACCACGCGATGATCCTCGACCACGCCGGTGGCAATGTGTTCGGTGGCCAGCAGTCCGATCGTTCGTGGCATGGTGAACCTCACAGAAGAAACGCGGCCCCACGCGCCGGCTAACGGTTAATGAGCTTGTTGAGGCCATTAAATGCAGCAGCTTTGTAGCACTCCGCCAGCGTCGGATAATTGAAGACCGCATCCACAAAATACTCGACGGTCCCCTTCAAGCTGAACACCGCCTGGCCGATGTGAATCAGATCCGCGGCGTCGTCCCCAATAATGTGAATGCCGAGTAATTCCCGCGTCTCCCGGTGAAAGATCAGCTTCAGGCGGCCGGTAGTATCGCCCCGGATCTGCCCCCGCGCGATTTCCCGGTAATAGGCGACTCCAACCTCGTAGGGAACGTCCTCGTCCGTCAAATTCTCCTCAGTCTTTCCGACAAAGGAAATTTCTGGAATCGTATAAATGCCATAAGGATAATTGGCGGGATTGGAATGAACCGGAAGGCCCAGGGCATGGGCCGCTGCAAGGCGGCCTTGCTCCATGGAGACGGAAGCCAGGCTGGGGAATCCGATCACATCCCCGACCGCGTAAATTCCAGGCTGCGAGGTACGGAATTCCGCATCCACGGCGATCCGGCCGCGACCGTCAACGGTGATGCCTGCCGCCGTCAAGTTGAGCTCATCCACGTTGCCTTGGCGGCCCACCGCATAGAGCAGGGCATCACCGGTAATCTTCTTGTTGCTTTCCAGGTTGGCCACCACCTTGCTATCGGGCATTTCCTCCACGCTTTGCACTTCCTCATTCAGCCGCATGGTCACCCGGCGGTCGCGCAGATGATAAGAAAGGGCTTCCACGATCTCCGCGTCAGCGAACTCCAGGAGCCTTGGCCGCTTTTCCACCAGGATGACGCGCACGCCCAGCACTGCGAACATGCAGGTATATTCCACACCGATCACGCCGCCGCCCACCACAATCAAGGTCTTCGGGATTTCCGGCATTTGTAAAATCTGGTCGCTGTTGATGATGCTGCGGTTGTTGAGAGGCACGCGGGGCGAGGTGGCGGGCTTGGTGCCGGTAGCGATGATGATGATCCCGGCCACGAAGTCCGCCTGGGTCTGCAAGCCCTCCACGTGAATCGTGGTGGGATTCACAAAACTAGCTGTCCCAAAAACCACGTCGATCCCGTTGCGCGAAAGCTGAGCTTGAGTAACATCAACTTCAGTCTTGATGACGTGCTGAACGCGAAAGGCCAGATCGGAAATCGTGATCTTTTCCTTCACCCGGTAATTCATTCCGTAAATATTCTGGTAGTTATATCCGGAGAGATGCATCACGGCTTCCCGCATGGTTTTGCTGGGGATGGTGCCGGAATTGATGCAGGTCCCGCCCACGACCGTTTGCTTTTCGATCAGAGCCACCCGTTTGCCGCCCTTAGAAGCCTGAATAGCCGCCCGCTGGCCCGCGGGTCCTGAACCGATCACGATGACGTCGAACTGTTGCATGCGTCCACCCTCACCCTGTCAGCAAACTGGTTTCCACATCGCCCGTGATAACGCTCCGCATTGGCGCAGCCGCTTTCGACGCCCTAGCCATTTTACACTGTGGCGCGAATTGGATATACAGGTCTTTAATATCTTGTTCTATAAAGTTTTACCGCCAAACCTCGAAAATACCGGATCTTGATTCGCCTGATTTTGACAGAGTATAGATTCCCGTCCCCGCCTACGCGGGGACAAGTCTGCGCGGGAATGACGGTTCGACCGGGAGTGCCCTACCCAACGGCAATGATACACACACGGTTGCAAGTCGGCGACGCTCGGTTCTATAGCCCCGGTCTGTGACCGGCGGATTTCGCCGCTCCCTGTCAGGGCAGGCTCCGAGCGGCGTTACAGCAAATGACCGTCGCCGACTTATTGCGTGGTGTGCAAACAAAGAGAAGGACATAGCACAAGCAGATTCTTGTTTCGGTGGCTGTGGGTGGCAGAAAGCGCCGCGAAGCGAGGGGATATAACACCTCAATAAAATACCTGCGGGAAGGACTTGTCAATGGCGAATTGGCGTAGCGAGCCGACTTGCTGTAGCGGGGGTCTATGACCGCTGGTCTTGATTTTTCAATAATTTCGCCGCTCACAGAGCGGCGCTACAGCAAAACTCCACCACTACCGCGAATTTGCGTAGCGGGTCAGTCTGCTGTAACGGCGGCCCGAAGCCTTAGTCCGTCTCGAGAACCATACGGGTGAGCATTTCGAAGTGGTAGCCCATGATGGCAAGCGTCATCGCCGTGTCGAAAGCATGGCGGTAGCGGGTGGCGGCCTCCAGCAGGAATTTCCAATAAGAGGAGCGGGATTCGCCCAGAATACCCTGCTTCAGGACAGACCGGGCCACGGCCAGGTAATCTGAAAATGACCGGGAGCGATGATGGGCGGGTTTATAGCGTTCCAGGAATCGCAACACGCGGTCGTAATAGGCCTCAGGCGTGTAAATCCGCCGCAGGATATCGCGGTAACCCTCGACCAGACGCTGGGCGTTCATGCGAGGGATGAAGTTCAGCCGAAGATCCATATTATTGCCGTTGCCCTGCTCGAGAATCCGTCCCTCTTTCAGCAGACGGCGGAAGAGTTGGGTGCCGGGCAGCGCCAAGAGCAGGCCGACCATGGCCAAGGGAATGGCGCTCTCCTGGATAAACTCCACCTGGCGGTCGAAAATATCGTCCGGGTCGCTGTCAAAACCCACAATGAATCCGGCCATCACTTCCATGCCATAGCTCTGGATGCGGTGCACGCTTTCAATCAGATTCTTGCGCGTGTTCTGCATTTTTTGAGCTTCTTTCAGGCTCGCTTCAACGGGTGTCTCAATGCCCAGGAAGACGCGGGTGAAGCAGGCTTTGCGCAGCATCCCAAGCAGTTCCGGATCATCGGCGAGGTTGACCGAAGCCTCGGTGAAAAACGAGAAGGGTTTGCCGTGGCGGATGTTCCACTCCGCAAGCTCTGGAAGTAACTCCTTGACCTTACGTTTGTTGCCGATGAAATTGTCATCCACCATGAATACCGAGCCGCGCCACTTGAGGTCATACAGGACGTCAAGCTCTGCAAGGACTTGAGCCGGCGTTTTGGTGCGCGGCTTGCGGCCGTAAATCTCAATAATGTCGCAGAATTCGCAATTGAAGGGACAGCCCCGCGAAAACTGAATCTGCATGGCGCTGTAATACTTGAGCTGGATCAGGCTGAGGTCAGGACAAGGAGTGAGCTCGACATTGGGCAGGGAAGCCGCCTTGTAGCGGGGCAGGGCGCGGCCCTGCTCGAAGTCTTCGGCGAAATCCGCCATCAATTCTTCCGCTTCACCCACCACCACGTGGTCCGCGTACTGCGGCAACTCCTCCACGCTGCTTGAGACGGGCCCGCCCACCACCGTCCGCAGGCCTCGCGCCCGGCAACGCTTCAGAATTTTCAGGATTTCATCCTTGTGAACCAACATGCCGCCAATCATGGCAATGTCCGCCCACTTCAGATCGGCGTCGGTCAAGGGACGGATATTCGTATCCACCAGGCGCTTCTTCCAATGTTTAGGAAGCATGGGTGCAATGGTCAGAAGACCCAGGGGCGGATAGGCAGACCGCTTCCCTTCAAATGGGATGGCGTGCTTGAAACTCCAGTACGTATCCGGCCATTCCGGATAAATCATCAAAGCATTCATAAGGGAGAGACCCTCGGGGTCAGTGGGAATGCGAGTTAGGGAATGCAAATTAAAGATTATCTTACGCTTCCTGCGCGCTCAATACAACAAGATTAGCACGAAATGCTAGAAAGCCGGGTTCTAATGCGATTCTGGCTGATCCACAAGTGTAGTTGCCCAGTACTGCGTAGCGCCGCCGTCCCGGCGGCATCGCGGCCGGCAGGATGCCGGCGCTATGGGGTGGACGTTCACGAACCGCCCCCTTTCCGTTCAAACCTGAAGATGGTGGAGATAATCGTAACTGATCTTGATGCACTGGAACACCGGGTCCGAGCACACGTCCTGCTCCACGAAGTAGTACTTCATCCCCGCCGTGTGCGCGTGCTGGAAGATGCGCTTCCAGTTGATGACGCCGCGCCCGACCTCGGTGAAAGCCTTGGCGCCTTCGCCGATGTCCGTGGTGGGCGGAAAGCCGGGCTTCATATCTTTGATGTGTAGCAAAGGAAAACGTCCCGGATACTTCTCAAAGTAGGCCACCGGGTCACGGCCGGCGCGCGAGACCCAGTAACAATCCATCTCAAAATTGACCAGTTTGGGATCGGTGTGTTGCAGCAGGTAATCATAAGCCACCACGCCGTCGTACTCGCGGAATTCAAAGTTGTGGCCGTGATAGCAGAAGTGGAGGCCCGCCTGTTGACACTGCTCGCCTACTTTGTTGAAAAACCCCGCCAGCCATTTCCAGTCGTTCAACGTCAGATCGCGGGAAATGGTGCCTTTGAAAAGACTGGGATTGGCGGGCGCCGGAAAGGCGCACACCAGGTATTTGAGGCCAAGCTGCTTGGCGTAGTCCACCTTCGCCTGGGGATTCACGCGCAGGTCGCTGGCGGTGGAATGACCGCTCGGCGCCGTCAGATGGGCCTCATCCAGCAATTGCCGCAACTGGGCAGGAGTCTTGCCGAAGAAGCTGAAGAGTTCAACCTCCGGGTAACCGACGGCTGCGACCTTCTTCAAGGTCCCTTCAATATCCTTCTGCATGGCTTGCCGCACCGTGTACAACTGCAAGCCCACCGGAATTCCAAACGGGTCCGCATGCATCGGCCTTGTGGGCCGTAGCGCGAGCGCCACGCCTCCGAGTCCGAGGGCCGTATCAAGAAGAAACTGGCGGCGATTCGTTGAGATCATCAGAAAACCTCCGTCTATGGAATAGGGCGTGAAGTTATCACAAGAGGGATGTGATTGCCAGACCGTTTGTGAGATTGTTTCGGGAAATTGCGTTTCCTAGCTGGGATTATTCACGAACCTGCGGTAGGGGACCGTCAGGGCACGGTTAAAACCGTGCCCTGACAGTCACCAAGGAAGACTTCGTGAATAATCCGGGCGGCATGAGTGGCTTTTATCGGATATGGCCAGTAAACGGGAGGTGTTGCGGCGAACGCTTCGCGCTGAATCATTGCGAGATCGCTAGAAAATCCGAACCGCCGTCTTGTTTCTTGCTAAATCTCAGGATAGTATCGCAAATCGCGGTGGCATGAGGAGTCTTGCAAGGGAATGGATTTTTCGAGACGTGACAAATTCAAAAGGCCAGCCCCGTGCCGCTTCACGATTTCTTTCAATTCGAGCATTCTGGGTAACGCTCCCGCTGCAATTAGCACTCGCAGCGGCTGCGGCCGGAGCCTCACCGGCCGCGAATCCTCACTATGTGGGATCACAAGCCTGCAAGCCCTGCCATATTGCGATTTACGGCCGGTGGAAGCAGACACGGATGGCAAACGTTGTCCGGGACCCTCGTGTTGATCCTCAAGCCTTTTTATGCGATTTTTCCAAGCCCAATCCGTTCTTCAAATTCAGAAAAAGCGACATTGCATTCGTCTACGGCAGCCATTGGAAGCAGCGTTACTTCGTCAAGCGCGGCAGCGATTACTTCGTGCTGCCAGTGCAATGGGATATTGTGAGGCAGAGATGGGAAAAATATCATCCTCACTCCGGCGACGACTGGTGGGTGCCGGATTACCCTGAAAGCCAGATGCAGCGGCCCACAGGTCCCCTATGCGACGGATGCCATTCCGTGAACTACGACATCAAGACAAAAACAGTGACGGAGTGGAACGTCGGATGCGAACGGTGCCACGGTCCGGGCAGCGAGCACGTTCAAGCGCCTTGGAATTTCCAGCACAACATTGTGAACCCTGCCCGCCTGGACTTCGTGCGCGCCAACGATGACTGCATTCAGTGCCATTCCCAGTTGCGCCCTCTTGCCAACCCCATTCAGGGCGTTTACTACGACTGGGCGGTGGGCTACCAGCCTGGAGACCGTTTAAGCAACGTGGTCCGGCTGGAGAATCAGCGGCTGGGCGTGCATGATTTCTTCTACTGGCCGGATGGCTCCGCGCAGAAGAACCGCATGCAGGAAAATGACTTTGTGACCAGCGCCATGTACGAGCACGGCGTTACCTGCTTTGACTGTCACGATCCGCACGGAACGGACAACAAAGATCTGTTGATCAAGCCCGGCGGCCAAATGTGCTTGGAGTGCCACGGACCGGACTCGCCCAATGGCCCGCGCGGATCGCTCGAGGAACATACGCATCACCAGGCGGGCAGCCTTGGAAGCAGTTGTCTGGATTGTCACATGCCCCGGATCGATGTTCAGGTCGATTCATTTTCCGTGCGCAGCCACACGTTCCGCTTTATTTCTCCGGCGCTGACCATCAAATACGGCATTCCCAATCCTTGCACGTCCTGCCACAAGCACAAAACGAGCCAATGGGCTCTCGATCAGTTACAGCAGTGGCAGAATGTATCCCCTTGGAGATTGGAGAGGAGGAATTGAAATGCTTCTTGGAATGGAGTAAGGCAGACCTTGTGGACATTCGTCACGCTCCGAAAGCAGGCTTTCACCGCCGGACACTGCGCAGGAGCAATTTGCGGGTGGAGTATAGATGAAAAGTGCAAAGGGCGTGATCCAAAAAATCTGGTTTGCGGTGATTGTGGCGAGCTTGTGCGCCTCCACAGCGCGCGGGCAGGAATTCCTGCGACTGGTCCAGACCATTCCCCTGGCTGATGTCAAAGGCCGCATCGACCACTTCGGGATTGATCTCCATGGCCGCCGGCTCTTCATGTCCGCGTTGGGGAATAACACCCTGGAAGTCTTCGACCTGCGCGCCAACAAGCGGATCCACACCGTCCCCGGCTTGCGCGAGCCGCAAGGGGTGGTCTACGTTGCGGAATCCCGCCGCATTTTTGTGGCGAACGGAGGGGACGGCGCCTGCCGCGTTTTTGCCGATAACACTTACAAGCTTCTCCAGGTCATTCGTTTTGCGAGTGACGCGGATAATGTGCGCTACGATGCAACCGCGCATCAAGTCTTAGTGGGTTACGGCGAAGGGGAGATCGGCATCCTGGACGCCGGGACCGGGAAATTGCTGGGGACGATCCGGCTTGATGCTCATCCAGAGTCCTTCCAGATGGAAACTTCAAACCACCGGATTTTTGTGAATCTCCCTTCGGCGGGTCACGTGATCGACGTGGTGGATCGCGCCCGGCGCAAAGTGATCACGCAGTGGAAGCTCGAAGCCGCGCGCGACAATTTTCCGATGGCCTTGGACGAATCCGGTCACCGCCTGTTTGTGGTTTGCCGCCATCCCGCGGAAATGATCGCTCTGGATACGGCCACTGGAAAGGTTATGGCGCGGATACCCTGCGTTGGAGACGCTGATGACGTTTGGTACGATGCGGCCCGCAAACGAATATACATTTCGGGAGGCGAGGGCATTATTTCCGTCATCCAGCAACGCGATCCCAACCACTACGTTTCCATTGCCAGGATTGAAACCGCTCCCGGCGCGCGAACTTCCTTCTTTGCGCCGCAACTCGACCGGTTCTACCTGGCCGTTCCGCGCCACGCGGGCCGTCCAGCGGAGTTGAGGGTCTATGATGTGGGTAGCGTAACCGCGCTGGGTGGAATGGATGAGGAGGCGATTCATCAGTTTGAGGCGCGCGTTCGCTAAGTTCTGAGAATGTCCCGCGCGGCTCGCCGGCCGCTGGCGATCGCGCCATGCACGGTGGCGCTGTGGCCCTCCGTGTTCGTAGCCTCTCCGGCGAAATAGAGCGTGCCCATAACCGGCGTGGCAAGGATCCCGCGCGCTTCCTGGCCGCCCACGCGCGCGTAGCTGTAAGCGCCCCGGGCCAGAGGGTCATTCCGCCAGTTGTGGATGTAACGCCGCGCCACCTGCCGGCCAATTGTCTCGCGATTCGCGCCGATGATGTGAGCCAGTGAATCGATGGCGAGCTCAGCCACTTCCGAATCGCTCAACTGAGTGAGTTTCTCCGCCTTGGGCCCGCCGGCCCAGCCAGTGATGGCGCGGCCGCGAGCGGAATCTTGGCCAGGGATGGAGGGCCACCACGCCGGAAAAGCTTCGTCCTCAGAGTGGATGAATCCGGCATGAGATAACGCCTCGTGCGCCTCCCAGAAACCGCGTTCCATCGCCAGCGTGATTCGCATCGCTTGGCCCATTTCCAGCCGTTCTAACGCGGCATGGAGCTCCAGCAGTTCGGGCTCGAAACGAATTGCCCCGGGAGCATCCGGCGGCGCTTTCAGCACGCCGAGCGGCACCGTAACAACCGCCCGGTCTGCCGGGAATGCGAATTGCGAATTATTCTCGAGTGCAATTCCCCTGGCTTCTATGCGGCCATGGCGCCACTTCAAGCAGGTCACGATGTTTTCGAGTTCGAGCGCTACAGAATGAGCGCCGCACTCCTGCCACAGCCACTCTGCAACGCGATCGTAGCCGTCTTTGAATCGAAAGGCTTTCTCGCCTTCGATCTGATCCGAGGCGCGCATTTCATGGGCGAGCGCATGAATACTGATCAGGTCCGCCCGCGCCGCGTTGAAGCCCTCAACATAAGCGGTGGCCCAGCGCGCCGCCGCCGGGTTCCCGTTCACCTTTCCCAGAAACTCCAAAAACGTTTGATCGGGAAGACCCGGGTCCAGCATCCGCTCGAAGATTTCCTCGACCTCCGGATACAGTTCATCACGCTGCGTAGACTTTCCGTTCTGATGGAAAACGTGCCTCCCGGCGACTTCCGCCGTCGGGAGGCCCGCTTTACGGGAGATCGTGAAAAGTTCTTCCGGCCTGCCATGGATGAATTCGGCTCCGAGCTCAACCGGCATCGGCAATACCGGGTCCTGAACTGTGAGAATCCGCCCGCCAATCCGGTTCCGGCCTTCGATGATGCGCACCTTCACTCCTTTGGCGGCCAAGGTTTGCGCTGCCGCCAGACCTGCAACCCCTGCGCCGATTACAAGAACTTCCATCATCAATCCTTCCATGAAATTCGTTTCGGAGTCGATCTCATTCCGGAAGGTTCGACCTAGCAGGCTACGGAAAAATCCTGCTGTCCTGTCATTCTGAGGAGCCGCAGGCGACGAAGAATCTCGTAAGTGCTTGACTCTCAAAATGCAGAGATTCTTCGCGGAGTTTACCCTGAGCGAAATACAGGGATTCCTCGCTTTGCTCTGAATGACAAGCGAAGGTCTCAGAATGACAGCCTAAAGAATTTTTCCGCAGCCTACTTGAGAGGTGTTGGGACTGAATACTCTTGACTCAGCGGCAATGCCATCGCTTCACGGAGGCTGGGTGTTCTAGCGTTCCGGATGCAATATCAATTTCTGAACTCGCCAGTTCAGGAGTTCCGCGACAAACAGAACATTTTCAGACGGACACGCCATTTCGTGGACCCAGCCAAACTGGCCAAGTGGCTTGCCAGCCTTTCCGAACGCTCCAAGGAGGTTGCCATTCAGGTCGAGCTTGTAAATCCGGCCCGGAACGGAATCCGAGCTGTAGATGAACTGCTGAGGTCCCGGCGTGATGCACAGCGCCCACGGAGCCCCGACGTTGGTCCACTGCTTCAAGAAATTCCCATTCGAATCGAACACCTGAATCCGCCGGTTTTCGCGGTCGCCCACGTAGACATTTCCCTTCGCATCCGCCACGATCGAATGCGGGGTGTGAAACTCTCCGGGAGCCGCGCCGCGTTTGCCCCAGGCCTTCACCCAGGCGCCGTCTTTATCGTATTTCACCACACGCGAGTTGACGTAGCCGTCGCTGACGAAGATGTCTCCCGCCGCATCCCAGGCGACATCGGTGGGCCGGTTGAACATCCAGTCCGGCCGTGGCGGCTCGGGTTGTCCGGGAAGCACATGTTCCACAGGTTCCGGCCTTCTGCCGAAAACCATCAACACTCGCCCCTCCGGACTGAATTCGATGACCATGTTCGAGCCTTCGTCCACGCACCAAATGTTGTCATTTTTGTCGATTCGCACACTATGAGCGAACACGAAACCGTAAAGGTCATCGCCAATCGTCCGAAGGTAGTTCCCTTCGGCGTCAAACTCCAGAAGTTGGGTGTGCCGGCTGCGGCTGTAAACAAAAATGTGACCGTTGGAATTCACAGCCACTCCCGCTGCCTCCCCCAAATAGAGGTGAGGGGGAAGTTTGAGCAGATTCGGGACCGATTGGTAATCGATGACGGGAACGGACGGCTGCTGAGCCAGAAGGGGCGTACAAATCATCAGGAGCAAGAGCATCAGGCGGGTTTTCAAGGCGGCCTCCTGCCGAAAACAGGAAGTTTACCACGGCCCTCGCATGGCGGTCCTGAGATTTCCCGGTTAAGTCGTGGCGCGCTAGCCCCCGCCGACGTCGCGGCGTTCACTCGGAATAAGCCGGTTTACCTTTCTCCAGTCACCCTGGCGGAGCTTCGCTTCGGCACAGAGTGTTCAGGACCCTGGCCGTCATCTCCGTCATTCCTGCGAAGGCGAAACCAGAGAGACAGTCATTCCCGCGAAAGCGGGAAACCACACCCTGCTTGCTCGTGGCGGCCTGGACTACTCCGCCTACTCAAGAGTAACAACGAAAGGCAGGTCCGTAGCTACGATCTGCCATCATTTACAATCCAGCCCATCACGGCTTAGCACCCCGGTCTGTCTCAGTTGTCCCCCTCTGACCGCCGTGTTATATTAATTCAAGTTTTCGCTGCACGATTGGGGCGCGTAGCTCAGTTGGGAGAGCGCGGCGTTCGCAACGCTGAGGTCGAGGGTTCGAATCCCTTCGCGTCCACCATTCTCTTCGTATCCTCTTCATATCCCGCCGCACCGCGCATATAAATTTTGATTGACAGTTGTTTACTAATCAGTTATTATATTCTGGAAGTTAACTCCCCTCGCTTTGTGGCCTTTCGGCCATGTCATATTGCTATGTCCAAAAATCTATACGATTTTACTGGCCTTCGCACGGAGAAAAGCATTTTGGCGAGATGGTTTGGGTTAGTGGCCTGGGGATACCATTGGGCGGCATGCAGCCTTCCCGGCAGGAGGGCGAATGTTGACTTTTTCGATGCGGGAACAAGCTTCAGACCGCCGAAGGGGGGAAGCGATCTACCCCATTCCAAGCCAACCAAAAGGAGTCTCGCGGACCGGGCTAGCGCCTCACGCTCGGCGGGCGGTTTAGAGACAAAGCCGGAATGTCCTTTGTTGTCAATCGCAATATATGTTCAGGTGATGCTTCTATTGCAGATTCAAACCAAGGTGCGGACGGCCGCTGCCTTCCCCGGAGAAACGTATCAACCGGCTTGGCGGAGCCAGCGGAGCGGATCAGGGTCAGAGCATTCGCAATGGATTGCTCCCACTCCTCGTGTTGGCCAACATGGCACCGGGGAGTTGAGATATAATGCTCAATTGCCACGAACCTGACGGGAGTTCGTGTTGGTTCTGGCGGGCAGAATGTCTGGTCTGCTTTGGGGTTTCGGGCCAGTCCAGAGCCACAAGCAAGTCAAGCAGCGCCAAAAAGGGGTAGCGCCGCTGCAGCAGACTGCACCACTACCCAAAAGGAAGCTGAGGAGAGCAATGACGCGCGCTTCGTCAAACGTCCTGGTAGATCATTTTGCTTCGACGGAAAGCATCGTTTGGGATGCGTTGTGGATTTCGGGTTTTGCACTGCTCACGGCGGTGTTCGCCCAATTTTATGTTCGCCTGCCCGTTACTCCCGTGCCGCTCACCGGACAGACCCTGGCGGTGCTCGCCAGCGGGGCGGTACTGGGCAGCAGGCGAGGGTTTCTTTCTCAAATTGTTTACCTTGGTCTGGGTGTGGCGGGTCTGCCGGTGTTTGCGGGGGGCGCGTCTTCACTCACCCACCTGCTGGGGGCCGGTGGTGGCTACCTGCTCAGTTTTCCGATTGCGGCCGCACTGCTCGGTTGGCTCGTCGAGCGAGGCGCAAGCCGCAGGACCTGGACGCTGGCGCTGGCGTTGATTGCCGCAAACGCTGCTGTCCTTGCAGGGGGCGTGACTTGGTTATGGGCGGTTTGGGGTGGCTCTGTTCGCAACGCGCTGATGCTGGGATTCTATCCGTTCGTTGTGAGTGACATCGTGAAGATCGTCATGCTCGGAGTGCCGCTGCCCTGGCTCGTCCGCCGCATGGGTGGCACGATGGCTGGCCTGGGGGCAGGCGAGTAAAAAAGAAGCTTCGGCCGGCAGCCCTCAACTCTCATTCATCTGAAGGTAAGGAATGATTTCGTCATTCAGGTCAATCTCACTTTTTCTGCAACTCATTCTGTGGCTTGCCTGCATATTGTTTGGCACGGGCTTCGCTACGTCCGGCAAGGCGGCGCCAGCGGCAGACAATTCCACGAGTGACGTCAGCGCCCTCGTCCAACAACTGAAGAGCACGGATGAGTCCGCCCGCGTTAGCGCAGCCAAGCAGCTTGGCCAAAGCGGACAGGTGGCGGCGATTCCGCCGCTGGCTGCGGCGCTGAATGATCCCAGCACCAAAGTCCGCAAAGAAGTCATCCTGGCGCTGGCGCAGTTCCGCAATTCGCAGTCCTTGGCCGCGCTGCTCACAGCCACCAAGGACACGGACCCCACCGTGCGCACATTTGCCGTGCAAGCAGCCGTGAGTTACTACACCGCGCATTTGCCAAGCCTGGGAGTCAGCGGATTTCTCAAAAGGAATTATAATCGCGCCAAGAGCATGTTCAACAGCCAGGACACGCGCATCGATCCCGGCATTCAAGTGAATCCCAGCGTCATCACCGCCCTCATCGCCGCCATGCAGGACACGCGATCTATCACTCCGGCGCGCGAAGCGGCGCGGGGACTCGGCATCCTGGTGGCCCGGCCTTCCGTGCCGGATTTGGTGATGGCGGCCCACTCCACAGATTCGGAACTGGCGGTGAATGCGCTGGTGGCCCTCTCGAAGACCGAGGACATCACGGCCGGTCCCAAGTTGGTGGATCTGCTGAGCTCGCCCGATAAGAATGTGAAGAAACAGGCTGCGGTTACCACCGGTATCCTGCGCACCCGGCAGGCCGTGCCGAAGCTCCAGGCGATTTATCAGAACGACCAGGACAAGGATGTTCGCCAGTCAGCGCTCCAGGGATTGGCTTATATTGGTGATCCGGTGTCTCTGCCCATCTTTATTAAGGCGCTCTGGAGTGATGACAAAACGGACCGGACTTACGCTGCCGAGGGCATGGCTCGGGTGCACGATGCAAAAGCCCTGCCGGAGCTTGAGAAGCGGTCGAAAGTTGAAAAAGACAGCGGCGTGAGGCTGGCGATGGCCTACGCCTTTACGGCCCTCGGCCAACAGAGCCATCTGAAGGACCTGGTGAACGGGTTTGATTCGCGGACGCAATCGGACAATGCGCGGACTTATCTCATCGAGCTGACGCGCGACAAGACCTATCTTCAAGAGCTGTATCCCCTGATGAACAGCAGGAGCGCGCGGGTGCGCGAAGGGATCTGTGGGGTACTCATGTACACCGGAGATGCATCGAGTATCACGCCGCTCGATCACTTGACGCGCGACCGGAACTCCGACGTGGCGGCAGAAGCGCTGCGGGCGCTTAATTCGGTTCGGGCTAGGACCAATATGCCAGGGGCGGGAACTGTGTCGGAAAGCAGGGGAATTAATCCTGCCGGCGTGCGAAAAACAAAATTTTCCTTTATTTTGAGTTACGCTTCGGCGGGTTTGAAACCCTGCCCTTCCAGGAACGGGCTCTCAGCAAACGGCTAGAGCCAAAGGCGGACGAGTCGTGGCGCAGTTTGTTCGCTGTAGCGGCGGGGCCCGTCTTTGTAAGGGTGGGCGCCTTATGCTACGATGAAAAGAAAAATCCACGGCACAGATTACGAGGGGAATCTATGGCGCTTTCGCCGAAGGAAGAGGTTCAGCGCGTCTTGAGGCAGGCCCCTGAGTTGAAGCTTGCTCACAGCCCGGATTCGGACGATGCTTTTATGTTCTATGCCCTGGCGACGCGCAAGATCGCGACGTCGGGCATAAAATTCACCCACGTCCTCGAGGACATTCAAAGTTTGAATCAGAAGGCCCTGCAAGGTGTTTACGACATCAGCGCCGTTTCCTTCTTCGCTTATCCATTTCTGGCGGATCAGTACATGTTGCTCCCTTGTGGCGCCAGCTTCGGGGAGCGTTATGGGCCTATGATCGTTTCAAAAAGCCCGATCGCTGCTGACAATTTGAAACAGAGGCGCGTGGCCGTTCCGGGAAAACTGACTACGGCGTATCTCACCCTTCTCTTATACGAACCGGAAGTGGATCCCATCTTCGTTTCATTTGACGAAGTGCTGCCCTGTGTGGCGCGAGGTGAGGCCGAGGCGGGAGTGGTGATCCACGAAGGGCAGCTTACCTACGCCCAAGAAGGATTGAACAAGGTGGTGGATCTGGGGGAATGGTGGCATCAGGCCACCGGCCTGCCACTGCCTCTAGGGGGCAATGTCATCCGCAGGTCGCTGGGTAAATCCACAGTACAGTCGGTAGCAAAGGTGCTTCGCGAGAGCATCCGCTACAGCCTCGAGCATCGCGAAGAAGCCCTGGAGTATGCGATGCAGTTTGCCCGCGGCCTGGACCATTCGACGGCGGATCATTTTGTTTCCATGTATGTTAACCACTGGACGTTGGATTATGGCGAAAAGGGCCGTAAAGCGGTTCAGACCCTGCTTGACCACGCCTTTGATAAAGGGTTGATTCCCTCGAAGGTTACTGCGGAGTTCGTGGAGTACCCCGAAGGAGCGGCGCTCCAGTAGAGCTGGATGGCGATATCTGGCCCGGCTTGCGGCATAAATGAGGGATCCGGAATGCAGAACTGGCTTTAGCGTCACGGGCGCCTTGCCGCAATCAGCCTTGGGCCCAGCTTGCGACGCCTGCTCCCCCACAGGATACTCGATTCGACAAGACTCGCAGATGTCAACGGTGACCAAAACTCCGCCACTTTCTTTCACCTTCAATCAGAAGAAAATTCTGGGAGCGCTGGCTGGCGCAGTGGGACTGCGCATGTTAGGCCTGTTCTTGATCCTGCCCGTCTTCACACTCTATGGGCTGGAGTTTACGCACTCGCGTTTTCTGGTGGGCGTGGCATTTGGAGTTTACGGAATGGCTGTGGCGTGCACAGCCATTCCCATGGGACGCCTATCCGACCGCCTGGGGCGCAGAAAAGTCCTGATTCTTGGCATGGCGGTTTTCAGCTTGGGATCGTTCCTCTGCGCCATTCCTGGTTGGTTCCCGCCCGCACTCAGGATCGTAGAGCTCATTGTGGCCCGCTTTATTCAAGGCATGGGCACCATCACATCGACCGCCTTCGCTACGGTCGCAGACCACATTCCAGGGGAGCGCCGCTCGACGGGTTTTGCTCTTCTTGGAATTCCCATTGGCATTGCGTTTATCGTGGGAGTTATGGGTGGACCGGTCATCGCTGGATTATTCCGTCCGGATTGGCTGTTTTGGATTACCGGAATTCTGGGCACGGCTACGGTTTTCGTGTTGGCGCGAAGCCTGCCGGAAACCCCACCCCGAAGAGTTCCTCTGACGCCGGTCACAAGGGTTCTGAAGTCGCGGCCCCTCATCCTGCTTGACTTCGGCGGCTTCCTGATGAACGTCTTCATGACCGCTTTCTGGTTCTTCTTCCCGCTAATCCTTACCGAACGGCATCACTTGCCCCTGACCCGCTATTGGATCGTCCTCGTCCCTATGATTCTGACGAGCGGCGTCACGATGTTCCTGTTCTCAAGGGGCGCCGACCGCGGTTGGAGCCGTAGTCTTACCGCAACGGCTTTCATCCTTATGCTGATCAGCAGCCTGCTCCTGTTCCGCCCGTCCTCGGCCGGCCTGTCTCCCCATCACTTGGCCGCCGTGCTAGTTCCGGGGTCGCTCTTCCTGGTTGGGTTTACCGGGCTGGAGCCGATCCTGCCAAGTCTGGTGACGCGCGTGACCCACGAGACTTCCTATGGAACTGCGATGGGATCATTTCAGACTCTGCAATATTTCGGCAGCTTCACTGGAGGAGCTGTGGCGGGCGCTCTCGCCCATTTTTCGGCGGTCTGGCCCATGGCTTTTCTGATGATCGCCTCGATTCTTGGGTTCGCGGTGATGCTTCTTGTCCCGGCGAACTGCCAGCAAGATCACAAATAATCCAAACCATGAGGTGGAAAATCCGGGCTAGTGCTTCTTGGGAAGGGCGGGACCTCGCGTCGCCTTACGCTCGCGGAGACTTTTCGCAGCCATGGTGCGAAGCACTTCGGGAAGATTCCGGTCAAGGGCGAGCATTTTCAAGTCCCGGTCATTCAGCCGGCTGATCAGGGGAAGGGTAATGTCGATAGGGACGCGCGGATTGCCCACCAAGGCGCGAACCACGCCGTAATGTTTCAAATGGGTGCGATTTTGCGCGAGCGCCCGGAGCACTTCCTCCATGACGTTCCGCATGGAAGCGATAGCCTCGACCTCAGCATCGGTCAATTTGGGCGATTGAACCACGGCCCGGGCGACGGACTTGTTGGAATCGCGGATTAAAACCAGACGTTCCTCCTGGCTTCCCATCAGCGCCCGCTTGATCTTTTCGGCAGGCGAAAGCTTGCTGAGCTTCTGGAGAACGGACTCTCTGGGATGGGCGACCGCCGCTTCGCTGACCCGATCCGGCGGAGCGGCCACGGTCGAGCTGGACTCAAGTGCTTCGATCACGGGATTCCGGCTGGCTTCCACCTCCTTCTCTTGCGGCAAAGGGGGGCTGTTGTGAAAAGCAGGGTTTTTCAAGAGCGCGTCCAACAGATCTTCACGCTTTTCAACCAAGTGATTGGCGGCGAAGTCTAAGACCGCCAAGGGAGTCTCGGGGTCCTGAAGCACCGTAAGAAGCTCCTCCCGTCCAGTTTGGTCGAGGGTTTCAATCGCCTGGCGGGCAATTTCCGGGTCGGGGTCTTGAGTCAGGTACACGAGAATATGGATTTTTTCTATCGAAGAGACGGGAAGCTCGCCTTTCGCCCCTTTGCGGCGAACCACAGCAGGCGTGGCCTGTTCGCGCAGCGTTTCGGCAAGTGTTTTCGCGATCGCGCTCACCTCAAGGATTGGGAGTGGGTTTTTTAAGATCGGCCAAGGTCAGACGAATCGTCTTCACTTCGCCGTAACGTCCTAATGGCTTCAAGGCTTGCCCGTTCAGGGTCAGAGTGATGCCTTGGGCGTTGCCAGTGGTGACGTTGATGGAGTTACTGGCGCGCAGAGTGCGAACTTCGTTGGGATTCAGGATTCGTTGGAGAAGAGTCTTGCCGTCACATTCAACGGCGACCCAGGATCGCTCTGTGGCTGCAATCTGCAACACCATGTTGCCTTCGCCCAGAATCTTGGTAGGCTCCGCCACAGTCCCGGCCGGTTCGCTGGGAGTTTGGGTTCCTGCGGGACGGATGTTTCCCGCAGCGGTTTCGGACCCGGGAGGTGTATTGCGTGGCGCTAGGCCGCTTGCTGATGGAGAAGATTCGCCTCTCGAGATGCCGTTTGATGGGCTCGCTTCGTTGGAGGCCACGGTGCTACTTGGCGGGGGGTGCGAGCTATTCTCCGTGTCCATGGCCCCATCTGCCGCCGAACTCTGAATTCCTGGGGACGTCGTGGCATTCGCCTGCGAATTGGCAGCAGCGGTTTCCGGAGTTGGGGTGAAGGGTGCCGCTTTAGCAGCTTGCGGAAGGTTGCCGAAGCTGGCTGTTGCGTCCGTTCGCTGATGGGAATAACGGAAGAGCGCATAGCCCCCGGCAAGCAAAATGGCGGCAATTATCCAGGCAAGTAACGTACGGCCCCCAGCGTGCGAGCTGCCGACCGCATGGTTAACACCGATCCGCGAGAAGTCTTCTTCATTCTTCGGCGGGAACACGGACTGGTATTCGGCAAGAACTTGCTCGGGGTCAAGACCCAAGTAATTGGCGTAGGAGCGAATGAAACTCCGGGTGAAAATACCACCCGGCAGCTTGGAAAACTGTTCGGTCTCCAGGGCGTCGAGGAAGCGAACACTGATCTTGGTGTTGTCGGATATTTCCTCGAGTGTCACGCCCCGCATCTCGCGCTCGCGCCTAAGACTTTCCCCAAAACTTCCCATTCCGAAGCCTCGAAAACCCCCTCCCAAATATGATATTCCTTATCATATTGCCCATCCGGTAAGCCTGTCAAATTCAAGGCGTTGTGGGCCATTAAATAAGCTTGCCCGGTCTGGGCGCGAAGTTACCACAATATTCAGGGCCGTCCGGACAGCACGGTTGAAATCCTACCCTGACGGCCCTCCAAGGAAGTTCGTGAATGATACGGCGTAGGCCCTGATGGAGCGGGAACGAAGAAGAAATAAAGATGAATTAAAGCTGAAACGTCAGGCTGCCTGATGGGTTCGCCAAGTGCCCACTACGACCAGAGCATTGGTGATCAGGATGATGACGAATGCCAAGCCGGGAAGAAAGCGGAACGCTTGCCCGCCCGTACCATATATTTGAATGGCCAGCACTGCCGTAATCAGGCCCCGGGGAAGCAACCAAAATGCAATTTCCTTTTCGCGGCGGTCAATTCCATGCCAGACCAAGGTTGTGACTTGCAGGCCCAGCCAGCGAGCCAAGATCAAAGCCAATGCTGTGACCACAACCAGCCAAAGATCCCCCCGAATCCCTGAAAATTTCACCACCGCTCCCAGCAACACAAAGAAAAATGTTCGCACCAAGAAAGCCAGTTCGGAGTGGAACTGCAGAATTTCAACGTGATGTTCGGATGGAGTCGCTTCGATTTCCAGTCCGGGCTCAACGGTGGATATGTTGAAGCCGGGCTGGTTGGCCAATGTCAAGCCGAAGGTCAACACCGCAAGCAGACCGTTGTGCAACAGGGCCTGCGAGCCTGCGTAGAGCAGGAGTACGAACGAAAATGTCAAAGACTGCCAGAATCGCTCCTCGGAAAGCTTGCGGGCTAGACGTGACCATGCGGCCCCGGCCAAGATGGGAACCACAACGCTGGCCAGCATCCGAAGTGCTTCATGGAAAATGACGGTTGCCACCAAGGGTTGGGAATTCTGCTCGAATCCCAGCAAAATGCTGACGGTGGTGACGCCAAGCACATCTCCGAAAG
>Ga0102924_1000933_pt1 | contig 34912 bp, 29 predicted proteins | sample PaiPotPPM11metaG_FD_80116 | JGI IMG/M metagenome (GOLD analysis project Ga0102924, IMG submission 80116) | Iron sulfur acid spring bacterial and archeal communities from Banff, Canada, to study Microbial Dark Matter (Phase II) - Paint Pots PPM... ...
GGGGCGTGGGCTTGCCCCGCCCTGGCCTGACAATACACCGTTTTTGGGCGGGGCAAGCCCACGCCCCTACGGGATTCCGGTGGATTTCCCCAGCCAGGATGGAGAACCTTGGCCGCTCCCATATTGCCTCAGCCGGGCAAAGATGCTATAGTAGTGGAAGAAATGAGAACACTCGAAGACGCTCTCTGGCTTTTTCGGGAAGAAGAGGTTGAGGCTCCATGACTGTAAAAAAGGTTCCTGCGCAACGGCAGAGCGAGGAAGAAACGCTAAGCCAGACTATCCGCCTCCAGGCCAGTTTGATTGAGCTTGCCCACGACGCCATTCTTGTCCGCGATCTCGCGAGTACCATTGTCTCGTGGAATCGGGGCGCGGAAGAACTTTATGGATGGACGGCGCAAGAGGCGCTGGGAAAAGAAACGCACGCTTTGCTCAAAACTCAGTTTCCCGAATCGCGAGCGGCCCTTGATCAGCTCCTCGCGGCTGGTGAACAGTGGCAAGGAGAGCTGGTTCACACGCGCCGTGATGGAACGCAGGTCATCGTGGAAAGTCGCCAGGCGCTGATCCGCGATGATCAGGGCAAACCTCAAGCGATCCTCGAAATCAACCGGGACATCACTGAGCGCAAACAGCGAGAGCGCGCAGACCAGGAGCAGTATCGCACGCTCGTGCGCACGGCAAGAGAACAGGCGCAATTTCTTGCCGAGGTCAGCAAAATCCTCTCATCCACGCTTGACTACCAGGAGACGCTTGCCAATATTGCTCGCCTGGTAGTCCCGCGCCTTGCCGATTGGTTTTCGGTTGACCTGCTGGGCGCTGATGGGCATTTTGAACTGGTCGAGATCCACCATAAAGACCCGGAACAGGTGCAATGGGCCAGGGCGCTGCGAGAGCAATATCCCATCGATCTCGATTCGCCCACCGGCACTCCCTATGTCGTGCGCACAGGAAAATCCGAGCTGTACCCCAACATTACCGATGAGATGCTGGTTGCCACTGCCAGAAGCGAGGAAGAACTGGCTATTTCACGGAAGATCGGCCTGACTTCCGCGATGAACGTTCCCCTGGTTGCGCGCGGGAAAACGACAGGAGTCGTGACTTTCGTTTCGACGGAAGCCAGCAGAAAGTACAACGAGCGCGATCTGGCTCTGGCGGAAGAAGTGGGTCGCCGCGCCGGTATCGCTCTCGATAATGCGCGGCTTTACCGGGAAGCCGCGCAAGCGCGCGATCAATTGGAGGTCATTCTACAAGGGGTCGCCGATGGCATCGTCGTCTACACGGACGATAACCAGATCATGTACGCCAATGAGGCCGCCGCGCAGTTAATCGGGTTTCCTTCGGTAGCGTCCCTGCTGGCAGTGTCGGCGGACAGCATCCTGACGCAGTATACGCTCAGCGACGAACAGGGGCAGCTAATTGCCCCCTCTGATCTGCCACACCGGCGCGTATTGGCTGGAGAAAGGGATGCTCAGGCGACGATTGGCTATACTGCTCAGGGCAGCGCTGAACCCAATCGCTGGGTTCATGTCACCTCGCGTCCAATATTCGACGAACGAGGAACGCTGGTCTTCGCCATCACGATTATCCATGATTTGACCGAACGAGTGCTGGACGAACGCCGCAAAGATGAATTCATCAGCATGGCAAGTCACGAACTGAAAACTCCAGTGACCAGCTTGAAAGGTTTTACCAACGTGCTGCAACGCCGCCTGGCAAAACCAGGGCAGGGGGATGAGCAAACCCTGCATTTTCTGGCGCGGATGGATGCCCAGCTCAACAAGCTTACCAGGCTCATCCATGACCTGCTGGATATTTCTAAGATGCAATCCGGGAAACTGGCCCTCGATTTGGAGCAGATCGACCTGGACGTACTGGTGCATGAAACCGTCGAAAATGTGCAGGCCAGCACAACCACGCATCAACTGTGCGTCGAAGGAAGCATCCAGGGCTGCATTCTGGGAGATAAAGATCGCCTCAGTCAAGTGTTCATCAACCTGTTCACCAACGCCATCAAGTATTCCCCACAAGCCCATACTGTCATCGTTCGCCTCTCCCGCGAGCCAGAACGGGCCGTAGTCAGCGTGCAAGATTTCGGCATTGGCATTGCCGAAATCCATCACCGGCACATCTTTGAGCGCTTCTATCAAGTGACTGATCCCGAGGAAAAAACCTTCCCAGGCTTAGGCATCGGCTTACACATAGCCAACGAGATCGTGAAGCGACATCAAGGCCGGCTCTGGGTAAATAGCCGCAAGGGGGCGGGCGCGACCTTTTTTGTGGCCTTGCCTCTGCTCAAGGACAAGTCATAAAGAGGGAAAAGATATGCAAAGCAAAGCCAAAAAAATTCTCGTGGTTGACGATGATCCGGATATCTTAGAGTTCCTCCAGGTGATCCTGGAGGAAGAAGGATACCTGGTCGCGACCACGGAAAAGGGTGAGTATCTCGAACAACTGCACAATGGCGGTCTGCCGGATTTCATCTTGCTGGACGTGTTGCTCTCAGGCAAAGATGGGCGAGAAATCGTCAAATATCTCAAACGTCAAGCAGAGACCAGGCACATTCCCGTCATGATGTTCTCGGCGCATCCCAGCGCCGAGCAAACAGCGCGCGAGGCCGGCGCTGATGACTTTATCGCCAAACCGTTCGATATCGAAGTCCTCTTAACCAGGATAGCGCGCTACTGCTGATGATACGCAGCAGGCTGCTATGCTCGTCTCTGCAAAGAAACGAGCCGTTTCACTTTCTTGATGAGCGTCCCCAATGAAAAAGGCTTTGCCAGGAAATCATCGGCACATCTATCCTTCTGTATCTGGGCGCCAACATCATCAGCCGAATACAAAAGAATTGGGATACGCCTGGTAAGATCACTTGCTCGTAATTGCCGACAAAGATCGCGCCCATCTTCTCCTGAAAGGTTCACATCCAGGAGGATGAGATCGGGAAGATTATCTGGCTGCAACCGCCGAAAACAACCTCCACCGGTATCTATCTCGACGCTGTATCCTTCGTCCTCCAGCGCAAATTCCACGAATTCTAAAATGTCCCTATCATCATCAACAACGACGATCTTTTTTACCATTCCTCCTATTCACTCCTTTCACACAAAGACTGTAGCGGCGCAATTCATTGCGCCAGGGTGGACGCAATCAATCGGGTCCCTACGGGCGCAATCAATCAGTCCCTACGGACGCGATCAATCGGGTCCCTACGGGCGCGATCAATTGTGCTGCTACGGGCGCAATCAATTGCGCCGCTACTAGCGTCCCCACATACTGACTGACACGATATATTGTCCGATCTGGCTACACAGCAATAAGAATCAGCAGAAGATTCTCTTCACTTCCTCTCTCCTTTTGTAGACGCCGCTTGTCAGCGCCTTCTTTTTTCGTCTATCACCCGTGTATTAATCAGACCTTCTCTAAGTGTCAGAGGGAGGCTGGCGAAGAAATGGTATACTCTATTTCCTGAAAAAAACTCTACCGGGATATATATTAAGAGAAAGAGGATGGCATGAACACACGTTCCGAAGCGAGGATGCCGCGAGGCAACGACAATATATTAGCAGGCGGAGGAGAGATGGGTCGGCTCATGCGCGAGCATGACTGGGCTTCCTCTCCTCTTGGCCCGGTCGAGTCCTGGCCGCAGAGCCTACGGACGGCTGTCAGTATCTGTCTGGCGTCCTATTTCCCCATGCTCATCTGGTGGGGACCCGACCTTATCAAGCTCTATAATGATGCCTATCGCCCCATGCTCCTTAACAAACATCCCAGGGCATTGGGCCAGCGCGGGCGCGAATGCTGGCCGGAAATCTGGGATATTATCGGACCTATGCTTGATGGAGTACTTACCAGAGGCGAGGCCACCTGGTCCGAAAATCAGCTCCTTCCTCTCGAACGCAATGGCTATGCTGAGGAATGCTATTTTACCTTTTCCTACAGCCCCATCCGCGACGAAAGCGGCGGCGTGGGTGGCGTGTTCACTGCCGTCACTGAGACAACCCAGCAGGTGTTGGGTGAGCGGCGTCTGGGTACCTTGCGCGCGCTTGCCGCCAATACAGCAGAAGCACGCACCCCGGAGGAGGTCTGCTCCGTCGCTGCACAGACCCTGGCTGACAATCCGGCTGATCTGCCCTTTGCCCTGCTCTATCTGCTCACCCCGGATGGCACACGGGCGCGGCTTGCCGGAACGGCTGGCCTTCCTATTGGCGCTCCTCTCAGTCCGCCATTGGTGAAGCTCGCGGACAACGCCGCGCCCTGGCCGCTCGCTCAGATAGTAGAAACGGAGATGCCGGTTCTGGTTGATGATCTGGGATACGTTTTCGGCTCCTCAGCTCTTGAAGAAACCGCGCGGCCGCGCGCGGCGCTCGTGCTGCCTGTTATCCGTGCAGGGCAGGCTCGCCCGTATGGCTTCCTGGTCGCCGGCATCAGCCCTCGCCGCCTCCTTGATGACGACTATCGAGGCTTCTTGACCCTGGTGGCCGGTCAGGTGGCAACTGCTTGCACCTCGGCGCGCGCCTACCAGGACGCGCAAGAACGAGCTCAAGCCCTGGCCGAGCTCGACCGCGCCAAAACCGCTTTTTTTAGCAATGTCAGCCACGAGTTTCGCACCCCGCTGACGCTCTCCCTGGGTCCGTTGGAGGCAGTGTTAGCTGATCCCGCGCATCCGCTTTCCGCTGAACAACGGACGCAGTTGGAGATGGTGCGCCGCAATGAGTTGCGCCAACTCAAACTGGTTAACACTTTACTGGATTTCTCCCGTATCGAGGCAGGGCGCATGGAAGCGGCCTATGCTCCGACCGACCTGGCGCATTTGACTGCTGACCTCGCCAGCGCTTTCCGCTCGGCGATTGCACAGGCCGGTTTACAACTGATCGTGGAGTGTCCGCCGCTGCCTGAGCCGATCTACGTAGATCGGGACATGTGGGAAAAAATTGTCCTCAATTTGCTCTCTAACGCGCTGAAATTCACCTTTGAAGGGAGCATCCGCGTCGCTCTCCAATTGGTGGATGAAGCCATTGAACTGGTGGTGCAGGATACCGGTATTGGGGTACGTGAGGAGGAATTGCCTCATCTCTTTGAACGTTTCTACCGCGTGCACCACATGCAGGCGCGAACCCAGGAGGGTTCGGGCATTGGTCTCTCCCTGGTGCAAGAACTGGTACGCTTGCACGGAGGAACCATCGCGGTGCAGAGTACGGAGGATGTAGGGACAACGTTCACGGTGCGCCTGCCGCGCGGATATGCCCATCTGCCAGCCGAGCATCGTGGTTCCACGCATAGCCTCTCCTCCACGGCGCTTGGCGCTGATCCTTACGTGGAGGAAGCCCTGCGCTGGCTCCCAGAGCTGCCCCCGGCGCGAGAGGATAAGCACCTCACCGTGCCAGACAGGCACAAGCCGTCCCTGACTTTCACCGCCCCTGCCCCTCTAAGCAGCCCGGACGCCGCGGCAACCGGCCAGCCCAGACGCTTGCTCGTAGTGGATGACAATGCCGACATGCGAGACTACCTCAAACGACTGCTCGCTTCTTCCTATCAGGTTCATGTGTGCGCTGATGGAAACAGCGCCCTGACCTGGGCGCGTACCGGACGCCCCGACCTGGTAATCAGCGATGTGATGCTGCCCGGACTGGATGGCTTTGCTCTGCTCAAGGCATTACGAGCGGACCCTGAAACATCGCCCATTCCCGTCATCCTGCTCTCCGCCCGCGCTGGAGAAGAGGCCACGCTAGAAGGACTCAACGCCGGGGCCGATGATTACCTGGTGAAACCGTTTTCCGCGCGTGAACTGCTGGTTCGCGTGGAGGCGCGCCTGGAAATCGCCCACCTGCGGCGCGAGGCCGAGGTTGCGCGCCAGCATCTGTATGATCTCTTTATGCAAGCACCCGCGTTTATTTGTGTCTTACGCGGCCCGGAGCATGTCTTTGAGCTGGCTAATTTACATTACTTGCAGTTTGTAGGAAACCGCGAACTCATCGGCAAGTCTGCTCGTGAGGCGCTGCCCGAATTAGAAGGCCAGGGCTTTTTTGAACTGCTGGATCGCGTGTATGAGAGCGGCGAGCCATTTATAGGCAACGAGATACCAGCTTTGATTGATCGCCATCTGGATGGAACGCAAGAAGAGGGCTTCTTCAATTTTGTCTACCAGCCGTCTCGTAACATGCAAGGCGAGGTGGATGGTATCCTGGCGCATGTAGTAGAGGTCACGGAGCAGGTACAGGCGCGCCGCCTCATACAAGAGCGGGAACAACGCAAAGATGCCTTCCTTGACATGACCAGCCACGAACTGCGAACGCCGATTACCGCGATCAAAGGGAACCTCCAGTTAGCCGAGCGCCGCCTGGCTCGTCTCTTGCAGCAGTCGGAGGAACTTTCAAGTGAAACGAGTAAGACAGTGGAGGACGTCTCAGCCATGATCGCGCGCGCGCTGCGGCAAACAGGCGTTCAGGTTCGTCTCATCAACGATCTCTTAGATGTCTCGCGTCTGCAAGCCAATAAGCTCGATTTGTCGCTCTCACGCTGTGACCTGGTCGGCATTGTCCGCGAGACGGTGGCTGATCAGCGTGCGACAGCGCCGAAGCGCACCATTGTTTTTGAGCAGGAAGAGGCTGCGCCCGTCTTCGTCATGGCCGATGCCGATCGCATCGAGCAAGTGGTGAGCAATTATCTCACCAACGCGCTCAAATATTCGCCGTCCACTGAGCCAGTCGTGGTAGGATTATCGGTAAGCTCGCGGACTGTGCGCGTGTGGGTGCGCGATCGTGGGCCAGGACTCTCCCTGGAACAACAGCAGCAGGTGTGGGAACGGTTTTATCAGGCGACTGAAATCAAAGCGCGGAGCGGATCTAAACAGGGGCTGGGGCTGGGCCTGTATATCTGTCAGACCCTCATTCGCAGGCACGAAGGACAGGTGGGTGTTGAGAGTCAGCCAGGCAGCGGCTCGACCTTCTGGTTTAGCTTGCCTCTGGCGTAGGGCGCAATCTCGGCTTTGGAGGTCCGATATTTGCGACTAATCCATTTATTGTTACGTTCTTGCCTCTGGCGTAGGGCGCAATCTCGGCTATGGAGGGGCGTAGGGGCCAGATTTATCGCGCCCGCCAGGGAGGCAACACGCCCTTAGATTTCCGCGCCCCGACCATAGTATTGGAAATCCTCGCGGAAGCCGCCCTGGCCCTCGCCTATCTTGCTGTAATCCTCGACCAGCTCGATGGATCGCAAGTACTTCACCATCTTATAGCCGAGCAGCGTCTCGACGCGCAGGCGCAGCGGCGCGCCGTGTTCGATGGGCAGCGGCTGCCCGTTCATCTCATAGGCGAGGATGGTTTGCGGATGGTTCGCCAGTTCCATGTCGAGAACCTCGTAGAAGGTATGATCCAGGGCTTCGGTCAGTTCTGGTTTGACCGACTGCTTGCCTTTCTGATACGAGGTGAAGACGAGGTAATGGGCGTTATCCGTCGGCTTGCACACCTGCAAGAGCGCGCTCAGTGAAACGCCGCCCCATTCCGCGATGCCCGTCCAACCCTGAATGCAGTTGTGCCGGGTGATCTGCGTTTGTTTCGGTAGAGCTTTCAAGTCGTCCAGCGAGAGATGCAGCGGATGTTCAACGAGGCCACAGACTTCCAGCCGCCAATCCTTGAAATCATTCCGCGCCAGTCGCTCGTATTCTTCGCTGACCGGCGGTCGGCCATTGACCCAGAAATAGGGCGTGATATCCGCTTGCGCATAATGCTGTTTGGAAACATCGCGATGTAACAGCGCGTGCCTTGTGGGATCGACCAGCGCCCCCAGCGCGTGCTGCATTCCCCTCCTATGCCGCAGCGTGAACCAGGAGGACCAGGCGTAAAAGCCGAACACCAGGATCAGCGCGACGACGGCGATAAGAATGGCAAGCGACAGGCTCGCCTGCGTCGTTCCCAGGACAATGTTGCGAATGTTGTCCGGGAAGCGGACGATCAAGATCAACGCCGTGTGTAAGATGGTGAAAAGGATCACCGCGATCAGCCCCAGAAAATGCAGGCTGCGCGCGCCCTGCCTGCCGCCGAAGATCTTGACATACCAGGGGAAACGGCCCTCGATTGCCGGAGACTGTGCCGCTCCCGTCAGAATCAGGAATGGCCCCAGCAGAAAGACCACCGCGGCATAGGTCAATTGTTGCAGCGGATCATAGGGACGGAAATCGCTGACCGGTGGAATGTGAAAGGTGATATAGGTGAGAAACGTCTGCCACGCGCGCGGAACTATCGACCATGACGTTGGGATCAGGCGCGACCACTCGCCCGTCGCGAACAGCAAGACGATGTACACGATCCCATTCAGAACCCAGAAAATAACCGAAAAGAAATGCCAGTGTCGCCCCAATCCCAGGTTATCTTTCCCTGGCAGCGCCAGCAGGGGCGTAACAGCTATCTCATCATCCATTGAGGTATACAGTTTGTTCTCTGGTACTTTCTGCCTGGTCAGTGTCAGCCATGCTTTTTTCGGATTGGAGCTATCAGTCCAGTAAAAGCGCGGATGAGCGCCGATGATCTGAATGCCGCTGCGTACCAACAGCCCTATAAAGAACAGGTTAATGAGATGATCGACGCGCAACCAGAGCGGAAAACCAATTGCGGCAATGACGATATGCATGGTTATAGTTGCTCGCTTTCGCCTATTATCCGAAATAGACGCTACTCACCGCAAGAAAGGGGGATTGTAGCGCTTTGTGCCTGACCTCATTGTCAGACAGTGGGTCGTTGTGACTTTTCCGGTAATGACACGTTCCAGGAAGGAAAATCGATACTGAGCCGTTTGGCAGACGTCGCTGTAACATAGTTTCGCGCCGGATCGCGGCGTTTTGGATTGTCTTACGGCCAGCTTGTCTCGGTCAAAGGGGTGATGATCACTTCCTGGAGAGCAGATTCCGGCGGCACTAGCGTCGCGTACACGATGATATCAGCAACCGTGGCCGGGTCTTGCAGGTTGCGCTCCTCCGGCATGGGAATCCCCTGTTCGCGGAAGCGATCAAAGAAATGCGTGCGCATGCCGCCGGGGATGATGGTCGTGACACGAATACCATCCGGTCGCCCTTCGACGCCCAGCGCGCGGCTGAAGCCATGCAGACCCCATTTCGAAGCGTGGTACGCGGCGGCATTCGCCCAGGCGCGCGTGGCGGCTGTCGAGGCGATATTGACGATATGACCGCCATGCTGCTCTCGTAGCAACGGCAGCGCCGCTTTCGCGAACAGAAACGGTCCGCGGAGATTCACGCCAATCACTTTGTCCCACTGCTCAATCGTCATCTCATCGACCGAGAGCGTATAATCGATGGCCGCGCAGTTCACGACGATATCCAGGCGTCTGAACTGCTCATGAACCATCCGCACTGTAGAGATCACCGACTGAGCATCGCTCACGTCACACTGGATGGCGATGCTCCGCGCCCCTTGCGCTTCCAGGTCGCGGCTCACCTGCCCGGCCGCTTTCTCATTGATATCAACACACGCTACAGAGCAGCCAACGCGAGCGAAGGCGCGCGCCGTCGCTTCCCCCAGGCCGCTCCCGGCTCCCGTGACTAAAACAGCTTTTCCGCGCAAACTATCAGTATGCATCAATCTGACTCCATTCTTTTATGTTGGTTTCCCACCCTTGCGGGGAAATTGCGTTGCTTTCAAGTTTCCTCTTAGAAATTGCTTTCTAACGTTGTTGGCGTGGGCGTCACCGGAAGCAACAACGGTTCATGCAGCTCTTCAGCGAAGAGCGAGTCGTAGAGAGCGGCGGTTCGCATTGCCACAATGGGCCAGGTGAACTCACGCTCTACCCTTTTGCGCGCCGCCTGTCCCATTTGCCGGCATAGCTCCGGCGCGTTGAAAAGATCGTGCAGGCGAGCAGCCAGCGCTCCTGGATCGCGCGGTGGAACCAGGAAGCCGGTCTCGTCATGCTTGATGGTATAGGTGATGCCGCCGACTGCTGAACCGATTACCGGGCGCCCGCAAGCCATCGCTTCGAGCGGCGTCAGCCCGAAGGGTTCGTACCAGGGCGTGGTAACAACGACATCGCCCGCGCTATAGAAGTAGCGCAGCTCGTCCGCTTGATGTTTCCCCGCGAAACGGACATGATCCGCGACGCCCAATTCCGCCGCCAACTTTTGCAACTCGCCGATTTCCGGCGTCGCGAGCGGGTCAGCGTCTTGCGTCTCGCCTCCCACTATCAGCAGCGTGAGCGGCAGCGCGTCCGCTATGCCCTCGTCCTGCCGCAGCAGCACTGCTAAGGCGCGCACGATGTTGCGCACATCTTTGCGCGGCAAAATGCGGCCAACGTAGACAATGGCTTTCCCCGCGCCATCCAGTCCGATATGTTGCCTGGCTTCATCGCGCTCAACGGGCCGGAATATCTTCGTATTGACCGCCGAAGGGATGATGACGACTTTCTCAGGATTGGCCTTATAGTCTTTGACCAGCTCATCGCGCTCGCATGGACACTGAGCGATCACGCGATCAACGTCGCGGATGACCTGCATTTCGATGCCGATACGATCGCCAGGACTGGTGTCAACGCGCTTCTGGTGGCGGCGTTTCGTCTTGCCCGTCGCGTGGAAGATCTGGACGGCTGGAATACCGAGCCGCTTCCGTAATTCGGTGGCGACCCAGCCAGACATCCAGAAGTTCCCATGAATGAGGTCATAGCGGGTCTCCTCAAGCTCCATAAAGCGCAGGAAGGAATCACGGAATTCAGGCATATAGGGCCAGAGTTCGTCTTTCGGTCGCGGTTGAACCGGGCCTGCTTGCAGGTGTATCACGCGCACGCCCGGCGCCCAGTCGATCACCTCGGCATCTTCGGCGCTGGTGCGGCGGGTAAAAACGTCCACGACGTAGCCCCGGCGCGCGAGATTACGACTTAGCTCATCGACGTAGACATTTTGCCCGCCAGCGTCTGCTCCACCCAGGAGGGCTGTCGGGCTGGCATGTTCACTGAACAACGCGACGTGTGTATGTCTTTCCATCTTATCTCTTCCTCTGAAATGCATCCTTACAATGGCGCTGTCTGATGCAGGCGCACTTGTTGCGTCACAAGCGCGAACGCCTTATTCCAATCCTCTCTGAAGCGATCCAGGCCAAAACGTTCTCTGGCAACCGCCCGCGCGTTTTCCCCCACCCGGCGGGCCTCTTCACGATCCGTCAGCAACCGGCGCATATGTGACACGAGTTCATTGACGTCGCAGGATACAAAGCCTGTTTGTTTATCCTCGATCACTGTTGGCAACGCGGTGGTTGCCAGGGCTACGACAGGCATCCCAATGGTCATGGCTTCGATCACCGCGAGCGGTAGACTTGTATAGCGTATGGGACTGAACAGAAAGCGATAATCGGCGACGCGGCGGTGCAAATCGCGATAGGGGATATCGCCCAATCCGCCAAACTCTTCAGTATCCATGCCAATGGCGTCCAGCGGGATAGTGCGTTTTGCCTCTAAGAACAGGTCGTACCCGGCGATACGCGGCCTCTTCTGCATTCCATTGATCACGGTGACGCCGCGCTCAAGGTTGCCCTGATAGCGAATCTGCGGATCAATCGCCACGCTATGTTCAATCACCAGGGTCGGCGTCCTGCCGTTGTCCCACATCAACTGATTGTAGTGGGTCACATGCACCAGGAGAACACGCGGGTCATCGACCGGGTGGCGCGTATCGACGGCGTTCGGCTTAGGAGTGTTATGCTCCAGATATATTTTCGGCAATTGACGCTGACTCTCACTCAGGATTTCACATTGATCCTCGTAGTAGTTTTTCGGCGTCTGGTAGATCACCAGATCGAGGTCGAGATCGCGCACCTGCTCGGCTGGAACCTCGCGCACGTAATCGGGGAGATCGAAGGTTGGTCCGCGACCTCCATAGCCTTCGGGGCGACCAGGCTTGACGGGGAGATACCAGTTATGGTCAATGCGCGCCAGCGTATTGAGATAGCTACCGTGAATGTGCCAGATGAGAATGTTGAGACGTTGCATCGTATTTTTTCCTCTTGAGGAGTTCTTGCGCTGCCGCGCTGACGACCTGGGGGCTAATCCAGCGCAGGCAGCGCTGATCGATAGGACAATCCCGATAGGTACAGGGACTACATGCCACAGATTGCTGTATGAAAGGGTGATTGGCGCGATCGAGCGCGGCCCAGCGCCTCGGCTCAGTGGGGCCAAAGATGGTGATACTCGGTGTCGCAAGCGCGTTGGCAAGGTGTGCAGGACCGGTATCGTTGCTGATGAACAGATCCATGCGGCTCATGAGCGCGGCAAGTCCACCAAGCGAAGTCTTGCCCGCAAGGTTGAGCGGTCTTGTCGTCATCTTGTCAACCACCTCTTGCACAATAAGCTCTTCGTCTGGTCCTCCCGTGAAGATGATGGCGCCGTCCACTTCCCGCGCCAGTTCGTCGGCTAAGGCTGCAAAGTATGCGGTGGGCCAGCGGCGAGCAGGCCGACTTGCTCCCGGATGGAAGCCAATCACTGGGCCGCGCGCGCGTGGAAGACCAGACAGAAGCGCCGTTGCTTCGGCCCGGTCTTCCGCGCACAGCGGGAACTCCAGCGTCGGATCGAGATGCGCGCAGCCAGCCAGAGCTGCTAAGCCCAGATTGCGCAACACCTCCGGTTGATCCGTCGGGTAGGGCGCGCTCCAGGTCAACGCGCGGGACGCGGCGGAAAAGGTTCCAATCGTGTAGCCCGCGGTCGTCCGACCGCCCAATGCCAGGACAAAGGCATTGCTCGTCTGGCCGCTCCCATGCATTTGTACGACAAGGTCATAGCCATAAGCCTGTTGCGCATCGAGGAAAGGCTTGATGCGTTCCATATTCACAGGTACTTCGCTAATGCCGGGGTAGCCGACAAACTCAACGAAGCGATCAACATAGCGCCGGAAGCGGTGAGCGAATGAGGCCGCCCAGGGCAGCCCGATCAGCGTAATCTCCGCCTGGGGAAAACCCTCTCGCAGCGCGCGCAGCGCCGGAACCGCCAATAAGAGATCGCCGAGGTACAGCGCGCGGAAAACGGCGATGCGCCGCGGCTTCCCGGCGAGCGGTAATCGATCACTCATGCATTCCCTCCTGTAACAGAGACCGCTGCGCCGCGTCGCCTGCCCCTATCTCGCTCAACAGCTCATCCACGGCTTCGAGGAGGTCATCTGGAGAGATATCCAGGCAGAGATGTCCAATGGGGCATTCAAAGAGATAACAGGGATAGCAGGCTGTCGGCTGCCGCAATAAGCGCGCCGGGACAGCGCGCGGCTGCCACTGCTCCTCATAGTCCGTGCCGGAGAACGTCACCACCACGGGTGTTCCAAGCGCGTCAGCAAGATGCATAGGCAGCGAATCGTTACAAATGACCAGCGTGGCCCGTTGGATGAGCGCGGCATAAGCAGCCATTTCTGTTTCACCGACGAGAGAGTGAGCTGCTGGCGCGTGTTGAAGAACTTCCTCGATGAGCGCGGCTTCGCGCTGGACGCCAACCACGAGAACCTGCCAGCCGCTCCTGATCAGGCGGCGCGCCAGGATGCCAAAGCGCTCAGGTGGATAGCGACGCGCCTGCGCGCTGGCTCCTGGGTGCAGGAGAATATAGGGTGCGTCGGCGGGAATGCCTGCTTGCGCAAGCAACTGTAGAGCAGTTGCCTGCGCCTGTGGTGAAAGTTCCACCTTGAGTTGTCTATCTCTGGCAAGAAAGCCAAGCTGCTCGACGAGGCGCAGGTTCCGTTCCGCCTGGTGCAGTTTGTCAGGCGCGCCGCGCAGTTCAGTGGTCAAGGTATTGCCGCCGAACTCTTTCGTTTCCCCGGCGCGCAGTGGAATGCCGGCCAGGTAGCAGACATATCCTGGAACGTGCGGCGTCTGACTGAACGAGGTAAAAAGCAGGGCGGCATCGAAATTCCGCTGTGCGAGCAGATGCACCAGTTCAAGCTCGCGCGCCGGATCGAACGGAACACGCCCGCCAATATCTTGCCAGCTTGCGCGCCAGACAATGACATCATCGATCCAGGGTAAGAGCGGCGCGCCTGTCGCCCCCGCCGGGCTTGCCAGCAAAGTGATACGCGCCTGCGGCGACGTCTCTTTCACCGCGCGCAGAGCGGGCCCCAGCATGACCACGTCGCCGATATTATCCAGGCGCACTGCCAGGATGTTATGCGCGTCCAGCCATCCCGCCATTATGCCACCTCTCCGATGTTCGTGGCTGCAACCTCGGATAGTGTATGCTCATTGTCGGCGGGATGCATGAATAGCAGACCTGGTATGGTCTCTTGCATCAGGTCGGCGGCAGCATCCACCACCAGTTCCGGCGTCACCAGCCGCAGGCATTCATGTTCATACGGGCAAACGCGGCTGTAGCAAACGCGGCACGAGACATCATGGTAAAGCTGCCGGTAAGGCACATGCCAGGGTCTCCATTGCTCAGGCGGATTCGTCAGGGCAAAAAGCGCGACCACCGGCGTCTTCACTGCCGCCGCAATATGCATTGGCCCGGTGTTATTCGTGATCGCGAGATCGGCAATCTCGATCAGCGCGCACAATTCTGGAAACGGCAATATTCCGGCCAGGGGCAGTGTTGCTTCCCGGTTTTCCGCGCGCACATGGCTCCGTATCCGCGCAACCAGTTCGCGCTCAGCGTTTCCTCCCGTTAACAGGACAGTTGCGCCAAAACGCTCGATCACGCCATCGATCACGCGCGCGTACATCTCCCAGGGATAGGCGCGCGCCGGCATACTACACCCAGGATGAACAACGATCAGCGATTCCTGGGGATCAACGCTATAAAGGGAAAGCAGATTATAGATCATCCCTCTGGCCGCGTTCGGCACTTTCAAAACCAGGTCTTGCTCATCGGTTGTCAGACCGATGGCGCGCACGAGGTCAAGCCCGCGTTCGACTTCGTGCATCATACGCTCCGGATGTTTGTGGCGTGTGGTCAGCAGCGAGCCAGGGCCGTCAATGGACGCGGCCAGCCGCAGCGGAATACCGGCCAGATAGCAGAGATAGGCCGCCGGTAGTGGACTCTGATGAAATGAGGTAAAAATGATGGCGCCATCGAAGCGCAGTTCGCGCAGCGTCTCTATCATCGAGTATTCGCGCAAACTATTTTGCGGCAGGGTATGCCAGGGGTCCATCCAGGGAGCCTCGTAGATGATCACATGATGAATATCTGGATTGAGCTGAGCAACCTGCGCCCCGACCGGACTGGCTAACAACGTTATTTCAGCGTTGGGCAGCGTTGTCTTGATAGCGTGAATGGCCGGCGTCGTCAGCAGAACATCACCGAGGTTATCGAGCCGCACAACGAGAATCCGTCTCGCTGAGCGCCACTGTGGATCAATCATGTCGGAAATCCTTTCTGACTGGCAGATGCAAGAACATTGATGCGCGGCTACCTGCGCCCCGCGTCCGCGGAGGCTTGCCAGGTTTCTGGACAGTAGTTGAGATCTGCTGCGACGCCAGAGGTTTCAATGGCCCTGACGATGCGCAAGGCATGAATGCTATTGCGAGCGATAAAGGCAGGAGAGCGTTCGCGCGTTCGCGGCGGCTGTTCTGTGCCAAGATCGACCAGGATGGTACAACAACCAGCCTGGTTCCCCGCCTCAACATCATCGAGAATGTCGCCGACAAGCCACGAGCGGGTCAGGTCGAGATCGAGTTCTGCCGCCGCCTGAAGCACCATCCCTGGCTGAGGTTTACGACACTCGCAGCGAATGCTCAAGGCCGGAATGACGCCTTCAGGATGATGGGGGCAGTGATATATACCGTCGAGGAACACGCCGCGGCCTTCAAGTTCGCGCCTCAGATACTCGTGCATAACTTGCAGATCCGACTCGGTAAAGTATCCGCGCGCGATGCCCGATTGATTGGTGATCACGACCAGTCGGAAGCCTGCTCGTTGCAGCGCTTGCAGTTCAGGACAGATGCCATCATAGAGTCGCAAGTCTTCTGGGTGCGCTGGATACTGCGACGGGTGAACCAGCGTCCCATCCCGGTCGAGAAATACTGCCGCGTGTTTCCATTCCATAGAATATTTTCTCCGTCTTTTTGAAAAATACGCCTGTGGGGGCTCCTCTGCATTTCTGATACTAATCAGAATACTAATCAAGAAGAGGTCATTTCTACAAGTCATCAATAGCGAATTAAGGACATTCTAATGCTTCTCATGTTTCTCATCTTCCAAGTAGGGGCGATGGCTCTGCCTCGCCCTGGTGAACAACAACGTTTGGTAATTTGGCGGGGCAAGCCCACTGCATGGCGGCGCGACGGGCGGGGCAAGCCCACTGCATGGCGGCGCGACGGGCGGGGCAAGCCCACTGCATGGCGGCGCGACGGGCGGGGCAAGCCCACGCCCCTACTGATGAGTTCCTTTTTGTCAGACTCAAACGTGGTATCCAAAGGGCGAGGCAGAGCATTCCTGGTGCGGTCAGAAAAAAGCAAGATAGAAGCCAGATACACCATTATCCTGAAAGGAGCAAACGCAATGGCAATACAGAGTCCGCAAGATTTCTTTTTCTACAACCTCTGTGCCATGTACGATGTTGAACAAAAATTAGTGCAGATGCTGCCTCAGTTGGCGCAGGAATGCCAAAACGCTCAGGCCAGCGAGGCATTCATGCTGCATGAGCAAGAGACGCGCCAGCATGTGCGCAATTTGGAGCAGTGTTTCCAGATTCTCGGCAGCCAGCCGCAGACGTTGGAGAATTACGCTGTTGATGGTCTCAAACGAGAGCATGAAAGCTTTCTGCAACAGCAGCCGCCCGTGGAGGCGCTGATGCTCTTTGACCTGTATGCTGGCTATAAGACCGAGTATATGGAAATCGCCGCCTATCATAGCCTGATCGACGCGGCGACCATTCTGGGACTGTCGCAATGCGTGCAACTTTTCCAGCAAAACTTACTCCAGGAGATCGAGGCCGCGAAGAAGTTATGGGCATTAGGACACCAGATTGGTGGGCAACAGCTCCTCGCGGGCCAGCGATCCGAAGCCAACCCGCCGCAGAGCGATCAGCCCTATGGGACGAGCGAGTCGCTGACGGCTGGACCGCAATATGTTGCGGCCACGACAGCAGGCATGGATCAGCCGCGGGAGGCGAACCTCTCATCAGCGCAGGCGCATTCGTATACCGAGGCTGATACGGCCAATGCAGGCGTTCCAAACGTCAATGCCGGTCCCGCGACGACGGCGAACAGCCCGGCGATGGGACGCTCCTATCATGTGCAGCAGGGGATGGAAGTTGTCGGATCGGACACCGCGTTGATTGGCAATGTCCGCGAGATTCGCGCGGACGATTTTCTCGTGGATATTCCGATGCGGCGCGACGTATACGTACCGTTCACTGCTATTCAAAGCGTAGAACAGGACGCGGCGGCCGGTCGAGTCGTTCTCAATATTCCGGCTGATCAGGTAGACAACATGCAATGGCCGAAGCCTTCGTTCTTCTAATACCCCATCCGGGTGTAGGGACGCGATAAATCGGTTCCTACACCCGGATGTGATACTAAATTAGGACCCTGGAGATAGGAGTATAGACGAGGCAATGACACAAGATAAAGTGGTGATTGGCGTCTTTCAAGAAGCCGCCCAGGCAAAGCGTGCTGTCGATGAACTACAGCGCGCGGGATTCAGCGAAGACGAGATCGGCTTCCTGGCACGCGCTGGCTTTGAGGAGACCGGCAAGGAAAAAGTAACAAGCGTGGCGACAGGAGCTGTGAGCGGCGGCGTGCTTGGCGGCATTCTGGGAGCAGCGGCATCGCTGCTCATTCCAGGAATCGGCCCGGCGATCGCCGGCGGCATTCTCGCCGTAACTTTTGGTATGGCTGGCGCTGGTGCGCTTGTCGGCGCGTTGACGGGTATGGGCATAACGGAACAGGAGGCACGCTATTACCAGCGTGAATTAGAGGAAGGCCATACTATCGTCATCGTCAAACCGGCAAGCGGCCATCAGGATGCGCTGGCTATCTTGCGCCGCAATGGTTCATATAATGCCGATACGAAGGAGGTAGACATCAATGCAAAGCCTTCTGACAAGGCTGATAGCTCCGACGTGTCCACCTTCCTCAAAAAGGATGAGCCGAGCGGCCACGTTGTTGAGCATAGTGAAGTGTTACCCCCCGACAGCGCCGAGGATGAACTGTAGGGGCCGATTCATCGCGCTCCCGTCAATAGCGCATTAAAGGAGAAAAAACCATGACGAAAATCAGCCCGGTCGAGTTAGAACAATACCTGAAAGGGTTGGCCTATCCAGTGAACACGGCAGAACTGATCAAGTATGCCGAAGAACATGGCGCCGATGAGAACGCGCGCGCTGCTCTTGAGCAGTTGCCGGATCGCACATTCGAAGGACCGACAGGCGTCAGCGTCGCCATCAGCCAGCTGAATCGAGAAGAGGAAGATTCAAAATAAAACCACCACAGAGTAGGGGCGTGGGCTTGCCCCGCCCGCTGTCAGCGTGGGCTTGCCCCCCCGCTGTCCGTTCACGCGGGCGGGGGCAGCCCACGCCCCTACTTTCTCAATGTATGTAAACCCCATTAGCAAAGGTCCGGTTATGGCCGAAAACGAAACAGCTATTTGTCTCCCCTGGCGGTTTCGACGGCCTCCTGGGTCGTCCCGCCGCGCAGCAGCCACGCGACCAGCACCGCCAGCAGCATCCCCGCGAGTGGCCCGGCCACATAAATCCATACATCCGCCAGTTGACCGCTCACCAGGAAAGGCCCCAGCGAGCGAGCCGGGTTCATAGAGGCATCGCTGATCGGGCCGGCGAATAACCCGTCCAGGGCAATCGTCGCCCCAACGGCGACCGCGGCGTTGTGTCCAGTCAACTTGTGATTGGTAGCTGTTCCAAGGATCACCGTGATCAGGAGGAATGTCAGTACCGTCTCCATGACCAGGGCGGAAAAAGCTCCATAATGCGGGCGTGTAATACCCACCTCGCCTACCAATCCAAAGAGGGCGCGCAGCAGCAGCGCAGCCAATATGGCGCCGATGAACTGCACAACCCAGTAGCCAGGAACTTGCCGCCAGGGAAAGTCACGCCGTAAAGCGAAGGCGAGCGTGACCGTAGGGTTGAAATGCGCCCCGGATTGGTTTCCAAGCGTATAAATCATAACCATTACCAGGAGTCCAGGGGCAACCACGGCGGCGGCTGAGCTAACTTTACCGTGACTGAGCGCGGAGATAACCGGAGCCCCGGCAGCAACCAGCGTGAGCGCGAATGTGCCGACCAGCTCGGCAAGCAATCGCCTACCCTCGTCGATGAGACCATCCTGGCTGCTTACCTTCCCGCCCTCTTTGTCCCCTTGCTGCTTTTGCGCCTTTCGATTGTCTTGCACCTGTCTTTTCATCTGTCCTTCAAATAACCCCCTTTGTCTATTTTAGCAAATCCCGTGGTGTAGGGGCCGATTTATCGCGCCAGCCAACAGTTTGTTTGGCGCTGGCGCAATGAATTGCGCAGCTACACCATAGAACTGCCCGTCCAAAGCGCGGCTTCCCACTCCTGGGACCCGGCAAGGGGCAAGGTAAACCAGAACGTCGCGCCTTCCCCCTTTGTGCTTTCCACGCCAATCTTGCCGTGGTGTTCCTCGATGATAGCCTTGCAGATATACAATCCCAGCCCTAATCCGGCGCTAAAGCCCCTTTGTCTTTTTATTCCTTCTACCTGATAAAACCGCTCCCATATCTGCTGCTGTTCAGTTGGCGTGAGTCCCGGCCCCTCATCGCATACCGCGACACGCGCCTCCGTTCCCTGGCGCTCCAGACGAACCAGGATGGGGCTATGCGCTGGCGAGTATTTGAGCGCGTTGGTGAGGTAGTTGCTGACGACCTGGCTAATGCGCTCCGCGTCCGCGATGACTGGAAGCGTCTCCTCCTCTGCCATGACGATATGAATGATACGCGCTGGGGCAGAGCCGCGTTGATCTGCGACAGCTTCGCGAACGATGCCCGCCAGGTCACAGGGGTCCAGATTCAGTTCAATGCGACCTGCCCGGATGCGCGAGATGTCCAGGAGATCCCTGATCAGCCGGTTCTGAACATTGACTTGCCTTTCCGCGCGGTCGAGTAGAGCTTCTACCTCTCCCAGCACACTCCCAACAGGTTCCGCTGCTTGCCCCATCTTCCGCCGAGCGTGCTTCAAGCGGAGTTTGGCTAACTGGATGTTGCCTTTGATCGTGGTAAGCGGCGTTCTCAGCTCGTGGCTGGTAATGCCAAGAAATTCATCCATGCGTTCTTTCGTCGCGCGCAGGGAAAGCTCGCGGGCGTAGGCTTCTGCCTGTTCGCGCGTGAGCCGTTCGAGATCAGAGATGTCCCGATTGATCTCCAGCGCCGCTGTAATCTGGCCCCTTTCATCACGCACCAGCACCTGGCGGCTTTCCACAGTGACCTCTTCTCCACCGCGACGAACATGGATAAGCTGTCCTTCCCAGCGTCCCTGTTGTTCCAACAGGGCTTCCATCGCTCTCCGTGATGTCGGAAAGCGCGTTTGCAATAGTTCATGGGCCGCCTGACCAATCGCTCGCTTCGCTGTCCAGCCGTAGAGCTTTTCCGCCCCCTGGTTCCAGGAGAGGATAACACCGGTTGGAGTACGCACGATAATGGCATCATGCGCCAATGCGATCAGGTCGGTCATCTGTTGGTTAATAGTTCGGAGCGAACTTTCGCTGGCGCGCAGTTCCTCTCTCTGTCGCAGCAAGCGCTCGCGTTCAATGACTGTCGCGGCCAATTTGGCGGCAGCTCCTGCCAGCGCCAGTTCCTGTTTCGTGTAGTGATGCTCCGCGCCAGCATAGTCCAGCGAAATAAGCCCCACGAGCTGATCCTGGATAGTCATGGGAGCAATCAGCATCGTGCGTATCCGGTAGGGATTCGGAGCTGCATTCCAGGGCGGCTCCGTCAGATCAATCAACATGACTTCCCCTGCCTCCAGACGCCGGGCAAGGGCAGGTTCAGTATCCGTCAGACGGCTCTTTTGTTGTTGCTGTTCCGCCCACCATTGCCGTTCCTCTTCAGGCGAGAGACCTACTACGGCAAGAGGACGCAAGAACGCCGTTTCCGGGTCGATGGCGGTGATCGAGAGACGTTCGCATCCCAGCACGCTGCAGGTCAGTTCCGCCAGCCGCTGTGCAACTCCCCATGCTGCCGGTTCCGGCGGCTCAAACTCTTCATTGTCGTGGGATAGCGGCTCTTCGGTTCCTTCTACCAGAACCTGCGTCATCGCCAGCAGGGCGTTAAACGCTTCGCGGGTGCGCTGTTCCCAGCGCCGCCGCCGCGTAACGTCACGGCAGACCATAACCATGCCAACAATCTCTCCAGCGCCGTCGCGTAAAGGAGCGCCGCTGACATTCAGATACTTCTTGCGGCCATCCAACGCTTGAAGCTGGACGTCCAACGCTCTGGATTCTTGAATGCGCTCACCTCTGCGCAGGCGCGCTCCCGGCGATTGTTCATAGGGCAGCGGGTTCCCCTGCTCATCCAGGAGGTCAAAAGGAAGCGCGTGGAGGGATTCGAGCGAGATGTCCTCAGCAATACCAAGCAGTTCGCGCGCTGCATGATTCATACGCAGCAGCTTGCCATCCGCATCCAGAATGAACAGCCCATCGGTGATAGACTCGAAGACGGCTTCGAGCATGGGCGGGGCAGAGCCCACGCCCCTACTGGCGCGTTCTTCTGACTCCTGTTGGACCGCGTGCAGCTTCGCTTGCTCTTCCGCGCGCCAATGTTGCTCGTCGGATATAGACATCATGCCCTCCTAATCACTTTCTTTATCTTTTCTCTCAATGGTATCATACTGATAGGCACGTTTTGTAACCCTTTTTGGGTTCTCATTCGTACTATTGTTTAGTAGGATATCTGAATTTGAACGGGAGGTATTTTATGTCTGATCCGGTTGTGGTCACTACGGCGTCCTCTCCTCAACGCATAGTCCAGCAAAGTCGATCGCACGTATCGTTGGATGCTGACATCATCATCAAGAACGCGCCCGACCCGGTCTTTGTCTCCGATTTAGAAGGCAAGATTCTCTCTGCCAACGACGCGGTCTACGAACTGCTCGGCTTCCGTACCGACGAAGTGCTGGAGCAATCCCTCTCCCGCTTTATCAGCCCGGAAGAAACACGCGAATTTACCGCTGCCTTGCGCGAGGTCATCGAACGCGGAGCGACGCGCAACGCTCGTCTCAACCCGCGCAGCGCCTCCGGCGAAGTGATTTCCACGACGCTGAATGCCTCCGCCCTGCGCGATGCCGAGGGCAGGGTCATTGGCGCTATCGGTATCTTGCGCGACATGCGCGAACTCGATAAAGCGCGCGCCTATGCCGATAGCCTGATCAAAAACGCGCCCGACCCGGTCTTTGTCTCTGACTTGGAAGGCAAGATTCTCTCCGCCAACGACGCGGTCTACGAGCTGCTCGGCTTCCGTACCGACGAAGTGCTGGAGCAATCCCTCTCCCGCTTTATCAGCCCGGAAGAAACACGCGAATTTACCGCTGCCCTGCGCGAGGTGATCGAGCGCGGCGTCATTCGTAATACGCGCCTCAACCCGCGCAGCGCCTCCGGCGAAGTCATCCCTACCAGCTTGAATGCTTCCGGCTTGCGCGATACTGACGGCAGTGTCATTGGCGCTATCGGCATCCTGCGCGACATGCGCGAACTCGATAAGGCGCTGGCCTACTCGGATAACCTGATCAAAAACGCGCCTGACCCCGTGTTCGTTTCCGACCTGGAAGGCAAAATCTTGCAGGCCAATGATGCCGTATATGAGTTGCTCGGCTTCCGTCCAGACGAAGTGCTGGAGCAATCCCTCTCCCGCTTTATCAGCCCGGAAGAAACGCGCGAATTCCTGGCCGCTCTGCGCGAAGTCATTGAGCGCGGTGTGACGCGCAACGCGCGCCTCAATCCGCGCAGCGCCTCCGGCGAGGTCATTCCCACGACCCTCAACGCCTCTGCTTTGCGCGATACAGACGGCAGGGTCATTGGCGCTATCGGCATCCTGCGTGACATGCGCGCCTATGAGAAAGTGGTGCGCGACCTCCAGGAGTCCAAGTCCGAATTGCAGGAGAAGATCCTCGATCTGGAGAAGTTTGAAGAAGTGGTGGTGGGCCGCGAACTGAAGATGATCGCGTTGGAGAAAGAGATCGAGAATCTAAAACGAGAACTCAACAAGTATCAAGGACAGCTTTCATGAGCAACGTGTCGCAGGAGGAAGCTATCGCCCCCGCGCAACAAACGGTAGACCTGGAAACCTACCAGAGCCTGCTGGCGGAGAAGCGCGCCCTCGAACTGCGCCTGCATCAAAGTGAGGAACGCCGCCGCGCCTTCATCCATATCCTGAACGATCTGAACACGGTCAACCGGAAGTTAGCCGATCAACGCAAGGCCATGATCCATATCCTGGCCGACTACGAACAGGACCGCAGCCGCCTGGCCGGTCAAACGGATCGCCTGGATAATTCGCGCCGCGCCTTGATGCATATCCTGCAAGATTCGCACCAATCAAACCAGCGCCTGGAAAATAGTCGTAAAGCGATGATCCATATTATGAGCGACTTGAAGGAGACGACGGAGGAAGTTCGCCGCCGCGAGCAAGAACTGCGCGAAAAGCAGGAGCAGTTGGTGCAGGCAGGCAAGCTCGCCACGCTGGGAGAGCTTACCACTGGCATAGCGCATGAACTGAATAATCCACTCAACAACATTGGCCTGTTTATCGGCAATACCATCGATCTGATCGAGCTTGGGCTGGCGCAGGCCAACCACGAACAGACCTTGCATGAACTGCATAGCGCGATGCAGCAGGTCCGCAAGGCCACCGAGATTATTTCTCACCTGCGCACCTTCGGGCGCGCGACCTCGGTCAGCTACGAGCCTGTTTCCATTGAGAGCGTCGTGCGCGGCGCGCTCTCCTTGATGTATGAACAATTGCGCCTGCGCCAGATCGAGGTGCAAATGCGCTTCCCCGCGGAAGAGATTATTGTCAGAGGAAACGCCATCCAACTGGAACAGGTCTTCATCAACCTGCTCACCAATGCTCGCGATGCCCTGGCAACCGAAGCCCGGAAAGTCATCACCATCACTTGTGAAGCAAAGGAAGATGCCATAGAACTGCAGGTAGGCGATACTGGTCCTGGCATCCCGCCAGGATTCGAGAAACGCATCTTCGATCCTTTTTTTACCACAAAGGAGGTGGGTTCAGGAACCGGCCTGGGGCTTTCTATCACCTACGGCATCATTCAGGATCACCAGGGTTCCATCACCGTTGACAATCATCCTGGCAATGGCGCGCTTTTCGTAATTCAGCTCCCGCCGTTCCACCAGGAATGAAGAGGAAAGTGAGAACAATGATGGGTATGCCGCGGCCATGCGTCTTGATTGTCGATGATGACGCCGCGCTGCTGCAAGCGCTTCCTGAAACTCTGGCGCTGCGTATGCCAGCCATCGAGGTGGATGTCTGCGACTCGGCAGGAGAAGCCCTCGAACGCATCCAGCAGAATAGCTATGCCGCCATTGTCAGTGATATCAAGATGCCAGGCATGGATGGGTTAGCATTGCTGACCCGCGTCAAAGAATTGCGCCCAGAGACGCCAACCCTGCTCATTACCGGACACGGAGAGCATGATCTGGCAGTCCAGGCGCTGCGCAAGGGCGCTTATGATTTCATTCAAAAGCCGATCGATCGTGACTATTTTGTGGCTGCTTTGCAGCGAGCAATCCAGACATATCGTTTGCATCAGCAGGTGCGGGAGCAACAAGAAACGCTTGAACGCTATACCCAGTCGCTTGAGACGCAAGTACAGGAACGAACGCGCGAACTGATGGAGGCCAATGCAGCGAAGGATGCCTTTCTTGCCCTGGCCTCGCACGAACTGAAAACGCCCTTGACGAGCCTGAAAGGCATGATCCAACTTCTTACCAGGAGGCAGCAGAAACGAGCTGAGAACACACTTGAAGTCGAATTGGCGAGCATGGAACGCTCGGTTCAGCGCATGGAAATTCTGGTAAATGACTTACTGAATACTTCCTTACTGGATACTGGCATGTTCGCGCTCCATCTCAAGCTGTGTGATCTCGGCGCGCTTTGCCGGCACATTCTCGACGAGTATGTCGTGGGAACGCGCGTTACCGTCACCTTGAGCGTTCCGCCGGAACCATTGATAGCCGAGGTTGACGTGGACCGCATCAGCCAGGTTGTCCTCAATCTGTTGTCGAACGCGGGGAAGTACTCGCCGCGCGGCTCGCCGGTAAACATGACGCTGGAACGCAGCGGAGACACCTGTAGCATTGCGGTGAGGGATCAAGGCGTGGGAATGCCAGCCGGGCAGATCGCTCATATTTTCGATCGCTTCTATCGCATCCCCGGCATCGAGCGACAATCCGGATCGAGCGTCGGCTTAGGGCTGGGACTCTATATCGCGTCCAAAATCGTCGATCAGCACGGTGGAACCATCAAAGTTCAGAGCAGCCCTGGCAACGGCAGTACCTTCTCCATTATCCTGCCGCTGGCGGGTCGCTAACAAACGTTCCTGCAACTACCTCTCTGTCGAAAACGTAAGTAGATAATAGGGTGAGTACTTAATAATTTATGGACATGCTCTCTGCTGACCACAAAAATGCTGCGAAGGGGCTATTTCTATGCAACAAACCTACCGTTCTCTAACGCTAAAACAAATTATTATGTTCTCGGCTATCTCCATGTTCGGCTTCGTTGCCCTGCTGGTGGGCGTCTTCTTGATCATCTTCATGCGCTATCACGAACGCGCCTACATATTTCTGGGCCTGGGAGCGGCTTGCTTCATCGGCGGGATCGCGGGGATCGTGGTCGCAGGGCCGAAGGTGAAAGCGGCTGGGTGCTACGGAGTCATCTCGCTGGGCATGATTGGCGGCATTGTCGGCCTCAATTACCTGACGTACCACTTCGCGTCGTACCAGGAACGCGGCCATATCGTCATTGCCCTGAGCATCCTCGTCATACTGGGCGGCATTGTCGGAGCGCTGTTGACGCAGCCGCGAGCCAGGGCCGCCGCTATTTCCAGCGTGCTGGCGCTGGGCATTGTAGCCTCGGCGGGCATCGTAGGCTTGATCCTCGGCACAATCTACCTGTCGGTGTTTGCATACCAGGGACATGCCTATCCTCTGCTGGGCGCGGGCGCGCTCTGCCTCGTCGGCGGTATCGCCTGCGGTATCTACGCGCAGCGTAGAGCCGTAAAACGCACACCATAGCTGTTACTTACGGTATCTCCCGCCGGTGCCAGTCCGTCAATTGTTGGTAGGCATGGGCGACGCGCAGGATCGTTGTCTCCTCGAAGGGCTTGCCGACGACCTGCAGGCCGAGGGGCAGGCCGCTTTTCGTGAAACCGCAAGGAAACGAGATGGCGGGCAACTGCGCCAGGTTGAAGGGCAACGTCAGATCGAGCAGCGAGACCGGTATACCGTCAATCGTGATGTCCTCCATATCGGCTGGCACGGCAGGAAGCGGCAGCGTTGGCAGCGCCAGCGTATCGACGCGCTGCAAGACCGAGCGCACGGCGCTGGCGAAGCGGCGGCGCTCGTCCTGCGCGCGCAGGTAATCGACGGCGCTGATCTTCTGCCCTTCTGCTAAGTGGCGGCGCGTGTTTTCCCCGTAGGCTTCCGCCCTGGCCGGGAACCAGCCGCGCTGCATATGCGCCAGCGTCGCCTCCGGTCGCTGGATGGTACGATACAACTCCAGCGTTGGGCGCGGCACATCCACGTCCACGATCACAGCCGCGCCCGCCTCTTGCAGCACGCGCACAGCCGTGCGCCACGCCTGCCGCACTTCTGGATCAAGCGGATCGACGAACGACGCGCGCGGCAGGCCAATCCGCACACCTTGCAGCGAAGGCGGATCATTCTTCTCCGCGCCGTCGCGCAGAACCGGAGCAGTACGACCCGGCGGGCCGGAGACGCTGTTGGGATCGCGTGGATCGTAGCCGGTGATGGCATCGAAGATAAAAGCGCAGTCTTCGGCGCTGCGCGCCAGCGGCCCGACGTGGTCGAGCGTCCAACTGAGCGGGATCACGCCGAAGCAGCTAACACGGCCATAGGTCGGCTTCAGGCCGGTCACGCCACAACAGGCCGCCGGAATGCGGATCGATCCGCCCGTATCTGTACCCAGCGCGCCCAGGCACATCCCGGCGGCGACCGCTGCCGCCGAACCGCCGCTGGAGCCGCCGGGAATGCGCGTCGTGTCCCACGGGTTGCGCGTCGGCGGCGTGTACGTGCCATAGGCGAACTCGTGCGTATTCGTTTTGCCGATGATGATAGCCCCGGCTTTGCGCAGCAACTCGACCACGGCAGCATCTTCCGGCGCGCTATAGTTTGCCAGCACGCGCGAGCCTGCCGTCATGCGCACGCCCCGCACACCCATGATATCTTTGACGCCAATGGGAATGCCATGCAGAGGGCCGCGCGTCAGCCCGGTGCGCAGTTCGCGTTCGGCTTGCTCGGCATCTTTGTAGGCTTGCTCACGCATGACCGTCACAAAGGCTTTGATCGCGCCGTCGCGCTCTTCAATGCGCTCCAACGCTTCGGCCACCAGTTCACCCGGAGTAACGATGCCGGAGCGAATCTCTTCGGCGGCTAATGCAAGAGACAGATACGGCATGATCGCTAGACCATTCCTTCCATTTCATCTTTCGGGTCGCGCATCATCAGTTCGGGAACGACTTTGCGCGGATCGAGTCCTTCAAATAGAACCAGGCTCAACTGGCGCGTGATGGGCATGTCTACGTGATAGCGCGCAGCCAGTTGCAGAGCCGCTTTGGTCGTGGTCACGCCTTCCGCGACGGTACGTGTCGAGGCGAGGATCGCTTCCAGCTTTTCCCCGGCGGCGAGGCGACGACCTAACTGGTGGTTGCGGCTCAACGGGCTGGCGCAGGTAGCGATCAGATCGCCGATGCCCGCCAGGCCGGTAAAGGTGAATGGATTCGCGCCCGCCGCCAGACCCAGGCGCGCCATCTCGGCGATGCCTCTGGTAATGAAGGCCGCCTTCGCGTTATCGCCGTAGCCCATGCCGTCGTTGAAACCAGCTCCGATAGCGATGATGTTCTTCAACGCCCCGCCCAGCTCGACGCCAATCACGTCGTTCGCGGTATAGATGCGAAACGATTGTGTCGTGAGCAGCGTGCGCGCCTCCACCGCGACCTCGGTGATCACGGCGGCCACGACGGCAGCGGTCGGCTTGCCCTCGGCGATCTCCCGCGCGATATTCGGCCCGCTCAAAGCCGCGACGCGATCGCGCGCCTGGGGCAGCTCTTCGGCAAGCACCTCGGTCATACGTTTGAGGCCGCCGACCTCGATACCCTTGCTGGCGCTGACGAGAATAGCGCTTTTGCCCAGGTAGGGTGCAAGCAGGCGCGCGTTCTCGCGCATTCGCTGCGAGGGCGTGACGAGCAGCAACATTTCGCGCCCGCGCGCCGCCTCGGCGATATCGGCTGTGACGCGCAGTGACGCGGGAAAGGGGAAACCGGGGAGAAACAGCGTGTTTTCGCGCTGTTGCTGCATGGCCGCCGCTCGCTCCGCCTGATGTTCCCAGAGGACGGTATCGACACCGCTCTTTGCCAGCAGCAGCGCCAGAGTTGTTCCCCAGGCTCCGCTGCCGATCACGCCAACTGATCTCATGAGCTATTCCTCCAGTGGACTCTGGTGGCGCGCTTCGGGTCTCTCGGTATCGTCCTCGTAGACCGTGGGTTTGAGAATGCCAATGTACGGCAGGTTCCGGTAACGCTGCGCGTAATCCAGGCCATAGCCTACCACGAAGTGGTCAGGAATACGGAAGCCGACGTAGTCCGGTATTACGGGTTTAACGCGCTCGCGTTCTTTGTCCAGCAGCGTGCAGACGCGCAGGCTCATGGGTTTGCGCTGCCGCAGCACGTCCATTTGATAGTGCAGCGTGTGGCCGCTATCGATAATATCTTCAACGATCAAGACGTCTTTCTGATCAATGGGTCCTTCCAAATCCTTCATAATGCGCACCACCCCGCTGGACTGCGTGCGGTTGCCATAGCTGGAAATCGCCATGTAGTCGATTTCGAGCGGCAAGTTGATGGCGCGCGCCAGATCTCCGATAAAAGGGACCGCGCCCTTCAACGTCCCCAGCAGCAGCAAATTCTTGTCCCGGTAATCCTGAGTGATGCGTTCGCCCAGTTCGGCCACTTTGTCGCGCAACTGCTGTTCCGTCACCAGAATTTTGAAAATGTCCTCGTGCATGTTCACCTCGCGTCGATGTCGGTCGTTGATTCAATAGCTAAGCGGATGATACCGCGTGTCGTGCTGGTCAGCTTGACGCGCTCGTCGATACACACGCCCGCCACCCAGACGCAATGCGTCGCGGAGAAAAAGAGCGGAGTTTGCGCTCGTTCGGCGCGCGGTACATGCTGATCGACCAGCACATCCTGTACCTTCTTCTCATGCACCATGCCCAACGGTTGAATACGATCACCGGATTGCCTGGTGCGTACTTGTAAAAATAAGCCAATACTCTCGCTATCAATATAGACGGTGTGGCTGCGCGATGGCAACAATTGCCACAGCGCCGCCTGATCTTCGCGCGCTAAAGCCTCGCGCATTTGCTCCAGGTCTGTGCCGCCGAGCTGGCCTGCATGAGCAATCCAGCCCGTTCCCGGCACGACAACGCGCCCCGGAATAGGCAAAATAAGCGTCTCCTGTGCTGCCGAAAAGACGCGCTGTTCCCCTTTCACTGATCGACGTTCCACGGTGAGCAAATTCAAACGGCGCGCGGCAATCAGTTGTCCCGGCAGGTGCAGTATGCGTTCTTCACCGTCGGCGGGGCGCTGGCATAATTCCTCGATCAAGCGATAATGGCGCAGCTCCAGCGGCGATTGACCGGCGCACAGCGTCTCAGTGACGCGGCGCAGCAGGTGACGTTGCAGGCTCGGCGGCAGCTTCCATAAACGATCAACGTCCAGCGCCAGCGCTTCCAAGCCTGCGGAGCGCACGATGCGCGGCCAAAGCCAGGTCACTTGCTCCTCGATCCAATCCAGGTCTACCCGCGTGACCTCGGCGCTGCGCAGCAGCGTGGCGCGAATGCCAGGATTCAGCGACTCTAACAATGGCAGCATTTCGTGGCGGACACGGTTGCGTAAGAAGCGTGGGTCGTTGTTGCTGGCGTCTTCCAGAGGCGTGAGATTCCATTCACGGCAATAGGTGGCGGTTTCGGCGCGCGTCAGCGTCAGCAAAGGGCGAATGATGTCGTACTGGCGCGGCATCATGCCCACCATACCGGTCAGGCCGCCGCCGCGTAGATAATGGAGCAGCAGTGTCTCGGCCTGGTCATCGGCCTGGTGAGCCACAGCAATCAGGCGTCCCTGGGCTACCTGGCGTAGAAACCGATAGCGAGCCGCGCGAGCCGCGTCTTCCAGCGAGCGATGTTCCGTGCGCGCCAGCGCGGGTACGTCTATACTGCCGATGGTCGCGGACAGCCCCCACGCGGCGGCCAGTTGCGCCACCCGCTCGGCGTCGCGCTCTCCCTCCGCGCCGCGCAGCCGGTGATCCAGGTACGCTACATGCAATGTCACGCCGGGATACTGCTTCCCTGGCCCGCATAAGCGGTGCAAGATGTGCAGCAGGCACAACGAATCGATCCCGCCGGAAACGGCGACGATGATCTCGCCCTCGGCAGGAAGCAAGCGGTACTGCTCAATAAAGGCTGTTACTTTTTCCACCGTCTCTAGCATCTTTGCCCACGATATGATAAGATATAGCCAAACTGAAAAGCCGACCCGCCCGTTTGGGATTGAAACAAACGCTAGATGTAGCGACACCCCTTGTGGGTGTCGGATTCGTGTACCGGCCCCGTTAGGGATGCCGGATCTGTGTGCCGGTTTATTCTATCACTGTATAATGAATCTTAACAAATAAATGCCACAATGGTGTATCTGATTCTTGCGGCATCAGTTTGTTAAAATTCATCATGTACACTGGGAAATGGTCCATGGGAATACAACATATTATTACGGCAGAAAACCCCATTCTGCGGCAGAAAGCCAAAAAGATCCATCACTTCGATCCGTCGCTGCAAAAGTTGGCAGACGAGATGTTCGAGACTATGCACGCCGCTAATGGTGTGGGACTGGCCGCGCCGCAAATCGCCAAATCCATCCGCCTGTTCGTGGCGGAATTTGAAGAGAATAAAGTGGCTCTGGTTAATCCAGAGATCGTCAAGGCCGAAGGCGAAACGCTGGGAACCGAGGGCTGTTTGAGCATCCCCGGCTACATCGGCGAGAACATTCGCCGCGCCGAGAAGGTCGTCGTCAAGGCGCTGGATGTGCGCGGCAAGCCCATCAAAGTGAAAGCTGAGGGTTGGTTCGCGCGCGTTCTCCAGCACGAGATCGATCACCTGGACGGCGTTCTCTTCCTGGATCGCCTGGATCGACCCGAAGACCTGCACGAAGTGAGCGATGACGAAGAGCAAGCTTTAGAAGAGGCAGTGAACCAATAAGCATTTCCAGCAGCTACGGGCTGCTGGAAATGCTTATTGGTTCACTGCTCCATGATTTGCTGACTGCGCAGCATCGGCATTGATTGATTGCCGAGCGCGGAAGTACACGAAGAGCAGATGTAAAAGCCGTCACCCCGATAGTGCAACTCACTCACAGGGAAGTAGAGATAACAGATACCGCAGCGCGTCGCGTCCTGCTGGCTGGCTATCTGGCGGTCATGCTCGAACAGTTCGCGCAATGAAACCAGCAACGTCTCAAAATCGAACGCGCCGCTAGAGCCGCGCCCTGTTCCGTGCGCGCCGCCGATGGCCGGGAACGCCCCCGTTGGATTGTTGGCGCGCATATCGCGTCGGCTGACGAAGCCATTGCCATTCGAGGACCAGCCGCCATCCTGATCAGATGTATGTGCATTGCTCACAGCAAATTCCCTTTCACTGCTTCTGATCACGTTGATCAGTGAGCGTAGTAAGCAAGTCCAGCATCCGATCGAACTTCTTATTCAGCGTTTCAAAGCCACCTTCCATAGTACCCAGACGCTTCTCTACTGCCCCAAAGCGACTTTCCGTAGTCCCCAGGCGTTTCTCCAGTGTTTCAAAGCCGCTCTCCATACGCCGATCCATCATATCCAGGCGCTCTTCAACCGTGACCTGACTGATTTTGATTTCCTTGATATCCAATTGCTGAGAAGAGACAATGCCGAGCAGCATAGTCACGTTCCGGCTCAATTCCTGGGTACTGGTACTTGAACTTTTCTGCAACAATGCGACTGTTTTCTCTAACGTGGTCAGTCTCTCTTCTTGTGTAGGCATAGAATGTTTGCCTTTCCGAATCAAATAGATTATATCTCTGCGCACAGTATATCATGCATGACAACAATGGCGCTGGGGCGGCAATAACCATCTTGCCGCCTGAGCTATTCCCTTAACGATGTGTTACAATGTCAACGGCGGCCATGAGGTTGCTTGAGTTTGTGTGATATGCTATGTATCGTAAATGTGTCATATAGCATCTGCCCAGACAGGAAAATTTCATGTCTACAGCTATTTGGGGAGAACCAGAGTCGCACACCGACTCGGCCTATCCCTTAGTGCAGCTTCACCATCTCCTGGGAGAGATGCTCCTGCATTTCACGGCAACAGGAGCCTGTATTGCCATTTACAATGAGAGCATCGAACAGATGGAAATACGGCTTCACCTGCGAGTTCCCAGTCATCAGCCGGGCGTGGCAACTGATGCGCAGCCGCGCGACAATCCCCGTCCTTTCGCACGCACTACCATCAAACTTGTGCCAGATCAGTCCGCGCCCGCGTTCACTCATCGGCTGCGGCGCCCGACCATCACTCAGCCCCTCACCTTTGCTGACCTGGAAGAAGTCACCCCTCAGCAGTGCCAGTTGTTTCCTACAGGCACAACCTATCCCATAGGACAGGAACTGATCGGTTATGTCTGGCAACAGCGCGAGGCAAGCCTCATGTCGCGCGAAGAATATCTTTCGCTATCTCATCCTCAGCGCCGCGAGCAAGGGCAGGCCGACAACATTCCTTGTTCGTTCCTGGCTGTCCCCCTTCAGATAGCGCAGAGCGCGCCAGGGGATGTTCACGATAAGCAGGCGAACGCGCACGTCTACGGCGTCATCGTCCTCTATCAGGCCGCGCTGGAGGCCAGGTTTGTGGCGAAACAGCGCAGCGAAGCTATGATCTTTGCTGAACGTATCGCCCTCTCTTTGCAAAACGCGCAATTGCGTCTACAACAACGGCGCACCAGCGAGTACCTGCGCCAGTTGCAGGACATCAGCGCCGTTTTCCCCTCCACGGTTCATCTCGCGGAACTCATGGAAAAAGCCTATCAATTTGCCGCCAATATCGTCGATGTCTCCTCCATGCTCATCACCATTTTCGACCGCGACACCAAAAAAATCTATGATGTTTTTGCCATCGAAAATGGTAAGCGCGTCGAAGGTCTGGCCGAATCGCCGGCCATCAGTGAGCCGTGGGACCGCCAGGCGTGGTGGCGCTACACGCAAGTAGAGCAAAATACGCTTCTCTTAGAGCCAACAATACTGCAAACGAACGAATATGATGAACTCCTGGCAGGCGCGTGGGGCAACCAGCGTGGCGCGGGAACATTCCTCCTCCTGCCTATGAAGATGTTTCATCGTGTCATCGGCTCCATTTGTCTTACCAGCCAGCGCTCCAATGCCTATCATGCCGAAGAGGTCCAGGTCCTGGAGACTATGACGCAAATCGTGACCGTCAGCATCGAGAACGCCAAACTGTATAATCGTGATAGCCAGTCCATTCGCGAGATAAAGCGCAAGGAAAAGGAAGCGCGACAACAGGCGGAACAACTCGCGGCCATGAATAGCGCGCTGCAATCGATCAACTCCGTTCTCGATCTGAAAGAACTGTTGTCCAAGCTGGTTGAGTCCGTGGCAAAGCTGGTGGGGGCCAACATGAGCGTGTTCTTTCTGCTCAGCCCCGATAAAGAACGGTTGATCACTCAGTCGATCTATGACCTGACAGGAAGCAGCGATGCCGCACACCCACGCGAGCGGGCCACACATGACGCGCTGATCGGGCAAATTAGCATTCCTTTCAAAGGGACACTGCTGGAACGACAATCCGACGAGCCTTTTTTCTACATGGATCATTCAATAGTTGCGGAACTGGCGCATATGAGCGACGAAGGAGGCGAGATTTTCCTGAGCATGGTTCCGGTCGAGAAGATGATGATGATCCCGATGATCTATCAGACGGAACTGGTGGGCATGTTAGCGGTACTCACCCCACCGCAGCGCAGCTTCTTCCTCCCGCCTGAGATAGGAGTATTGTTGGGTCTCTCCGCGCAGGCCGCCATCGCCATCCGCGAGGTGCAACTCATAGAAGAACTCCAGGAAAAGAACGCTGAATTGCAGCATATGAACACGCTCAAAGATGAATTTCTTGTCACCGCGTCTCACGAACTGCGCACTCCCCTCACCGCCATCAGCGGCTATGCCTCCCTGCTGAAACGCCAGAGCAACCGTATTAACCCGCAACAACTCCTGCGCCAGGCGTCGAAGATCGCCACGGCGGCCCAGCAGTTGACTGAGATGTTGAACAACATGACGGAGGCGACCCGGTTGGGGTCGGTCGACAAAAAGCTGGAGTTGCAGATCGGGCCGGTCGAGTTGCGCTCCGCCATCGATGTCGCTCTCAATTTTCTGAGCGTCAATATCGAGCAGCAGATCATCACGGAGGTCGCGCCCGATCTGTGGGTACGCGGTGATCCGCTGCGCGTACGCCAGATACTGACTAACTTGCTGGATAACGCCGCCAAATACTCTGAACCCGACAAGCCTATCAAGCTGGTAGCCGAGGCTCGCCTCTTCTCACAGGTAGAATTGCCAGGCGATCAGCTTGATCCTGACAGTCCCTCCAACCTGCCGGTGGCGCTGGTAAGCATTCACGACCAGGGCGAGGGCATCGCGCCCGAAGATCA
>Ga0102924_1000934_pt1 | contig 34889 bp, 35 predicted proteins | sample PaiPotPPM11metaG_FD_80116 | JGI IMG/M metagenome (GOLD analysis project Ga0102924, IMG submission 80116) | Iron sulfur acid spring bacterial and archeal communities from Banff, Canada, to study Microbial Dark Matter (Phase II) - Paint Pots PPM... ...
CCGCGACGGCGAAGAAGGCGCAGGCCGCGCTGGCCCCACCGCAGGCGAAGAGCTGGGGCGGCTCAGGGGGCACGGCGAGCACGCTGGTGCTGTACGACACCACGGGGTCGTGGGGGTGGCTCGGCGAGCTGTACGCGGTCGCCGCGGGCAACCTGGCCAGCCACTTCGGCTCGGTGACGGCGGAGCCCGTCGTGGACTACGTCTCCGGGCAGGTGAACAGCTACACGGCCACCATCTACCTCGGCTCCACCTACAACGAGCCGATCCCCGCGTCGTTCCTCAGCGACGTGCTGGCCACCACGAAGCCGGTGATCTGGGCGGGTGACAACGTCTGGCAGCTGACCGGCACCGAGGGCAGCGCCACCGACACCGCCTTCAAGACCACCTACGGGTGGGACCCGTCCAACTCCTACTTCGACACCACCGACGACCCGATCACCGTCTCCTACAAGGGGCAGACGTTCAGCCGGAGCTCGAGCGCCGGGGCGGAGGTCCTCGCGCCCGACATCACGAACGCCGCCACGGTGACCGACGTGGCCAGCGCCAACTGCACCAACTCGAGCGGCGCCCCGGTCAACTGCGCGCCGATCGCCCAGACGACGGGGACCAGCTTCCCGTGGGCGATCAGGTCGTCGAACCTGACCTACGTGGGCGAGATCCCGTTCTCCTACATGACCGAGACCGACCGCTACGTCGCGTTCTCCGACCTGCTGTTCCCCGCGCTCGGGCCGTCGGCCGCGCCGTCCCACGACGCCCTGGTCCGGCTCGAGGACGTCAACCCGACCTCCGACCCGGCCGCGCTTGACGCGATCGCGAACTACCTGTCCAGCCAGGGCGTGCCCTACAGCATCAACGTCATCCCCGAGTACACCGACCCGAACGGCTACTACAGCAACGGCACCCCGGTGACGGAGACGCTCCCGCAGTCGCCCACCGTCGTGGCGGCGCTGAAGTACGCCGAGTCGCACGGCGGCACCCTGAACGAGGAGGGCTACACCCACCAGTACTCCAACGTCGCCAACCCGTACGACGGGGTCAGCGGCGACGACGCCGAGTTCTACCGGGCCCAGTGCGCGACCACCCAGAACCCGCCGTATACCTTCCAGAGCCCCTGCTCCACCGCCGACTGGGTGATCTGGCAGGGACCGGTCTCCGGCGACTCGGAACTCGGGGCGCTGACGCGGGTGACGCTCGGCCAGACGCTGTTCACCCTCGCGGGCCTGACCCCGCCGACGGTGTGGGTTACCCCGCACTACTTCGCCTCCGCGGCCGACTACGCGGCCATCGACAGCGTCATGAAGTACCGCTACGAACGCGACCTGTTCGAAACCGGCGACCTCAGCGGGGGGACGCTGAACTACAGCCAGATCTTCGGCCAGTTCTTCCCGTACCAGGTCACCGACGCGTTCGGCGAGCAGGTCATCCCGGAGAACCTGGGTGACGACGAGCCGACCGAGGTGAACAACAACCCGCCGCGGACCCCGGCCGACATCATCGCCAACGCGAAGGTGAACCTGGCGGTGACGCAGGGCACGGCGAGCTTCTTCTTCGACCCGTCGCTGCCGATCACCGACCTGGAGACCATCGTGTCCGGCATCAAGTCCCTGGGGTACACGTTCGTGGCCCCGACCGGCCTGCCGAGCTGAGGCGGCAGCGAGACGCGCGGCCGGTGCCTACCACCCGGTTCCACCCGGGCGCCGGCCGCGCCCGCTGGCTCGCCGTGGTCATCCTGCTGGCCACGGCCTGCTCAGTCCCGGTGCGAACCGTCACCGCGGACGTCACGCCGGCGGGCCGCGGGCCCGCCGGCGTGGCGCCGTCCGCGGCGTCACCGCGCCCGCTGCCCCGCGTCCTTCCCGGGGTCACGGCCGATGACGTGTCGTCGCCCGGCCAGCTCGTGGCCGGGGCCCGGCACCTGGCGCGGATGCCGGTGACCCGGCTTTACCTTGACGTGCGCCTGGGGCCGCCGGCGTACGCGGCGGCGGTGCGGGCGCTGCGGCCGGTCAGCTACCTGATGGGGGAGCTGCTCGACTCGTCGGACGAGGCGTCGGTGTCCGCCGCGGCCTACGCCCGGCGGGTGAGCGCCTACCTGGCGGCGTTCGGGTCTCGGGTCGACATCTGGGAGATCGGCAACGAGGTCAACGGGAACTGGGCCGGCCCCTACCCGGTGGTGGCGGCCAAGCTGGTGACCGCCTACCGCCTAGTCGCCGGGCGGCACCTGCGCAGCGCGCTGACGCTGTACTACGACGCCGGGTGCGGCAACGGCCCCGGGGAGCTTGACCCCCTCGCGTTCTCCCGCCGGTACGTGCCGGCGGGCGTCCGCGACGGCCTCGGCTACGTGTTCCTGTCCTATTACGAGGACCAGTGCGGCGGCCGCCGACCGTCGGCCGCCGCGTGGACCGGGTACTTCAGGGCGCTGCACGCCCTGTACCCGCGCGCCAGGCTCGGGTTCGGCGAAATCGGCCTCGACGCACCCGCCACGGCCGCGACGACGGCGGCCGCGGCGGCGCTGATCGGCTACTACTACGGGCTGCCGATCCGGCTGCCGTACTACGCGGGCGGCTACTTCTGGTGGTACTACGCCGAGGACTGCCTGCCCTACGGCACCCGGCCGCTCTGGCGCGCCGTCAACGCCGGCTTCACCGCCGAAGCCAGGGCGCTGGGCGGGTAAGCGGCCCCCGGGCCGGCCGGGCCCGGGTCAGGCGGCCGGCCGGAAGGAGCAGGCGCGCCCCCGTTCGGGCGAGGGGAAGCGATGCGGCGAAGACCGGTCACGTTCCGTGATATCGGTGGCGTCGCAGTGATCTTGAATTGAAGGCCCCTGGGTAAGGTGGTGCTTACGGGGGGACAGATGATCGTGACCATCGTGGGGGCGGGGCGGCTCGCGGAAGGCGTGGCGGTACGGGCGCTGGCGGGCGGCCACCGGGTCCGGGTCGTCGACAGCGAGCCGGGCAAGGCCGAGGCGCTCGCCGCCAGCCTGTCCGTCCGGGGCACGCGGAACGAACCGCCGGGGGCCGCTCCTTGGTCACTGAGCGTATCGACGGTGGGGGAGGCGATCGCGGGCGCCGACGTGGTCGTGCTGGCGCTGCCCTACCCGGAGGGCCGCGCCGTGGCCCGCGACCAGGGGGCGGCGCTGTCCGGCGTGACGGTCGTCGACACTTGCAACCCCGTCGACTTCTCCACGTTCGACTCGCTGCTGACCAGCCCCGGGGTGTCGGCCGCCGAGGAGATCGCGGCCGCCAGCCCGGCGGCCCGCGTCGTGAAGGCGTTCAACACCACGTTCGCGTCCGCGCTCGTCGCCGGCTGGGTCGGCGGGCTGCCCCTCGACGTGTTCCTGGCCGGCGACGACGCGCCCGCCAAGGCCCTCGTCGGCAGGCTGGTCAGCGACGGCGGCATGCGCCCGGTCGACACCGGGCCGCTGCGCCGGGCCAGGGAGCTGGAGGCCTTCCAGCTGCTGCACATGACCCTGCAGGGCCCGCTCGGGCTGGACTGGGCGAGCGCGGTCAAGCTGCTGCCGTGACGTCCAGGGCGGCGAGTTACCCTGGAATTGATGACTGAACGCAAGCCGCCGCAGATGAAATTCGCCACCTGGATCGACCAGCAGGTCGCCGACGCCGAGCGGCGCGGCGTGTTCGATGACCTGCCCGGCAAGGGCAAGCCGCTGAACATCAGGCCGGGCGCGGCCGACGGCGACTACGGGCAGGAGTGGCTGCGGGACTACGCGCGCCGCGAGGGCGTGCCGGCCGAGGAGATGCTGCCGACACCGCTGCGGCTGCGCCGGGAAATGGAGCGGCTGGCGGAGACGGCGGGCGAGTTCCGCTCGGAGGCGGAGGTTCGCGAGGCGGCCGCCGAACTCAACCGGCGCATCGTCGAGTGGCGGCGCATCCCGGTCGGCCCGCCCGTCCACGTCCGCCTGGTAAACGCCGACGACCTGGTCGCCCGCTGGCGCGCGGCCCGTACGGGCCGGGGCGCGGCCACTCGCGAGGTCCGCGCGACCGCGGCTGCCCTGGAGGCGCCGCGCGCCGAGCCGACGCCGGCGCGGGCGCCCCGCCGGCGCTGGCTCACCAGGCGGAAGCCCCGCTAGCCGCCGCGTCACGAGGGGAGGCGGACCTCGCCTTCCCGGTGCTCCGCCAGGGTCTCCTCGCCGTGCGGGGCGTCGCCCGAGTCGACGTGCCGCAGCACGCCGAGGCCCGGGTCGTTGGACAGCACCCGCTCCAGCTTCGCCGCCGCCAGGGGCGTGCCGTCGGCCACGCACACCTGGCCGGCGTGCAGTGACCGGCCGATGCCGACCCCGCCGCCGTGGTGGAACGACACCCACGTGGCCCCCGACGCGGTCGACGTGAGGGCGTTGAGCACCGGCCAGTCGGCGATCGCGTCGGAGCCGTCGGCCATCGACTCGGTCTCCCGGTAGGGGGAGGCGACCGACCCGGCGTCCAGGTGGTCGCGGCCGATGACGACGGGCGCGGAGACCGCGCCCGAGGCGACGAGGTCGTTGAACGCAAGCCCGGCCTTGTCCCGCTCGCCGTAGCCGAGCCAGCAGATCCTGGCGGGCAGCCCCTGGAACGCGACGCGGTCCTGCGCGGCGCGGATCCACTTGACCAGGCGCTCGTTAGACGGGAACAGCGAGAGCACCGCCTCGTCGGTGGCGCGGATGTCGGCCGGGTCGCCGGACAGGGCCGCCCAGCGGAACGGTCCCTTCCCCTCGGCGAACAGCGGCCTGATGTACGCGGGGACGAACCCGGGGAACGCGAACGCCCGGCCGAAGCCGCCGAGCCGCGCCTCGTCCCTGATCGAGTTCCCGTAGTCGAACACCTCGGCGCCGGCGTCCATGAAACCGACCATGGCGGCCACGTGCGCGGCCATGGACTGCCTGGCCCGGTCGGTGAACTCGGCGGGCTTCTTGTCGGCGTAGTCGTGCCAGTCGTCGAGCGACACGTCTTCCGGCAGGTAGGACAGCGGGTCGTGGGCCGAGGTCTGGTCGGTGACGATGTCGACCTCCACGCCGCGGCGCAGCAGTTCCGGCAGCAGGGTCGCGCAGTTCCCCGCCAGGCCGACGGACAGCGGCTTGCGTTCCCGCTTCGCCGCCAGGCACAGCCGCAGCGCCTCGCCGAGCCCGTCGGCGACCACGTCGAGGTAGCGGGTCTCGACGCGCCGGGCGAGCCGTGCCGGGTCGACGTCGATGACCAGGCACACGCCGTCGTTCAGCGTCACGGCCAGGGGCTGGGCGCCGCCCATGCCGCCGCACCCGCCGGTCACGGTCAGCGTGCCCGCGAGGGTTCCGCCGAACCGCTTGGCCGCGACGGCGGCGAACGTCTCGTAGGTGCCCTGCAGGATGCCCTGGGTGCCGATGTAGATCCACGATCCGGCGGTCATCTGCCCGTACATGGTCAGCCCGGCCGCCTCGAGGCGGCGGAACTCGGGCCAGTTCGCCCAGTCGCCCACCAGGTTGGAGTTGGCGATCAGCACCCGGGGGGCCCACTCGTGGGTCTTCAGGACGCCGACGGGCTTGCCCGACTGGACCAGCATGGTTTCGTCGCCGCGCAGTTCGGTGAGCGTCCGCACCATGGCGTCGAACGCCGCCCACGACCGGGCGGCCCGCCCGGTGCCGCCGTAGACGACGAGGTCGTCGGGCCGCTCGGCGACCTCGGGGTCGAGGTTGTTCATCAGCATGCGCAGCGGGGCCTCGGTCTGCCACGACCGGGCGGTGAGCGTAGTGCCGCGCGGTGCGCGGACGGGTCTGGCACCTTCCATGCTTGCCACCTCCCCAGGGGCAGTGTGCGGCTAAACGTCCGGGCGGTGGCCGGGGAGCCAGCCGCTTTCGTTCGGGATGGCCGGCGGGTTAGCTTAGCGGGCCGGCGACCGCCTCCGCGGCGCGGACCGCCGCGCCGGACGCGACGTAGGCGACCGCGGCCTCGATTTCCGGCGCGAGGAAGCGGTCGGGGCCGGGGCCGGCAACCCCCGTCCCGCCGGCCGCCCCGTCCCGCAGGCCGGCCCGGACGGCGCCGGTCGCGGCGGCCGGGGCCAGCGCGCGCAGGTCGAGTGCCCGCGCGGCGGTGAGCAGCTCGATGGCGAGGACCCTGGTGAGCCCGTCGACGGAGCGGCGCAGCTTGCGCGCCGCCGACCAGCCCATCGACACGTGGTCCTCCTGCATGGCCGACGACGGAATGGAGTCGACGCTCGCGGGCACGGCGAGCCGCTTGAGCTCGGACACGATGGCGGCCTGGGTGTACTGGGCGATCATGTGCCCGGAGTCGACGCCGGGATCGCTCGCGAGGAACGGCGGCAGCCCGTGTGACCGGGCGGCGTCGAGCATCCGGTCGGTGCGGCGCTCGGCGATCGAGGCGACGTCGGCCGCCGGGATCGCGAGGAAGTCCAGCACGTAGGCGACCGGCGCGCCGTGGAAGTTGCCGTTGGAGACCACACGGCCGTCGACGGTCACGACCGGGTTGTCGATCGCGCTCGCCAGCTCGGTCGCCGCCACCGCCTCCGCGTGCGCGAGGGTGTCGCGCGCCGCGCCGTGCACCTGCGGCGCGCAGCGCAGCGAGTAGGCGTCCTGCACCCGGGTGTCCTCGGGGCCGCGGTGGCTGGCCACGACGGGGGAGCCGGCCAGCAGCAGCCGCATGTTGGCGGCGGATGCGGCCTGCCCCGGGTGCGGGCGCAGCGCCTGCAGGTCGGCGGCGAGCGCCGCGTCGGTGCCGAGCAGCGCCTCGATGGACATCGCGGCGGTGACGTCCGCGGCCTTGAGCAGGCCGCGCAGGTCGGCGGCGGCGAGCACCAGCATGCCGAGCATCCCGTCGGTGCCGTTGATCAGCGCGAGGCCCTCCTTCTCGGCGAGGACGAGCGGCGCGATGCCGGCCGCGGCGAGCGCCTCGGCCGCGGGCACCTCGGGGCCCGGTGCCGTGCCGTTGCCCCCCGCCTCCCGGTTGCCCGCCACCCGGACCGTGCCCTCGCCCGTGGCGGCGAGGGCGCAGTGCGCGAGCGGCGCGAGGTCTCCGGAGCAGCCGAGCGACCCGAACTCCCGCACGACGGGGGTGATGCCGGCGCTGAGCATCGCCGCGTAGGCGCGCGCCACCTCCAGCCGCACCCCCGTCCGGCCGGTCGCCAGCGTCGACAGGCGCAGCAGCATCATGGCCCGGACGACCTCGGCCTCGACTTCCCGGCCGGAGCCGGCCGCGTGCGACCGGATCAGCGAGCGCTGCAGCTGCGCGCGCCGGTCGGGCGGGATGTGCCTGGTCGCGAGGGCGCCGAACCCGGTGGAGACGCCGTAGTGCGGCGCCGTGTCGTTCGCGAGCGCGTCGATGACCTTGCGGCTCGCGGTGATCTCGGCCTCGGCGGCCGGGGACAGCGACACGGCTGCGCCGCCCCTGGCGACCGCGATGACGTCGGCGAAGCTGACCGGCCCGGTCCCCACGATGACAGTGTTCATGCTCACTATGGTGGGCCACGGCCGCGCGGGCCCGTCGCCGGCCCTGGTCAGGCGCCGGCTTTGCGTGCGCGGGGGCCGGGCGCCGCGGGTCAGGCGTCGCCGCGGTTCATCGCGATCAGCCGGCTGAGCACCTTGCCGTCGCTCACCCGCAGCCCGTCGTGCTCCCACTCGTTGGTCACCCAGGCCCGCAGCCCGCGGACCGCCGCGGCGGTCCGCAGCGACAGCGGCGCCGGCACGTACATGTCGTCGTGGTAGACGGCGGCCGCGGCGGGCACCTCGTTGGCGGCGAGCCTGGCCGGGTCGTACAGCGGCGGCCACCCGTCCCGCCCGGCCAGGAGCCCGGCCGCTTCCCGCAGGGGCGCGAGCGCCGGGTCGGCGGGGAACATCCAGGGGTAGATCATCTCCCCGGTGAACAGCAGCGGCGCGTCGCCGCCGACCGCGGCGGCCGGGTCGAACGCGGGGAACTCGGCGCGGACCCGCTGCGCCGCCCACCGGGTCGCGGCTCCCTGCGCGTAGCAGGCCTCGTGCAGGACCGCGTACAGCGGGGCCCGCGCGAAGCCCGCCCGGTCGGCCACGTCGGCGAGGAACGCGTCGGACAGGCCGCCGTCGCCGTCCCACGGGTTCTCGAGGAGGTAGTGCAGCTCGTGGCTGCCGGTGGACGAGCCGAGCATCCCGCCGATCGACTGGAACCGCTCGACGGTGAGCGGCGACCCGTCGGGAAGCCGCACGTCGTGCCCGTCGAGGTGCCTGGCGACGTCGCGGGCGGAGTCGAGGTCGCCGGGGTAGCGGTCGTAGTGCGCCGCGTTCCGCGCGGCGACGGTGGCGTAGGTGAGCCGGTAGACGTCGTCCGCGCTCGCGTGGAGCCCTGGCAGCCCGCCGGTGAGGAGCGCCTCCCGGACGCCGTGGGGGGCGAACGACAGGTACGTCACGGTGCAGAAGCCGCCGAACGACTGCCCGAGCACGGTCCACGGCTGGTCGGGCCCGCACAGGTCGCGGCGGATCAGCTCGCAGTCGAGGACGATCGAGTCGGCGCGGAAGCGGGCGAGGTGCTCCGCCTGGGCGGCCGGGGTGCCGAGCCCCGCCAGGGACCTGGCGGTGAGCGGCGCGGACCGCCCGGTGCCGCGCTGGTCGAGCAGCAGCACCCGGTAGTCCCGCAGGGCCCGGCCGAGCCACGTCGACCGCCCGACCGGCCGCTGCGCGCCGAACCCGGGGCCGCCCTGCAGGAACAGCAGCCAGGGCAGGTCGCGGTCGCCGGCCCGGCCCGCGGCGGCGACCTCCCGGCCGAACACCTCGATCCGCTCGCCGTCCGGCTTCCCGTGGTCGAGGGGAACGCTGAAGTGGTGGTCGGTCAGGACGGTGCCAGGCTGGCGGTAGGTGCTCACGTAAGGGATTATCCCGAACGACGTCGTGCTCCGCGGGCCGGCGGCCCATCGCCTGCCGGGTCCGGCCCGGCGGGCGGCCGCGACGGCCGGGATGGCAGGGCCGGCCGCCGGGTCCGCGAACCCGGACCCAGCGGATAACAGCAAGAAGCGCTTGTCGCGGCGCTGGTCTAGCTGCCGAGCCAGCCGGGGATGTCGAGGCGGAACACCTGGCCGGGCGCGACCGCGCGCAGGTCGGCCTCCATGGCGGCGAGCCGGTCGGCGCCGAGGAGCCCGGCCCACCGGGCGCGGACGCGCTCGAAGGCGGCGGCCGACAGCGCCAGGGCCTCCATGCCCCGCGGGGTGAGCCGGACCAGCTTGCGGCGGCGGTCGGTATTTCCCGCACTCGCCTCCGGCGCGCGCCCGGTGTTTCCGGCGCGCTCGACGTAGCCGAGCTCGGCGAGCCGGTCGATGGTTTTGCCCGCGGCCTGCTTGGAGACGCCGAGGCGGCGGCCGACGTCCGCCGCCGTGGCGCCGAAGGTGCCGACCGCCTGCATCGCGAACCCGTGCGCCGGCCGCAGGTCCGGGTGCCCGCGGTCCGCGAGCTCGGCGTGCGCCTCGTCGATCACCGCGCGGAACGCGGCGAGCAGCAGCAGCGGCAGCTCGTACCCGGCACCGCCCGCGCCTTCGCTTGACGAAATAGACAACCTGGTTTACCGTCCTTATCAGACAACCCGGTTAACTAGTTTACGAGGAACGGGATGACGATGTTCACGCGACACACGATCGAGTCCGCTCCGGCCGCGTCCCGCCGGTCGATGACCGCCGTCGCGGCGAAGCAGGGCTACCTGCCCGCCGCCGTCGGGCTGCTCGCCGAGTCGCCGGAGGCCCTGGAGGGGTTCCTGCGCCTCTCCGCGGCCTTCGACGCCTGCACGCTCGAGCCCGTCGCCCGCGAGGTGGTGATCATGACGATCGCCGTGCGCAACGGCTGCCACCTGTGCGTGGCGATGCACACGGCCCGGCTCACCGCGCTGGGCGCGGACCCGGCGCTGACCGAGGCCCTGCGGGCGGGCGGTCCGCTGGAAGAGGAGCGCCTCGAAGCGGTCCGCGCGTTCACCCTCCGGGTACTCGCCACGGCGGGGGAGGCCGGCGACGAGTCCGTGGCCGAGTTCCTCGGTCACGGCTTCACGCGGCGCAACGCGCTCGAGATCGTGCTCGGCATCGGCGCCTACACGCTGTCGACGCTGGCCAACCGGCTCACCGCCGCGCCGGTGGACGAGGAACTGCGCGCCTTCGCGTGACCCGCGCCGCCCGCCCGCGCGGCGATACGTGCGGTTATAACAGCAAGAAGCGGACCCGGGCGGGCAGGCGAGGGAGGAATCCGGGGCTGAGGATCAACGGGAAAGGGGAGTCCACACCTCTCCACTATTAATCTATAGCGCACCCCTGGGCTTGCGGCAAGCCCCCTGCCGTGCCGCATAATCGCAGGCCGGAGCAAAAATCCACGAACCATGGGGGCGCGAAAGTGCATGTGTTGCTGCAGGCGGTCGGGTCGGGCGCCGGGGTCACCGGCGGCCCCGGATCGGAGCTGGTCAGGTGAGTCCATTGACAGCCAGCGCGTTTGACCTTCCCGCCAACCTCAGGGCCAAGGCCGACCCGGCGCTGATCGCCGGCGACGAGCGGCACTTCGCCGCCATCGCGGAGAGCCTCGAGGAGACGGTCGCCGACCTGTCCGGCCGGCTCGGCGACGCGCTCAGGGCGCCGGGCGGCACCGGCCAGAAGGCCCTGGACCGCGACACGGAGGTCCACCGGCTGACCGCCCGGCTGCGCCTGCTGCGCCGCTTCGGCCTCGACCTGTGCCTCGGGCGGATGGTCGGCGCGGGCGGAGGAGAACCCCTCTACGTCGGGCGGCTGGGGCTCACCGACCGCGACGGGAACCGGCTGCTGGTCGACTGGCGCTCGCCCGCGGCCGAGCCGTTCTTCGGCGCCACCCACGCCAACCCGATGGGCCTGACCAGCCGGCGCAGGTACCGCTGGACCCGCGGCCGGGTCAGCGACTACTGGGACGAAGTGTTCACCGGCGACGGCCTAGAAGGGCACGCCGCGCTCGACGACCAGTCCGCCTTCATCGCCAGTCTGGGCGGCAACCGGTCGGACCGCATGCGCGACGTCCTCGGCACCATCGCGGCCGACCAGGACGCGGTCATCCGCGCCGGGTCGCGCGGCGCCCTGGTCGTCGACGGCGGCCCTGGCACCGGCAAGACCGTGGTCGCGCTGCACCGCACCGCCTACCTCCTCTACTCCGATCCGCGGCTGGGCCACAACCGGGGCGGCGTGCTGTTCGTCGGCCCGCACCAGCCCTACCTGGCCTACGTCTCCGACGTGCTCCCCAGCCTCGGCGAAGAGGGCGTGCAGACCTGCACCCTGCGGGACCTCGTCCCCGAGGGCGCGGCGGCAGCGCCGGAGACCGACCCGGAGGTGGCCCGCCTGAAGTCGTCCGCGGCCCTGGTGACCGACGGGATCGAGGCGGCCGTCCGGTTTTACGAGAAGCCGCCCGCCAAGGGGATGACGGTACCGACCAGCGGGTCCGAGATCTGGCTGGACCCAGCCGACTGGGCCGAGGCGTTCGACGCGCCGGAGCCCGGCACCCCGCACAACGAGGCGCGCTACCAGATCTGGGATGAACTCCTCACGATCTTGACGGACAAGCACGGCGAGTCCGACGACCTCCCCGCCGACCAGCTGCGCCGGTCGATCCAGCGGAACGAGGAGCTGCGCACGACCTTCAGCCGGGCGTGGCCGCTGCTTGAGGCGGCCGACCTCGTCGGCGACCTGTGGTCGGTGCCCGCCTACCTGCGCAAGTGCGCTCCCTGGCTGGGCACCGCGGAGGTTCAGCGGCTGCAGCGCCGGGACGCCCGGGCCTGGACGGTGTCTGACCTGCCGCTCCTGGACGCCGCCCGCCAGCGGCTTGGCGACCCGGACGTGTCCCGGCGGGAGCGCCGGCGGGCCGCCGCCGTGGCCGCCGAACGGGAACAGATGGCCAGGGTGGTCGACAACCTCATCGAGGCGGTGCCGGTGGCCGATGACGAGTACGGCGTCGGCCTGGTGACGATGCTGCGCGGCGAGGACTTCCACGACGCCCTGGTCGACGAGGCGGCCCTGCCCGGCGCCGACCCGGACCGGCTGGCCGGCCCGTTCGCGCACATCGTCGTGGACGAGGCACAGGAACTGACCGACGCGGAGTGGCAGATGCTGCTGCTCCGCTGCCCGTCGAAGAGCTTCACGATCGTCGGCGACCGCGCCCAGGCCAGGCACGGGTTCACCGAGTCGTGGCGGGAACGGCTCGCGCGGGTCGGCTTCGACCGGGTCACCCTGGCCTCGCTGAGCATCAACTACCGGACGCCGGAAGAGGTCATGGCGGAGGCCGAGCCGGTGATCAGGGCCGCGCTCCCGGACGCCAACGTGCCGGCGTCCATCCGCAGCAACGGCATCCCCGTCGTGCACGGGCCCGCCGCCGAGCTGGGCGCGGTACTCGAGGGGTGGCTCGCCGCGCACGACGAAGGGATCGCCTGCGTCATCGGCGATCCCGCCTTCCGCGCGACGCCCCGGGTCCGGTCGCTGACACCGGAACTGTCGAAGGGCCTCGAGTTCGACCTGGTCGTTCTCGTCAACCCGGACGGGTTCGGCGCGGGCATCGAAGGAGCGGTCGACCGTTACGTCGCGATGACCAGGGCGACCGAGCGGCTCGTCATCCTCACGGGCAGCGGGGCGCCGCGATGAGCGGGCCCGCGGTGGTGATCGCCGGGGGAGGCCCGACCGGGATGATGCTCGCGGCCGAGCTGGCCCTCGCCGGCATCGGCGCGGTGGTCGTCGAGCGGCGGCCGGGCCCCGAGCTCGCCGGGTCGCGGGCGGGCGGGCTTCAGGCCCGCTCCGTCGAAGTCCTCGACCAGCGCGGGGTCGCCGAGAGGTTCGTCGCCGAGGGGACGACGTACCCGGTCGTGCACCTCGCCAGCATTCCGCTGAAAATCAGCGACTTTCCCAGCCGCCACCCGTACACGCTCGGGCTCTGGCAGAACCACATCGAGCGCATCCTGGCCGGCTGGGCCGGCGAGCTGGGGGTGCCGGTCCGCTACGGGCGCGAGGTCACGGCTTTCGCGCAGGACGACACGGGCGTGGACGTGGAACTGTCCGGCGGCGGGACGCTGCGGGCGCGGTACCTCGTCGGCTGCGACGGAGGACGCAGCCTCGTCCGCAAGGCGGCCGGCATCGGGTTCCCCGGGTGGGACGCGACCAGCAGCTCCCTGATCGCCGAGGCGGAAACGGCCGAGGAGCCGGAACTCGGCACGCGCCGCGACGAGAAGGGCATCCACGGCATCGGCAGGCTCGAGGACGGGAAGCGGGTCCGGATCGTCGTGCGGGAGGACCGCGCCGGCCACTCCGGCGAACGACAGTCCGGCGAGCCCGGCCTGGCCGAGCTCGGCCAGGCGATGACCGCCGTCTGGGGAACGGACTTCGGCGTGCACAGCCCCACCTGGATCTCCCGGTTCACCGACATGACCCGGCAGGCGGCGTCCTACCGCGAGGGACGGGTGCTGCTCGCGGGCGACGCGGCGCACGTGCACTCGCCGATCGGCGGGCAGGGCCTCAACACCGGCCTGCAGGACGCGGTGAACCTGGGCTGGAAGCTGGCCCAGGCGGTCCGGCAGGCGTCCCGGGACACCCTGCTCGACACCTACCAGGCCGAGCGCCACCCGGTCGCCGCCCGCGTGCTGCGCACCACCATGGCGGCGACCGCGCTCAGCCGCGCCGACGCGCGGACCGACGCCCTCCTCGCCACGCTGACGGACCTGCTGAGCCTCGATCAGCCGCGCAGGCAGTACGCCGGGGAACTGTCCGGCCTCGGCATCCGCTACGACCTCGGCGCGGGCCACCCGCTGACCGGGTGCCGCATGCCCGACCTCGACCTGGTCACCCCCGGCGGCCCGGTGCGGGTATACACCCTGCTTCACGCGGCCAGGCCGGTACTGCTCAGCCTCGGCGGGCCCGGCGCCGACGTCACCCCGTGGGCGGGCCGGGTCCGGCTCGTCGACGCGGAGTACGCCGGCCGGTGGGAGCTCCCCGTCGTGGGCGAGGTCGAGGCGCCCGCCGCCGTGCTGATCCGCCCGGACGGCCACGTCGCCTGGGCGGGTGACCCGTCCGACGCGCCCCTGCCCGAGGCACTGGCCAGGTGGTTCGGCCCACCCGCCGCGCCGTAACGCGCCAGGAGGCTAACGGCTCGCCGCAGCACTCCCTGCCCGATTGATAACAGCAAGAAGCATCTGACGAAACGAACAAAGCAAGGCCAGGGGGAGGGGACTGGCCTGCTCACCTGGCGGCCGACCCGCGGCCGGCCGGAAGACGCTGGACGTTTGGGCACACCCTGGTGTGCCCAAACGTCCAGCGTCCCGTGCACGGTAGCGCCCGCGTCCCGCGGAGCGGGGTCCCGACTGACTTGCGACTATCCGGAGCTGCCGTGTACAAAGCCCTGCGGAAGATGAGTTGTTGCAAGGCGCGTTTCACGGGCGGGAGGAGGATTCCTGCCAGTTCAAGGTCGAATAATTGGAACGCAGACCTAAGCCGACATCATACGAGTCACGGGAGCCGCACTCTCGGCTTCTGAACGTGACCCGTTCCGCTGTGCTTGGCCGAGGATAAGGGGCGCGGTCCCAGTCATCCGCCCGCCAGGCGGTTTCGGCCGCCAGCCGAAGTTGGTCCTCACCGCTCCTGCGGGCGCAGGAGCCCCCATTCATGATCGCTGTCGAGCCATTCCGACAGCGCGAACCCGCCCGAGGAGGCCAAGGCGCGGCATTCGCTGTCGGTGTATACCATGTCTTTCCACGAATGCGTCCACGTCACAGCTCCGCTTCGGAACTCCTGCGTGGCCGTGAGAACGCCGTCGCTGACGCTGGCCTGGGTCACTGTCATGACGAACCCGCCGGAGCGGCGCACCTGCCCCGGTCGGAGGTCCAGCGCCCAGGAAGGATTCGTGCGCTGGACGAGCACCGCGCCGTCGCTGGTGACATGGCGGCGGCAGGTCTCCAGGAAAGCCCCCCTCTGGCCGGGCACCGGCGTGTTGAACAGGTAGCTCCCGAGGACCACGGCCGGGAACCGCTCGCCGAGGTTCAGGCCTTCGATGTCACTGCAGACCGTCCTGGCACCGCGGACGTGGGCCAGCATGTCGGCGCTCTGGTCGACCGCGACCACGGGGTGCCCCAGGGTGACCAGCGCGTGGGTGACGCGCCCGGCTCCGCTGCCGAGTTCGAGTACAGATGCCCCGGCGGGGATGGCCTTGTGGATGATCCCGGGTTCGCTGCCCGGAGGGAAGACGCGGTACAAGCCGACGGGGCTGCCGTCTGGCGCGACAGGGCTCCCGTCGGAAGCTGTTCCCTGTCCGACCGGGCTCATGCCGACGCGTTCGCGGCTGTGACTGGTAGTGTCCGCAGTCCGCGCAGGGTGGCGTGGCGCCAGTGCTCCGGTTCGCCTGCGAGTCGCAGCCCGGGTGCGTGCCGGAGCAGCGCGGACAGGGCGATCGTGCACGTCAGCCGTGCCAGTGATGCGCCTACGCAAGCGTGGACGCCCCAGCCGAAGCTGAGGTTGTGGGCGGAGTCGCGGTCAAGGTCGAGTTCGTCGGGACGGACGAAGCGGGCAGGGTCACGGTTGGCAGCCGCGATCAGCAGGATGACATCGCTTCCCCTGCAAAGCTGGCGGCCGCCCAGCTCAGTGTCTTCGGAGCACACTCTGGCGACGGCCTGCACCGGGCCGGAGTGCCGGCCGAGCTCTCTCACCGCCGCATCGGTGACGCCGGCGGCTAGCAGGTGCTCCCAGGCGCCTGGTGACCGTAGAAGGGCCAAGACCCCCGTTGAGATGAACCTGCTCGACGGCGCGTAGCCTGCGTGAAGCATCGCGCGCAGCGTGTTGAGAATCATGTCACGCGAGACGTTGGCGCTCTGCCCCTGGCGGAGCATGTCCGCAAGCAGCCCCGTGTCGGGTGGGTCGTCCAGCCAGTCCGAGACCATGGCGCTGAGCCTGTCCCGGGCGGCGGTTCCCGGAGCCGAAGCTTCGGGCGTAAGCCCGGAGTCCATGGCCGCGACGATCGCCTCGGAGCACGAGACAATCCTCTCTTCGTCGGCACCAGGTATGCCGAACAGCTCGGCCACGGCAGCGAAGGCGAACGGGGCGCTGAAGTCCGCTACCAGGTCGAATGATTTCCGGCTTGTGAGCTCGCCGACTTTCTCTTCTGCGTAATTTTCCAGACGGCCCCGGATAGCATCGGAGTTCTGCTGGCGGTATGCGTCCATTACGATTTGGTGCACCTCGCCGTGCTCGGGAGGGTCCAGTGTCTGGATGCTCTGAAGGTTGTCTGGGATCGCCACGCCAGCTCGCCGCCAGTCGGATGAGAATATCTCGGCATGATGGAGCGCGAACCAGCAGTTATCGTAACTGCTGACAATCCACGCTTTTAGCGGGTCGTACCAGTGAACGGGGTCGGCGGCGCGCAGCTTATGGTACATCGGGTAAGCATCCAGAAGCGTTAGCTCGTCCAGCGGCCGAAACAGTTCCGTCACCAGTCCTCCTGTTGAATAGCCGGAATATTGATTTAAGCAGGGCCGGGCGGCCCGGAACGCGACACCGGGCCGCCCGGCCCTGAATGCGCGAATATCAGTGGAGGTAGCGCATGATTCTCCCCTTCCCGCTGGACGGCACGCAGGCTGGGTGAAGGTCAGTGCAGGTAGCGCATCGGGGATCACCTCCTCCGGTCCGGGCACCCGCGCTCGGGCGGCGGGCGCAGTGCAGTCCAGGATGGCTATGCGGGGCCGGGGGCGGTCAGCGCCTGCCGGGTGACGCAATGGAACTTGCGGCCGCGACGCGTGTGGAAGATGACCTGCCCGGGACTGCTGGAGAGGTCGAGCCGCAACCCGCGTTCCTCGTACCAGCCCTGGAGGCGGAACTCCCCGTCTCCGACGTGAACCAGGCCTATGTCGAGTCCGTTTTCGACCCGCATCATCAGGGAGCCGCCTGCCTCTGTCACGCTGGCCCGCAAGTCCGCCTCATCGGTGTCGCGCACTGGCTCGTCGAGTCGGAGGAAAGACGGGGGGACGGAGATCCGGCGGCGGAAGGCGGGCAGTTCGGCGGGCTGAAGGGGGACCTCTGGACGGTAGAAGGCGACTTCGCCCTGGAGCACGCCGCTCTGGAAATCGGCCGGGAACAGGGCTAGCAGGCCCGGTGTGACAGCGCAGTCGATGACAAGATGGACCCGCTGGGTGTCCCCGGCGTTGGCCACGCTGTGCGGGCGGCTGAAGTCCCCGTACCACAGCGCGCCTGGCTGCCAGCAGTACTCCGCACCGTCGATCACCAGGATCGCTCTCGGGTTGGTGGTGATCGGGATGTGCAGTCGCACGCACCCGTACGCAAAGCCGGTCGGAGTGTCCCGGTGCTCCGGCACGCGGACGCCGGGAGCCAGGGACATCAGGCGAGCGCTCCGCAGCTCGGCGGGCAGTGATTTGAGGATCTGGGTTATATACGGCGTGTGCCCGGTCCACGGTGTGTACGCGAAGCTGTCACGCCCCGGGCCTCCAGGGTCCGTGCGACCTGGGTTTCCGCCAGGGCCGCGCAATACCAGGCACTTCCAGTCGATCTCCGATGCAGGCGTGAATTCTCCGCTACTCACCACGGTCGTCTGCGCGGCCCAGCCGCCATCTCGCAGGCCGGCGAGCTCATTTTGAAGCAGATCGACGTCGAAATCCGACTCCAGCCGGACGGCAGAAGGAAAACAGGTTGTTTCATCGGGCACCTGACTCATGCTCCCTGCTCTTCGGGTCGCCTGCGGCAGACGGTGCATTCCGTCTCAATTGGATCGTCCACCGGCGATCGCGAATATTCAAGTGCTCGTTGCCTTGAAATTTTTCTTGATCATATTCGGAATGAATGAGTCAGGGTATGCTGCGCCACTGGAGTTCCATTCGAGGACTCCAGGATTATTTTCCGCTATCTTCTAATTCTCGTTTCACTCGAACTTGCTAGGTTCTCCCTCTCCTTTGTTTCCTTGTCTATTCGTCCGGGCAAGCGCGAGGGATGCCAGTCCGAGGATTCCCGCGCCCGCAATGACAAGGTGGACGGGCAGGATCTCGGCGACGGCCCCCGCCGCGGCGAATCCGATTCCCTGGCCGACCATCAGTCCGGCTGTCGTCAGAGTGAAGACCTGCGCGCGTAGCGCCTCGGGCGTTGCGTCGAGTACCCGCTGGTCCAAGCCGATGGTGTAGGCGAACCCGAGACCGCAGGCTGCCAGGAGCCCGGCTGCCGTCCATATCCCAGGCCCGGCCGCGAATCCCAGCAAGGGCACGAACATGACCGCCGCGGCGGGAATGACCAGGCGGACGCGTGTCCGCGGGGAAAGGGCTGTCCCTGCCAGCAACTCGCCCGCGACGGAGCCGGCCGGCGCCGCGCACAGCAGCAGGCCGATGGCCGCGGTCCCGCCCCGGAGCTGGCCGACGTATGGGGAGATGAGGCCCTCCGGTGCCACCGCGAACACGGGCGGCAGCCAGGTCAGCAACAGCAGCGGCCGCAGGCCGGGAACGGCCAGGACCCTTCCCGATCCCGCTAGCGATGCGCGCGCCAGCGACCCCTGCCCTCCCGCTGCCGTGCGGCCGGGCCGGTACGGGGAGCCGACCCGTAGCAGCAGCGCGGCGCAGCCGAAGGCGCCTGCTGCGGTCAGCAGTGCCTGCGCGGGGGTGAGGGCAAGCAGCAGGAGCCCTCCGACTGCGTAGCCGGCGATCTGCGCGCTCTGGGACACGAGGCGCAGCAGGGAGCGGCCGAGCGCGAACCCTGGGCCGGGCAGGATGTCCGGCAGGGACGCGGCGCGCGACCCCTGAAAGACGGGCGCAACGGTGCCGGGGACCAGCAGGAGAACAAGGAGCGCCGGGACGGGCAGCTCCGGCGCCGTCATGAGGGCAGCGGCTCCGCAACTGGCCAGCTGGCAGGCCACCTGCACCGCGCGTGACGGATAGCGGTCGGCCACTGCCGAGAGCAAGGTGGCGCCCAGCAGGTAGGGGGCGAACCCGGCGGCGAAGGTCAGCGCTGACAGCAGCGGCGACCTTGTCCGCTCGTACACCATCACCGACAGCGTGATCTGCACGGTAACGTTGCCCAGCGTGGCGAGGACCTGCGCGGCGAAGACCGCGCGGAACTCCGGCACGGCCAGCACCTGCCGGTAGGTCGACGGGACCTTATCCCCGGCGGGTTGACGGCATCCTGCCGGGGGAGCCTCTGCCTGAGCCATGTGCATAGGATCAAGATCCAGCCGCGTGCCGTGCAACTGATTCGGGAATACCCGAATGCGGACGGTTCCGCCTCGTCGGCAACCGTGCCTAGAAGGGGGTAGCGTGGGGGTGCAGTTGCTGGCCGGGACCGAGGACCTTATGCGGTGCCGGTTCGCGGTCTCGCCGCTGTGGGAGACCGCGGCGGCCGTGCGCACGCTGGCCGACCCCCGGCGGCAGGCCTATCACCAGCCGTGGCTCCGCAAAGCCGGTCGGCAAGCTGACGCAGCGGCGCTCGCGCCGCTGCTAGCGCTGCTGCCCCGCAGCGGGTACACCCCTGACTTCCTGACGCCCCCACCACCCGGGCCAGCCGCGGACATCGATAGGGAACTAGCCAGGGTTGCGGCTACGCCGCCCGGCCAGGTAGCGGCCGAGCTCACTCGGTCCCTTGGCAGCCCTCTGCCCGGACAGGCCCCCGTGCCTGATGCTCTTCAGGCGCGGCTGCTCGTCGATCCCGCGCGTACCCTGAGCGAGCTCGTTGAGATCCTCCGCGCCTGTTGGGAACTGCTCGTGGCCCCGCAGCCGGGGCCTGCTCGACGCCGACATTGCCACGCGGTCCCGGCACTTCACCGATGGCGGGCTGCAGCGGCTGCTGGCCGGCCTGCATCCTGCGGTCAGCTGGGTGGACGGGGCGCTGCACGTCGGCAGCCCAGGGAACGTCACCAGGTCCCTGAACGGCAGCGGCCTGCTCCTGATGCCCAGCGCCTTCATCTGGCCCGCGCTGACCGTTCTGACCGAGCAGCCCTGGCAGCCGACCATCATCTACCCGGTCCACGGCATCGTCGGCCTCTGGCAGGCCTCGCCGCCCCAGGCGCCGCAGGCCCTGCGGAACCTGGTCGGACGCACCCGCGCCGAACTCCTTACGAGCCTAGCGGAGCCCGCCTCCACCACAGCCCTGGCGCAGGCCCACGGCCTCAGCCCTGCCACGGTCTCCGGGCACCTGTCCGCGCTGCGGGACGCGGGACTCCTCGCCAGCCGCAGGGCGGGCCGCACAGTGCTGTACGAGCGTACCCCGCTCGGCAGCGCCCTGGCCTCAGGACAACCGTCACCGGACCCGGACGGGGTTCGGCACAAGAATGCTCGCAAGCCAGCCCAGAGCTGACACCGGGGCTGTCACCTTGTTCAAATCAGTGAAACTCTCGCTGACGCAGGTAATTTGATAACAGCAAGAAGCGTGCATACGCAAAACCAATCCAGAAAAAACCAGCCGTCTGCCAGGCAGTTCGCAACACGCCGGGGTTTGCCGGTGCCTTTCTTGCTGTTATCTGAGGGCGATAGTAGGCTCGCGGGCATGCCAGCCTCAGACGCGAGCACTCCGGCACGGGATGCCATCGACGCTTTCCTGCGGCATCTCGCTGACCGTGACATGTCGGCGACGACCCGCCGGATCCGAAAGACGTACCTGAACGAGTACCTGCGGCACGCGCAGCAGGCCGCCGCCGAAGCCGAGGGAACGGGCGACACGGAGACCGAGGAGGGACCCGCGGCCCCGGAGGCCGGCCGTCCGCTGACCGCGGGCGACCTGATGGACGGCGGCCGCGTGGCCGCGTGGCTGGCCGACGCGGCCGCTGGCAGGACGAGGACGCGCAACACCAGCCGGGGGCCGGACGCGGCCGCGTACCCGAATTCGATGCGGGTGCGGATCGACTCGGTGAACGCCTTCGCCGAGTTCCTCGGCGAGCCCGCCCGGCTTGACCGCCAGCCGCCGGCGCCCGGCTACCAGCTCACCCCCGGCGACACCGAGGCGCTGCTGCACGACCTCACCGTCAAACGGCCCATCCACGCGAACGCGATGACGGCGCTGCGGACCGCCGCGGTCGCCGCGCTTGTCGCCGACACCGGCCGGGGGGTGCCCGAACTCGCGGACCTCAACGTCAGCGCCCTGCACCTGGACGGGGACGAGCCGCGCGCCGACGTCGAGGGCGAGTCCGTCCCGCTGACCCAGGCGACCGTGCACATCCTCACCCGGTGGCTCGCCGCCCGCGCGTCGATCGTCGCGGAACTCGAGGGCAGCGACCCCGGCCACCTGTGGATCCCCACTAAGCCCGGCCGCGCCCGCGGCGGCGTGCCCTCGGCGAAGCCGGGGATCAGCCCGGCCGCGGTCCGCACCCTGCACGCCTCGCACCGGACCCTGGTCAGCCAGCTCCTCGGCACCCCGCTGCGCCCCGGTGCCCTCCGCGCCGCCGCCGATCCGCACCCGGCCGCGGCCAAGGGGGAGAAGCAGCAGTAAGACCGTTATCCCGAACGTAAGCGGCTGACTCTCCCCGCCCGCCGTGAACCGGGCGGCGCCGGAGCCTAGCCGAGGGAGGCGCGCAGGCGGAGCAGGTTCATGGCCTTCAGGCTGAGCACGACGACGTCGCCGTCGTTGAGCAGTTCGGCATGGGTGACGACGAGGCCGCGGTCAGGCTTGGACCGTGACGGCCGTGTCTCGGCGGTGGTGGTCCGCAGGCGCAGCCGGTCCCCCGGCCGCACCGGGGCGGGCCAGCGCAGCTCGTCGAGCCCCGGCGAGGCGAGGCTGGCGACCCTCGACAGGTAATGGTCGGCGAACAGCCGCATGAAGATCCCGCCGGTGTGCCAGCCGCTCGCGATCAGCCCGCCGAACGGCCCGTCCGCCGCGAACTCCGCGTCCACGTGGATCGGCTGCGGGTCGAACCGGCGTGCGAACGCCACCAGTTCCTCCCCGTCGACGGTCGCGTAGCCGTACTCGTAGACCGCTCCTTCGCGGTAGTCCTCGAAGTACCGGTCGGCGATGGGGACCGAGAAGTCCGCCTCGCTCAGCGTCCGCGTCGGTGCCTGCTCGGGTGCTGTCCAGAGTGTCATGCCAGCAAGTATCCAGCGCGCGGGCCCGCGCCGCAGACGCCGGTGCCGGCTACCCCAGGCGCAGCAGGAGGTGCCCGCGGCGGAACCGCTCTATGCCTTCCCGCGGCTCGCGGGACATCCGGCCGACCTCGGTGAACCCGGCCTGGCCCGCCAGCGCGGCGAGGTCGTCGGCGGGCCAGCGGTACGCCGGGGTCACCGTGTGGTCGTACCGGGTGACCGGCTCGTTCACCGCCTCGAAGAACGCGGCGAGCAGGTGCCCGCCGGGCCGCAGCACCCGGGCGAACTCGGCGAAGTAGCCGGGCAGGTCCCCGGGCGCGGCGTGGATGACGGAGTACCAGGACACGATGCCGGCCAGCGCGGCGTCACCGAGGGGCAGCGCGTGCATCGACCCGGTCGCGAACCGCAGGCCCGGGTAGGTCGCGCGGGCGATCTCGATCAGGGCGGGCGACAGGTCGATCCCGGTGACGTCGAGCCCGAGCCCGAGCCCGGCCAGGTGCGCGCCGATCCGGCCCTCACCGCAGCCGAGGTCGGCGACGCGCCCGCCGCCTGCGGCGCTGACATGCTCGGCGAAGGCCGCGAGCACCGCCCGGTCGAGCGGCAGCCTGTCCAGCTCGCCGCGGACGAACTCGGCGTAGCGGGCGGATATGGCGTCGTAGGCCGCGGCCGTCACCGCGAGCCGGTCTTCGATTGCGGGCACGGCGGCCGATCCTAGCCTGCCCGGGCGCGGCCCGCGAGGGCAGGCCCGCTGGGCGCCGGGCGGCCGGGTCAGAGGCCGGCGCTGGCGAGTGCGGCGGACACGACGCGCGCGACGGCGGCGCTGTCCGGCGGGGTGCCCTCCGCGTCGGTGAACAGCAGCTGCACCGACGCGATTAGCATGGGGGCCAGCGTGTCGATGTCCGCGCCGGCCGCGACCCGCCCGAGGTCCCGCTCGGCGGCGAGGTACGCGCGGACCATGGCCGTGGACTCGGAGACGAGCGGTATGCGCGACCCGGTGGCGGCGCGCAGCCGGGTGCGCAGCTCGTCGCGGGCGATAATCAGCCGGACGAGCGCGAGGAGCGCTGGGCTGAACAAGCCGGGGAGCGCGGCCGCCAGGTTGCCCGCGACGCTGCCCGTTCCCGCCGCGGCGCGCAGGTCAGCGGCCTGGCGGCCGACCGCGGCGATCTTGTCGAGGACGAGGTCGGCCAGGAACGCGTCGAAGTCGGCGAAGTGCCGGTGCAGTACGCCCTTGGCGACCCCGGCTTCGGCGGTGACCGCGCGGCTGGTCAGCGCGGCGGGGCCGTCGCGCAGCAGCACCCGTTCCGCGGCGTCGAACAGCTGACCGCGCGGGTCGCGGATAGCCACTCCAGTGGGCACGGTTCCTCCTCCCGGCTCGCGCTTCGCCCGCCGCGGGCCCGAAGCGCTTGGGCTCGCGCTCGGATCTCACGCTGCCGGCGAAACCGGTCGACTAGTGGGCACTTGCCCATTTAGAGTGGGCGCATGACCACTCTACCTCCGGAATCACCGCCTCCAGGGCCGCCGGCGTCCGCCGGCGCGCCTCACTTGCAGCGCCAGGTCGCCGAGGGGTTCGGCGCCGACCCCGGGCGCTACGACCGGGCCCGGCCCACCTATCCCGCCGACCTGGTGGAGCGCATCGTCGCGGCGAGCCCCGGGCGCGACGTCGCCGACGTGGGCTGCGGCACGGGCATCTCGTCCCGGCTGTTCCGCGCGGCCGGCTGCCGTGTGCTCGGCATCGACCCCGACCCGCGGATGGCCGAGCAGGCCAGGAAGGGCGGGACCGAGGTCGAGGTCGCGAAGTTCGAGGACTGGGATCCCGCGGGCCGCTCGTTCGACGCGGTGGTCGCCGCGCAGTCCTGGCACTGGGTGGACCTGACCGCCGGGGCGGCGAAGGCCGCCGCGGTGCTCCGCCCGGGTGGCAGGCTGGCGGTGTTCTGGAACGCCTTCGACCCGCCGCGGGAACTGCGCGAGGCGTTCGGCGCGGTCTACCGGCGGGCGCTGCCCGACTCGCCGCTGCGCGGCCTCTGGTCCAGGCCGCCCGTCGAGACCTACCGGGCCGGCGGCGCCAGGGCGGCCGACGGGATGCGGCAGGCGGGCGGGTTCGGCGAGCCGGAGGAATGGCTGGCCGACTGGGCGCGGCCCTACACCCGGGACGAGTGGCTGGACTTCGTGCCCACGATGGGCGGCTTCCGGCAGTTCCCCGCCGGCGTGCGGGAGCAGATCCTCGACGGCCTCGGCGCGGCCGTCGACGCGGCGGGCGGCGCTTTCACGATGGGCTACACCACCCTCGCGGTCACGGCGGCCCGGCTGGCGTCGTAGGCTCCCATTCCGCCCGGGTAATGGCGTACTCGACCTCGCCGTGCGCGGATCCCTCGATAACGTAGGCTCCCTCGTACGGAATGGTGCGGACCAGGGTCAGCCCGCATTTCTCCATGACGCGCCGCGAGGCGTTATTGACCGCCATCGCGTGCGCGTGAACCCGCCGTACGCCGAGGTCGGCGAATCCCATCCGGATCAGGGCGCGCGACCCCTCGGTGGCGTAGCCCTTGTTCCACGCGGCCCGGCGCAGCCGGTAGCCGAGGTCGACGTTCGCGGTGTCGCCGTCCGGGCCGGGCCGGAAATGGAACCAGCCGAGGAACTCGCCGGTGGCGGCGGACTCGGCCGCCCAGGTGCCGAGCCGGTCGAGCCGCTCGTAGACGGCCAGGTGGAAGGGGATGACCTCGTTCGCGATCCGTTCGCGGGGCGTCGGCTCGCCGCCGCTGAGGTAGCGCATCACCGCGGGGTCGCTGTCGAGCGCGAACAGGTTGTCCGCGTCGTCCTCGGTGAACTGGCGCAGGGCCAGCCGCGGTGTTTCCAGGATGACGCGCGCTTCTCGCTTTTCCATGAGTCACGAGTATGCGGCCGGCCAGGACGATAAGGAAGGAAAGAATGAGCGGATAAAGCTCACAGTGGCCGCCGGGAACAGATCAGAATTACAGTCCGTTTTCACCAGGGAGAATGACAGCGGCAGGTTCTTCGTTAGCGTCAATACCCAATGTACCACAATTCCCGGCCCCGGCCCGGCAATGGGCAATTGCTGGATTTCTCCGGTAATTACCGGAGGGCGGCGGCGGCCGGGGAGTCCATGGCGAGCGCCCGCAGGAGCGCCGCGACGGCCGGGGAGTCGCTCATCGAGGCGCGGTGCAGCGCGATGATCTCGCGGCTCGGCACCGGGTCGGCGACCGGGACCGCCGCCAGGTCGGGGCCGAGCGGCGCACGGCCGAGCCGCGGGACCAGGGCGATGCCGAGGCCGGCGCGGACGAGCGCCAGGTGGCTGTCGAACTCCATCGACACGTGCGCGATCCTCGGCAGCCGGCCGGTCCCGTCGTACATGCGCAGCAGCCACTGCCGGCAGATGGTGCCCTCGGGGGTGGCGACCCAGTCCTCCCCGGCCAGGTCGCGGGGGGTGACGACGGTGCGCCCGGCCAGGGGGTGGTCGCGGCGGACGACCACGTCGGCCAGGTCGCGCCCGATAGTGACGCGGGCGAGGTGGTCCGGCACCGGGAGGGGGAGGTCGCCCCAGCTGTGCGCGACGCCCAGGTCGGCCTGCCCGGAGGCGACCAGGCTGACGGTGTCCCACGGTTCGCGCTCGGTGAGGCTGACGCGCAGGTCGGGGTGCGCGGCGAGGACGGGCGGCAGCGCACTGGCGATCAGGCCGCGCATCGCGGTGGAGAACGCGGTCAGCCGCACGTGCCCGGCGACGGTCCCCGCCTGCTGGTGCAGCCCGGACTGGAGTTCTTCCAGGTCGGTGAGCAGCCGGGTGCCCTGCTCGACGAGGTGCCGGCCGTGCCTGGTCAGCATCACGCCGCGCCCGACCCGTTCGAGCAGCGGCACGCCGGTCTGCTTCTCGAGGCGCTTGACCTGCTGCGACACGGCGCTCGGGGTGAAGCCGAGCGCGTCGGCGGCCGCGACGACGGAGCCGTGGGTGCCGACCGCGCGCAGCGCGTCCAGGGCGACGAGGTCAATCATGAAGCAATGCTACATCGTGGACGGTAGGAACATTCGCTGGTGCTTCATCGTCGGCTCCGGGCAGACTGAGCGGGTGAACCGCCGTGACACCGCGCTCGCCGCCCTCGTCGCCGCCCTGTGGGGCTTCAACTTCGTCGTCATCGACTGGGGCATGGGATCGGTGCCGCCGCTGCTGTTCGCGGCGATCCGGTTCACGGTGGTCGCGGTGCCCGCCTGCTTCCTCGTGCCGCGCCCGCCGCTACCGTTCCGCACCGTCGCGGCGGTCGGCGCGTTCATGAGCCTGGGCCAGTTCGGCTTCCTGTACCTGTCGATGCACCTGGGCATGCCGCCGGGGCTCGCCGCGCTTGTCCTGCAGGCGCAGGTGCCGTTCACGATCGTGATCGCCGCGGCCGTGCTGCGCGAGCCGCCGTCGGCGGCCCAGGCCGGCGGCGTCGCGCTCGGCGTGGCGGGCCTGGCGGTGGTGGCGGCCGGGCTCGGCGGCCACGTCACCGCGGCCGCGCTGGCGTTGTGCCTGCTCGCCGGACTGTCGTGGGGAATCGGCAACGTCGTGTCCCGCGCGGCGAAGGCGCCGGGCGGGCTCGCGCTCACCGTGTGGTCCGCCACCGTCGCCCCCGTGCCGCTGCTCGGCCTCAGCCTGCTGACCGACGGCCCGGCCGCGGTGGGGCACGGCCTCGCGCACCTGGGCTGGCACGGCGTGCTGTCCACCGTCTACACCGCGGGGCTGTGCTCCCTCGTCGGGTACGCGATCTTCAACCGGCTGCTGTCGCGGTACCCGTCGGGGCAGGTCGTGCCCTGGGTCCTGCTCGCCCCCGTCGTCGCGATGGCCAGCTCGTGGGCGCTGCTCGGCGAGGCCCCGGGCCCGGCCGAGCTGGCCGGCGCCGTCCTGCTGGTGGCCGGCGTCCTCGTCGCCCAGGGCGCACAGCGTTCTCCCGCTCGCCTCCGGGCGCCCGGGGCCCCTGCCTCCTCCCTCGTCGCTCGTCCGCTCCCTCGCCGCTCCCTGCCTCCTCAGTCCGGGGGCAGGGGCGCGCGCTTCGACTCGCGGGAACGCGGCGGACAGCCCGGTACGGGCGAGCCCGGCGGCCAGCGGGAACCCGTTGCCTAGGCCCGGGAGGGACTGCCTGGCCGGGCTTCTGCCCGCGGCCGGGGGGCGGCGTCGCGGAGCGCGGCCCCGGCGGTGCCATGATGGGTCGGTGCGCATTCTGGTTACGGGGCACCGCGGTCACGTGGGCGCCCCGGTTGCCGCTCACCTGAAGGACCTCGGGCACGACATCGCCGGCTTCGACCTGGCCGACGGCGACGACCTGCTTGACGTCGCCGCCGTCAGGCGCGCGGCGGACGGCTGCGCCGCCGTCGTGCACGCGGCGGCGATCCCTCACGACACGGCGGGCACGCCGGAAGCCATCATGTCCGTCAACGTCCTCGGCACCTGGCACGTGCTGCTCGCGGCGGAGTCGGCCGGGGCCGGCCGGGTGGTCCACTTCTCCAGCGCGCAGGTGTTCGGCACCGCCGCGGGCGAGCGGCTGCCGGACTACCTTCCGCTCGACGACGCGCACCCGCGCCGCGCGACGCGCGCCTACGGCATATCCAAGTGCCTGTCGGAGGACCTGTGCGAGCGCTTCACCGCCGGGACCGGGGTCCCCACGGTGGCGCTGCGCCCGGTCTGGGTGTGGGACCCGGGGATGTACGGGAGGATCGCGGAACGCTGGCGGGCCGACCCCGCCGCGGAGTGGACGCCGTTCTGGGAGCTCGGCGCGTTCGTCGACGTCCGCGACGTGGCCGCGGCCGTCGAGCGGGCGCTTACCGTGCCGCTCGCGGGGCACCACCGCGCGCTGCTCGCCGCCGCCGACATCGCGGCCAGCCGGCCGAGCCTCGACTCCGCCGCGCGGCTCGCCCCCGGCGTGCCGGTCCGCGACCCCGGCGCCTACGGTGACGACCCGTGGCGGGCGCTCACCGACTGCTCCGCCGCCGAGCGGGTGCTCGGCTGGCGGCCCCGCTACACGTGGGCCGGCCGGGGAGGGCGCTAGCCCGCGGGAGAGTGCCGGTTCGCGGGCCGGGGTTTCCCGCGCAGCGCGGCGGCGTGGTCCGCGACGGCCTCGATCAGGTCGCAGGCGGCGTGCCCGTCGGCCATCGTGAAGCGCGCGGTGTCGTCGCCGAGGCGGTGCGCCTTCGCCCGGGCGAGCAGCGCGGCGTGCCGCGGCAGCAGCCGCGCGGTGTAGCCGGCGGCGGCGGTCTTGGAGATGATCTCGCCGGTGGTGATCGTGGCGTGCAGCCGGCCGGGGCCGAGGACCGCCCACGCGACGATGGCGCCGGGCAGCGGCTCGGCCGGGTCGTGCCCGGACAGGGTGTCCCGGCCGCTGGCCGCCCAGGGACGCCAGTAGGATTCCATGTTCCCGTGGTTCCAGTCGCGGAGCCAGCTCTCGCCGGGGCCGGCCCCGAGGCTGCGCGCCTCGGGGCCGCGCGCCGTCAGGCCGTGCCGGTCGAGCGTGGCCCACAGCACCGGGTCGGGACGGTGCCGGGCACGGTGAAAGACGCCGTCGACCGCGCCGGGGAACCGGGCGGCGCCCGGCCCTTCGCCGGCCGGCGGCGCGCCGAGCGCGTCGGCGGGGACGTAGACCGCGTCGCGGTAGGGGCGGCCCGGCAGCCCGGCGTGGAGCGCCTCGAGCGCGGCGAGCCCGGCGTCGCCGAGCCGCCCGTCGGTCACGGTGAGGATGTCGAGGTCGCTGCGCCCGGGCCGCCAGTCGCCGAGTGCCGCGGACCCGGTGAGGTAGACGCCGCGGACGGCACCGGGAAGTGCGGTGTCGAGCGCTGCCAGGTACGCGCCAAGCGCGGACCGAGCCTGGGGCGGGAGCGTGTCCGTTCCGGCTGGCATGTGCCGGAGGATACCCGCGCGGCGCCGTCCGGTCAGGCGAACTGGGTGCGGGGCCGCTCCTGCGGTTCACCGTCGAGGTACACGTCGACCTTCTCGTCGTAGAAGCAGGCGAGGCCGGCGATCTTCTGGCTTTCCGGCAGCGGCGCCCGGTACGCCCACACGAGGTCGGGGCGGGTGCCGTGCCCGGTGTCCACCGACCAGTACGTGGCCGTCCCCTTGTAGGGGCAGTGCGTCTGCGTGTCCGACGGCGTCAGCAGGTCGGTGCGGATGTCGCTGAGCGGCAGGTAGTACCGCGGCGGCAGGCCGGTCTCGAACAGGATGACCGGGCGGGCCGAGTCAGCGACCGTGGTGCCGTCGACCTCCACCCGGACGTGCCGGGAGCTGGCCAGGATGTCGACCCGGTGGTAGGGGTCGCGGGGGTGGGTGTAGACGGGCTCGTCTTCCTCGAGCCACTCGTCCATCGCCGCCCACTCGAACCTGACCAGGCCGCGGATCGCCTCAAGGGGCGAGTCCGGGTACCGCCGCGCCGCGCCTTCGGCGACGGCGCCGTCCACGCGCACGTCGTAGAGCTCGGCGTCGCCGCGGCTGGGGGAATGCTCGGTCTTCCCCGTGGGCGCCAGCTCGGCGGTCACGTCGCCGAGCGGCACGTAGTCGCCGGGTAGTAGGGGATTTCCCAGACCAGGGACGGGTGACGGGTGTCGGCGACCAGCCGGCCCGCCAGGTAGGCGCGGACCCGCTTCCTGCTCGGCTCGACGCGGACGGTGCCGCGAGCTTTGGTGTCCATGGCAGCACGGTACCCGCCCCGCCCCAGGTACCGGGCTGCGCGCCGGCGGGGCGGCACGACCAGGGCCGGAAGACGGCCCCTCGGCGCGGCGCTCAGAGGGTCACCCGCGCAGGTCCGGGTGGTCGGCGAAGGTACGCATGGCCCGGTCGCCGAGCACGGTGAGCAGCGGGCCCGCGAGGCGTGTCCCGGGCAGCCGGAACCCGCCGAGGGAGGCGAAACGGGTGCCTTCTGGTTCCTGGACGGCGGCCATCGCGCCGAGCACGAACCTGCTGCGCATCAGGCACCAGCCCGGGCGGAGGACGACGTCGAACCGGGCCCGCTGCCCGAACGTCCCCGTGGCCAGGAGCTCGAGCCGGTCACCCTCGGCCCTGGTGACGCGGGCGGAGCGGACCGTGGTGATGCAGCGGGGCAGCTCCCGTTCCAGGTCTGACGCCACCGCCCACACCTGGTCGACCGGGACCGGCAGGACGGTCTCCGCGACGTAGACGCGGAAGCGGACGGAGGCGGCGAGCACGCGCAGCCTCCGTACCGGGTCCAGGTCGGCTACCGGCCAGTTCCCGGTCATGACTCCCACGCCTTACGGAAACCGCGCCGCGCGCGGAACAGCCGGGAGCGCACCGTCCCCGGCGGCACCGCCAGGATCCGGCCCGCCTGGGCTTCGTCGAGCCCCTCGATGTCGCGCAGCACGAGCACCGCGCGGTGCTCCGGCGTGAGCCGGGTCAGGGTGTCGGCGATGTCGACCTCCAGTTGCGAGTCGCCCCGGGTGCCGATCTCCTCGACGGGAACCGCGGAGGACGGCGCCGCCCGGCGCGCCATCCGGACCGCTTCCCGCACGGCGATCACGCGCGCCCAGCCGAACAGCGCGGCGGGCTCCCGCAGGCCCCGGATGCCGCGCAGGATGGTGATCATCGCCTCCTGCGCGGCGTCGGGCCCGTCTTGCAGGGCGATCGGGCCGCAGATCCGCCCCACGTAGGGCGCGAGGATTTCCATCAGCTCGGCAAGCGCCGCCGGGTCACCGCGCTGGGCGGCGCGGACCACGGCCGCATCGGCTCCCTCAGAACCCGCCATCGTCGGTGACTCAGCTTCCGGTCACCGCGCCGCCGGCCACGGCACGGTTCTCTATTATCAGCACCGGCCGAAGTGCCCGCGCGCCGCGGCCGCCACCGTCCCCGGGTCGGTCTCGGCGAGCAGGTGCCGCCCGGGCACGGTGGCGAACTCGAGGCGGCCCGCCTCGCCGGCGGTGCGCCGCCCGGGCACCGGGCGGGCCACGGGGTCTTTCTCGCCGCTGAGGATCAAGGTCGGAACCCGCAGGCGGCCGGGCCGGTGACCGGGCCGCGCGAGCGCGGGGATCTCGCGCAGCACGAACTGCCAGAGCGCCTGCTGGACCGCCCGGGACCCCGCCGGGGTCCTGCTCGCCCGGACGAACTCGTCCAGTGCGGCCAGGTCCCACCGGTGGGAAGGGCCCGCCCAGTGCCGGAGCAGGAACCGGGTGAACCCCGGCCAGTGGCGGAGCACGAGGCGGCCGGCGACCGGGTACTCCCACAGCGCCGTGTACCAGAACCGCCACGCGTCCCTGAGCAGCCTGGCCCGGCCGGGCCACGGGTGCGGCGTGTTCAGCGCCACGAATCCGCTGAACCGCTCGGGGGCGGCGGCCAGGCAGAGCGCGAACCCGAGCCAGCCGCCGCTGTCGTGCCCGATCAGCCGGACCCGCCCGAGCCCGAGGGCGTCCATGACGCCCAGGACGTCGAGTACCTGCCCGGCGGTGCCGTACCCGTGCCGGGTGGCCGCGGACCAGCCGCAGCCGCGCAGGTCCGGGCAGAACAGCTGATAGTCGCGGGCGAGCTCGGGGATGAGCTTGCGCCAGGCGTACCAGTGGAACGGCAGGCCGTGCAGCAGCACGACGGGATCGCCCGTTCCTGCCTGCGCCACGTGAAACCGGGCGCCGCGGGCCTGCACGAACCGGTGGGCTACCCCGGGCACGGGCGGAAGCGCCCGCCCTTCCGCGCGGCCGGCCGTTCCGTCGTCTTGTCGTGCGGTCACTGGTGTCATCGGCACTCCCCGGGTCGCTTTCGTCCTCGCACGGTAAGAGGCGCCCGGGTGCCGGTCCGCTCCCTGTGATGCCGGTCACACCCGGCCGGCGCGCGGCCCGGCGGGCCGGTTCGACAGGGCCCGCCGTTAAGTGATAGACATTCACATTGTGAATAGTCATCACATTGATGCGGCGGACAGGGCATCGACGGCCGTGCTCATCACGGGGTGCTCCTCGGGCATCGGGCGGGCGGCGGCGCTCGCCCTGGCCCGCGCGGGCTTCTCCGTCTGGGCGTCCGCGCGGAACGCCGGCGGCCTCGGGGAACTCGAGCGGGCGGGCTGCCGCGTCCTGGAACTGGACGTGACCGACGAGCGGTCCATGGCCGCGGCCGTCCGCAAGGTCGAGGCCGGGCACGGCGCCGTCGGGGTGCTGGTCAACAACGCCGGGCACGGCGGCGGAGGGCCGGTCGAGGAGGTTCCGCTCGACGTCGTCAGGGAAACGTTCGAGACCAACGTGTTCGGCGTCGTCCGCATGTGCCAGCTCGTCCTGCCCGGCATGCGCGCCCGGCGCAGCGGGCTGATCGTCACCATCGGGTCGGCCGCCGGCCTGGTGACGCCGCCGACCGGCTGCCCGTACGCGATGACCAAGTACGCCGTCGAGTCGCTGTGCGACGCGCTGCGCCCCGAGGTGGCCCCGTTCGGCATCGGGGTGACGCTGATCCAGCCCGGCGCGGTGCGGACCCGGTTCATGGCCAACGGCGAGCCGTACCAGCCGCCGGACGCCCCGGGCCGCCCCTACGCGGTGTACAAGGCGAACGTGGCGAAGATGGCCGCCCGCGCCCACCGCGAGGGCGCCCCCGGCGTGCTCGGCGCCGACGACGTGGCCGCGGTGATCGTCCGGGCGGTGACCGCGCCGCGGGCGAAGGCCCGGTACAAGGCGGGCTCGCAGGCGCGCCTGGCCCCGGTGGCGCGGCGGGTCCTCGGCGACCGGGGCTGGGACGCGTTCATGCGCCGCCTGGTGCCGTTCCCCGCCGACGCGGCGCGGCGGTGAGCGGGCGGGAGAAGGGCGCCCCGGGTGAGCGCGGGCCGGCCGGCCGGGGACGCTACCATCACGGCGGCCTGCGGGACGCCCTGATCGAGACCGCGGCCGAGCTCCTGGGCGAGGGCGGCGCCGCGGCGTTCTCGATGGCCGAGGCCAGCCGGCGGCTGGGGGTCGCGCCGTCAGCGCCGTACCGGCACTTTCCCGACCGGGACGCCCTGCTCGCCGCGGTCGCCGTCCGGGCCGCCGGGCTGCTCGGCGAGCGGCTCGGCCGGGAGGCGGCCTCCGGCCCGCCGGAGCAGCGGCTCGCGGGCGCGGCGGCGGCGTACGTCCGCTTCGCCGACGAGCAGCGGGCGCTGTTCCTCGCCCTCACGGGCTCCGGGCTGGACAAGGACCGCCACCCGGAGATCGCGCGGGCCGCGCAGCCGGTCGCCGCGGTGTTCCTGTCCGCGGCGGCCGGCGTGGCCGGCGGCGACCAGGCCGCGGCCGCGCGGCTCGTGTCGGCCGTCGTCGCCACGGCCCACGGTCACGCCGCGCTGCTGCTCGACGGCACCTTCGGGTCCGGTCCCGAAGCGCCTGCGGCCGCCGCCCGGCAGGCGGCCGCCGCCGCGCTCGCGCTGGTCGCCGGCCGGCAGGCACTGGCGTGAGCCACGGCCCGGGCACCTCCGTGCCTGTCACCCGGCGCGCCGCTCTGGCGGGCCGGGTGACACTCCACCACGGTCCCAGGGGTAGCGCCGGGCAGGTCCCGCAATGCTCTAGGGTCCAAAGCATGGCCGCTGAGTTCGAGTTCCCGCTGCAAGTCCGGTACGTGGAGGTGGATGCCCAGGGCGTCGTCTTCAACGGGTGGTACCTGACCTACTTCGACGAGGCGTTCACCGCGTTCCTCAACGCGGGCGGGATCTCGGTGCAGGACCTGGCCGACGGGGACTGGGACGCCCAACTGGTCCACACCGAGATCGACTGGTCCGCGGGCCTGCGCTGGCAGGAGGACGTAGCCGTGGCCGTGTCCACCGCCCGCATCGGCCGGACCAGTTTCGCATTGGATTTCGAGGTTCGCCGCAAGGGGGGAGAGGTCTCCTGCTCCGCCCGCACCGTCTACGTGGTCGTGGGCAAGGACGGCTCGGGCAGCCGCCCGATCCCGCCCGAGCTGGCTGCTGTGCTGGGGTCGCCCGCGCCGCTGCGGCAGGCACCGGCATAGTTGCCTAGAGGATTTCGAATTGAGGAGGGCGAAGACCCATGACGGAACCGCAGCACCTGAGCAACCACCACCGGGACACCCTGCGCAAGATCTTCGAGCACCCGACCAGCCACAACATCGAGTGGAAGGACGTGGTGTCGCTGCTCGAGGCGACGGGCACGGTCGCCGAGCGGGGCGAGGGCAAGCTCGAGGTGCGGCTCGGCGGCGACGTGGAGTTCATCGAGCAGCCGTCGGGAAAGGACATCGACACGCAGACGGTGCTCGACCTGCGCAAGATGCTGCGCTCCGCCGGGTACGGCGGCTAGCCGGCGGTTCTGCGCCCGGCCGGCGGCGGCCGGGTTCAGAACCAGCGGAAGACGGGGTGGCTGTCGTGCCACCACACCAGCACCACCTTGCCGATGATGCTCGAGCCCTCGACCGGCCCCCAGTACCTGCTGTCGCAGGAGATCGCCCGGTTGTCGCCCAGCACGTAGAACTCGCCCGGCGGCACCCGGTAGGGGTGCCGGCTGCTCGCTATCGGCATGCCGAGGGGGTCGTCGTGCGGCAGGTAGGGCTCGGCGAGCAGCCGCCCGTTCACGTAGATGCTGCCGCCCGACGAGTAGATCGTCTGCCCGGGCAGCGCGATGACGCGCTTGACCAGGTCGCCGTTCTGCGGCCCCGGGCACTGGTCGAGCGGGGGGTGGCTGAACACCACGATGTCGCCCTCGTGCACGTCATGCCAGGTGAAGAACGCCTTCTGGACCAGGATCCGGTCGTACACGCCGAGCGTCGGCACCATCGACGACGACGGGATCCAGAAGGTCTGGAACGCGAACGCCCGCACCAGGAACGCCAGCAGCACCGCGACGAGGATCGTGACGGCCGTCTCGGCCAGGGCCCGGCGGCGACGGCGACGGCGGCGCCGACCGGGACCAGGGCCGGCGGGACCTGAGCCGGCCGGGCCGGGCCCCGCGGGGCCGGCGTCAGCAGGGCCGGCCACGGCCGGCCCCCCGGAGGATCAGCGGCGGGCGGCCCGGGGC
>Ga0102924_1000935_pt1 | contig 34879 bp, 29 predicted proteins | sample PaiPotPPM11metaG_FD_80116 | JGI IMG/M metagenome (GOLD analysis project Ga0102924, IMG submission 80116) | Iron sulfur acid spring bacterial and archeal communities from Banff, Canada, to study Microbial Dark Matter (Phase II) - Paint Pots PPM... ...
GTCCCGAACCAGCAGCACGGCTGCCATCCCCTGCGACCCGTCCACCGCCAGTCCCACCACGTCCACGTCGGCGGCCAGCCTGGGGGGTGTGATCTGCTCCTTGGCCAGCTTCTCCACGGTCTGGAGCCGGTCCCTGAGCGCGGCTGCGGTCTCGAAGTCAAGTTCCTCGCTGGCGCGTGCCATCTGGGTTCGGAGCCGTCCGGTCACAGCCTCTATCCGACCCTCCATGAAGGCGGCGACGTCGTCGAGCAGGTCGGTGTAGGGACCGGGCGGGATCAGGCCGGCACAGGGACCGGCGCAGATTCCGAGGTGGTAGTCGAGGCAGACGCGGCCTCGCCGAAAAATGGCATCGGTGCAGCCCCGGAAGGGGAAGACCGTACGTATTTCCCGGACCGATCTGCGCAACGACTTGGCGTCGGTGTACGGCCCAAAGTCGCGATCCCCCTCCCCGCCCAGGCGCCGGCTGAAGCTGGGTCGGGGAAAGGCGGCGAGCTTCTCGGATATTTCCGCGGGGACGACGTCGGGTCGGCGAGCCTGGGGCTGGGGGACCCGGAAATAGAGGTAGTTCTTGTCATCGCGAAGCCGGACGTTGTAGCGGGGATGGTGGCGCTTGATCAGGGTGTTTTCGAGAATCAGGGCCTGCTGTTCGCTCCCGGCCGCGATCACCTCGAAGTCGAAGACCGAGTCGACCAGGCTCTGGATCCGCACCGGTTGGGACTCCCAGCTGACGAAGTAGCTGCGCAGTCGATCCCTGAGGTTGGCGGACTTGCCGACGTAGATGACCTGCCCGGACGCCCCTCGGAACAGGTACACCCCCGGGCTGGTTGGAGCCGCCTTGAGTCGGGCCTTGAGCAGGTCGGGGCGCTGGCGCAGCCGCCCGGTGACGGCGGCCGGACCTTCGCCTCGTTGCTGACCAGCTGGCGCCGCTGATTCCATCGCAGTGGAGGTGCTCCCCTCGACTTCCCGGACCACTGCTAATGCACTCCCGTCAACTCGAGGATGACAATAATGAGCAGCAGCAGCGCCAGCAACGCCAGCAGGGCTACCCCGCCCAGGCAGGCCGTGCGCTGCCAGCCCTCAAATGTGCGAGGTGGGCGGCGCTCGGACCGGTCTTGCTCTTCCGGATCCCTCACACAGCCACCCGGTCCGGGACGGCGGACCGGGGCCGGGCCGCTGCCGCCAGGAGCGGAGATAGGTAGCTGCCAGTCGACGATTGCCTGGCCTGGGCGACCTGCTCAGGCGTTCCCTCGGCGACGATGGCACCACCAGCGGCGCCGCCATCGGGCCCGAGGTCGATCAGCCAGTCAGCCGACTTAAGCACATCGAGGTTGTGCTCGATGACCACCACTGTGTTCCCCTGGTCGACCAAACGGTGCAGCACTCCCAACAGCTTGGCGACGTCGGCGAAGTGCAGGCCGGTGGTGGGTTCGTCGAGGATGTAGAGGGTGTGCCCGGTGCTGCGCCGCGAGAGCTCCGTCGCCAGCTTCACCCGCTGCGCCTCGCCACCGCTCAGCTGGGTCGCGGGCTGGCCCAGGTGGACATAGCCGAGGCCGACATCAACCAGCGTCTGCAGCTTGCGCGCGATCCCAGGCTGGTTGCGGAAAAGTGTGAGCGCCTCCGCCACCGAGAGCCCCAGCACATCGGCGATCGAGTGGCCCTTGAAGCGGACCTCGAGCACCTCCTGGGTGTAGCGCTGGCCCTTGCACACCTCACAGGTCACGTAGATGTCGGGAAGGAAGTGCATCTCGATCTTGATCAGACCGTCCCCCTCGCAGGCCTCGCAGCGCCCACCGCGGACGTTGAAGGAGAAGCGGCCTGGCTTGTAGCCCCGCGCCCTGGCCTCGGGCAGCAGCGCGAACAGTTCCCGAATCGGGGTGAAGAGTCCGGTGTAGGTCGCAGGATTGCTTCGGGGAGTTCGACCGATGGGATCCTGGTCGACTTCGACCACCTTGTCGATCAGCTCCAGCCCGTCGATGCGGTCGTGGGCCGCTGGCCGGTGCTTGGCTGAATAGAGGTATTGGGCACAGCGTCGATAGAGGATGTCGTTGACCAGGGTGCTCTTGCCCGAGCCACTCACCCCGGAAACTCCCACGAAGCAGCCCAGCGGGAAGGCCACATCGATGTCGCGCAGGTTGTTGGCGCGGGCACCCCGCACAACGATCTGCTGGCGGCTCCGGCGACGCCGGCTGGGTACTTCGATGCGCTTCTCGCCCCGCAGAAACTGCCCGGTGATGGAATCGGGCGCGTTCAAAACCTGCTCGAGCGAGCCGGCCGCGACCACCGCGCCGCCGTGCTCCCCGGCACCCGGACCCATGTCGACCACGAAGTCGGCGCTGCGTATTGTCTTCTCGTCGTGCTCGACCACCACCACGGTGTTGCCCAGGTCGCGCAGCCGGAAGAGGGTCGCCAGCAGCTTTCCGTTGTCCCGCTGGTGCAGCCCAATGCTGGGCTCGTCAAGGATGTAGAGAACACCGGTCAGCCGGCTTCCGATCTGCGTCGCCAGGCGTATCCGCTGGGCCTCGCCACCAGACAGCGATCCGGCGGGCCGGTCGAGGGTCAGGTACTGCAGCCCCACGTCGTAGAGAAAGCCCACCCGCTCGCGGATCTCTTTGATGATCCGGCGGGCGATGACCTCCTCCCGATCGGAGAGCTTCCAGCCCTCCAAGGTGGCCAGGATCTCGTCCACCGGTTGGGAACAGAAGTCCATGATTCCCAGCCCGGCCACGGTGACCGCCAGGAACTCGGGCCGGAGTCGCTTGCCCTTGCAGGTGGGACAGGGGCGCTGCATCATCAGCCGCTCGATCCCGTCCTTGACAGCAGCGGACTCGGTCTCGCGGTACCGCCGCTCGAGATTGGGGATGATCCCTTCGAATTTAGCCTGGTAGTGATGGACCTGGCCGCTGCGGCTGCGGAAACGCATCGCCACCGTCTCCCCCCGCGGCAGTCCGTAGAGGATGAGGTCCCGCTGGGTGGCCCCCAGACGCCGCCAGGGCCGGTCGAGGGGAATGCCATTCTCCTTGGCCACCGCCTCCACCAGCTCGGCCATCCACTGTTGGGCCGGCCCCCAACTCCAGCCCGACACCACGCCCTCGGCGATCGACTTCTCGGGATCGGTAACGACGCTGTCGGGGTCGACCTCCATGCGCGCTCCCAAACCGGTGCAGTCAGGACAGGCGCCGTGAGGGTTGTTGAAGGAGAAGTTGCGGGGCTGGGGCTCCTCCATAGAGAGGTTGTCGTAGACGCAGGCGAACTGTTCCGAGAACAGCATGTCCTGGAGATCGGAATTAGGCTCGGCTGGGGCCACCAGCACGGTCCCGCCTGACAGCTTCGAGGCCTGCTCGCAAGACTCGCGCAGCCGCGACATGGCGTCGGGATCCACCACCAGCCGATCCACCACCACCTCGACGTCGTGCTTCAGTTTCTTGTCCAGAGCAGGGACTTCTTCCAGGGGGTAGACCAGCCCGTCCACCCGGACCCGGATGTAACCCTGACGGCGGGCCAGTTCAAAGATGGCCTGGTGCTCACCCTTGCGGCCCTGCACCATCGGAGCCATCACCAGCACCCGGCTACCTCGGGGCAGAGCCGCGATCTGGTCTGCGATCTGCTCCACGGTCTGCCGCGAGATCTCGCGACCGCACTTGGGACAGTGAGGATGGCCGACCCGGGCGTAGAGCAGACGCAGGTAGTCGTAGACCTCGGTGACGGTCCCCACAGTCGACCGGGGGTTGCGACCGGCACCCTTCTGGTCGATCGAGATCGCCGGTGAGAGCCCGTCGATGTGGTCGACGTCGGGCTTCTCCATCTGCCCCAGGAACTGCCGGGCATAGGCGGAGAGGGACTCGACGTAGCGGCGCTGTCCCTCGGCATAGATGGTGTCGAAGGCCAGCGAGGACTTCCCCGAGCCGCTGAGCCCGGTGATCACCGTCAACTGGTCGCGAGGAATGTCCAGATCGATGTCGCGAAGGTTGTGTTCGCGGGCGCCTCGGATCGAAATGTAAGCCTGTCCCATCCCCTCTTAGCCTACCCGCCTGCGTGCTCGAGACAGCATCTGGATCATCACCCTTAGCGAACACCAGTTCGTAGGCAGCTTAGCACTCCCAACCGCCTTCGGACCGCGATTGGCTGCCCTCAGTAGCCAGGTTCGATGCGCTTGGCTTCCAGGAAGATGTCGACCCCGGTCAGGGCCTTGGACACCGGGCAGGAGAGCTTGGTTATGTGTGCGTGATCCTGGAACTCCTGGTCGGTGATGTCGGGGACGCTGCCGACAGTGGTGAGGTTGATGGCAGTGATCCGCCACCCGTCGCCCTGCTTCTCCAGCGTCACCTCCGCCGCCGTTTCGAGCAGGGTCGGAGGATGGCCGGCTGCGGTCAGCCCGAAAGCAAGAGCCATGTTGAAGCAGGCGGCGTGGGCGGCCCCCAGGAGTTCCTCGGGGTTGGTCCCCGGATCGGAACCGAATCGGGATCCCCCCGAGTAGTCGACGCTGAGTACGCCACTTTCGCCACGAATCTCACCGCCGCCGCCGTGGTCGTTGGGAGCCCAGCTGGCTCGCGCCTTCCGCACCGGCATCGTTGGTCCTCCTCCACCTCCGGCTTCCCAGCCGGTCTGCACCCGACTCACCCAGTGTGAACTAACGCTCCGATCGGTGCGGCACGGCGGTAGTGGTCAGCGCCGCGGCGCTCGGCGAGCTGGCCGTGCCGCTGCCCCCGACGAACGCCGAGTCGTTGCCCCGGTGGTGGAGGGCTCCTGGCCCATCTCGCTCCACATCCTTCGCAGCGAGACCAGTCGGTCGCGCATCAGGGCCGCCCGCTCGAACTCGAGGTTAGAAGCGGCCTTGCGCATCGCCTTCTCCACGTCCTTGGTCAGGCGCAGCAGCTCATCCGGGGGCAGCCCGACCGCATCCTGGAATTCCGCCGCTACCTCCTGGATCTCCGCCCGGACCATCTCCTGCTCGCGCACCGCCTTCACGATCGTGGCCGGAGTAATGCCACCCGCCAGGTTGTGGGCCGTTTGCGCTTCGCGCCTCCGCGAGGTCTCAGCCAGGGCCTCGCGCATTGCGTCCGAGGTGGTGTCGGCGTACATCACCACCCGGCCGTTGACATTTCTGGCCGCTCGGCCCGCGGTTTGGATCAAAGAGCGGTAGCTGCGCAGGTACCCCTCCTTGTCCGCGTCCAGGATGGCGATGAAGCTGACTTCGGGCAGGTCGAGCCCTTCCCTCAGCAGGTTGATCCCGACAATCACGTCAAAGACGCCAAGTCGGAGGTCACGGATGATCTCCACCCGTTCCAGGGTGTCGACGTCGGAGTGCAGGTACTGCACCTTGACGCCGGCCTCGCGGAGGTAATCGGTGAGGTCCTCCGCCATGCGCTTGGTCAGGGTGGTGATCAGGCAGCGCTCCCCGGCCTCGGCGGTGCGGTGGATCTCGGCCAGCAGGTCGTCCACCTGGCCCCGCGAGGTGCGGACCTCGATCACCGGATCCAGCAGCCCGGTGGGCCGGATCAGCTGCTCCGCCACCTGGGTGGCATGCTCCAGCTCGTAGGGACCGGGGGTGGCCGAGACGTAGACCACCTGGCCCACCGATTGCTCCCACTCCGCAAAGGTGAGGGGTCGGTTGTCCAGGGCTGAGGGCAGCCGGAATCCATACTCGACCAGGGGGATCTTGCGGGAGCGGTCACCGCCGTACATGGCCCCGATCTGAGGCACGGCGACGTGGGATTCGTCGACCACGACCAGCGTGTCCGCCGGTAGGAAATCCATAAGGGTGAAGGGTTTTTCACCCTCGCGGCGGCCGCTCAGATGCCGCGAGTAGTTCTCCACCCCGGCGCAGGATCCCGTCTCCCGCAGCATCTCCAGGTCGAACAGGGTCCGCTGGCGCAGGCGCTGCGCCTCCAGCAACTTGCCTTGGCGGTCCAGCTCCCCGGACCGCCACTCCAGCTCCTCCTCGATCGCCTTCAGCGCTCGCTCCAGCTTGTCCCGAGGGGTGACGTAGTGCGAGGCCGGGAAGATGGCCAGCTCTTCGCGATCGCCGAGGATCTCGCCGGTCAGGGGATCGAAATCGACCATCCGCTCCACCACGTCGCCGAAGAATTCGACCCGGCTGGCGACCTCCTCGTAGGCGGGCTGGATGTCGATGACGTCGCCCCGGACCCTGAACCGGCTGCGGCCGAAGTCCTGGTCGTTGCGGGAGTACTGGAGGTCCACCAACTTGCGCAGCAGGATGTCCCGGCGCCAGCTGGCGCCGCGTACCAGCTGCACCGACTCCCCGAGGTAGTCTTCGGGTGATCCCACCCCGTAGATGCAGGAGATGGAGGCCACCACGATGACGTCCCGCCGGGTCAGCAACGACCTGGTGGCCGCGTTGCGGAGCCGGTCAATTTCCTCGTTGCGCGACGAATCCTTCTCGATGTAGGTGTCGGTGCGGGCGATGTAGGCTTCTGGTTGGTAGTAGTCGTAGTACGAGACGAAGTACTCGACTGCGTTCTTGGGAAAGAACGCTCTGAATTCAGCCCAGAGCTGGGCGGCTAGGGTCTTGTTGGGACTCAGCACCAGCGTCGGTCGCTGAATTTCCGCGATCAAATTGGAGATGGTGAAAGTCTTGCCGCTGCCCGTGACCCCGAGGAGGACCTGGTGGAGGTCGCCCCTTTTGACGCCCGACCTCAGCTTGCTGATGGCCTCGGGCTGGTCCCCGGTGGGCGTGAACGGCGCATCGAGCTGGAATTCGGGCACGGTTCGAGTATCGCAGCGTGAGGACCGCAGGGCCCTAGGCCTGGGGAGGTCGCGTTGGCTCTTCTGAGTTGCAGCGATGTCTCGGTCGAGTACGCCGACCGGGTGGTGTTCTCAGGGCTGGACCTGAAGCTGGAGCCGGGGGACCGTCTCGGCATCGTGGGCAGCAATGGCGCCGGCAAGTCGAGCCTGCTCACCCTGCTGGCCGGGGTACAGGCGGCGGCCACCGGCAATCTCGAGCGCCAGGGCCGTTTGCTGGTCGCGTACCTTCCCCAGGAGTCTCCCGAACCGGTGGCCGAGACTGTCCTGGGAGAGGCCATGGCCAGCCGCAACGACCTGGCCCGGCTCCGCGACGAGCTAGGACATCTCGAGCAACTCCTGACCGTGCCCGGCCCAGACAGCGAGGCTCAGCTGGCTAGGTACGGCGAGGTCCAGCTGGCCTACGAGGGTCTTCGCGGCTACGAGCTCGAGGCCAGAGCCAAAGCGGTCCTGGGCGGGCTGGGGCTGGGCGAGGACGACCAGGTGCGCTCACCTCGGGAGCTCAGCGTCGGCCAGTTGCGGCGCCTCGAGCTCAGCAAACTGCTGCTCCAGGAGGCGGACCTGTTGCTGCTGGACGAGCCCACCAACCACCTCGACCTGTCGGCCATCGAGTGGCTGGAGTCCCACCTGCTGCAGAGCGCCCCCACCCTCTGCCTGGTCGCCCATGACCGGCGTCTGCTCGAACGCGTCTGCACCCGGATCGTCGAGCTCGAGGCTGGCCGCGCCGAGGTGTACGAGGGCGGCTACAGCAGTTACCTCCGCCAGCGTCAGGAGCGCCGCCTGCGCTGGCGCCGCACCTGGGAGGCCCAACAGGCCCACATCACTCATCAGGAGGAGTACATCCGCCGCTACAAGGCGGGCCAGAGAGCGCGTCAGGCTCGGGGCCGGCAAACCCTGCTCGACCGACTGGAGCGGGTCCCCGAACCCACCGAGCTGCAGCGGATGCGGCTCACCTTGCACGCGGCTCCCAGCGCCCACATCGTGCTCCGCACCGAGGGACTCGCCTGTGGGCGCGACCGGGTCGAGCTGCTGGCGGTGCCCGACCAGACGGTGGCCCGGGGGGACCGGATCGCCATCCTCGGACCCAACGGATCCGGGAAGACGACCCTGCTCCACACTCTGGCGGGCCAGCTGCCGCCGCTGCGGGGCCGGGTGATCCCGGGAGCCCGGGCGCGGATCCGCGAGTACCACCAGGATTTCGCCGACCTTGAACTCGAGCGCACGGTGCTGGAGAACCTCCTCGACGACCACCCAGGCACCCTGCCCGAGCGAGCCCGGTCGGTTCTGGGCGCGATGCTCTTCAGTGGGGAGAGGGCGCTCAGTCGCGTCGGCGAGATCTCCGGCGGGGAGAAGGCCCGGGTGGCGCTCTCCCGCCTGGGCATGGACGATGCCAACTGCCTGCTCCTGGACGAGCCAACCAACCACCTCGACATCCCCTCCCAGGAGGTGCTTGAGGAGGCACTGGCGCGCTACCCGGGAGCAGTGGTGCTGGTCTCACACGATCGCTATTTCGTCGATTCCGTCGCCACCACGGTCTACGAGATCGAGGCCGGCTCATTGGTTGCGCGCCGCGCTCCGGCCCCACCGGCGGGTCGCAACCGGGATCGACCGCCGAGGAAGTCGGCGCCACGGACTTCACGGAGCGCACCGCCGCCGGCCGCGCCCTCTCGGAAGGAGATCGAGCACCGGATCGAGGCACTTGAGAAGGAGCGAACCGATCTCGAACACCAGCTGGCGACACCGGAAACCTTCAAGACTGGCGACCGTGGGCGGCGGGCGCTGAGCCGGTTCGAGTCGGTCCGAGCCGAGCTCGAGGCGGCCTACGCCACCTGGCTGGCCCTGGAGCCGAGCACCGAACGGTAGACCTCGGCGATCTGGGGCCGGACGGCGTCCCAGGAGTAGTGCTCCACCACCGCTTGACGGGCTGCGGCCGACATCTCCTCCCACCGATCCTGGTCACCCAGGATGCGCCGAGCCGCCTGCAGCAGACCCGCCGTGTCCTCTGGCGTCACCAGTTCCACCCCTCCCCCCTTGAGGTCCGTCAGGCCGGGAACGTCGGTGGCCAGCACCGGGGTGCCCGCCGCCATGGCCTCGAGGGCGACGGATCCGAGGCCCTCGTACCGCGATGGAACCACCAGCAGGCGTGCCCTGCGGTAGGCGCTCGCGAGATCGGATTCCGAGACCTTGCCCATCACCATGAGCTTGCCCCCGAACTCCTTGGCGGCGCCCAGGACGGCGTTGTAGAGCGGGCCTTCGCCACAGACCTCGGCGCGGAGGTCAGGGAATTCCTTGCTCAGGTCCCGGAAGATGGCGACGAAGTGCTGAACTCCCTTTATGGGTACCAGCCGTCCCACGAAGAGGATGGTGTCGCGCTCCTCCTCGTCCTCGACAGGCTGCAGCCACTCGGTCTCGATGCCCACCGGAATGACACTGATCTTCTGGCTGGGGACGTCGTAGTCCTTGGCCAGCGAAGTCGCGGTCGAGGACGAGACGGCGATCACATGCTCCGAAAAGCGGTAGGCGCGCGCCTCCATTCCTCCCAGGGGACGGGTGGCCAGCCGCCGCCCGTGGGCCGTTCGGTAGGTGTGATTGGCGGTGTAGACCAGCGGCGCTGTGGGGGGATGGCGAAAGAGGAGCACCCCGCCCGGGCCTCCCAGGGCGTGCCACAGGTCGGGCCCGAGAGCGCTGGCCACCTCCGGCAGTCGTCGGCGCAACCACAGCGAAAAGTCCAGCGGCGCCCGCCGGGTGCGCTTGGGGATTCGCACCCCGGCGCCCCACGGCCCCCTGCGGGCGCTGACCATCTCGATCTCGAAGCCGGCCTTGGGCATCTCCTGCTCCAGCGCACCGGCGTACCTTCCCTGGCCACCGATGGGCGGGACGTCGTCGTAGGAGAGCAGCGCGACTCGCGAGGTCAGCGCTGGCACTTAGGGCAGTACACGGTGGTGCGTCCCCCTATTCGGGTCTGCTGCAGCAGGCTGCCGCAACGCACGCAGGGTAACCCGCCTCGGCCATAAACGAATAGCGACTCGTATGCCTCCCCCTTGGCCCCGAAGCCGTCCCGATAGTCGGAGAAAGAGCTGCCCCGCCGCCGGATCGCCTCCCGCATCACCACCGACAGTGCCGCCAGCAGCCGCCGGGACTCAGCCGGCTTCAGCGAGTTCGACCGCCTATCTGGGCGGATCCGGGCTAGGAAACACGCCTCGTCGGCGTAGATGTTGCCGCAGCCGGCCAGAACCGCCTGGTCCAGCAGTGCCGCCTTAATCGGCCGCCTGGATCGCCCCAGCACCTTGGCCACGCCGCTCTGGGCGAACCCCGGCGACAGGGGGTCGGGGCCCAAGCGGGGCATGACGCCAACTCGCTGCAGCAGACCAGGATGACCAAGCAGGAGCCGCCCGAATCGGCGCGCATCGCGAAAGCGCAGCTGGCGGCCGTCGTCGAGATCCAGTAGTAGGTGGGTGTGCGGCAAGCGGGGCTCAGCAGGGGACTGCAGGGTCAGGGAGCCGGTCATCCCCAGGTGCACCACCAGATTCTCACCAGCTCTCAGACCGATGAGAATGAACTTGCCCCGCCGCCGTACCGATGCCACCTCGCGGCCCTGGGTCCCCGCCTGGAAGGTGCCCGGATCAGGAAACTTGAGGACCGAGTCCCGCAGCAGCTGGGTCTGGGTGATGGTCCGGCCCACCAGATGGGGCCGGAGGTCGCGAACTATGGTCTCGACTTCGGGAAGTTCGGGCAACGATCCCTCAGCCGACCGCCCGCGCCAAAGGCTTGAGGTCTCGCCAGTTAGGACCGATCTTGAGATCAACGACCAGGGGAACCGACAGCTCGATGGCTCCGGCCATGCCTTCTGCTGCCAGTTCGGCGACCTCGGCAGCCGCAGATGCCGGCGCCTCGAACACGAGCTCGTCGTGCACCTGGAGCAGCATCCGGGCTGGGCTGCCGGAGGCCCGGAGCGCCTGGGCGGTGCGGATCATTCCCAGTTTCATGATGTCGGCGGCGGAGCCCTGGATCGGCATGTTGGTGGCCATCCGCTCGCTCGCCTCCCGGACCTGGCGGTTGGTGGCGGTGATGTCGCCCAGGTAGCGCCGGCGCCCCAGGATGGTGCTGACGTAACCCTGGCGGCGCGCATCCTGGCGCACCGTCTCCAGGTAGGCGGCCACCCCGGCGTAGGTGGCGAAGTAGCGCTTGATGAAGTCGTCGGCAACGTCCGCGGCGATGCCCAGATCTCGGCCCAGCCCGAAGCTGGAGAGCCCATAGAGGATGCCGAAATTCACCACCTTGGCCATGCGCCGCTGCTCCGCCACCACCTCGGCTTGGGAGACTCCGAAGACCCGGGCAGCCGTGTCAGCGTGGATATCGTCGCCGCGAGCGAAGGAGGCGGTGAGCTCGGGGTCCCCGCTGAGATGGGCAAGGACCCGAAGCTCAATCTGGGAGTAGTCAGCCGAGACCAGTACCCAGTCCTCCCTTCCGGGGATGAAGGAGGCACGGATCCGCCGGCCCAGCTCACTGCGGATGGGAATGTTCTGCAAGTTGGGATCGCTGGAGGACAGCCGTCCGGTGGCGGCCACCGCCTGGTTGAAGCTGGTATGGACCCGGCCGTCGTCGGGGTCGACCAGCTCTGGGAGGGCGTCGACGTAGGTGCTCTTGAGTTTGGTCACCTGCCGCCACTCCAGAAGCAGGTCGACGATCGGGTGCTCCCCACGGAGCGATTCCAGCGCCTGGGCGTCGGTTGAGCGTCCGGTCTTGGTACGACGCGAGCTCTTCAGACCCAGCTCGTCGTAGAGCAGCGCGGCTATCTGGGGAGTCGAGCCGGGGCTGAAGGTCCGCCCGGCCAAGCGGAACATCTCCCCCTCCAGGGTCGCTATCTGCTGATTGAGATCCGCCGATATGGCTCTGAGCTGGTCCACATCGAGGCGAACTCCCAGTGCCTCCATATCGGCCAGGATCTGCAGAACTGGGAGTTCCAGGTCTCGAAGCAACTCGGTGGCACCCAACTCCTCCAGCCGCGCCTCGAGCTGGGGCCGGATCGCGGCGGCGCAGGCCGCCTCCCCGCCGTACAGCTGGGCCGCTTCCTCGATGGTCAGGGTCGTCGGTTGCCGAACCGCCACTCCCTTGCCCAGGTAAGACTCGGGATCGGGTGCCGGAGGGCCGCCCCACTCGCGGCTGAGTGCGCCCAGGGTTGGAGTCCGGCTGCGGGAGTCTGCCAGGTAGGCGGCCAGGACGCAGTCGAACGCGGCCCCGTCGAGATCCGCCCCGGCACCTCGTAGCGCGAGCAGCGCCGTCTTCAACTGGTAGCTGGACTTGCTCACCGCCGAGGTCGCCAGGACTTCTACCAACGGTGTCAGCTCGTCCCAGCTCAGTCCTCCAGGGCCGGCCGGTTGCACCGGGCAGTACCAACTCTGATCGACCCCGGTGGCGAGGCCGATCCCCACCACCCGGCCCTTGCGGGCCGGACCATCGGTGGCGATCTCGACCGTGATCGACCCGGCCGCGCGCAGGGTTGCGACCAAAGCTGCCAGCCCCTCCTTGGTCACTACCGGGTTGGCCGGAGCCGCCGCCGGCCGCTCCGGCTGCAGTTCCGCCGAGTTGCCAGCCGAGGGTGGGAGTCGAGTCACCAGGCTCGGCATCCCCAACTCCTCCAGCAGGCTGGCCGCGGACTCGCGGTCGTATTCGCCGAGCCGGCAGTCGTTGACCTCGAGCGTCACTCCAGGCACGTCTTGGACGATGGTCACCATCTCCCTGCTCAAGCGAGCCATCTCCGCATTGGCTTGCAGAGCCGCCTTGACCCGGCCTTCAGGCATGGAGTCCACGGCCGCCAGCACTCCCTCCAGGGACCCGTAGGTTTGGATCAGAGTGGTCGCCGTCTTCTCGCCAATCCCGGGCACACCGGGGATGTTGTCGCTGGAGTCTCCTCGCAGCGCCTTGTAATCGATGACCTGAACCGGGTCGAAGCCGTAGCGCTCCCGGACCGCGGCGGTGTCGTAGATGATCTGCTCGTTGCTGCCGCGACGGCCCACCATCCACTGCACCACGGTGGTGTCGTCAACCAGCTGCAGCAGGTCCATGTCACCGGTCAGGATCACCGTGAACCAGCCCACCGCCTTGGCCTGTCGAGCCAGGGTGCCGATGACATCGTCGGCTTCGAAACCCGGGACCATCAGCGCCGGGATGTTGAGCCGCTCGCTGATCTGCTGGCAGGCGGGGATCTGGGCAATCAGCTCTTCGGGCACCGCCCGCCGGGTGGCCTTATAGGTCGCCAGCTTCTCGTCGCGAAAGGTAGGCCCGGGCGGGTCGAAGGCGGAGATCGCGCAGTCGAAGCCTCCGGCCAGAGCCAGCAGGAGCATCGAGGTGTAGCCGTACGCGACCCGGGTGGGCTCGCCGCGGCGGTTGATCATCTCCGGCAGAGCGTGATAGGCCCGGAAGGCCAATCCGTGGGCATCGACCAGCAGCAGCCGGCGGCGCGCCTTGGCTTCAGCCAGCATGACCTCGATTATCCCGGCCCCAACCGCGGCGGCTAGTCTCGGCGCCGGGCCAGGTAGAGCTTGGCCACGTATCGCTGGTCGATCTTTCCGCCATGACCTGCCAGTACCAGCTCAATTCCGCTCAGCAGGCGTTCCAAAACGCGTGGGTCGAGGAGGCGGTGGTCGGACTGAGTCCGGAGCAAGCCCAGATACTCCTCGGAGGTGTAGGTCGTCGACCACGGGTAGTCCTCACGCACCACATCCACGAAGGCTCCGCTGGCCACGATCTCGTGCTGACGATCCGGCTCACGCTCGCCGGGGACTCCTTGGGAGAGGCTGGGCGCCTCCCGCCGGTAGACCTCCCCGATCTCCTCTTCAAGCTCGGCACCGGATCCGGAGCGGTTCTCCTCGCCAGTCGCGGTGTTCCAAACCAGCGCCAGGGCCCCTCCGGGCTGGAGCGCATCCCGGGCCTTGCTGTACGCCACCTCCGGCCGAACCCAGTGCCACGCCTGAGCCGAGGCGACCAGTCCAAATGGCTCGCTCGGTAGCGGCCATTCCTCGAAGGAAGCCTCCTCCACCCGGACCGCGGGAAGGTCGGCCGTGTTGCGGCGAGCAAGTCGGGCCATGGCTGGGCTGGGCTCCAAGGCCGTAACCAGAAGGCCGCGCAATCCCAGCGGCCTGGTGGCGCGCCCGGTGCCAGCGCCAACCTCCAGGGCGCGGGTACCGGGCCTGAGCTCGCCGAACTGCACTATCCGGTCGAACACCACGTCGGGATAGGTGGGGCGATAGCGGTCGTAGAGGTCGGCGACCTCGCCAAAGACCAGTCGCTGCTCGCGTCCCTCAGTGGCCAGTTCAACTCTCCTTACGCCAGCTGACATCTCATTTTGGCCGGAGAAGACCCCGCGCTCGAAGCGGGGGTGAGCCCCTCTTGGTCGGGACTATGATGGGCGAGACATCGCGAACTCCCGGCGGCGCGGTCAGCGGCCGGATCCCCCCGCGGGCGCTCTCCGGGCCATTGGGAATCGCCAAGTGTGAGGAGCCATGGACCAGATCGAGATGTCGGTCGACAGCATCAGGGTCCACATGCCTAGCGGTCAGCACGTCGTGGTGCTGAAACAAAAGGACGCCGAGCGCTTCCTGCCGATCTGGGTTGGGATGGCCGAGGCCAACGCGATCGCCCTGAAGATTTCCGGCATCAAGCCCGACCGTCCGGTCACCCACGACCTGCTGGTGAACATCCTTGGCGATCTCCACGTGAGCGTCAGCCGGGTGGTGGTGTCGGAGTTGCGTGACGATACCTTCCATGCCCAGATCGTGGCGATGCAGGATGGCAAAGAGCTGATCTTCGATTCTCGGTCCAGCGATGCCATCGCCTTGGCGGTTAGAGTCGAATCCCCCATCTATGTGGTCAAGGAGGTCCTGGATCAGGCCGGAGTGCTGCCCGACAGTCAGACCGATGAAGACAGTCGATTGGCGGTCTTCCAGCAAATGGTCAACGACATGAACCTGCCTGACCTCGACACTCCCGACGCCTGATTAACCGCTAGGCCAGCATGGCGGAATGGCAGACGCGGCGGTCTCAAAAACCGTTGAGCGCAAGCTCGTGAGGGTTCGACTCCCTCTGCTGGCACCCATCTATTGAGATCAGACCCTGCCGACGGGCTGTGCCAAGCACTTGGAGCGTTGCGGAGTTTGACCCCCACGCTGACCCCCACAGGCCGCGGAAGCCAAGTAATCCGTCTCTCAGTCGCTCGGCTCTGGTTTGCCCAATTCGGATCGGCTCGTCTCGAGTAAGGGGCGATCGAGGTCGATTCGAGCAGCATCGGAGAATTCGTGGGCGAGTCCGCGGAGTCTCTCTACTCCTTTGTCCCATGCCGACTGGGAGTCGGCAAAGCTCCCGGTCTGGGCCAGCAAACTCGTGAGGCTGCGGCATTCGGATAATCAATGGTCGGCTGGACCGGCTCCAACACCCCCTGGACAGCCGATGGATGCTGACTGCCGCGAGCGCGCACCGATACTAGATAGGAGGGAGGGACTAATCGTGCTCGAGCTGGTCGACGAATGATGGGGTCGGGGCAGCGCACCGTCGTGCTGGTGACTCTCCTGCTGACTGGCCTTGCTTTTGGGGCGGATAGCGCGCCCCCCTCCCATGCGAGTGCGAGGATCAAGGTTTGTTCGGCCCTCCCCGGCTCGGACATCTCCAAGGTGCTAGGGAAAGATGAGAAGCCCACGCTTCTACTGGAGGCGAACATTGCTGGCTGCAGGATCAACGACTCTCAGCTGGTGGTATTGGCTGAGGTGACGATGATCAGTTACATCCCAGAGGCCGGAGTCACCAGCACGCCGATCTTCGGCCTACCGGCCAACTTGCTAGTCTGGTCGCCCTCCGCTCTTCAACCCGCAGTGTCTGGACGTGCACACGTGCAGTTCGTGACCACCTTGAAATCGTATTACTGGGAGGTAGTCGGCAATCAGACCGTGAGCAATTCCAAGCTGGAGACGCTGGCGGGCGATCTCTACAAAGCGCTCGGGGGAAACGTTGCGAAGGCGGGTGCCTCGCATGACGTGTTCGCATCAGAGGCCGACTCGATTACCAGCCTGGTGGACAACCTAACCGGGCCGTTCGAAGCTGACCTAGACTCCCTCGCGGCTGAGGAGTGCGCACTCGACACCGACGTTGCCGGTGGGGGATCTTGTTCGAACCTGGGACCGTTGGAGAGTGCTGCAACGTCGCGCGTTGGGCCGTTCGTAGCTCGACTACGATCAGGGCAGGGTGCGGTGGAAACCGATCTTCAGACACTTCTCCAATCAGGCCAGCCTGCACCCACCGTTAGGAACGAAGTTGCAAAGGCGGCGGCTGACTTGGGCAATCTCGCCAAGGTGGTGCAATCGCTAGAGCCCGATGCTCTCGATCTGGCTCCGGGCCTAGAGCCCAGTACCTCCGTCAGCCTGGAGACGACGGAAGGGGCTATCGCGGGCGCCGTCTCTGCGATCGCAGAGACCGAGCAGGTCGTCCAGGCCGAGGGAGCCAAGCTCGGAACCAACCCTGGTGCGGAGGCGTCAACTGCGGCAGGACTCTAAGTCCGCTCCGAGCTGGTCCAAGCCACCACTTCCTGGTCAGCCCTCGCCGATTAGAGCGCGGTTATCGTCTCGCCCCACATGAGTAGTCCGACCCTGTAGCCCCGGCCCGGCCACTCCCCCCTAGTGCTTTAGGCCGTCCTCGACGTCATCTTTGCCAACTTCACCAACAGGGACCGGGCCGGTGATCTCCGTCTGGGTTGCGGGTTCACGCACCGTATGCAGCTGAAGGACGTCCACGACCTCCCGCTTAAGCTCTGTCCGGGCGATGGTCGTGAATGCGGCCCTCATCTTGGCGAGGCGATTGAGTTCCTCCTGCCACTCCTTGGCCTGGGCCTCATCCCACTTAGCCGATCTGAACCGATCCCAAAAGGACTGCTGCGCCGGGATTCTAGTAGCGATACCCAACAGCCCGGCGCACTGGGTGACGACGTCGTTGGCGGCGCGGATCGCCTCCGGGCTACCCTCCAGCCAGATCCGGCCGACCGCATCCATCAACGGCCCAAAGTCCTGCTGGGTCCAGTCGTAGATATCGCGGACTTCAACCAACTTCCGCTGGCGAAGCGCGATGTCGAAGCCCTCCTTCAGTCCCGACCGGAACTCCATCTCATAGCCGAGGGTTCGAGCGCGCTGGACTACGCCAGCGGAGGCGGACAGCAGGTCCTGGTACGCGGCCAGCCTTCTGCCTTCAGCAGCCCGCTTTCCGGCAAGCCGGTGTCCGACCCAAGCCACCCCGAGGGATGCCAGTGCAGTGATCCCCGACGCCCCCAGCGCCGTGACCGCTATCAGCTCCGTGCCGGTCATGGCGCGAGTCTAGGTCGCCGGCGAGTCGGCCGTGGTGACGGCTAGATTGACAGCCATGAGGGCTATCGACGGATGTACGCGGTTGTAGAGGGCTCGCCGCAGTTGAATTCAGAATCCATTCCCTTGCGTTGAGTGAACTCGCCCCAAGGGAACTCAAAAACCGTTGAGCGCAAGCTCGTGAGGGTTCGACTCCCTCTGCTGGCACCCATCTATTGAGATCAGAAGCCGCAGACGGGGCCTGCCAGCACTCGGACCCGTGCGACAGTTTGATCCCCAAGTTGCCCCACACGGGAGAGAACACTCTCGCCTAGCCCAGTCGCGCTAGCCCGTCAGGAGTGGCTGACAGCTCGACTGCTTGGAAGGCGGCCGGCCTGCCGCTGTGAGAAGCCCGCTCGGCGGCTGGCGCGCCGAATACCAGGACGCCTGGCTCAGCCGCGGTCGTGGATGGTCACCTGGTAGCCGTCGGGGTCGGCGAACGTGAAAGTGCGGCCGAACGGCCCGTCGACTGGCGCTGCGATGATCGTCGTGCCGGCGGCGGCGAGGGCGTCGTGGATGTCCTGCGCGTCGGGGGCGTGCAGCCACAGCGCCATTCCCTGCCCCGGCTGCGCGATCGCGTCCAGGTCGACGCCCGCCACGACGTCGCGGACGGCGAACGCGATCGGCTTGGTGTCAAACACGACGGCGTGCGGTGGTTCTGCGTCGGAGCGCTTCAGCCCCAGGTACTGCTCGTAGAAAACGGCGGAACGCTCCAGGTCGCGCACCTGCAGTGAAATGAAGTCGGGTCCGGTGACGGCCACGATTCTGCCTCCTCATGGTTATGTCAGTCTTATGACATCCCTCAGTATATGTCACACTACTGACATGAGTCAAGGCGAGCCCGGAGTCGAGCTGGACACATCGCTGGGGTACATGCTCAAGGCGGCCGCGAGCGCCCTGCACTCTGCCCTGGAGGGCGTGCTCAGGCCGCTTGGCATGACGATCACCCACTACGCCTGCCTGGAGCTGCTTGCCCAGCGACCGGGTCTGTCCAACTCCGAGCTTGCCCGCGGCGCCTTCGTCACCCGGCAGTCGATGAATGTGCTCCTGCAGGCCCTCGAACACCAAGGACTCGTTGTTCGCCCGGCACAGGCACCGGTCGGGAGAGCCCTGCCGACCGAGCTGACCGCGCGAGGGCGCCGCCAGCTTAAGGTGGCCAGCGCCGCGGTTCGTCGTGTCGAGCAGGACATGCTGGCCCATCTGGATGTCAGCGAACAAGATCAGATGCGGCGCCTGCTCACTGCATGCATCGCCTCCCTGACTGAACCGCCCGCATCGGCGACGGCCGCCTCTAATTTCGCGACAAGGCTGGTGCCAAGACCAAGACACAGCCAGGTGAAAGAACCCAGGGCGCGCGCCGGTGGCCGAAAGGCATGAGGCCTAAGACTCGCGTCGCGCTGATAGGGGCCGGGCTCCTCGCCTCAAAGCGCTATCGGAGGCACTGGTTCCGGCGTCTCTTGATCCTCGTCGTGGTGCTCGTGGGGGTCTTCCTGCTAGTCCGGGCCAGCGGGTTGACGCTGTGAAGCGGTAGCGGAGGCTCCCGATCGTGGCCGAGGCCACGCAACTCCCCCTCTCAGTTCGGACGGTGCCGCCACCACCTGCAGGAGATTGCTCCCTTGGTTCCATTCTCAGCAGATTCCCAACCTGAGGCTGAGGCGATCTACACTGTCCAGAGGCGAGCGCTCATGGAATCGGGAGGGATGCCATGGCCTACGTGGACCCGTTCCACTCGGTGAAGGAGGAGGCCAAGCCAGCCGAAGCGAGGCGCTGGCACGACCAAAGCGACTGCCGCCCTGGCAAGGAGATCCCCAAGGGGGATCGTCAGCCTGGGACCGGCGGCTATTCCCGCTGCGAGGAGTGCAAAGACCTCGATCTCATGGGCGGCTGAGGGTCGAGGCCCTCCTCGATAACAAGGTCCGCGGAGCCGCGCTTGGCGATCATCCCCCTGGCCAGGCCAGGACGCCGGCGTGGAGGTCGTGGAACACCGCTAGCGGGGCTTAGACCGCCGCACACCGGCATGCTTTCGGCGGTGCGCCCGTGCTGAATTACCGCTGACGTTCCCCGGCCGGGCCGAAGGGGGAGCCCCCGTGCCCCTACGCTCTTAGAGCCGTGCCGAGTCCCGTGGCTGAGGCGCTAGCCGGTCTACTCCTCCTCGGAACGCTGGCCTGCGCCATCGTTCGACCAAGAGAGTTGCCGGAAGCCTTGGTCGCTGTTCCAGCGGCTGGACTTCTCTTGCTGCTCGGAGCCTTGCCCCTCAGCAAGGCTGCCGCCGAGGTAAGAAGTCTCGGTCCAACTGTTGGCTTCCTGGCCGCAATCCTCGTCCTCGCCCACATGTGCGATCGCTACGGTCTGTTCCAAGCCGCCGGGTCTTGGATGGCCACCGCTTCTCACGGCAAGCCGGTCGCGCTCCTGGCGCTCGTCTTCGCGGTTGCAAGCACGGTCACCGCCGTGCTCAGCCTTGACGCAACGGTGGTTCTGCTGACCCCAGTCGTATTCGCGACCGTGGCTCGGCTGAGGATCCGGGCCAAACCGCAGGTCTATGCATGCACCCACCTCGCGAACTCGGCATCCCTGCTACTGCCCGTTTCCAACCTCACCAACCTGCTGGCCTTCAGTGCCACCGGCTTGTCGTTTGTGCGCTTCGGCGAAACCATGGCACTGCCCTGGCTGGCAGCCATTGGCGTGGAGTGGCTGGTATTGCGGAGATTCTTCGCTGCCGACTTGATCGGAAGCGGCGAGACCGCCGTCGGGACACCACCTAGGGTCCCTGTCTTCGCCTTTGCGGTGGTGGGGCTCACTCTTGCCGGCTTCGTCGTGACGTCGATCATCCACGTCGCTCCGGCGTTTGCGGCACTCGGAGGCGCAGTCGTCCTCACGGTGCCGGCGGTGGTCAGCCATCGGGCAACCGTTCGCGATGTCGGGCTCGCCCTTGACGTTCCGTTCCTCGCCTTTGTCCTGGCCCTTGGGCTCGTCGTCAAGACCCTCTCCCTCCACGGTCTAGCCTCGCTCGCGATCCATTTGTTCCCCGTCGGGACGTCGCTGGGTTCGCTCCTCCTGATTGCGGTCGTCGCCGCGGTGCTCGCCAACCTGATCAACAATCTCCCGGCTGTGCTCCTCCTTCTTCCCGTAGCCGCCGCCGTCGGAGTGGGTCCGGTGCTCGCCGTTCTCATCGGAGTCAACACCGGGCCCAACCTGACCTACGCCGGCTCGCTGGCCACCCTCCTGTGGCGACGGGTCCTAAGGAAACGCGGCGAGGAGCTGCCCATCTCTGAGTTCATGCGCCTCGGGGTCATCAGCGTGCCTCCGGTGCTGATCGCAGCAACAGTGGCTCTCTGGCTTTCGCTGCGCCTGGTGGGATGATTTAGCCCGTGCGCGTCGTTCTCTGGCTGGTCGAGGGAACGTGGCAGGGATGCGTTGACGCGGCGGCCGCGAGCATTCCGCCCGACGCTCGGGTCGCGCTCCTCTACGTGACGCCGTCCGACGTCCCCGAGGTAGCCGAAGCGGCCGCCGGTGGGTTGCTTGGAAGGGCTTTTCCGAGACGCCCACCTCAGCAGCAGTTCCACAACGTAGCTGAGGAGGCAGCCACCGGGCTGCTCACGGCCGCCGCTGAGCGGCTGGGCCGGCAGGATGTTGAGCTGCTCCGTCGCCGAGGAAAGGTCGAGCGCGAGGTTGTCGTGGCGGTAGCACAAGGCGTCGACCTTCTGGTGGCGGCTCGCGATGGTGACCGATCACATCTCGGTCCGAGGAGCTTGGGCCCGACGACACGGTTCGTAGTTGACCACGCCCCCTGTGCCGTGCTGCTGGTGTGGCCGGATCAGCCACCGGGCATCGAGTCGATGCCCGCTTCGCCTCACCGTCATCACCCATCTGGTGATCTCACATGACCGCGACTGAGCGGCATCCCACCACCACCGAGAACCAGAGCAACCTTGGGAACCATCTGCGCGCTGTGTTGACCCGTAGAAGCACGCAACTTCGCCCTCGGCGGCTGCGGCAGGAGGGGCGAGAAGCCTCGAGCGAGGGATAGAAGACGGATATGGGAAAGGTCGTCGCAGAAATCACGATGTCGCTGGACGGATTCATCACCGGGCCTAACGACGGGCCCGGAAGCGGTCTTGGCGATGGCGGTGAGTGCCTGCACAACTGGGTCATGGGCGGACCGTGGCACTACGACGACGAGCGCAGGCGGTTCGACCCGCTCGATATCGATCGCCAGGTCCTCGAGCAGACCATGGCATCGACGGGCGCGGGGATCATCGGCAGGCGGATGTTCGACGTCACCGGCGGTTGGGGCGGTAATCCGCCCGGCGGCAGGAACGCAAAATACTTTGTGCTCACTCACTCGGTGCCCAACGAGTGGGCCGGGCCAGACTCACCGTTCACGTTTGTGACCGACGGGATCCAAAGCGCTCTCACTAAGGCCAGAGAAGTTGCCGGTGAGAAGGACGTGGGGATCGGTGGGGGCGCAAACATCATTCAGCAGTATCTAGCCGCAGGGTTGGTCGACGAGCTACGGCTGCACGTTGCACCGGTGCTGCTCGGTGCGGGCAGGCGCCTGTTCGACAATCTGGGCAACCAGACTATCGCGCTCGACCGCACTAGCGTCATCGGTTCACCGTACGCGACCCACATGATCTTCACCGTACACCGCTGAGGTTGAGCCAAGGGCTGCTCATGCACCGGCGGCACGTCCCGGACTATCCTGACTCGTCAAGTAGCCGCCGAGGGCTAACAATCCCAGGAGCGCACTAAGTACAAGCATCCGCTCCTGACCGCCGACACCTACAATATTGGCTGGAACGTCGGTCAACGTGAAAAAGACCGTCAGGATGCCAAAACTCACTGCCAGATATCGCATGATGCCCCCTGCCACGATGGTTGTTGCGAGAATGAGAGAGACTCCCGTGAAAAGAAAGGCGACCTCAGACACAATCGCGTGTATCCAGCCAGTATTTTCTGGGAACACTCCTATGAGGAGAATTGACAGGTCTGCAATTGCAGATATGACGAAGTAGGGCTTCTTACGTGTGCCCCGGTATACACAAAATGCTCCCACCAGGAGGATGAGGCCTAGCAGGAAAACAGTAGCGTCAAAGATCTGGGCAGAAGGTTGGTGCACGACGCAACTGGAATTGCTAGGAGGATTGATGCAGGTTGCGCCTAGATCACTAATATAGTTGCTGGCGACGCTATATCCGTGATAGAGGGTCTCTGCCACGAGCTCGAACACGAAGAACTGAAAGGTCGCAACGACATAGAGCAATCCGCCGATCTTGAGTGAATGGTTTCGCACCGAGGTGCTACTGCCTCCTGACACCAGCGGCATGGACCGCCTCAAGCTCGCAGGACGAACACTCCCCACCCGAGGCAACGGCGTTCATATGCCAGGTAGTCGCGCCTGGAGTCGTCTCGAAGTCGGGCGATCTCCGCGGCATCAGGGTGGTCGGGGTTCGCCATAAGCCAGTTGCCCACGTTGAGCCACTGGCTGCCGGAATAGCGGTCCCAGTCGTCGTGGCTGGCGAGAACCATCTCGACGAGGTCGGTGCCTGCTGCCTCGAAACGGTCGAGCGTTCCAGCAAGGTCCGTGAACTCGTCTGGCGAGGCACGCTTCCGCCGGATCACATCGGGCGGGGCCTCGGCCCAATACACCTCTCCGACCAACAACCACCCGCCGGGTGTGACCCGGTGCCGCATCAACGACAGAGTGCCGGCCAGGCCTCCGCCGATCCAGCTCGCTCCGAGACAGCTCACAATCTCGAAGGGGCGCTCCTCACTCGGTGGGTCCCCGGCATCGCCCTCTACGAAGGTCACTGCTTCGGCGATGCCAAACTCCGCTGCCCGGGCGCGGGCAGCAGCAACGAAGGCTGGGTACCTGTCGACCCCCAGCCCGTGGGCCCCTCTTTCGCTGGCGAACATGCAGAGCATCTCGCCCTTGCCGCAGGCGAGGTCCAGCACGCGAGTATCCGGACCAAGATGGCAGATCTCCCCCAGCAAACGCACCTTCTCCGATGAGAAGGGGTTCATGATGCGGTGGGTGGACTCGGAGATCTCGTGGTACTGGGTCGCGCCTACCAAGGGACTCAGGCTAGGTCCATCGAAGGTCACGGCCGAGACGACTGCTGGTGTCGCATCGGGCGGAGTGTACGCCGCTGCCAGCCGCCATTAGCGCAGCCGCAATTTGGCCGTGACTGCCTGCTCCGCTTCCGAACCACTGCCACTCCGGCACGACCCGGACCTAGCTGACCTGCAGCGAGCCGTCCTCATTGAAATCGAAGGCCCCCCAAGCGACCTCCCACGAGTATCCGTCGGGATCGGTGAAGCAGCCCTGGTAGCCGCCCCACTCCGCCTCCGCGGCCGGTTTGACCACGACCGCCCCAGCGGCGCGGGCCAAGTCCAGCAACTCGTCCACCTCGTGGCGCTCCCGCACGTTGTGGGCGAGCGTGATGCCCGAGAACTTGGAGCGAGCGACGTTCCACTCTGGACCGACATCGGTTGCCAGCTGAGAGTATGGAAATAGCGCGAGGACAGCGCCCTTAGTCTGAAAGAACACGATTCCGCCCTCAGGCCGGCGCGTGGTCGGGAAGCCGAGCCCGTCGGCGTAGAAGCGATACGAGCGGTCCAGGTCGGCAACACCTAGAGTGATCAGCGAGATGCGTGGTTCCATGGCGCCTGTTTCCCTATTAATTGCGGCGGTCGCCGCGCGACAGGGTTGGGTCGCTATCCCGCAAATCGCCCACTGTGCTATCCAAAACTGGCCAAAAAAAGATAGCTGACCGATGGCGCTCAGTCGATGTTCTGCAGAAAGGTGAGAACGCGGGCCATGAGCAGATCCGCAGCGTCCGGGTCATAGTCGGGGAGGCTTTCGTCAGCAAAGAGATGTTGATCGCCGGGATAGAGGAACAGCTCCGCCGCCTCCACTGTCTCCTCGAGTCGGCGGGCAGCAGCCAGATCTTCGTTGGGCGGTAGGACCCACTCATCCCCATCCATCATGTGGATCTGCACCGGGACGCTTGACGGCCAGGGGCCACCGAACTCCGAGGCCGGGATGCAGCTGTGAAACAGCAAAGCGCCCTTCGCGCCCGGCCTGGTTTGGGCCAGCATCTGGGCCGGCAACACCCCGAGCGAGAAGCCAGCGTAAACCAGGGATCTGGGAAGGTCTTCGGCCGCCTCGCGACCCCGCGCGCCAATGGTCTCGAAGCCGACCCCTTCTGCGTACGCCACCCCGTCGGGGAGCTTGCTGAAGGTCCTGCCTTCATACAGATCCGGGGTATGCACCACATGTCCACCGGCGCGGATCCGATCCGCGAAGGAGAGGCACCCGGGCGTTAGGCCCTGAGCGTGGTGAAACAGGATGACCTCGGTCATGGTGACCCGCCTTTAACCTTCCCGCGACGTGCCTGCCAACCAGCTTAGATGCACTGGATCACTTGCTGAGCGACCGGCCACCCCTCCCTGCGCCCTCCTCATCCCAGCTCCGGCCATCCAGAGCGCCCGAGCAGACGCCTCGACGCAACTATATCTGCGTTAGCGGTGCATAACCGGCTCATCCCGTCTGAAGCCAGGCGGTGCAACTATGCGTCAGCTTTGACAGACTCACTACAATAAGCGCCCGTGTCGCCACGCTCTAAGGACCTGTCCCAGGTCGCCGTCACCATAATCCCCCCCGCCACCCAGACCGCCTACGGGCAAGGCGGCGGCCCGCTCGAGGGTGATCTTGAACTGCTAGAGAGGTTCCGAGCCGAGATCGAGGACCCAGAACTCGGCTGTGACTTGAGCCTGACCATCGGGGCCCACAACCGACGGCTCGCGATCGAGCGAGCGGTGTTCTCTCTCCGCGAGGGAGGGCGTCCACTGACCGGAACCCGGCTCCGCTCGGCCACCCTGGACGCGTACTTGCGGGCAGTCCGGCGAGGCCTAGAAGAGCTGGGCGACAGACTCCTGGTGCCGAACCAGACCGGCTCCCCGGATAGCCCGGTCCCCTATCTGACCCGACCGACCGCGGAGGACTGGGAGCGCTTCGACACCGACCGCCACCGCAACCACCGCACCAGACAACTCCTCCCGCTGGCAGCGGATGCCTACCGCCAGGCGCTTGCCAGCGCCGACCCAAGGCTGTACCGGTCACCCACTGCGGAAGTCGGCAGACGGCTGCACAAGTCCCGAGGACATGCCGCTCGGTTGGTTGCGATGGCCCGCGAGGCCGGTTTTTTGGGGCCTGCGTTCCGAGGTCGCTCGGGTGAAGACGTTGTGACTGAAGGAATCTTCGAGTAAGCCAGCGGTGAAACGCCGCCGCGAACCCAGCCCAATCCGGTCAGCTGGGCTCAGCCAGCGGTGTCGGACATCTCCTGTCCGCAAAACATGCAAAGGCCCCGATCGCGGCTCCAGCTGTGGTGTCCGTCGGTGCTGCCTCGACAGCGTGTCGAGCGGCGCGGTCGAGCGGCTCGATTGGGGTGCTGACTCCCTGCTGCAACCGAAGCCTTGGCTGGCGGCGCCACGGCGGTCGCCATGGGTCGGTTCCGGACCTTCTCAAATCGCTCTGCAAGATCGGACCGATCCATCAGGGCCGCCACGGCTAGAAGGCAGAGTCCAATCGCGACACAAGACCATCCCGAGATCGGGGTGAGCTGGTTGAGCAGGAGAAGCACTCCACCCACCAGAAGGGCTATCGCGGCTGTAAGAAACGCCCTGGGCCATCTCGCGTACCCCATGGCCCGAGTCTAGGCCCGTTCCCGGGAAATGTTGCTACCGGCGCAGATTCGGAACCGCTGATCCAGATCGCAAGTCAGCACCCCTCGCGAGCGGCTTGTAGCCAGGCTGAATCAGTTGGACGGCCGGTTCTGACGCAAGGCGGCCAGCCGGCGTTGGTACTCGTCCTCACTGATCTCGCCATTGGCAAAGCGCCGGGCAAGGATCTCTTCGGCCCCCTGGCCCGATCGACCCTGCCCACCTCCGTAGAAGCGCCTCCGCCTCGACATCCTGTAGAAGCGCATTCCGATTCCCACCACCATCAAGACCACGATCAGTATCAGGATGGGAGATCCATACATGGCGCACAGGATAGTCCCCAGCTTCCTTCGCGCCGCCATCGATTCCGTCCCGTTTCCAGGCGTGACATGGCCGGGCTGACCGGCGCCAGCGCCCGGCTTCCCGGGTAGCCGGCACTCAGCCGAAGCTCAGCCGGGTATCCACCGGTGCTCGAGGGCGGCTACCCTGTTGCTGGCGGGGTTCGATCGCGATCTGGAGGAAGCCGGAGTGGGTGTGACTGTGAAGACCGAGGGCACGACGGCCGCGGAGATCGTGGCGATCCCCCACTTCATCGGCGGCCAGCAGCGAATCTCGCCAGGCTTCCTCCCCGTCTACAACCCCGCCACCGGACAGCAGACACGCACGGTTCCGATCGCGTCCGCGGCCGAGGTCGACGAGGCGGTGGGCCTAGCGGTGGCAGCGCAACCCGCCTGGGCGGCCACCAGCTTGGCGCAGCGGGCCAACGTCTTCTATGCCGTCCGCGAGTTGCTGATTGCACACGCAGACGAGCTGGCCCTGGCCATCACCCAGGAGCATGGCAAGGTCCTGTCGGACGCCATGGGTGAGGTCTCTCGGGGGCTGGAGAACGTGGAGTTCGCCTGCGGGCTCTCGCACATGCTCAAGGGCAGCAAGTCAGCCGAGGTCTCCTCCCACATTGATGTCGAGGAGTACCGCTTCCCGGTCGGAGTCGCGGTCGGCATCTCGCCGTTCAACTTCCCCCTCATGGTTCCGCTGTGGATGATCAGCAACGCCCTCGCCGCTGGCAACGCCTTCATCCTCAAGCCCAGCGAGAAGGACCCCAGCGCTCCGGTCAGGCTCGCCGAACTCTTCCGCGAAGCGGGTCTGCCGGCCGGTCTGCTGACCGTCCTCCACGGGGATGCCACCACCGTCAACCTGCTCATCGACCATCCCGACGTCGCCGCCGTGAGCTCGGTCGGCTCCACGCCGGTCGCCCGGTCGATCTACTTGCGAGCTGCCCAGAGCGGCAAGCGCGTGCAGGCCCTGGGAGGCGCCAAAAACCATATGGTGGTGCTGCCCGACGCCGACCTTGAGGCCGCCGCCGACGCGGCGGTCTCAGCGGCGTTCGGCTCCGCCGGCGAGCGCTGCATGGCCATCTCGGTGGTGGTCGCGGTCGGACAAGTTGCCGATCCCCTGGTCGAGTTGGTGGCGGCCAAGATGGTCAGGCTCAAGATCGGTCCGGGTGACAGCCCCTCCTCACAGATGGGTCCGCTGATCACACGCCAGCACCGTGACCGCGTCGCTGGCTATGTGGCCATCGGGGAGCGCGAGGGAGCCGCGGTGGTGGTCGACGGCACCGCCCAAACCTTCGAGGGCGAAGGCTTCTTCCTCGGTGCAACCTTGCTCGACAACGTGGAGCCGGAAATGCAGGTCTACCGTGACGAGATATTCGGGCCGGTGCTGTGTGTCGTGCGCTCCGGCGACTATCAGGAAGCGCTCCAGGTCGTCAACAGCAATCAGTACGGCAACGGCGCCGCCATCTTCACCAGGGACGGGGCGAGCGCCAGACGATTCTGTCGTGATGCACAGGTGGGAATGGTTGGCGTAAATGTGCCGATCCCAGTCCCGGTGGGCACATTCTCTTTCGGCGGTTGGAAGGATTCACTGTTCGGCGACAGCCGGATTTACGGGCTCGACGGAATCCGCTTCTTCACCCAGACCAAGGTGGTCACCAGCAGGTGGACGGAGTCGGGCGCAGCACGGCAAGCCATCAACCTTTCGTTCCCAACTAACTGATGGAGGGCGCAGTCATTCAAGTCGAAGCTCCGGCCGAGGTTGCGGTCGATCATGTCTTCCACACTTGGTCAGCGCAGCGCGCAATCAGCCAGGTCAAGCCGGTGGGAGCCGAGGGCTGCTGGTTCTGGGATGGCGCCGGGAAACGCTACCTGGACTTCGCCTGCCAGCTTGTCTTCACCAACCTCGGCTACCAGCACCCGGCCCTGATCGCGGCCATCACCGAGCAGGCTAATCGGATGTGCACCTTGGCGCCCGACTTTGCCAATGACGCGCGCAGTGAGCTCGCCAAGCTGATCGCGGAGCGTGCTCCCGGCGACCTCAACTATGTCTTCTTCACCAACGCTGGCACCGAAGCCAACGAGCACGCCATCCGGATGGCGCGGCTCCACACCGGCCGGCCCAAGATCCTCAGTGCCTACCGCAGTTACCACGGCGCGACGGGCGGCTCGATCACCCTTACTGGTGACCCTCGTCGCTGGGGTAGCGAACCAGGCATACCCAGCGTTGTCCACTACTTCGGCCCCTACCTCTACCGGTCCTCCTTCGGGGCGCAGACGGAGACCGAGGAGACGGTGGCCGCGCTGGCGCACCTGAGGGAGGTGGTCGAGTTCGAGGGTCCTGCATCTATCGCGGCTATCTTTCTGGAGACGATCGTGGGCACCAACGGGGTGCTGGTACCCCCGCCCGGCTATCTGGCCGGGGTCCGGGCCCTATGCGACGAATTCGGGATCCTTATGGCCTGCGACGAGGTGATGGTCGGCTTTGGCCGGATCGGGGAATGGTTCGCGGTCGACGCCTGGGGGGTGGCACCCGACCTGATCACCTTCGCCAAGGGGGTCAACTCTGGATACGTGCCGCTGGGTGGCGTCATCCTCAGCGAGAGGATTTGGCAAACATTCGCCGATCGCACTTACCCTGGCGGCCTTACCTACTCGGGCCACCCGCTGGCCTGCGCAGCTGGAGTCGCCAGTATTCGCGTCTTCGAAGAGACCCATCTCCTGGACCACGTCCGCCGTCTCGGGAGCGAGGTCGCTGAACCAAGGTTGCGAGCGCTTATGGCGAGGCACCCTTCGGTCGGCGAGGTCAGGGGACGGGGCCTGTTCTGGGCAGTGGAACTGGTCAAGAACCGGGAGACGAGAGAGATGCTGGTCCCCTACAACGCCGCCGGGGCTGCCAAGGAGCCCATGAACCGGGTAGTTGCGGCCTGTCGTGATCTCGGCCTCTGGCCATTCAGCCACTTCAACCGGATCCACGTCGCACCGGCCCTGATCATCACCCGTGAAGAGCTCGAGGACGGGATCTCCAGGTTGGACCAGGCACTCGCCGTGGCCGACAGCTACGTGGAGGCCTGAGCCCTTCGTCTCCGCCGCCCCCGGACATCGGCCACCAGTCCGTCGATGCAGCCGAGGGCGTGACTCCTCCGGTCTCTGATCGGGTCCGCAAACCCCGACATCAGAGCCCCGCGAAGCCGCCGTGGCAGATCGGGACGATTTCGGACTCCGATCTATACTCGCCCCGATGCACCTCGCCGAGGTCCTGGTCAATGACCTGGCATTTCTGCTGGATATCTATGCCCTCTGCATCCTCGCCTGGGCTCTGATGTCCTTCTTTCCGGGCGCCTATGCGACCCCGGTGGGACGGATCCTCGAGGACCTGGTGATGCCGGTCATCCGACCCCTCCGCCGGGTGCTGCCGACTATAGCCGGCCTCGACTTCTCGCCACTGGCCGCCCTGGTCTTGGTCTATGCGGTCGCCGAGCTCCTGGAGCAGCTCGCCGACAACGGCTTCGCCAATCCCGTCTGGGCCATCTTCTCGGTGATCTTCGAATTCATCGAGGTGGTGGTGCTAGTGATCCTGGTCCTGCTCCTGGTCAGGGTGCTGATCACCTTCATTCACGTCGATCCCTGGCATCCGTTGGTGGTGTCGATACGGCGGATCACAGACAGCTTCATCCATCCCATCCAACGCCTGGCCGGAGTCCAGCCGGAGATGGCAGCGGTGATCGGGCTGGTGGCGGCGGTGGTGGTTTACATCGCGCTCGCCCAGCTTCTCTTCCCGGCGCTCTTGAGGGGACTGAACCAGGTCTGACGAGGTTTGCCTAGCGGCTAGGCGCTCGCGACCGGGGTGGAGGCGCCATGGCTCTCAGCGCATCGGCCCGGTACGCGCCCTCCCCATAGATCGCCACCACCGCCGCCTCCAGCTCGGCATCCGCCGAAGACGCGTACTCCGAGTCCAGCTCCAGCTCGTGATCGCCGTCGTCATCTCGGAGATGGAGTACCACGCGCGAATCGCCTGGATGAGACTTCAGAACCTGGGAGAGACGCCGCAGCTCCTCCTCCCCTCCCTGGTGGGCGCGAACGTGAATCACAGCCGATGCTCGCCAGCTGACCAGGGCCGGATCCTCCAGCGCCAGCACCTCCTCAGCGATCACCCGCGCCTCCTCCGGCTCCTCCGTCACCGCTGGCTCAGCCGTCTCCTCAGGGTCCCAGACCGTCGGGACGTAGCCGCCGCCATTTGCTGCCATGGCAGGACGCCGCGCCCCTACCTCGACCCGGCCCCGGACCACGATGACGCCATCCGCGTGGAGCAGATCCGAGGCGCGCTGGTAAAGGGAGGGAAACACCACCACCTCGCAGACGCCGGTGAGGTCCTCGAGTTGGGCGAAGGCCATGGCCTCGCCGCGGCGGCTCTGGACCCGGCGGCACTCGCGCACCGATCCCCCCACCTGGACCACGCTGCCCTCGAGGCGGGCCAGATCCGACACCGAGGTGTCGGTTCGTTGGCGGAGCGCCTGGCTGAGTCGCTGCAGGGGGTGGTCGCTGAGGTAAATCCCCAGATGCTCCCGCTCCCAGGCGAGCCGTTCGCGCTGCATCTCCTCGGTTAGAGGCAGGGTGGGGATGGCTGAGCCATTCCCGGAGTCGCTGGCGAATCCGGACGGCTCCATGGGCTCCAACTCGAACAGGGCGATCTGCCCGGATTCGCGCTCCCGGGCTGCCATCTCGGCCCGGCGCATGGCGCTGTCCAGCTGGGCCAGGAGCAGACCTCTGTCTCCCAGGCTGTCACACGCGCCACTTCGAATCAGCGCCTCCAGAGCGCGGCGATTGAGCTCGCGGCCGCGCACCCTGGTGCAGAGATCCAGCAGGGAACGGAAGGGACCGCCCTCGTTGCGCACGGCCACCACCGTCTCTGCGGCCGACTCACCAACATTCTTTATGTGCTGCAGGCCGTAGAGGATCTCGCGCCCTCCAACCCCATCTGCGACCGCGTCCTCACTGACCACGCTGAAGGCCGCCTGGGAGCGGTTGATGTCGGGAGGATGGACGACGATGCCACGTGCCTGGGTGTCCTGGATAGCGCGCTTGAGGCGCTCGAAGTCGCTGGCCTTGCTGTTAAGCAAAGCAGCCATGAATTCAAGGGGAAAGTGGGCCTTGAAGTAGGCGGTTTGGTAGCTGATCAACCCGTAGGCCACCGAGTGTGCCTTGTTGAATCCGTAGCCGGCAAAGTGGTTGATGTAGTCGAAGAGATCGACCGCGGTCTTCTCGAGGACACCACGCTCGACCGCCCCGGCTATGAAACGCTGCCGCTGCGCCGCCATCTTTCGCTTGTCCTTCTTGCCCATGGCAGCGCGCAGCAGATCGGCCGCCCCCAGGCTGAACCCCGCCGCCTCGGCGGCGATCTGCATCACCTGATCCTGGTAGACGATCACCCCGTGGGTGTCCTGGAGAATGGGCTCTAAGCCAGGAAGGAGGTAGGTGATCGGCTCCTCGCCCCGCCGCCGCTTCATGTAGAGATCGGTGGCCCCGCCCTCGATCACCCCTGGTCGGTTGAGGGCACCCGCCGCGGCCATGTCCTCGATCGATCGCGGTCGCATCTCCATCACGATCCGGCGCCCGCCCGGTTGCTCGAGTTGGAACACCCCCAGCGTGTCACCCCGAGCCAGCAGCTCATAGGTGGCGGCATCGTCGAGAGGGATGGCATCGAGGTCGGGGCGCTCGCCAGTCCGCAGCTCGATGTTGTTGAGCGTCTCCTCCAGGATGGTGAGATTCTCCAGACCCAGAAAGTCCATCTTCAGCAGCCCGATCTTCTGAACACCGTCCATGTCGAACTGGGTCACCACCGCCTCCCGATTGGTGGTGGCCCGCTGCAGGGGCACGTAGTCCGTGAGGGGCCCGGGGGCAATCACCACTCCGCCGGCGTGGGTTCCGGCATTGCGCGAGATGCCCTCCAGCCGGCGGGCGGTGTCGATCAGCCGTTTGACCCAGGCCTCTCCGTCGTAGAGAGCCTTGAGCTCGCGCGACTCCGACAGCGCCGCATCCAGCGTCACCCCGGGCCGGGTGGGGATCAGCTTGGCCAGCTGGTCGACATCAGGCAGGGGAACGTTGAGCGCCCGGCCGACGTCGCGAATGGCGGCGCGGGCGGCCAACGTTCCATAGGTGACGATCTGCGCAACCCGGTCGCTGCCATACCGGCGGTTCACGTAGTCGATCACTCGACCCCGCCCCTCGACATCGAAGTCGATGTCAATGTCGGGCATGGAGACGCGCTCCGTGTTCAGGAATCTCTCGAAGATCAAGCCGTACTGCAGCGGGTCAATATCGGTGATGCCCAGGCTGTAGGCGACCAGGCTGCCCGCCGACGAGCCGCGTCCTGGGCCGATCTTCACTCCCTCCTCCCGGCCTGCCCGCGTGAAGTCCCAGACGATTAGGAAGTAGGGCGCGAAGCCAGTCTCCCGGATGACCCCAAGCTCATAGTTGAGGCGGTCCAGGTACTCCTGGGGAGGATCGTCTCCGCGACGACGCCGACGCAGGCCGTCACTGGCGACCAGCTCCAGCAGGCTGTCGGCGTCCTGCCCCTCGGGGACGTCATAGAGCGGCAGCAGCCGTTGGTCGAGCAGTGGCTCGAAGCGACAGCGGGACGCAATCTCCCAGCTGTTGCTGACCGCCTCCAGGCAGTAGTCGAACTTCTCCGCCATCTCCTCGGCCGAGCTCACATAGAAGTGCGGACCCGAGAAGCGCAGGCGCTTGGGGTCATCCAGCCGACTGCCGGTCTGGATGCAGAGCAGGATGTCGTGAGCCTCGGCATCGTCGCGGTCGACGTAGTGGCAATCGTTGGTAGCGACCAGGGGGATCTCGGTCTGCCGCGCAATCTCGATGAGTCCCTCGCGAACCAGCCGTTCCTCCTCCATACCGTGATCCTGGATCTCCAGGAAGTAGCTGTCAGGTCCGAGGATCTGGGAATACTCGCGGGCGATCGCAAGGGCGCCATCCTTGTCCCCGGCCAGGAGGCGCTGGGGAACTTCGCCGCCAATGCAGCCGGAGAGGCCGATCAGCCCTCCCGAGTACTCGGCCAGGAGGTCATGGTCGATGCGCGGCTTGTAGTAAAAGCCGTCGAGGTGGGCCTTGCTGACCAGCTTGACCAGGTTCGAGTAGCCGGCCTGGTCACGTGCCAGCAGGATCAGGTGAAAGGGGTCCCGGTCTGGGCGACCCTCCTTCTGTAGGTGGGAGCGGGCGGCCACGTAGACCTCACAGCCGATGATCGGGGTGATCCCGATCGCGGTGGCGGCCTCATAGAACTCGATGGCGCCGGCGAGGACGCCGTGATCGGTGATGGCGATGGCGGTCTGGCCCAGGTCGTGGGCTCGCTGCGCCAGCCCCTTGACCCGAGCGGCTCCGTCCAGCAAGGAGTACTCAGAGTGAGTGTGGAGGTGGGCGAACGGGACGGACGGCATAGAGGCGGAAGGGTTCCCTAACTTGGGGGAGTAGCCTCCCCGGATAGCCCCCAGTATCGGAGATTGGGCAAGGCTGCCGCCCTCAATTTCGACGCAGCAGCGCGACCGTCTCGAAGTGGTAGGTCTGGGGGAACATGTCCACCAGGCGAAGTTGGGTCAGCCGGTAGGGACCGAGCCCGCAGAGCGTCTTCAGGTCCCGGGCCAAGGCCGATACTTCGCAGCTCAAGTAGGCCACGATCGGTGGGCCAGCCAGACCCAGCCAACCCCGTACCTCCGGAGCCAAACCAGCTCGGGGAGGGTCCACCACGACCGCGGCCGCGGGGGCAGCCAGGCTGATCTCGCGCTCGACTGGACCACAGACCACGTGCACGCTGGATGGTGCGTACATCTCGGCGTGCAGCTGACACAGCCGGGCTGAAACCGGGTTCGACTCAATCACCGTCACCGTCGCGCCAACGTCCGCGAGCCGAAGGCTGAGGATGCCAATACCGCCATAGGCGTCGACCACGTGCCGACCTGAGATCTCCGGCCCGATCCAGTCCACAACCGACTCGAAGAGGCTTCCCAGGCTGGCCTGGTTCACCTGCATGAAGGAGTCGGGGAAGACCCGAAAGTCCCGGCCTCGATAGCTGATACTGACCGCCTCGTCGGTGAGGACGACACTCTCTTGAGAGCGGGCTGAGGCATTCGCCGCCAGCTCGGCGCTGGCGGAACGGTCCGGTCTCGTGTCAACCAACAGTTGCGCTCCCCCGTCGCCGACCGTCATCTGGACTGTCTCAACCCGCGAGCCTGAGCGCTGGGCCGCCTCACCAACCGCGGGCAGAGCCCCGGTGATGGCGCTGTGGTGGATGAGGCAGTCGGAGACGCCTACCACCTGGTAACCGGAGCGGGCCTTGAATCCCAACTCAGGGCCCTGCCGAGTCCGGTGGAATTCTCCCCGCCAGCGGTATCCCCACTCCTCGCTTGATCCCACCACCTCGACCTCCGGGGGCACATCTAGCCCTTCCCGGGTCAGCGCCCGCTCCAAGACCGCTCGCTTGCTTTCGAGCTGGAAGGGGTAGGTGAGGTGCTGGAGCTGACAGCCGCCGCAGGTCCCGAAATACGGGCACGGAGGGGCAACCCGATGCGAGGAGGCTCGATGAACCTCGACGGTGTCGGCGAATAGGTGGCGGCGATGGACCTTGGTTACCTGGGCGGATATCTCCTCTCCAGGCAATGCTCCGAAGATGAAGAC
>Ga0102924_1000937_pt1 | contig 34849 bp, 28 predicted proteins | sample PaiPotPPM11metaG_FD_80116 | JGI IMG/M metagenome (GOLD analysis project Ga0102924, IMG submission 80116) | Iron sulfur acid spring bacterial and archeal communities from Banff, Canada, to study Microbial Dark Matter (Phase II) - Paint Pots PPM... ...
CACTGAAGACTCCTTGTGGTGTAGATTTATTCTTTACCTACTTTACCACTTGGATGCTCTTCAGTCGCGTTCTGCTCTCTTCTTTCCTACTCCTACTCGACCCTTAGACAAGGATACAATATCCTTCCCAGGGAGCCATCCCACCGAGAAGGAGATCGTCCACTTTCTCGTCGAGCTGCTGCCAGACTGTTTCGATCTGGCTGGCCGAGCGCAAGTACCCTTGAATCGTCGCGTCACTTACCGACCCATACTTCGCACCAGCTACAAGATGCTGGAGCCACTGACTCATAAAATCTCCCCCTTTCTAAATTATATAAAACGGATAGACTTCCAATATACCAACTCGTACCGTTCCTTACTCTGTCTCCAGGACGGTCCCGCGCACCTTGTCCCAGTCTTGTCCGGAGTACAGAAAATCCAGACGCTTCTAAACACACGACTTGCGCTCTGAAGTTGACCCGCTTTTTCGGGCGCGTGTTTCTCTTCTTTCATCTGCAACGTCCGCCTCTTTTTGGATGGTCCACCATAGCTCGACAAGTCGCGCTGACCTATACTGCCACCATCATCGTGGCTTTAGCTGCCCAACAGGCCGACCGTCCTGATCTCATCCGTTCTCCAAACCGTGTCTTAGCTCATCTTTGGGAAAGGGATTCTGAGTTATGAAATGCTCTCTCTATTGATAAAGGAATCTCTCAGCTCGATAGCGTCGCTCATAGCCTGCATTGCTCGCAAGGACCTTTTCTAGGGTGGGGCTGTCCTGTCTACAAGCGGATTTTGACTGGTTTGTGGTGAAACTTGTTTCTCTACTTTCTCTCCTGACCCAGCTACTCTTCTCTGCCAATCCCTTGAATTTTTTGTTGCCATGTATATCACGCTTTCTTACTTGCTATGTACGATACAAGCATTCGCCATTTCTTTCAAAGAAAGCAAGTATGACTGCCATCACAGCCCTATAAACTAGACAAAACGAGTCCATGCCTATGTCTAGCATACTTGACAAGAGTCGTTTTTCCAGGGGGAAAGAGGGACAAATCTTGCGAAGGTATAAAGCTATGAATGAACTAGCTGTGGTTGAGATGGCTACAAAGTTCCTGCACCTTTGGAGTCACGAGGTAAGAGAGTCGTATACTGGGTGCTGAGTGCATGCTTAACTCGTCGGAGAATCCTTAGCGTACTTTTCACCTTTGATGCACTGACCCCTTCTAGAACTCGGCTAGATAGCTTTTGTGGCATGGCGAGTAAAATAATCACTATAGGATATTGTGATGTTCTGGATGTGTCGGTTGCATTCCTTCTGGTTGGGTTTGCATTTTTTCGTATGGCATACGCGTACAAGCGGCGACCATATCAAGCCAATTTGCCCAACAGTTAGAGTAGACATCTCGATACTATATATGAGATACTCATCTGGTGTCGGCTTCTGTTATTATGGAGGTTTGCCTGTGTCCTCGTCGTTTTTATCCTTTCAAGGTGCACCGACTTCGTTTTGCCAACGTTGCCGGAACCCACTTCCTCCTAACATTGTTCAGTGTGGATATTGTGGCTACGACAACTCGCCTGTACAGCGCAATGCAACAAACTCTTTTGTTCAGCCTGGATTGGGTCAGTGGTATCCGAGTTCATCCGATAATTCGTTTCCATCTGCTCAACCTGGGGGGAATGGTGGCCTGTATGGTGTGAATGGTCAATTCTCAGCCTTGGGTAATAATCAGAGCACTCCAGTTCCTCCGGCCTTCTATGACGCTTTCCCTAATCAAGGGCAAGTAAATGGCTTCCTTCCAGGGTTTATCTCTCCTCCTCAGACTCCAGAGGTCGCACAATCTGTGACGGTAGAGCGACGCGCTCTGAACATGAAAAAGGTGATAGGTCTTGTTGTCATACTCCTTGTGCTTATCGGCGGTAGCATTGCAGGTGGTTATAGATTGCTGGCTTCGCTGCAACGAACAAATAATATGACAAATGTGCCTTCTGGTTATCCCATACCAAAAGAGACACCACTCTTTGCTGAAACGTTCACCAATAATAACAGGCAGTGGAATATGCAAAGTATGCAAGGGAGGTATCTGGCGTCTATCAAGAAAGGAAGCTTGATACTGGAGGATGATAACAATAAGCTCTTTCCAATCTTGCTTCCTGGTAATAAAAATTTTAGCGACTTTAAATTGATCGTTGATACACAGCTTTCTAAAGGTGATCGGCAGAACGGGTATGGACTATGTATTCGAGGAGCTACCGATCCTAACGGGAATCTGACTGCATTTTATCGCCTTGAGCTGTATGGCAATAGTACATATGCGGTTTTCAAGGTAGCAACAGATGCCAATGGAAATACCAGTTCTACAACGCTGGTAGAACCTACAGCACATGCAGCTATTCATCCAGCGGGGCATATCAACCAGATTGTTGTCATTGCCAATGGTCCGAAGGTGACTTTGATCGTCAATGGGCAGACGGTGCAAACGTTCTCAGATACTAGCTATGCTAGCGGAGTCGTTGCTCTGTTTGTCTCTAACTTGCCTGATACTCATCCGGGAGCACAGGTCACGTTTTCTCATCTGGCGATCTATCCGGTAAATGCAAAATAGAAGTGTCGAGAGCGAGACATACCCATGTTTTTTGACTCTAGTCCTCAGCCGTAGTCTGGTCGGAGTGAAACAAAAGACTCTGTGGCTCCATTCTTGTGTTTGAATATGATATACTTGATTCTAAACCCAGGCGGAGCATTAGTCAGGGACCTGATTCCCTTTCACGAGAAAGTCCTGCCTGCGGCCAGCCTTTCTTTCCATTGCTAGATCGCGATGTAATTTGCTAGATCGCGATATACCCATTCCCTCAACGGGATCGCTCCCCAGAAGTGTTTTTTTCTTTTTATGGAAAGGAGTTTCATATGACTCAAGTCTATGTGCTCTACGCGGGAGGAACCATTGGCAGTGCTGGTAATCCCCTGGCACCAATGTCTGGGCCTGAATTCAGAAAGCTTGTGCTCTCGATGCCGGGCCTTGCTGATTTCCAGGTCGCTGGCTACGAAGGTTTGCACTACACCATCGATTATTTAGACGACCCACTCGACAGTTCCAATATGACGCCATCAGATTGGATTGTCATTGCCAAGCGAATTCTCTCGAACTATGCTAATTACGATGGCTTTGTGATCCTCCATGGGACTGACACAATGTCGTGGACTGCTTCTGCGCTTTCCTTCTTTCTCGAAGGTCTTAGCAAGCCCGTCATTCTCACTGGCTCACAACTCCCACTGGCTCGGTCTCTCAACGACGCGCTACGGAATCTGATAGCATCGATCATGCTAGCAGGCACGACAAACATTCCTGAAGTGTGTCTGTTCTTCAACACGATGCTGATGCGCGGGAACCGGACCGTCAAATCCGATGCAAGTGGGTTCGCTGCGTTCATGTCGCCTAATTTTCCCCCGCTAGCCATTGTCGGTATCCGACCCGTGGTTAATACTGCATTGGTCCTACCGCCTCCGCCATCTGCGACATCTCTGTCGAATCCTGACCATCTTGCTGCGCTCCAAGACGCTCTTGATAGCATAGCGACCTCCATAGTTAGTTTTTCTGTGGTGGGCGTGACACTCTTCCCTGGCATTCAGTGCACTACTATGTTGGATGCTATCTTGCAAGAGACAAAACCTCCTGTTCGTGGCATTGTCCTCGGTGCTTTTGGAGCGGGCTATGCTCCATTGAGCCCTGCGTTCGTTGGTACGCTCTCTGTTGCTAATGAGCAAGGTATCACCATCATCGATCGCACTCAGGTCATCAGAGGTAGTGTCAATATGACGGCATACCAGACGGGTTCAGGCCTGCTGCGAGCTGGCGCTATCAGCGGCTACGATCTCACAGCTGAAGCTGTACTGACCAAGCTTATTTACCTGATTGCGCAGGGTCTTGACCAGGAAACACTGAAAGTGCAGATGCAGACCGATCTGCGCGGCGAGATGACCGTTCTATCCACATGAAGAGAGCGTTAGAAAGATTGACTTGTTATATACGAAAGGTGAATAGTGCGCTGCCTCGGGCCATCCAGCTCAACCAGAATGATGCGTTGCCACGTGCCTAAAAGCAGTCTATGATTGGCGTAAGGAATCACGAGGGATGGGCCGATAATAGATGAGAGAATATGATCAGGTGTATGGGAAGGATCATGAGGATGGCGATAAGAGATCTCTGGCAGAATGCCCCGAAGTGCATCGAGAAAATCGAGGTCGGTTCCTGGATCTAAATCTGCCGTAGTGAGTGCACAGGTTGTATGAGCTACAAAGAGCATACACATGCCTTGCCCGTTCTTAACATCTTGTAACTGCTTTTCGACTATTCCCGTGATATCCACGATCTGGTCTTTCTGCTTTGTTCTCACACTGATGGTTGTCATAATGGTTTTCGCTAGCTCCTTTCTGATGGCACGGTGGTATTTTCTATGTTAGCATATCACGTCTGTGCTCAGTAGCAAGTTTTCGATTTTCTAAGCATTTCTGAAAGTCAAGCTCAACACTAGAATAAAATATGGTAGAATACTAGTGGTGCAGTTTCACTGACAAGACTGTTGACCAAAGGGGGCTGAAACAGAAGAGGATCAAAGGGGATCGTTCAATAGAGTGCTTTTGGGCGTGGGGCTAGAAGAGAGGTAAGAAAAAGAGGACCTGTTTATTGATCACGCTTGGTATTTTTGAGTTGAATGCAGGAGGCCCTCCATGGAGCAAGAGACGTCCCACACGCGATACGATGAGTTTGCAGAGCAATTTACTTCTCTAATGCATGATCACTGGTCGGGTATTCTCTTGATTGTTAATCGTCAATCACCCCGTATAGCATCACTCTTACGCCTTGCAACCCCGGCGAGTCTCAAGCGTATGAATGGCATATGGCGTATTCAAATAGTCACTAAGCCTACGGCGCAGCAGGATAAATTGCGCCATCCTCGTGATAATGAGATTGTGGCCCAGGCAATACGGCTGTATTATCACCGCACTGCTGAACTCAAGTTGCCTCGAATTGTCATTGAGTTTGAAGTGTAGGTTGCTGGGTCTGGAAGGAGTCTTCTGTATATGTCCACTGCTCAGCCAAATGTGCGACATCGTTTCCCGGGCATAGACCCAATCGCTCTGCAACACCCCTATGATCGAGCTGCACTTGGTGCTCTCCAAAAAGTGCCCGGGTTGGACGTAGTGGTACGTAAATTTATCGAGTTGTTTCCTGAAAAAGTTGCCTATATTCAGAATGTTGCCCAGAGTGTTCGTGTTTCTCCTAGGCAATGCCCTCAGCTTTATGGCCTATTTCAAGAAGCCTGTGCCATTCTAGATATGCCTGAGCCGGAACTTTATGCGGCGCAACATCCCGTGGCTAATGCCTACACGAGTGGCTGTGAGCGTCCCTATATTGTTGTCACAACTGGTCTACTGGATTTGATGAATGAGACTGAAGTTCTGGCGGTGATTGCTCACGAACTTGGCCATATCAAGTCAGGTCACGTGCTTTATAAGACGATGGCTCGTTGCATCAGCTTGCTTCTTCAAATTATCGGTGATATGACATTAGGTCTTGGACGTCTGATTGGTCGTTCGCTTGAAGCGGCATTGTTGGAGTGGGATCGCAAATCGGAGTTCACGGCAGATCGTGCCTCTTCACTAGTAGTCCAGGATTCGCAAGTGATGCTTTCTTTGATGATGAAGCTTGCTGGAGGAACGCTCTTTCAGCGTGATCAAATGAGTGCGCAGGAATTTCTCAAGCAAGCCGATTTGTATCAAGATGTTGATGTCAATCTGCTCGACCGTATGTATAAGTTGTTAATGGTCAGTGCAGTCAGCCATCCACTCATCATTGTGCGTGCACGTGAGAGTGTCAATTGGGCTGAAAGTCAGCAATATAAAGATATTCTGGCAGGCCGCTATCCACGTGTTCCTACTTATGGGAGCAATGGAAAGGGAAAGGAACAAACTTCAAGTACTCCATCGAGTACTCCAACACCGCCGCCTTCTTCTGAGCCAAAGCTGGTCCGTTGTCCGCACTGTGAACGGGAACAGGCCAATCAGCGTTTCTGTAGCTTTTGCGGTGGAACAATAGAATAGTTTTTGTCGAGAGCATCTCGCTGCCAGAGGCCCTGTTTGTGACAAACAGGGCCTTGTAGGCTCTTGCTCTGCAAAGGCGCAAGAGTAGAGCGGGCGCGATCACCTGAAGGTGACACCCCCAAAGGCGGCACGGCGGTAAATCAGGCCCCATTCACTAGATCGCGACGTAACCGATGGTGATTACCTAAAGGTAACACCCCCAAAAGGAGCACGGCGGTAAATCACATGGGTCAGCCCTATTGGTACCTGAGGAGTTACTTTGTCTCTGTCGAATGTACTTAGGGACTTTCACAAACTAAATTGTCCCACTTGGCAAATAGTTCTTGACCAGCTATCTGGGATAATTAATAAAACTGGAGTCCTTTATGTTAGTTAGTTAGTTGCGAAGAGGTGTCGTTTATGAATCGCAATGGAAAATTCAATGGTACTGGTCGTCGAGGCGCAAAGGCGCGTTATAAATCTCTCCATAATCAGGATCATGCCGTTACTGAAGACGAACGGCTGCTAGTTCGACCAGCGCAACCCCTCGTTAGTCCGAGCGAACCGGTGCCTCAGGAACAGATAGAAGAGCAGAATCACGCCTTTGAACGTGCACTTAACTTTGATTTCAGGATTACTGATCCCTGGCGCGTCATGCGCATTATGAGTGAGTTTGTCAACGGTTTTGATGCCCTGGCTCATATTCCCCCATCTATTGCAATCTTTGGCTCTGCACGTACAAAGTCAGATGATCCCGATTATGCAGCTGCCGTGACGACAGCATGCTTGTTGGCAAAGGCAGGCTTTGGCATCATTACTGGCGGTGGACCTGGTATTATGGAAGCTGCCAATAAAGGGGCTCAAGAAGGAAGGAATCTCTCAATTGGTTGCAACATTGAGCTACCCTTTGAGCAAGCATCAAATCCATACATGGATATCTCGCTCGATTTTCGTTACTTCTTTGTACGCAAAACCCTCTTCATCAAATACTCCAACGCCTTCATCATTTTCCCTGGTGGTTTTGGAACCATGGATGAGCTCTTTGAGGCATTGACGCTCATTCAGACAAAGAAGGTGAGTAACTTCCCTGTGATCCTCTACGGCTCTGAGTATTGGAGCGGATTGATCAGCTGGTTGCGTAATACGATGCTCAGAGTTGATAACATCTCGCCACCGGATTTTGCGTTGCTTCGCATGTCTGATGATCCTGAAGAAATATGCCAGTGGGTGTGTGAGTCCTACCAGCACAATAGCCGTCTGGAAAAGGTAGATCCCCACCGCGAAACGTCTATCCGCTAATCATGTCTTCAAATCCAGGTGTATGCATCTGGCCTCAGTTAAAATGTGGAAATAGCTTGCAGAAGTAGCGAGCAAGGCGGCTCGGACCATATCGCCCATGTGGCGATATGGTCGAAGTTGGAAAACGGAGAGCCTCTTCAAGTTGTCCCCTGCGTCACCTCAAGTTGTGCTACCTAAGAAGACTCGCGTTCTACCAAATCGTTCTCTTTTTGACGACTATCCAACTGTGTAGGTACTCGTCGCTTTAGCATAATCGTGCTGAGAGGCGGCAGTGTCAGCAGTATCGAGTGCGGGCATGATTGCCAGTAGACGGGGCCGCTCGGCATTGGCTGGCTGTTGAGCAATCCACTGCCACCATAGCGTGTGTCGTCGCTGTTGAGAACTTCATAGTATTCTCCCGCCTCTGGCACTCCTACCCGATAGCCATGGCGTGGTATGGGGGTGAAATTACAGACACACACCAGTGTATCTTCACTGTGCTGACTGCGCCGCATAAACGAGATGACGCTATTGTCGGAGTCGTAGCAATCAATCCAGGAAAAGCCGCTAGGATCGCAATCGAGTGCGCTCAGGGCTGGTTCGTTCTGATAGAGTCTGTTAAGGTCCCGCATAAAATCGTATAACTGGCGATGGAATGGATCGCTTGATGGCTCGAGTAGGTGCCAATCGAGGCTCTCTTTATAGTTCCATTCACTCCATTGTCCGAACTCTCCGCCCATGAAGAGCAACTTTTTGCCAGGATGTCCCCACATATAGCCGTAGAAGGCTCGCAGGTTAGCGAAACGTTGCCAGAGATCGCCTGGCATCTTATTGGTCATAGAACCTTTGATATGGACGACCTCATCGTGTGAGAGAGGCAGGATGAAGTTCTCGGAGTAGGCATACATCAGCGAGAAGGTGATGTTGCTATGGTGATAGCGCCGGTGGATAGGGTCCAGGTGCATATATTCTAGCATATCGTGCATCCAGCCCATATTCCATTTAAAGCTGAACCCCAGTCCTCCGACATAGGTAGGTCGAGATACCAGGGGCCATGCACTGGACTCTTCAGCGATGGTAATCGTGCCTGGGACTTGTCCGTAGACGGCTTCGTTAAGCTGGCGTAGAAAGTCAATCGCTTCCAAGTGTTCGCGACCACCGTACTGATTAGTGAGAGCCTCACCCGACTCGCGCATATAGTCGAGGTAGAGCATAGAGGCGACCGCATCGACCCGTAGGCCATCGATATGATATTCACGTAGCCAGAACAGAGCGCTCGCGATCAAGAAATTGCGTACCTCGCTGCGTCCGTAATCAAAGACATACGTTCCCCATTGTTTATGCTCTCCTTTGCGGGGATCGGAATACTCGTAGAGGTGTGTACCATCGAAATAGCTAAGTGCGGGACCATCTTTGGGGAAGTGCGATGGAACCCAGTCAAGGATAATGCCAATGCCCTGTTGATGCATGTAATCAACAAAATATTGAAAATCTTCTGGGGGGCCAAAACGGCTTGTGGGAGCGAAATAACCTGAGACCTGGTAGCCCCAGGAGCCGTCAAAGGGATATTCTGTAATCGGCATGAGTTCGACATGGGTAAAGCCTAGATCTTTCACATAAGATGCCAGTGCAGGTGCCAATTCCCGATATGTCATGAAGCGATCTTCTTCTTCTGCGCCCTCCTGGTGTCGTTCCGGTATATGCCGCCAGGAACCAAGCTGGATCTCATAGATCGAGATTGGCGAGTTAAATTGCTGCTTCTGTTCGCGTTGCTGTATCCATGCGTCGTCTTGCCAGGTATATTGATGGATATCGGCAACGATGCTAGCTGTGTTGGGGCGTAGTTCGGCAGCAAAGCCGTATGGGTCGATTTTATCCACGGTATAGTTATTGAAGCGTGAATAAATGGCATATTTGTAGAGCGCACCAACCTGCAGGTCGGGCACAAAACATTCCCAAACCCCCAGATCATTGTGACGCAAGTGCATCAGATGCGCAGAACGATTCCAGCCATTGAAGTCGCCAATGACCGCAACTTCACGCGCATTGGGAGCCCAGACGGCGAAGTTGACGCCAGTTACACCATTCACGGTGCGCAGATGCGCCCCCATTTTCTCATAAAGGTGATAATGCTTTCCTTGCCCAAATAAATACAGATCAAAGTCGGTAAAGATCGACGGTATTTCAGTTTCTATCATGGAGGTGTGCTCTGCCTGATTATCCGAATGCTGTGGGAGGTGCGGTGCTGTCATGTTTTTGTATGTCCTTCTACTGTGTCCTGTGTGATTCTTCCTTTTATAAGCATAACCTTTATGGTGAGGTTCGTCAACAAAAGCCTGCGTTTCATCATGGCTGACTGATTGGATCGTAATTGGTGTGAGGCTAAAGACCAATGTGCTTCGTGTTCTCTACTATCAGGACTATGGCTTGGTATATCCGTTCAATGAATAGAGCACGCCCTAGTATCAGTTGATATTACTATTGACAGGCTGGACTATAGAGCAATGCCTGGTGTTAGGAGAAGAAGGAGGGATCAATTATGACAATTGATTTACGACAGATGAAGGAACGACTGGAAGAGAAACAAGCTCAATTACGTGAACACATAGCTAGTCTAACCGAGGCACATCCTACACCTGTGAGTGCTGAGCAAACCCATCAGGGGCCATTTGAGCCCGAGGAGACTGTTGTGGACTTGCTGGAAATGGAGCAAGAACGATCCATTCTAATGAATGAACAAGCGTTGCTTACCGAAGTACAGGATGCACTCAAACGCATTGATGAGGGTACATATGGGCGCTGTATCGTCGGTGGAGAACTTATTCCTGAAAAGCGCTTGGATGCTATTCCCTGGACTCATTATTGTGTCAAGCATGAAGAGCAGATAGAACAGAGCAGTCTCAGTGGATAGACAAGCTCTGTAAAAAGCTGTATCATGTGAGTGGTGTCGGGAAGCTAACTGTTGAATAAAGAGGGAAAAAATATCGTGTCAGCCAAGCGTGCGCGTCTCTATGATGCTTTCGCACTTCTTACCGTCATTATCATTGCCTTACTAGACCAATGGACCAAGAGGCTGGTTGTGAAGAAGCTGCCTCTGGGAAAGATGGTCCCGTTTCCTATTTTTGGGCATAATCTGGCTTTTGAGTATACTCAGAACAGCGGAGCAGCCTTTAGCGTGCTCAAGGGTAATGCCTTGCTAGCTCTCTTTATCATTATTGCCGTTGGGATTGTGGGCTATTTCTACTCACGGATATGGAATTCTGGTCCGTTGAGCTACAAGCTTGTCTTTGCCATGATTATTGGTGGTGCACTAGGAAATTTGTTCGATAGATTCATCCATGGTGGCTACGTTGTCGATTTTGTCTCCTTCCGTATTCCTGAGATGAATTTTTATTTTGCCATCTTCAATATGGCTGATGCTTCTATCTGTATGGGCGTGTTTCTACTGTTTGTGCTGGTTCTGTTTCCCGGTGCGGGTCGCAAGGATGTTGCTCCCGAGGGAAATGATACAGCTCAACAAACTGCTAATAATGCTGTTGCCCAGGGAAACGATACAATTCAACAATCGACCGCTAATCAGGAATCTACTTGTACGGTAAACCAGAAGGAAACTTCATAGTTGTGATCCAGGAGTCTCACCTGAACCTACCATCTATGACTAATGAACAGCAATGGACAATTCAGCCCGAGCAGGTTGGTATGCGGCTTGATCGCTACCTTACCTCACTGCTCGGTGGTCTTTCACGCACGAGTGTGCAGCAGCTTATTGCCGAAGAAGCGGTTCTGGTAAATGATAAACCAGTCAAGGCTGGCTATGCACTCAGATTGCATGACATTGTTCATGTTCTACATGCTATACCGTCTACACCGCAAAATAATATTATACAGCAGGCGCTACCTCTGGAGATTGTGTATGAAGATGCTGATTTGCTGGTGGTGAATAAGGCTGCTGGCATGGTCGTGCATCCGGCGCCGGGTCACCAGGATGATACTCTGGTCAATGCTTTGCTGGCACGCTATTCTGAACTACACGTGACTGAGGGAGATCTGCGTCCTGGTATAGTGCACCGCTTAGATAGAGATACCTCTGGATTACTGATTGTCGCGAAAAATATGCACACGCAAGCCGCCCTGATTGAGCAGATGAAGCGTCGTGAAGTGGTGAAACGCTATCTTGCCCTTGTTGAAGGAATAGTTGCTCTTGACAGTGGGATCATTGATGCTCCTATTGGGCGTGATCTTCGTCATCGTCAACAGATGGCTATTACCGCATCTGGCAGCCGGGAGGCACGGACCCATTTTCGTGTGCTTGAGCGCTTTTCCCGTTATACCTTACTCCTTCTGCAACTGGAAACCGGACGTACCCATCAGATTCGGGTCCATTTGAGGGCCATTGGGCATCCTGTCGTTGGTGATCCTGTGTATGGGTCTGGACGTAAACAGCCTGACGTTCTATCGCAACGCCAGTTTTTGCATGCCTACCAGTTGCATTTTACTCACCCGGTAACTGACAAGGCTATAGAACTAGAAGCACCTCTTCCAGCTGATCTACAGGCTGGTCTCGATTCCCTACTCTGATGGCAAAATCTGGCCGCCTGTCTGGACAATGCTTATCACACAAGCGGATGTGATACTTAAAGGTACACAGTAAATCGCGTCCCTACAAAACGGGCAACCGTGTACCTTCAGGTATAAATTGCCTGGCGAATGCAATAGATTAGGTCCGTGCAATACCATACGAGCAACTGTGTATCTTTAGGTATCGCGTCCGCCGGGCAATTTATTGCCCAAGGGGATTTGTTGGCATTTCTAGTGAGCAGCTATGCTACTATTCTGCCGCAATTTCGCTTCAAATGGAGAAGGTTTAACCTTGTTGTCCGCGTTATCTGCTGTGTGTCCCTGCGCTGCCTGAGAAAGTACTGCGCCCACGGAGAAGCCAACCCGCTTGCGTGCAGGGATAATAATCTGATCTCCTCCGCGAATAGACTTGACCCGCCTTGGAGCGACATCACGTAGATTCCAAGTGCCAAAGCCCATCAAGCGTACCTCATAGCCTTTGGCGACACCTTCACGAACAACCTCAGTAAATGCATCAATAACTTTGCTGGTCTCTTTCAGATTCATACCGGCCTTGGCGGCGATTTGGTGAATCAACTCATCCTTACCAACAACCACATGCCCTTTATCGGATGAATTTGTTCTCATCAGAATTGTTACTCCTCACAAGTGTAGTACAGAGGAGAATGGTCCCTCTGCGTATATTTTCAACGCGCCCTGGCTGCCTGTGGAGTATCGTCTCATCTTGGATCACAGACACTATATATCAGAGTTACGCGCTGCCATTGTGTTACCTTCCAATTCCACTATACCGAGTTCCACCAAATACCCCCTGCTAGGTGTCGTTCCGGCTTTTGCCCTTCGGACAACAGGCCGACCTTTATCCACGTTTCGAAGAGGCTGGGGATGGAAGTCTCCTGTGGGGATGTCCTGGGCTTCGTGACGAACAATATGCCGTGTAGTCCGCCTTGTATTTTCTCTCTTTCCGTCCGTGTTACAATGGTGGCATTCTGAGAAAAGTGGGGGATGAAACTATGCGGCCAGAAGGTCGTTCCATGCGAGAAGCTATTCTGGATGCTGCCGTGCAATTATTTGCGGAGTATGGCTATCATGCTGCTCCCCTACGTGATATTGCCCGCATAGCAGGTATTCAAGCGGCAAGTATCTATTATCATTATCCTAGCAAGCAGGCATTGCTCGTTGAAATTATGGAAACGTATATGCAGCTCCTGAACAACAATACTGAGCGAATTATGCGTGAATATACTGATCCACTGCGACAGCTCCACGAGGTAATTGCTAACCATATCCGCATGCACACCACCTATAAAGCGGAATTTTTTATTATTGACACAGAAATACGCTCCCTTGAAGACGAGAGCCGCCCTTCTATTTTATCCCTACGTCACAAATATGAAATGCTGCTGCAAGACATTCTGCACGCTGGGATGGAGCAAGGCCTATTCCACCGCTGTGATGTCAAGGTGACATCGTATGCAATTATCGCAATGTGTACCCAGGTGGCGAGCTGGTTTCATGCAGATGGACGGCTCAGCGTGCAGCAAGTCATCACCATCTATCGCCAACTCATCACAGAGGGGCTATTGCTTACTCCAGAGGGTCCTCACATACTCAAGGAAGCATAGCATTTGCAGAGGACAGCCTATCCTCAATCAATTGCATGGAGCCCCGGCTGCTGTCTTCTCTGGTCATCCTCTCCCTGTTGTTTGGGTGCGGCCTGACCAGTTAGCAAGGATCGCAGAGAAGCTCTCAAGCACATTGACAAACCCACCGATTTCGTGTACTATAATTACACACGGGAACAAGGCAAGGAAAAGCATCTGGGTGTACTACACGTGTTCAGTCCCCCTTGCATATTATTCGGGTGTGGCCAAGCGGTAAGGCAGCAGATTTTGGATCTGCTATTCCCAGGTTCGAATCCTGGCACCCGATCTAGGTATCTTCGGTATCGACAGAAAAAAGGAAACTAGAGCGTCTGCGTAAATTTGCCCGTTGAGCGCTTGTGGATATCGAAAGAACTAAAAAAGGTATATACATTCGATTATGAATACATATGCGACCGTCGTCCTTGCAGCTGGCAAGGGCACTCGGATGCGTTCAACATTGCCAAAGATGCTCCATCCTCTGGCAGGTCTGCCACTGTTAGCCCATGTACTCAAATCCGTCGAAGCTATTCCCTCGACTGCTGCTTTCGCTGCTCTTGATGATACCCTGTCTCCTCATCGTCCCGTTTTGGTGCTTGGTCATGAGAGTGAGCAGGTTGCAGCTTCCTTTGGTGATCGTTGTCTCTACGCCATCCAACCAGAACAGTTAGGGACGGGTCATGCCGTACTGATGGCCCAGAGTGTCGTTGACGCGCTAGAGCCTCTGCCGCAAACGGTATTGGTCTGCTACGGCGATACTCCCCTGGTACGTAGTGAGGTGCTGGCCAGTGTTGTTGCTGAGCACATCAAGAGCCGTGCCGTTGTGACGTTCTTAACTGCATGTACGGATCAGCCCTCCGACTATGGACGGGTTGTGCGTGATTCCCAGGGGGGTGTACGCGAGATCGTCGAAGTCAAACGTGCGACCAGCGAGCAATTGCGTATTCGAGAAGTCAACTCGGGTGTATACTGCTTCGATCGCGCTTGGCTATGGTCCACATTGCAGGCCCTGCCGCGCAACCCTGCTGGCGAGTACTATCTGACTGATCTGGTCGCGATTGCTGGCACTCAGGAACTGCCGATTGCAACGGTCCAGGGTTCGCTTGAGGAAACCGTTGGGGTGAACAATCGGCTGCAACTGGCGGAGGCTGAGCATATTGTACGGCGTCGCATCCTCGAGCATCATATGTATGCCGGGGTGACCATTACTGATCCCGCAACAACATATATAGACGAAGAAGTAGAAATTGCCCCGGATACCGTCATTCTTCCTGGTACAATGATAACTGGGAAAACCACTATTGGTTCCTGGTGTCGGATTGGACCAGGCACAACCATTGATTGCTCAGTCATCGGTGATCGTTGTACTATACAAAGTTCGGTACTGGAGGAAGCAATTCTTGAAGACGATGTGAGAGTAGGCCCTTTCGGGCACTGTCGCGCGGGTGCTCACCTGGCATGCAGTGTGCGAATGGGCAACTTTGGCGAAGTCAAAAACTCGTATATTGGGCCTGAGACGGATATGCATCACTTTAGCTATATCGGTGATGCGACTGTTGGCTCACATGTGAATATTGCAGCTGGTGTTATCACCTCTAACTATGATGGGAAAGAGAAACATCACACAAATATCGGCGATGGCGCTTTTATCGGGTGTGACACGACGCTTGTGGCGCCTATCACGGTTGGTGATCATGCCTATACAGGGGCTGGAGCTGTTGTAAGAAAGGATGTCTCACCTTATTCGTTGGTAGTTGGTGTCCCTGCGCATTTACTGCGCACGCTGCGGCCAACAGATGATGCGACTTCCTCGGTCAGGGACCCTATCCCCTAAATGGGATGGACTTGTGAAGAGGGGGTAATATATGCCCGTCCGCTTCGCAAGTTCACCTGACCAGACTCAGCCACCAGAGCTTGCTCTGATGGGGCTACGTTAGAGGCGAATGCATAGGTACCATAGGATGCGCGAGCCAGTCCGATGCTCTACGGTCAGTGGTTAAACAGGTCTACAAGGGTTAAGCCAGTGCTGCTGACATACAAACCGCTTTCTAACCTTGTCGAGGCTCACATTACCCGGGAAACCGGAGTGGGTTTAGGCGTTCCCACCAAAAATGCCTCCCCGCAAGGGGAGTCCTCCCTGAGGGTAGCTTTCTTTCCTCCCGTCTCCAAAAGGAGATGAGACCCCAGAAAGGGATTAGGGATTTTTATGGACGGCCCTGACTTAGCTAGGTCAGTAGCCAGCTTAATCTTTCATCTTCCGCTATGGGATGCGGAAGTCTGGCTACAATTGCTGATCATGCTTGTAGCCCTGTTCATTTGTGGAGTAGCCTCTGCTGCCGAAACGGCTCTGACTTCAATTAGTCGTATTAAATTGAAAAACCTGATTGAGGAAGGTGATAAACGGGCAGCTAGTATCGAACACCTCCTAGCGAAGCCTAATAGCACTCTGGCGACGATTTTAGTGTTTAATAGTGTTGCTGTGATCGTTGCCTCGAGTATGGCAACAGTGCTGGCGCTGCGTTTCTCCGAGAGTTGGGGAGAATTACTCGCCTCTGTGTTTCTCTCGCTCTTTGTCCTCATCTTCTGCGAGATTACCCCTAAAACTGCTGCTGTGCAGAATCCATTACGCTGGGCTCGTGTCCTGGTGAATCCTGTGCGGGTCGCAGTCTGGCTCCTACGCCCGGTTGTCTGGTTTCTCACCGCGATTACCTCTCTCTTTGTGCCGATGCTGGGGGGACAGATCAAGCATCGTGGACCCTTTGTAACTGAGGAAGAGTTACGCTTGCTGGTGACTGTCGGTGAAGAGGAGGGAGTGCTTGAAGAAGAAGAGACTGAGATGATCCATAGCATCTTCGAGTTTGCTGATACGACGGTGCGTGAGGTCATGATTCCGCGTATTGATATGCTCACCTTATCTAGTGAGGCGACAGTAACAGAAGCGGTTGACCTGGCACTGCAGGGCGGCTTCTCGCGTATTCCTGTTTATGAGGAGAGCGCCGGAGTTGATGAAATTATAGGTATCCTCTACACTAAAGACATGCTCAAGCAAATGCGCGAGGGCCATAATAGTTTGCCCATCCGTGATCTTGTGCGGCCTGCATACTTTGTGCCAGAAACCAAAAAACTCGATGATCTGCTGCGTGAGATCCGTCAGAATCGTACGCATATAGTTATGGTGGTCGATGAATATGGCTCGATTGCTGGCTTGGTAACCATTGAGGATCTGGTCGAGGAGATCGTTGGAGATATCCAGGACGAGTATGACCATGAAGAGAAACTGTATGAGAAGGTCAGCGAGGACGAATATATTATCGATGCTAAGGTGAACATCGATGATTTTAACGAGCTGATGGATATGGAGCTGGAAGATACAGACTATGAAACGCTAGGTGGTTTCGTGTATGCGCAGCTCGATAAGATCCCTAGCACGGGTGACGCTGTCACTTTTGATCATGTGACCTTTACCGTTCTGGCTAAACGAGGGCGGCGTATTACGAAAATACGTGTGCAACGCAATCATCCAGAACGTGAGAAAGAAACTGATAACAAGCCGAAGCTATTGGTGCTGCCTTCGCCTGAGGAACGTGAGCAGCGTGCCTATCAGGTCGATCATGAGCATCCTAATCGCTCAGAGGAGGCTTCGCACTATAAAGTCTAGAGGGGCGTGAGCGATGATCCCACCATTTGCCAATGTGCCAACAGCCGTACAAATTGTAGAGGTTGGCCCACGTGATGGTTTGCAGAATGAAAAGGTTCAGATCCCAACAGCGCAGAAAATCCAGTTTATTCAACTGTTGGCTGAAGCTGGCTTGTCTGCTGTTGAGGCAACTTCATTTGTCAGTCCGCGTGCCATCCCTCAGCTCAGTGATGCTGGTGCTGTGATGACTGGCTTAACACGGCGTCCCTCTACTACATATCCTGTACTGGTGCCAAATCTGAAAGGTATGGAGCGTGCGCTGGCTGCTGGAGTGCGCTCTATTGCGGTATTTACGGCGGCTAGCGAAAGCTTCACCCGGCATAATATTAATGCCACTATTGCTGAGAGTCTGGCAAACTTCCGCCCTGTTATCGCATTAGCGAAGCAGGAAGCTATCCCTGTGCGTGGCTATATTTCGACCGTCTTTGGCTGTCCCTATGAGGGGGATGTAGATCCGCGCAAGGTGCTTGCCGTCGTAGAGAGCTTGCTAGAGTTGGGCGTTGACGAACTTTCGCTTGGCGACACAATTGGAGTAGCCACGCCTAACCAGATCATTGATGTGCTTGGTCTCTTATTAGTCAATGGCGAAATCCCTCTTGGGCGATTGGCTGTACATTTCCATGATACGCGTGGGACAGCTCTTGCCAACGTATTAGCTGCGTTACAGATCGGTGTGCATATTATTGACTCATCTGCAGGAGGACTAGGAGGTTGCCCCTATGCTCCAGGTGCAGCGGGCAACCTTGCTACTGAAGACTTACTCTACATGTTGCATGGCATGGGCATTCAAACCGGTGTTGATTTGGCGAAAGTGGTGGAGGCTATGCACTTTATTGCGCCTTTCCTGGGCCATGCCCCCACAAGTAAGTATTACCAAGCTACAATGTGCTCAAAGTCCTAGTTAGTAGCCAATAGTTGCCTCTTGCACGTCTATTCTATTAGAGATGTCGACTATTCTCATCAATGCACTAGGGCCTATGAGATCAACGCAGTAGCAAAAGATTACCTCAAAGTTTTCTATTAGTTGTCGGACAGCACCTCTCTGGACTATCCTAGTAAGCATGCGCATTGAATAGAGAGGATCGTAGTATGCCAGGAAAATTTCATCAGTATTATTTGACCGAGACATTGAGCAAAAAATATTCGCATACGACCTATCTGGCTTCTCCAACCAATCCCCAAAGGGAACACGGTGAGCCTGAGCATCAAGTAGCTCTCACAGTATTTGCTTCGTCGCTTTTTCGTTTTCCCCATGAGCGTGAGAGCCTGCTGCAAAAGGCTCAACGCATCAAACAACTCCGACACCCACATCTAATCCCTATCCTGGATATGGGGATAGCAGAGGAGCAGCCTTTTGTCGTGAGGGAGTATCTGCCCAATGGGTCCTTACGCAGCCGTCTGAAGAAGCTCTCCCCTGAACGCCTGCAATTGCTAGATGTGTTAAACATGGTGGTACAGGTAGGAGAAGCTCTGGTTTATGCGCATGAACACAGCATCGTTCATGGCAACATCAAACCGGAGAACATTCTCTTCGATGCCAATGATCTGGCTATATTGACGGACTTCTCTCTTGTGGGCAGGAATGATGCCATTCTTCGTGATCAGGCTGCAGAAGAGTATGCCTTCTGCTATCTGGCTCCTGAGCATTTTGCTGGTATTTGCGACGCACGGAGTGATCAAATATGCCCTGGGTTGCTTGACCTATGAACTGATTGCGGGACGGGTTCCTTTTGCCGCTCAGAGTCTGGCTTCCATGATGGGACACCAGAGCAGTTCGGTCCTTGTGCCTCTCTCTGAGGGTGTAGCTGACCTGCCACCCTCCCTTGAAGCTGCCGTGCTCAAAACCTTGGCCAAAGATCCTGACGAGCGCTTTTTTGATTTCTCGCTGTTTCTCGAAATTATACGATCCATTTTGTCACCTCCTCCTGTCTTTCCTCTTGCACGTTCTGCACGTTCTTGCGAGAATGGGACCATCTCTCGTCTTACACAGGCGGCAGAAGTGGAAAGTCTCTTATCTCCCATCCGCAGGCGTGCCACCAAGGGTACAGCGCCTGAGCCATCTGAAGAGTCTGAAGCATCCCCCAATGCGGAAAGTCTCTTATCTCCCATCCGCAGGCGTGTCGCTAAGCCTGCAGCGCCTGAGCCATCTGAAGAGTCTGAAGCATCCCCTAATGCTGAGGTTGAAAGAGCAGAACCTGAGGGTACTCTGTCTGCGTCCGATGCTAGCATACCAGAATGGACAGGAAGCGTTCCTCTTTCTGAGGATCTAGCATCTCACCTTCAATTTACTTCACGTCTTTCAGGGGAGACAAATCTTGTTGACAAGAGAGCAAATGAGGAAGAAGCACTTAACTGGTTATTAACTGATCCTTTTATGAAACAAGAGGAAGACGTATCATCTGCATTAGTAACTTTAGGTTTAGAGCATGAAAATAATGAGCATGCAGTAAAAGAGATGACCTTAGCGGTGGCGAGCAGTGCTAAGGTATATGCACCACATCCTAAGCAACTACCGCACAGGAGAAGAAGAGTACTGGAGCGAGCCCTTTTTGTCTCAGTGATCATGGCCTTGCTTGCGTATGTTCTTTGGCCGTTGATGATGGGCACATCTGGGACAAGTTTGCACACAACCAATAAGAAACGACTGGTGATCCCACAGATCCCAAGTGTTTCAACCACACTCGTTCCTGTTCCGGTCATTCCCGTTCAAACAGCGCAGGCTTCTGTCACCAATATACCAACGGCACAATCTTCTGTCCCCGTCACAAATATTCCAACCGTAATCGTCGCACCGACACCGATGCCAACACCAATGCCACCTATAAGCTATGAAGCCGAATCGTCTCAGAATACGTTGAGTGGTGGTGCACAGGTAATTAGCTGCTCTGGTTGTTCGGGGGGGAACAGAGTTGGCTATATTGGTTTGCAGGATAATGGTGACAACGGAACTTTGCAGTTCAATAATGTGAGGAAGAGCAGTGCAGGCAGTTACACGATGGCTATTTACTACACTGAAGGAGATGCTGGCGGCAGGATTGGGTATATAAGTGTGAACGGTGGACCTGCAATAACCTTCACCGGGTCTGATACTGGGAGTTTCTGGGTAGTCGGAAGAGTCAACGTTGTGGTAAGCTTGAGCGCTGGGAATAATACTATCAAGTTCTCTAATTCAAACCACCAAACTCCTGATATTGATAAGATTGTTGTTTGATATCAACACAGTGGCAAAGAAACAACCTCAAAGTTTTCTAGTAGTTGTTCTGCTATTGTCAGTTGTCAGATGGTGCTTCCTTGACTATCCTAGTAAGAATGCATGTCGAATAGAGAGGATTGTGGTATGCCAGAAAAATTTCATCAATATGATCTGACTGAGACATTGAGCAAAAAGTATTCGCATGCAACCTACCTAGCTTCTCCGACCAATCCCCAAAGGGGATACGGTGAGCCTGAGCGTCAAGTGGTTCTCACAGTATTCGCTTCGTCGCTTTTTCGTTTTCCCCATGAGCGTGAGAGCCTGCTGCAGAAGGCTCAACGCATCAAACAACTCCGACACCCACATCTAATCCCCATCCTGGATATAGGAGTAGAAGAAGAGCAGCCCTTTATTGTGCGGAAGTATCTGCCCAACAGTTCTTTACGCAGCCATCTGAAGCAGCTCTTCCCTCACGGCTTGGAACTAAGGGATGCCCTCACCATTGTGTCACAGGTGGGAGAGGCTCTGGCCTATGCTCATGAACACAGCATCGTTCATGGCAACATCAAAGCGGAGAACATTCTCTTTGATGGCAATGGTCATGCTGTATTGACTGACTTCAATCTTGTGAGCAGGAAGGATGCCGTCATTCGTGACCAGACCTCAGAAGAGTATGCCTTCTGCTATCTGGCCCCAGAGCAATTTGCAGGCACCTGTGACGCGCGGAGTGATCAATACGCGCTAGGTTGCTTGACCTATGAACTGATTACGGGACGAGTTCCTTTTGCTGCTCAGAGTCTGGCTTCCATGATGGGACAGCCGAACAATGCTCTGCCTGCCCCGCTCTCTGAGAGTGTAGCTGACCTGCCCCCTTCCCTTGAAGCTGCCGTGCTCAAGACCTTGGCCAAAGATCCTGACGAGCGGTTTTTTGATTTCTCGCTCTTTCTGGAAGTGATCAAATCCGTTTTGTCTCCGCCGCCTGCATTTCCTCTTGCTCATTCTACACCTTCTCGCAAGAATAGAACTATTCCTCGTTCTGTGCGGTCAGTAAGAGCGAGAGGCGTTTCATCTCCCACCCGCAATCGTACTCCACCTCCAAATTCTGTGCCTCAGCCATCAGAAGTGTCTGGAGCTACCTCTAGTGCTGAGATTGACGCGGCAGAACTTGTGAGTACTTCTTCCATGTTCCAAGCTAATATGCCTGAATGGACAGGAATCCTTCCTCTTTCCGAGCCGCTAGCATCAGCCCTCCAGTCCTATCGATTTCCCTTCTCTCTTCCAGGAGAAGTATATTCTATCGACGATAGAGAAAACGAGGAAGAAGCAGATGACTTGTTGATAACTGATTCCTTTGTGCAGGAAGAAGAGAATGCATTGCCTGTAATAGCATCTATGCAAGGAGAAATACAGGAAGAAGAGGATATACCGCCTGTAATAGCATCTACAAGCTTGAATCATGAGAACAGTGAGGATGCAGCAGCTGAGGAGACCTTACTGTTGACAAGGAGTTCTGATGTAGGTGGACCATCCTCTGTACGGCCACTGTACAGCAAAAGAAGAGTAGTGGGGCTAGCACTTCTTCTCTCGGTAATCATAGGCTTGATTGTGTATATTTCTTTGCCATTGGGGATGGCTACACATGACACCAGTTTGTACATGGTCAACAAGAAAGTGATTGTCCCACAGATCGAGAGTATTTCAACGCCGGAAGTTCCTACTCAGTTCTCTCCTATTCCAACGGCGCAGCCTCCTGTCGCTGCTGCTCCAACAACGCAACCAGCTATGCCAGTCAGAAATAGTCCACCAGTACGACCTCCAGCATCGGCACCAGCACCGACGCCCACACCAGCACCAATCGTTGTAGGTCCGACGAGCTATGAAGCTGAATCATCTCAGAACACGATAGCTAATGGCGCACAAGTAATTAGTTGCTCTAGCTGTTCCGGGGGATATAGAGTTGGCTATCTTGGTAATCAGCCAAATGGTAAAAGTGGTACTTTGCAGTTCAATAATGTGAACAAGATCAGTGCGGGTACTTACACCCTTACGCTTTACTATTCGAACGGAGCTACTAGCAACCAAGATGAATATATAAGTGTCAACGGTGGATCTGCAATAGTCTTCAGTGGATCTCCAACTGGGAGTTTCAGCACGTTTACGACAGCGGGCATCGCAGTAAGTTTGAATGGTGGAAAGAATACCATCGAATTCTACAATCCACAGAGTTCTGCCCCTGATATTGATAAGATTGTCGTCTGAAACTCCTTGGAAGCCTCATACCGTTCTACGGTATTAAGGGTGTTACTGCTTCGTTAAATAGTTGATAGCGGCGGACAACTGAGTATCTCCACTGTTGAGAATCTGTTGCTCTGTCAGATGCTGTTGGTTCTCAACGTTTGGCGTGAGTAGGCTTGCGTTGGGATTTGGGCGGACTATAATATCAGGATTGATACCGCCGCTACCGGGTTTATTGGGATTCTGGCGAATAAAGTGGCCATCGGGAGTGAGCCATTCCTGAGTTCCCAGGTAAAGTGCCGACCCGTCGGGAAGAGTGAATTGCTGCAAGACAGTGCCAGTTCCGAAGGTCTTCTGACCAAGAAGGATAGCGCGGTGATTATCCTTTAATGCGCCCGAAACGATCTCTGCTGCACTGGCACTATTCTGGTTCACCAGTATTATGATCTGCAAAGAGGTATCAACCGGATTGCCATGGCTATTGACAGGAAATGGCTTACGTTTTCCGCTACCGTCCTGTTCGAGTAAGACATTACCATTTTTGACGAAGAGACTGGCTGTGTCGACTGCCTCGTAGAGATAGCCACCTGGATTGTTACGCAGGTCGAGAATAATCTTAGTTGCTCCCTTGCTCTTGGCTCGGTTTATTGCATCTCGCAGTTGGGTGGAAACACCTTTAGCAAATTGGACAATTTGGATATCCGCAATGTGGCTGTCCGGAATGTAGTACATAGTGACGTTAGGGACCTGGATTTGAGCCAGCGTCATCCGAACATCTCTGGGGTATGCTTCGCCCGGTCGCTGGATGGTAACAGTTACGCTGGTACCGATCTTGCCCGCAATGAGGTTGTTAGCGCTGTTAGTATCCTTATTATGCATACTGATGCCGTTGATTGCCACAATAATGTCTCCCTGTTTAAGACCTGCCTTCTGGGCTGGTGAACCAGGAATGGTTGCGTTGACAATTAAATTTTTCGTATACCGATCTTGGGAAAGGTAAATGCCAATTCCAGTGAATTGGCCACTTAATTGTTGGTTCTGATTCTGTAGAGCTTGTGGGCTCATAAAGCGTGAGTGTCCTGTATCCCCCAAGCTTTGGACCATGGCATTAATAGCTGCATATGCCATTTTCTTATAGTCAATGTCATTGCGATCCACATAGTGCTGGTCAATCTTGTTCCATGCATCCTGAATGAGACTGGCCTCGAGTTTAGACTGATTGCTCTGGTTAAACGGATTGCTCTGGTTAAACGGATCGCTAAAAAACTCATGGCTGAACCAGCCACCCCAGAATGCAATGATGACGAAGGGAGCAATGATGAGAAACTGTTGAAGCACTCGCTGAAAGCGAAATTGCCGATCTGGAGATGGAGCTTGCCTTTCAGGATCTTGTCCTGAAGTATTATCTTGTGGTGTGGGGAGGAGATGATGTTGAGGATCATCATCTGTTGGTTGCAATGACAGAGTCTGGTGTTTCTGTGCTACTGGGTAATCATACTCAGGATATTTTTCCTCATACCAGCGTGGATCGTCGTATCTGTTCACCGGAGACCTCCCTATAGCATCGCTATTTCGTCTGCTCCTCGAGAGTAGAATCGTTTATAGTGTACATACTGAATATTGGTTAACATCTATCTTAGTTCGTTGTTGCTGAAATGTCAAATAATGCTTGCTGAATAAAAATGAGGGTATAGTCTAGGAGGACTACACCCTCATTTCTTGGCCTTGCAACGCTAAGCTCATTTCAGACCGCCGATGAGTCGGGCATTTGCCTTGGCGGTGGAGTTTCTGAGCTTGGATGTGTGAGGAGAGAAGAATTACTGCTATGGCACCTCAGTTACATCGTCACTTTGGGACGCATTCTCTACAGATGCTTGTGCAGCGTTGCGTTTGCTAGTGGAGGGAGTTGTCTCTTTCTTCGGTGGTTCCCATCCAGGAGCGCGGGAGACGATCATAGACATCATGCGCCCTTCCATCACTGGCGAGCGCTCGATAGTCGCCATCCCTTTCAATTCTTCAGCTATTCCGTCTAGCAACTTACGGCCAATATCTGGATGGCGCATATCTGGTCCACGAAATTGTACACTGACTCGCACTTTGTCGCCTTCTGCTAGAAACTCTTGGATCTTTCGTGTTTTCACTTCTATATCATGTTCATCTGTACGTGGACGCATGCGGATCTCTTTAAGCGTGATGGTTTTCTGGTTCTTGCGTGCCTCATTTTCTTTCTTAGCCTGCTCGTACTTGTAGCGCCCATAGTCCATCAGTTTACAGACTGGCGGAATTGCGTTTGGTGATACTTCGACCAGATCTAAGTTTCTGTCTCGCGCAATTTCTAATGCCCGCATGGGGGGCATCACTCCCATCATCTCGCCATTCTCATCGATTAAGCGTACTTCTCGTGCACGGATGCGCTCATTGACTCGTACTTCACGCGTACGGTCGTTCCCCCGAATATTGATAGGCCAAATCTCCTCTTTGTAAAACTAACTTGACGGTGTTTTCAACAAAAACAAGTTTTGTTTCTGTCTGTCCAATATCATCTCGTCTTCTTTATTTGCAGAAGGTATCCTCAAAAAAGAACAACCTGTGATGCTTGGACTGTTCAAGTATACTACGAGCTATGGTTGTTTGCAAGAGCGTTGCAAACAGTGATCCCAAGGCTCTTGGTGGTGCTTGTACAAGCTGGCGCAATTGGCACATGTATTCAATGGTATCATCTACTGAATTAAATCAGCCAGCCATAATCCAAGGACTACAGCTGGCTGATCTTGCTATGGAAAGCAAACCTGCAAGGCAAACCCACATTTATCAGCTAGCGCGTGATCTTCAGCGTATTGACAAAATTGGCTGCCAGTTCTTCATGCGCTTCGGAATAGTATTCTTCGACGCGGCCAGTATCACATAATGTGGTGAGAGATGGATCAATAGGTAACCTTCCCAGCAGAGGAGCTCCAGTCACGCCGACCAGTTCACTACCCCGACTAGGACCAAAAAGCTCGTAACGCTCGCCATTGGGAGTCTCAAAGTAGGACATATTCTCAACGATGCCAAGGATTGTTCCTTTCAGATGGCGTACCATATTCACACATTTTGTCACGATCATCGTCGCCAGCATCTGGGGCGAAGAGACAATAACTACACCATCTAGAGGTAGAGCCTGCATCACTGTCAATGGAGCATCAGACGTGCCGGGTGGCAAGTCTATCAACAAGAAATCCAATGGACCCCAATCAACATCGTCGAAGAATTGCCTAAGGGCATTGGAAACCATAGGACCACGCAAGACGACAGGGTCGCTCTCGTTCTCCAGAAACATGTTCATCGATATAACCCTGACGTCCCCCTTACTGCGTGGTGGTGCAATCATACGCTCGTCAGCCTTGGTAGGCCGATCGTGCGTTCCAAACATGCGTGCAATGCTCGCGCCAGTGATATCACCATCCAGAATACCCACCTGCAATCCCTGACGGCGCAGCGAAACGGCAAGTAAGCCAGTAACCAGAGATTTGCCCACGCCCCCTTTGCCGCTCATAATCGCAATTACATGCTTGATTTTGCGGTCAGCAGCCCCGCCTGCCATCGTCAATGGAATACCACGCCCGACAGGAGCCTTCTTAGGTGCAACCGAGACTGGCTCACCCTTGACCGCCGCATTCAAATCTTTCAGCAACTGCTCAAACTTTTCAGGAGAAAAACGATGCGTGCGGGCCCCTCCTGAGACACTCTCACGCGAACCAACCGCACAAGCTGTGCAGGGAAGACCATGACCATGAAAAACCTTCACGGTTGCAGGGTACTTCGTCACAACATCGTGAATAACCATATCGGCAGTAATAGTTTCCGCCATACCTCATATCCTCATCAGCAACACAGGAAACAGATATCATGTGCTACTTTTTTACTTTCACTTTAAATAAAAGCGCTAATTCCGATTTTTTCACTCATATATTATAGCACATAATCAATGTGGTGTCGAAAGGAGATCTCTTTTACTTCCTTGTGGCCTGCCCCTATCGCATATACAGTGCGGAAACGTGGAAACCCCGACCTTTACGCCTAAGCTTCCTGGCTGTATACTATAGTCAGTTAATTTATAACTAGCAAAGAGGAAATTTGATGGAGAGAGAAAACGAAGCAGACTATCTCAAACAGGTCAATATCTTCCAGGGTCTCGATGACCAAGAAGTTCACGACCTCATGTCCGTTGCGAAAAAGCGCACATTTCGCTCTGGAGAAGTAATCTTTCATCGTGACGACCCCGGACAAGTACTCTACATTATTAAAGAAGGCAAAGTGAAAATCTGCTTGATTAGCCCGGACGGACAAGAAATTTCCCTGGTTGTCTTTGGCAGAGGAGAATATTTCGGTGATCTTGCTCTGCTGGATGGTCTCCCCCGATCTGCCGATGCTATTGCTTTGGAGAAGGTTGAATGTTATACATTGCAGCGTGGCGACTTCCACAACGCCATTATGAAAAATCCCAGGATTGCTATCCAGATTATGGAAGTCCTCTGCGAACGCCTACGTAAAACAGATCAGCAGGTAGAAGACTTAATCGTCCTGGATGTCTACGGGCGAGTTGCCAAAAAGCTGCTGGAATTAGCCGAAACCCACAGTGTCAAACAAGAAGATGGTAGTATTCTTATTAATGTACGCCTAACCCAGCAAGAATTGGCTGCCATGGTTGGGGCCTCTCGAGAAAGTGTTAATAAGGTTCTGGGGTATTTCACAGATAAGGGGTATATCACTACTGACAAGCATAAAATTACCCTCCATCGTATCGCAGACCTGAAACGCCGTATCTATTAACATTGGAGATCTGGACTTGTAGTATTCGATGCTACCTATGCACATCTCCATACATTCCCAATCTGCAAGTAGATCAAGCCCTCAAGGAGGAAGGTTTAGAATAAGTGTACTATGTCGTGTAATGATGATCAAGAACATAAGCCGTTTGGGTCATTCGACCATTCATCCCTGTCATCAATGATGGAGCTTTCTAACTCGGTTACTGTAACCAAAGAGGAAAAACGAAGTATCTGGAAGGCACAGAGGGATAACATTCAATCGTCTGCAATGGGCATAAGAGATCACCTACAGGCACTCCTCGTGGCCATGCGACCACGACAGTGGACCAAAAACCTTGCCCTTTTTATTGGACTTGTCTTCGCACAACAACTTTTTTATGGGACATCATGTGTCAGAGCAATATTTGCATTTGCTGCTTTTTGTTTCGCTTCCAGCTTTATATACCTTTTTAATGATCTGCTCGATTTAGAAAAGGATCGCCTGCATCCGCTGAAGCGTTCCCGTCCACTGGCCTCGGGCCGTTTGCCTGTTTCATGGGCAATCGCTGGTGCAGGAGTGCTTCTTCTGTGCAGTGGTGTCTTCGTACTAGTGATGTTCAGCATTCCAGTCTCTCATGACATCTATGCATCTAACGGAGGAGCAAATATACTCTTTGCCCTTAGCGTCGTTGCATACCTCTTGCTCATGGTCCTTTATAGCATGTATCTAAAACATGTTGTTCTCATCGATGTCTTTACGATTGCAGCTGGCTTTGTCCTGCGTATCTTGGCCGGGACAGTCGTGATCTCAGTCATCATCTCACCTTGGCTTTACTTGGTTACCTGTTTCCTATCGCTCTTTCTCGCATTAAGTAAACGCAGACATGAGCTGAGATTTTTACAAAAACAGGCTAGCGAGCACCGACAGATACTCAAGGAATACAGTCTTCCGCTACTCGATCAGATGATTACCATTGTTGTAACATGCACTCTGATCGCTTACAGTCTTTATACATTTGAGGGCCCGACGGGTAATCAGCGCCTGACTATTACCATACCATTTGTACTCTACGGTATGTTCCGTTATCTCTACCTCGTTTATGTCCGGATGGAAGGAGGCAGTCCTGAAGAGGTCCTACTACGTGACCGCCCTATGCTCGGGACCGTTATGGTATGTGCGATCTTAATTATTGCGGTGCTCTATCTCTTACCATCATAGTAGAGCATTGGCTACCGCATATATTCCTGGAAGTTTCCTTTCGCAGCAATGGGATATACGGGAGAAACGATCGTGTTTCGGGAAACAAGAGGAAGGAGCTGCTGTTCCCTCCCCGCGCAGAAATGCAAGGATTTCCACGCCGTGAGGTTCTGATGAAGACGTTAATTATTATTCCAACATACAATGAATACGAGAACTTGCAGCCATTGTTACGCAGCATCTTTTCGTATACTCCCTATAGTGACATTTTGATTGTCGACGATAATTCGCCAGATGGTACTGGTGAACTTGCGGATCAGCTTCACGGGGAGGATTCGCGTGTTCATGTTATACATCGCGCCGGAAAACTGGGCTTAGGCACTGCCTATGTTGAAGGCTTCAAGTATGCTATCTCCAATGGCTATGATGCAGCTTTCGAGATGGATGCCGACTTTTCACATGATCCCCAGTACTTACCCGATTTCCTGCAAGCCATTGAGCACGCCGATCTGGTAATCGGTTCACGATACATACGCGGTGGAGCAACACCCAACTGGTCGCTGACGCGCCGCTTTATCAGCGGATGCGGCAATATTTTTGCACGTTTTATGCTGGGTATCCCGGTACATGATTGCACAGCTGGCTATCGTTGTTATAGACGCGAGGTGCTAGAGAATATTGATCTAGCTTCTATTGAGTCGCAAGGATATGCCTTCCAAGTGGAACTAGCTTACCGTGTTATGAAACAGGGGTTCACAATCGTGGAAACGCCCATTGTGTTTATGGATCGGCGTGTCGGCAAATCCAAAATGTCGAGAAAAATAGTTGCCGAGGCTTTTCTATACGTCTTGCGCACTCGCTTTGGGGAACAAACACCCTCTGACCCATCCGTTCCCTTAGAGAGCAAACAATCCGATGTAGTTGGCCCAAGCGTGAGATAATACCACTGCGTAGAAGGTTTAAGCCACACGTCGCAGAGCAAGAGCTGAAATTGTGTTTATCCACTCAACTAACCAACTCCATCAATACTAGCGATAACGGCGTGAAGACTTCTTTTTCTTTTTAGGCGTCTGTGGAGAAGACTCTAGATCATCATCAGGCTTATCTGAGGGATCAATGCCATAGACGCGGCGCATTATCTGTCGGTGTTGTGAGCGTAGAGCAACGTCGCGAGGAGCAGCATTGAGCTGTGCTGTGAGTTGACGCGTAGTATGCAATGTGCCACCTTGTTCCACGACGTTCTGCTTTACCTCTTCATCATCGCTATATAAGATCACTTGGCGACCAGCTTTGCGTGCCTCGACAGCTAGCCTTGCGATCACACTATCAGCCGTCTGGTCGTGGCGTGAAAAAATGATGCAGATATGTTCGTCGTGGCTTACCTGCTCCTGTGTGTCATTGCCATCAAAAACCACAATCACCCGATAAGAGGTCTGGCGATAACGATTTTTCAATTGCCGGATCAAGGTGTCGCGAGCCAGCGCAAGATTTCTGATTTCCAGCTTTTGGAACATTAGATTTTTTTTAATTACATTATAGCCATCAACAAGAATATCACATTCCATAGCACAGCTCCCCAGCGAAAAAGATGCCTGCAGTGTTGCAGATCCATCGGTCCCCTCACTGACCTCCAGCGTCATTTTCATAGACTGTTTCTATTCTACCTTATTTCGGTCAGTCTAGCAGTAACCAGGAGTACTTATTCTTGCCACGACGCAGGACTCTTTAGAGAAAACGCAAGATTGGCCAAATTTTGCTTGCAAAGGGGTTGACAGGCTGAGGCTGGTCTGGTATCATTCTGTCCTGTGAGGAGCGCTTACGGTGCTAGCTTGCGAGAAGTACAAGGAGCCGTGGTGTAGTGGTCTAACATGTCTGCCTGTCACGCAGAAGATCGCGGGTTCGAATCCCGTCGGTTCCGCCTCGCCTATTTGTAGAATTTACTACAAATAGGCTTTTTATTAGGGTATTATTTGCAGTATAAGTAGAATCTCCGCTTCTTGCATTCTCTCGAACAAGCTGGTGACTGTAGCTCCTCAGGGAGGCATGATGAGAAAGGTCACTATCTAGCTAGCTCATGTGGTATCTCGATCCAAAGGGTAGCTTGGTTGAAGCAAACTTACAATGAAATATCGCAAATTTTGTTTTATTGATATTATGGCAGTAGGTTCTACGGTGAGGATAATGGCCAGTGATTGTTGCCAGGATGATTTCTCCTGTCTTTGGCGTTCAGGAATGTTTTCATTTTACTCTACCATCCTCACTATATAACCCACTACCGATATTATTCTATCATATTTTCATGGCGCTTCCATTTAGTTCATTAGATTTATATTTATTAGGATTCATTTCTCTAATGATTAGAACTTATCTACCGTATATCTTTTCTTCATATATTGTTTCTTCCATCTGTTTGAAAATTTATTAGGAGTAATTTACTGTATTTAGCGATCTGTTCTTAGAAGACTGCAATTGAAAGAGCGTGATTGCCGGATAAATGCTCTTCAAAACGTGCTAACGTTGCAGCATTAATCCTTGATCTTGAATATTCTATCAAACCCTTGTAGAGATGAGGAAAATCAGTGCAGAAATCGTTGTTTCTATTGGCGTGAAATTCGCTTACATTACTTAAAAAATCTTCAGCAATCTTGTTTAAGAATGCCTCAGCATCTGAGCTAATAGTTTGATTCTGTATGGCTTCACGTATAGAGCGAGCCATCCGATAATAAGGCACCCATGCAGCATTATTCGTCATCATTTCTTTTCCAAAACTTTTGTAGTCATCAAGAGCGGGCTTATCGGGAATAGCTTCATCCTGCAACTTAACTTCCATATCAGAAGGTTTCTTAGGCAGACCGACAAGGTTACGATTCGCAATGAAAATGTACGTGCCAACGGGGTAAGGATCATCTTCATTTTTCTGGTATTCATTACGAAATTCGGTTTGATAATCGTCAAGAGACTTTTCTTGATAATCCCTGGAACTTTTCCCCATCCTGCCCATCCACTCCTCAATAGTCAATGGTCGATTAGATAAGCTCGGGTCCAAGACGAGTTTTATGATACCCGATTCAGTCTTCATCTGGATAAGAGAGGCCGTATGATACTTCCATGTAACAGTCGGCCTCTTATCAGGAGGCATATCAGAGGCCAAAGGAGTGTGCACATGCAAATCATCCTGCTTGTTTTCATTCTCGTCGAGGCACTGGGAAATAGCGAATATCTTTTCTGACGCGTATCCCATCTCCTTGAGTGCCTGAGCCATGAGATGGCTTCGATAGTGACATCCTTCCAATGGGCAGTCATATGGGAGTGGAACTCTGATGCCATCATCCCTCTCAAACATTAGTTGTGAGAGCGCCTTATGTAAGCGCATAGTCTCATAATGACTGATCTCTTTCTTTTCCTTAGTAGAATCCCCTATCAGATAAAGGGCGTAGTTTAAAGAGTCTCCTTGCAGCTTCTCTCGAATATTCGATTGCAGATCTGTTTGAACCTGATGGGTTTCCCAAACCCAATTTTTATAGCAATCATTGAGACTCGATAGTAATTCTGTATTACGTTGAAAAGGAGTAAGTGCTGCATAGACCGTCTCAGCTTTATTCGCCTGTAGAGCCTGATAGAGGCGCTCTGCTACTGATCGCAACTCGCCTGTATTGAGTGGATCTGAAGCTAGTGGCTTAATGATCTGCTCACTTTCTCTCTCTTGACTTATGCCAATCATCCGCAAAAAAGATCCGCTCCAGGTAAACTCAGGTTCTGGAGGCTTCCGATTGATAAGTTGTAGAGCATATTCCAGCCCAGATCTATTCGCCCCAAGATTTTTCATCAGCGCGTCTTCTAAGGATCTATGATGTTTTCTCTTATATTCTTTGTTGAGATTGTTTATTGCATCTTCTTCACGCTGTAAAGCCTGTAATGCCAAGTAAATGTCTTCTGGCTGTTTTCCTAAGGCATTGTGAAAATTATCAGCCATTTGCTGAAAATCGAGCACATCTGCTGCGACAAAGTCACGAGCAAAGATATGACGTTCAGGTTGGATATATCTAACCTGTATCTTTTCTAATGGCCATTGATCTCCTCCTTCTTGAAGAGCCTCTATCTGGTCATCAGCATCTTTTCCTTTTTCAATTCGCTTTCCTCTCTCTCCCTCTTCAATAGAAATATCGCTCTGGTCGGCTTGCACTCCTGAAAGGTGACTGTTCGTCCAGTGGTAAAAGTGGTGTAAAATAGAGAGGAGAAAAAAGAGGGAGGACATCGACGATGCGTCTACAACTGCTGTTGCCAAAAGTGGAACCGAAAGAGATCAGCGAACCAACAGAATGTGTGTACGAAGGCTGTGGAAGCAAGCAAGTCCAGATGCACCAATCGGTGGAGAAAGCGCTGAGAGATACAGTGCACCAGCAGGTAGAGGTGCAGAGGTACCGATGCGGCAAATGTGGACGAACCTTTCGGGTGTATCCAAAAGGAGTGAGCCAAGGGCAAACATCAGACTGCGTCAAAGGACTGGCAGTGATGTTGTACCTATTGGGAATAAGCTACGGAGGGGTTTCGCTGGCCTTGGAGAGTCTAGGAGTCCCCCTCTGCAAGACAGCCGTTTACGATGCAGTGCAAGCCGCAGCCCGACGTATCCCGGGTATGAAACGGGAGCAAGTCTTTGGGGGTGTGAAAACGAAAGCGGTAGGAGGAGATCTAACCAGCGTGAAATGTGCTGGGAAGTGGCTGTATCTGGGGATCTCGGTCGATGCGATATCCGGACTGTCTTTGACAATTGATAAAATAGAAGCAGAAGATGCACAGACCCTGAAGGAGTGGATGGAACCGATTGCCAAGAGTGTGGGAGCAGAGGTCTTGGTCACCGATGATGCAGATGCGTTAAAAACGGTTGCCGATGAACTGGGACTGGAGCAACAGGTGTGCAAGAGTCATGTCAAGCGGAATACGAAGGACCTCATTGATGAGTTATGCCCGAAAGTGGCTCAAGATGAGGATGGATCTCTCAAGGCTTGTGGCGTCGATCCAAGGCAGGCGGAGGCTGATCTTTTGCGCCTGGGGGAGCTCATCGTCAGCCGAAAGCCCGAGGAAGTAAAAGAAGTACAAGAAATGCATCAGCGTTCTATAAAAGCAGCTCCTCCCCGCAAGGGAGAGCGAGCGTCTCTTGCCTATCGCTTACGTCGCTTGTTTGGGGACCGTTCCAAGCTCTGGAGCCGCCTGACAGGCTATCGAAAGTGGAATGAGAGTCATGATGATCATGAGCGCTTAGATGGGACGAATAATGCTTGCGAACGGGCAATCGGGTGGTGGGTGAAAGAGCGCTATCGTAGCATGCGAGGCTATAAAGCTCCCGCCAATGCCGTACGTGTCAGTCGCCTGATCGCTTGGTGTGGCAACTTCCTCGATAAGGGTGGGGCAAACTTGGCTACCTTGATCGCATAGCCCGACCGGAAACTGGGGAAGCCTGCCTCCTTTCCTTGTCTCCCTTCTTTTACCAACCTCCGAACAGTCACGCTATCTGGCACTTTTGGTTCTTTCTTCTTATTCCCAATGAGACGTCTCCACAGACGTGTGCACGCACAACATCTTCATGAGGAAAAGAAAAGGCTCCGTTTTCGTGGACTGAAATCGGAGCTTTTTTGGTTTTGGCGTCTCTTCAGCGCTTCTTCCTGTTTGTAACGGTGTGATTCCAACTTGAATCTGGGTCTTGCGCTCTTTAATGGTGTTGCTCACCTGCTTTAGAGTACATAAAATGCATGTAATCTATCATTACGCACTTTTTAAAAGATTTTGCCCTTCTCAAAAAATCACCAATCCCGAGAGGATATGAGGCAGAATGAACGAGATCTCCTGCCATTGGATTAACTTCTCTTCTTGCATGGATAGCTCCAGATAGCTGAACTATACATGAGTTGCTTTGCGAGAAATTCGTGTATTCTCTTCAGAGGTAGGCGATTGTGTTTGTCAATGAGGTCACTGTACCCCACTGGTTCATCTCTCACCAAGAAGCTCCTCCAGGCAGGTGAGCACACACTCTCTGCACTCTACTACCTCCTGCTCTTAGCTTATCATTACCCACATCTTTTGGGACACTTTTACGAGCCATGGTGACAAGCCAAGTTATATGGAAGAGACCACTTATAATCTCTGCTTTGGCGATCCTCTCTGCAGGCGGCTCCAAAAAC
>Ga0102924_1000938_pt1 | contig 34793 bp, 32 predicted proteins | sample PaiPotPPM11metaG_FD_80116 | JGI IMG/M metagenome (GOLD analysis project Ga0102924, IMG submission 80116) | Iron sulfur acid spring bacterial and archeal communities from Banff, Canada, to study Microbial Dark Matter (Phase II) - Paint Pots PPM... ...
GCCTGCCATCATCGCCTCCGGCAAATCAATGATGCAGGGAATCACATTCCAACAGCACGTGCTATATGGCGCTCCGTCAAACATTCACACGCTCTGAGGTGGCCGCAAAGCGGCCCTCGAAGGAGACGGCCGCGGCGCTCGGGTCATCAATCCTTCGAGGCTCGCTGCGCTCGCACCTCAGGATGACGGTACACAGGCCAGAGCATTGCGCCCCCCGCCGCATCATGGTTTTTATGCGCCCGCAGCTAGAGCATGATCCCGAAAAGCATGCCCTTGGACTTGATCCGAGGGTGGAAGCCGGTTTTCGGAAAAGATCATGCTCCAACGTAAAATCTAGAAAGGGACATGCGCGGTGAAGACAGTTGAAGCGGGAGTGATCGGGGTCGGATGGATCGGCGGCTTGCGCGCGGACACGTTGTCGCGCACGGCTTTGGCCGACAAATTGCACCTGTGCGAGATTAGGCCGGATCGGCTCGCCGAGGTGAAGGCGCTCTACAAGCCGGCGACCGCGACGCTCGACTACAACGACATCATCACGAACGACAATATCCGCGTCGTCTATGTCTCGACCACGCCGGAAGCGAACCACTATCCGATCGCGCGCGACTGCCTGAAGGCCGGCAAGAACGTGATGCTGGAAAAGCCGATCGCACTCGAATTGTGGGAAGCCGACGAGCTGATTCAGCTATCGAACCGCAACAATCTGAAATTCACCATCGGCTATTCGCAGCGCTTCAACCCGAAAATAGCCTTCGCCAAGAAGAAGATCACCGACGGCACGCTCGGCGACGTGGTCTCGGTGCTGGTCAGCCGCCACCTGTCGCGCGAGCTTGGCAAGAAGATCGCAAGCCGCGTGCGGCTGTCGCCTGTGGTCATGGAATCGACGCACGATCTCGATTTCGTGTTCTGGCTGCTGGAGCCGGCGAAACCGGTGCGCGTCTATTCGCAGGGCGCTTACGGCTACATGAAACCGGTGAACGGCTCGCACGACATCATGTTCACCACCGTCACCATGGACAACGGCGTGGTGGTGATGATCGGCGGCGGCTGGAATTTTCCGCCGAGTTTTCCGAATTACTGCTCGACCTGGATCGAGATCACCGGCACCGAGGGCGCGCTGACGCTCGACGACACCCAGCGCGACAACTGGCTCAATACCGCAAAGCGCGGCCAAGAATTTCCGATGTCGACCATGCCGGGCGAATGGGTCGATCACGTTTTTGCCGGCGGCATCGGGCCGGAAACCATCCATTTCCTCGAAGCCTGCATCCGCGACACCAATGTCATGGTGACGCCGGAGAGCGCGCGGCGGGTGATGGAGACTTATAGCGCGGCCGATTTATCGGCCGATCGCAACGAGCCGATCGATCTGCCGCTGACCAACGAGACGATTTCCGGCATCGCCGAGCTCAAGCAGAAGAACCGCGCGGGGGTGAACGTATGAGAAAGGGCGCAAAAGGCATCGGCCTCGCCATCATCGGCGCCGGCCGCGTCGGCTTGTTCCGCGGCGAAGTGGCGGCGCGCCATCCGGCGGTCGAGTGGATCGGCATCGCCGAGCTCAATCACAATCGCGGCGGCGACGTCGGCGCGCGTATCGGCGCCGATTTCATCACCACCAGTCATCGCGAACTCTTAGCCCGGCCGGAAGTCACCTGCGCCATCATCGCCACCGACGAGCATCTGCACGTCGATCCGATCCTGGCGACGGTCGAGCGCGGCGTGCCGATGCTGATCGAAAAACCGCTCGCCACCGATCTTGCCCAGTCCGAGCGCGTGCTCAAGGCGATCACCGACGCCAAGCTCGATGCGGTTGTCGGCTACACCCAGCGCTTCCGCCGCAAATGGCTTGCCGGCAAGGAAAAGGTGCGCTCGGGCGCGCTCGGCGATGTGACGATGGTGACGTCGCGCGCGTTCATGAACCGGCTCGTCGCCATCGACAATTACAAGCGCACCAACGATCCCACCACGATCTCGCCGATGGTGATTTCCGGCACCCACGCCCTCGACATCGTCATGTGGTATCTCGAAGGCAAACAGCCGGTCGAATGCTACGCGCGTTCCATCGATAAGGTTTTAGGGCCGCTCTACCAAGGCATCGACGCCACCGCCGGCATGATCATGTGCGCGGACGGCACCGTCTATCACCTCAACATTTCCTGGGCGCTGCCGGTCACCTGGCCGGGCGCGGTGTACAGCCTTGAAGTCGGGATCAACGGCACCCATGGCGTGCTGACCATCGACGATACCCATCGCGACATGGTGCTGGCGGTGTCGGCGCCGCAGAGCGAAGGCTATGCGCCGGACCAGAGCCGGCTGGTCGATTTCCTCGGTTCCTATCCGCCCGGCGACATGGCGCTCGGCGAATTGCGCGGGCCGATGCGCGAGGAGACCGATTCCTGGCTCAACCGTGTGTCACTTGGCCTGCCGACGCAGGCGGCGACCGCCGCCGAGGCGCATAACCGGCTGATGCTGACCAAAGCCCTCGACCTCTCGGCGAAGCTCAAGCAGCCGGTCAAGCTGCCGCTTGAGCCGGACCATGGCCGGCGAGCAGCCTGAGCCGCTCATCCGTCCGCCTCCGTGAAACATGCTGCTCCGCATGCCTGTGTTGCTCCTGATAATGTCTGTGTTTGTTTGAAATCGGGAACAAATACGTTCCGTCTCATTCAAGCTTCGTGCCAAACGTCCGTAACAAACAAAAACTCAATACAAACAACGGTTGTTTGGGAGGAGGGCGGCTCACTATGTGCAGCGGCGATTCAGTCTGCGCAAAATCTGTGCATCAGACCTGAAAGTGGTTCAGCGCAGCGCGACGAGCAAGATGACGATCTCACTGACCTGCTCGACCGCGCCCAACACATCGCCGGTCTGGCCGCCGATCTGCTTCCGGCTCAGCCAGGCCATCAGCGCGATGACGACAATGACCAGGATCAGCGCCGCGATCGCGCGCAGCGGGCCAAGGCAGATCGCGGCGAACAAGAAGCCCAAGGCTGCCGCGGCTCCGGCGCTTTCTATCGGCGGCTGGCCGGCGTCGGATGAAAGCCCATCGCGGCGCGCCGGCGGCACGAGAAACATGAACGCCATCATGCTCGCGCGCGCGCCGGCATGTGAGGCAAGGAGCGCCCAGCCGACGGAAGCGGCCGAGAAAAAACTCGCCAGCACGCCGACGCGCAGGAGCAACGCCAGGATCAAGGCGCAGACGCCATAAGTGCCGATCCGGCTGTCGCGCATGATGTCGAGTTTTTGTTCGCGCGTCTTGCCGCCGCCGAAACCGTCGGCGGTGTCGGCAAGTCCGTCCTCATGCAAACAGCCGGTGACGAGCAGCGTCACTGCGACGCTCAGCGCCGCGGCGGGCCAAGCCGGGATTCCGGCGCGGTGCGCGATCCCATAGACGGCCGCGGCGATCAGGCCGATCAGCACGCCCGCGACCGGAAACGCCCAAGCCGTCTTGGCAAGGGCGCCGCCGCTGATCGCGGTCGTGCGCGACAGCGGCAGGCGCGTGCAAAACACGACGCTCGCTTTGAGCTCATCAATGCGGTCTTGGAGCCAGGTCTCGGACATCGTCAGATATGGAAAATCATGTCGCAGGAATCATGGTCGCAGGAACACGTGTGGCTGCGTCTCAGGCGATTTGCTAGAGACCTGCAGCATGAGCACTTTTACCTCATTTTCCGGCCTGCGCGCAGTGTGTCTCGACCTGCCGAGCGGGCATCCGGCCGCGAGCGCGGCGGTCGCCCAGCGCGAGGCCACGCTGACCAAGCCGCCGAAGAGCCTCGGCCGGCTCGAAGACCTTGTCGCCTGGCTCGCGCATTGGCAGGGCCACGCTCCGCCGCGCCTCGATCACGTCGAAATCCTGGTCTTCGCCGGCAATCACGGCGTGACCAAGCTTGGCGTATCGGCCTATCCGGCCGAAGTGACCGCGCAGATGGTGGCGAATTTCGCCGCGGGCGGCGCCGCCATCAATCAGCTTGCCCGCGCCGCCGGAGCGAAGCTGCGCGTTATTCCGCTCTCGCTCGATCAACCCACCGCGGACTTCACGCAACAGCCGGCGCTCAGCGAAAGCGAGTTCATTGCCGCTGTGACAGCCGGCTATGACGCTGTGTCGCCGGATTGCGATCTCATTTGCCTCGGCGAAATGGGCATCGGCAATACCACGGCAGCGGCCGCCATTGCTGCCGCCTTGTTTGGCGGCGGCGGCGGCGAGCGCTGGGCGGGCCGCGGCACCGGCGTTGATGAAGACGGACTTTCCCGCAAGCGCGCCGTCATCGATCGGGCGCTGGCGCGTCATGCCGGTGTGCGGCACGATCCGCTTGCGATCGCCGCGGCATTGGGTGGCCGCGAGCTGGCCGCCATTCTCGGCGCGACCCTGGCGGCCCGGCGCAAGAATATTCCGGTTCTGCTCGACGGGTTTGTCTGCACCGCCGCAGTCGCGCCGCTGGCGAAGCTGCGCGCCGATACGCTGGCGCACGCGCAAGCCGCGCACGTCTCCGCCGAAGCCGGCCACCGCATGCTGCTCGATGAGATGGGGCTTAAGCCGCTCATCGATCTCAATATGCGGCTCGGCGAAGCCTCCGGCGCCGCCGTGGCGCTGCAAATTCTGCGCGCGGCGTTAGTGTGCCATACCGGCATGGCGACATTTGCCGAGGCGGGTGTGTCGAATAAGCCGGCCGATGATGCGGAGCCGAAAGTTGCGGGCTGACACGTTCCGAAGGAGTTACTCCGCCGTTGCGGCGATGGCATGAAAGAACGTCCCGCTGACCTGGCCGCGCCGGCCGCCGGCATTGCCGAGCGATTTGCCTTCGCCGTCGCTCATTTCGGCAAGCGGCTCGTCGTCACCGGCAACGGTGAGCGACGCATAATGAAATTCATGGCCGCGCACGATCGCGCCCTTGGCGCCGAGCACGCCGTCGGCGAGAAGCCGCGCCGCGCGATAGCCGAGATGAAGTTTGCGTTTGGCGAAGCTTGTCGAATGCCCGAGCAGTCCGGCCATGGCGTGCTGCTTGCCCGCGGCGTCATCGAGGCTCTCGCCCAAAACCATGTAGCCGCCGCATTCGCCATGCACCGGCCGGGTCTGCGCAAAGTGCCGGAGCCCCGACATGAAGCGATCGGCGGCGGCAAGCTTGCCGGCATGCAGTTCCGGATAGCCGCCGGGCAGCCAGCAACTATCGGCATGTTCCGGCGGCGGCTCATGGGCGAGCGGCGAGAACGGAACGATCTCGGCGCCCGCGCTGCGCCACGCGCGCATCAGATGCGGATAAACGAAACTGAATGCCTGATCGCTGGCAAGCGCGATCCGCTGGCCGGGCGGCGGCACGGCCGGTGACCTGTTTGAGCGGGCGGCATCTATCACGAGGGGAGCGGCCGAAATGAAAACGGCGTTGAGATCGATATGGCTTTGCGCCGTCGCGACGAGGCGGTTGATGAGCGTTGCGAGATCGGCATGCTCGCCGGCCTGCACCAGTCCGAGATGACGCTCCGGCAGCTCAAGCGCCGCTTCGCGCGGCACTGAGCCGAGGACGGGAATGCCAATCGCTTCAATCGCGCCGGCGACGAGCGCGCGATGCCGTTCGCTGGCGACGCGATTGAGGATAACGCCCACGATTTGCACGGCGGGATCGTGCGCGGCGAAGCCCCGCACCACGGCAGCGGCCGATTGCGCCTGCCGGGAGACATCGAGCACCAGCACCACCGGCAATCCGAAATGCGCCGCGATCTCGGCGGTCGCGCCGCGCCGCCCGGTCGTGCCGGCGGCGCCATCAAACAAACCCATCACGCCTTCGATGACCAAAATATCCGCGCCGTCGGCCGTTTGCGCGGCGAGCGCATCGAGCAGTGATTCCGGCATGGCCCAGGAATCGAGATTTACGCTCGCCGTGCCGATCGCCGCGGCATGAAACGCCGGGTCGATATAATCCGGTCCCGCCTTCGCCGCGCGCACGGTAAGGCCGCGCCGGGTTAGCGCCGCCAAGATGGCGAGCGTCACCGTCGTCTTGCCGGCGCCAGAATGCGGCGCGGCGATGATGAGCCCGCGCGCTGTCACAAGTGCTCCGTGTCGGCTGATGTCTCCACGCCAAGAAGCTGCTTCCGCATGTTCACAATCTCGCCGATGACGACAATCGCCGGCGGCTCGAAGTGCTGCTCGCGCGCTTGCGCTGAAAGTTTCTCGAGTGTCGAAACCAGAATCCGCTGCTGCGGCGCCGACGCCGACGCAATCACGGCGGCCGGTGTCGCGCCCGGTAGGCCCGCTTGCATTAAGGCGCCGACGATACGTTCGAGATTTTGCATCACCATGTAGAGCACGATCGGCTGTCCGGTGCGCGCCAGCGGCGCCCAATCGAATTCCTCGTCGGCGCCATGTCCCGCGGCAAAGATCACGGCACGATTGATGCCGCGCACTGTCGCCGGGATCGCCGCCGCCGCCAGCGCGGCAAGGCCCGAGGTGACGCCGGGGATGACGCGGAACGGAATACCGGCTTCAGCGAGCGCCAAGGCCTCCTCGCCGCCGCGGCCGAACACGAAGGGATCGCCGCCCTTGAGCCGCAGCGCGCGATGGCCGCCACGCGCCAGCACGATGAGGCGCTCACTGATATCGGCTTGCGTCGCCGAAGGCTTGCCGCCGCGCTTGCCGGCGAATTCAAGCCGCGCCTGCGGCCCGGCGAGCGCCAGCACGCGCTCATCGACCAGGGCATCGTGCACCACGACATCGGCCTGGGCGAGGCCGGCCAGCGCATCGAGCGTAAGCAGGCCCGGGTCGCCGGGGCCTGCGCCGGCCAGCCAGACGTGACCCGGGGCAAAGACCGGTACGCCCGAACGCCGCGCCGCCAATGCGTCCCAAGCGGTCATGATCCAACCCCGTCGTGACCTCTGCGGCGGGCGGTACTAAAGGATGTTGTATGTCGAAGCAGGTTATACCTTTGCGCCGGGGCTGGACCACCGGCGCCTGCGCCGCCGCTGCGGCCAAGGCGGCATTCGCGGCGCTGATCACCGAGGAGTTTCCAGATCCGGTCGAGGTGACGCTGCCGCGCGGCGAACGGCCGAGCTTCGCACTCGCCATCACGCGCAGCGGTGAGGGCGCCGCGACCGCCGGCGTGATCAAGGATGCCGGCGACGATCCCGACGTCACCCACGGCGCGCTCGTCTGCGCCACGGTTCGCGCGGGCGTCCCCGGCACCGGCGTGACCTTCAAGGCAGGCGAGGGCGTCGGCACCGTCACGCGCGCCGGCCTGCCCATTGCGCCGGGCGAGCCCGCCATCAATCCGGTGCCGCGCCAGATGATCCGTGACGCCATTGCCGAGGTCGCTGCGGCGACCGGCCGCGCGGCGGACGCCGAAGTCGAGATTTCCATTCCCGGCGGCGAAGTTTTGGCGGCGAAGACACTCAACGGCCGTCTCGGCATTGTCGGTGGCTTGTCGATCCTCGGCACCACGGGAATTGTCGTGCCTTATTCCTGCTCGGCGTGGATCCATTCGATTCATTCCGGCATCGCAGTCGCGCGCGCCGCAGGCCTCACCCACATTGCCGGCGCGACCGGCTCCAGTTCCGAGGCCGGCGCACAAAAGCTCTATGATCTTCCCGAGATCGCACTGATCGACATGGGCGACTTTGTCGGCGGCATGCTGAAATATCTGCGCCGCCATCCAGTGCCGCGCGTCACCATCGCCGGCGGCGTCGCCAAAATGACAAAACTCGCGCAAGGCCTGACCGATCTGCATTCCAAACGCGGCGCTGTCGATCTGGCGGAGCTTGCGAATATCGCCGCGGCGGCCGGCGGCTCGGCGCAGCTTTGCGAGCGCATTATCGCCGCCAATACCACGGCGGAAGCTTTTGCGCACGCGCAGGCCGAAGGCATCGCGCTCGGCGACATGGTGGCGCAGGCGGCGCGGGAAACGGCGGCGAAGGTCGTTACCGGCCACGACATCGATATCGAAATCGTGGTGTTCGACCGCGAGCAAAATCTGGTCGGCCGCGCGCCGTTCAAAAGTTGGTTGCCGGCTCACGCCGCGCCTCCGCGAAATCTGCGGCGATAATCCGCGTCATAGAGCGCGCTGTCGCGAAAATCCTCGGCCGCAAGCGCACGGCCGACGAGAATGAGCGCGGTGCGCTCGATTTTCTCCGCGACGACCTTTGCGACGATATCAGCAAGTGTGCCGCGAATAATCCGTTGCGTAGGCGAGGATGCTTGCACCACGACCGCCGCCGAGCAATCGGCGCCGTAATAAGGCGTCAGCTCTTTGACGATCGTGTCGATGGCATGGATCGCGAGGTGGATGACGAGCGTTGCGCCGGTCGCGGCAAAGGCGGCGAGCTTCTCCGTCTCGGACATGCGTGAGGCGCGGCCGGAAACGCGGGTGAGTACCACGCTTTGTGCCACTTCGGGCACGGTCAGTTCGCATTCGAGCGCCGCGGCGGCGGCGGCGAAGGCCGGCACGCCGGGCGTGAGGCTATAGGAGATGCCGCGCTGCTTGAGCCGGCGCAGTTGCTCGGCGAGCGCCGAATAAATCGACAGATCGCCGGAATGAAGCCGCGCCACGTCGCGGCCCGCGGCATGGGCGCGCTCGAATTCGGCGTCGATCTCGTCGAGCGAGAGCGGCGCGGTGTCGACGATGCGCGCCCCCGGCGGACAATAAGCGAGCAATTCGCGTGGCACGATCGAACCGGCATAGAGGCAGACCGGGCAGCGCGCGATGAGATCGCGGCCGCGCACCGTAATCAGATCGGCTGCGCCCGGTCCGGCGCCGATGAAGTGGACGGTCATGATTTGGGTTCCGAAGCCGCCAGCGCGCAGGTCGCGGAGCCGATCACAAGGCGCGGGCTGATCAAGCGCGCCGAGGGGCCCGCGGCCGCAAGCGCCGCGGCTTCGGCGACGGACGGCACGCCCATCAGCGCGAGTACGCGCTCCGATTTTGTTTCGGTGCGCGCGCCCACGGCTTTGAGTTCGGCATCCGATACCAAAACGACACGCACGCCAAAATTGGCCGCGGCAATCTCAATGCCGGTCTCGCTCTGCTTTGCAGTTGCCGTGGCAATTGCGCCGAGCGCGTTCGAGGCGATGCCGGCATTCGCCAGCGCGGCGCGAATAGCCGCTTCGATCTCGGGTGCCGGTGCGCCACGGCGGCAGCCGACGCCGGCAACGATCACGGTTTCGTCCATAGCCATTGCGTCACCGGCATCGCCGGGCGCCAGCCGGTCTTTTCGCCCAAAGGTTTGGCGCGCGAGATTGCGATGCGGATCAGTTCGCCGCCGAGCGCGGTATGGCGTGCCATCAGCAGCGCCTCGGTTTCAAGCGTCACCGCATTGACCACCAGCCGGCCGCCGGGACGCAGCGCGCGCGCCGCCACTTCGAATACGCTGGTTTCACTCGCACCCCCGCCAATAAAAATCGCTTCGGGCGGCGCCAGCGTTGTGAGCGCGGTGGGTGCAATGCCTTCGGCGACTTCGAGCCCGGGGACGCCGAAGGCGGCGGCATTGCGCCTGATCCGCGCCGCGCGATCTTCGCGTTGCTCGATGGCAATGGCGCGCATCGATGGATCGGCGAGCATCCATTCAATCGCGACCGAACCTGAGCCTGCGCCGATATCCCACAACAGCTCGCCGCGGCGCGGCGCCAGCGATGCCAATGTCACGGCGCGGACTTCGCGTTTGGTGATCTGACCGTCATGCTCGAACAGATCGTCGGCGAGGCCAGGCGCGCGCGGCAGCACGCGCGCGTTTGGGGCGGCCTCCACCTCGATCGCCACAGTGTTGAGCGCCTCGACCACGCCGAACTGGGAGCCGGCGGCGGTCGCGCTCTGGACACGTTCGCACGGACCGCCGAGCGCTTCCAGAATCGTCAGCCGCGACGCGCCGAAGCCGTTTTGCGTCAGAAGCCTTGCCAGCGCCGCCGGTCCTTCGCCGTCGGATGTCAAAGCGATGATGCGCGCGCCCGGTTGCAGATGCGGGCGGATGAGGTCGAGGTTCTTGCCATGCAGCGACAGCAGCACGGCCTGCGGCAGCGACCAGCCGAGCCGCGCCGCGGTCAGGCTGAACGCCGACGGCGCCGGCACGACGACCATTTCCCGCGCATCGATGTATCGCGCCAATACCGAGCCGACCCCATAATGGAACGGATCGCCCGAGGCGAGCACGCAGACTTGGTGGCCGCGATGCCGCAGCACCTCGTTGACGGCGCCGTCAAAGGGGCTCGGCCAGGCCTGTGTTGCGCCACGAATAAGCGGCGCCGCAAGGCCAAGATGGCGCCTGCCGCCGAACACGATTTCGGCGTCGCCGACGAGCCCGCGCGCCACCGGGCTCAAGCCTTCGGCCCCATCCTCGCCGATGCCGACAATGGACAGCCAGCGCGGCAATGCGGCAGTGTCGGGCGGAAACGCAGTGGGAAGCGGCGGATTAAACGTCATGCCACGCATCCTTATTCTCGGCGGCACCACAGAGGCGCGCGGCTTGGCCGAGCGTCTCGCCAGGCGCGCCGATCTGGATATTACGCTGTCTCTCGCCGGCCGCACCATGTCGCCTGCCGCGCTGCCGGTCCCGGTCCGCAGCGGCGGCTTTGGCGGCGCCGCGGGGCTTGCGGACTATCTGGTGCGCGAGCGTATCGGCGCCCTGATCGACGCCACGCACCCTTACGCAAATATCATATCGGCGAACGCCGATGCGGCTGCCCGCCAAACTCATGTGCCGTTTTTGGCATTGCGGCGTCCGCCATGGTCCAAAACTGACAGCGACCGCTGGACCGAGGTGAACGATGTCCGGGCTGCGGTCGAAACGCTCGGCAAAATGCCGCGGCGTGTCTTTGTCGCGCTCGGCCGCAACGAGCTTGCGCCGTTCGTTGACGCGCCACAACATCGTTATCTGATCCGTAGCGTCGATCCTATCGAGCCGCCGCTGTCGTTGCCGCAGGTGAGCTACATCACCGGCCGCGGCCCGTTCAACGAAGCCGACGACAAGGCTCTGCTTGCAGAACATCGCATCGAAGTCGTCGTCGCGAAGAACAGCGGCGGCGCCGCCACCTACGGCAAGATCGCCGCGGCGCGCGCGCTTGGCATCGACGTGATCATGCTGCGCCGGCCGGCTGTGCCCGATGCGCCCGGCGTCGACACGGTGGATGAGGCCGTCGCCTGGCTTGATCATGCGCTCACCTTGGCGGCGGCGCGCGGCGTGTAGACGAGCGGCGGACGTCCGGGCCGCGCGATTACGCGGGTTTCGCGCGAGCCGATGATGACCAGCGTCGCCATGTCGGCCTGCGCGGCGTCGGCCTCGGCAAGCGTGGTGATATTCACGCGCTCGTCGGGGCGGCCGACGGCGCGGCCGAACACCACGGGGGTGATCTCCGGCAAGTGCCGGCGCAACCGCTCCAGCGCGTTGCCGAACTGCCATGGCCGCGCCCGCGATATCGGATTGTAAAGCGCGATGACAAAGCCCGCATCCGCCGCGGCGTCGAGACGCCGTGCGACGATATTCCAGGGCTTGAGATTGTCGGATAGCGACAGCGCGCAAAAATCGTGGCCGAGCGGCGCGCCGATGCGCGCCGCGACGGCGAGCATCGCGGTGATGCCGGGAACAAAAACGACATCGAGCGCGCGCCAGGCGTCTGGCCCGGATTCGATCTGTTCGCAGATCGCGGCCGCCATGGCGAAGACGCCGGGGTCGCCGCCGGAAACCACCGCGACATTGGCGCCTTCGGCGGCATGGCGGAGTGCCGCAGCGGCCCGGGCGCCTTCCTCGCGGTTGTCGGAAGGGTGGCGGATTTGCCCGGCGCGCGGCGGCACGCGGTCGAGATAAGGTCCGTAACCGTAAAGCGCTTCGGCCGCCGCGAGCGCATCCGCCGCCTCCGGCGTCAGATAGCGCGGATCGCCCGGCCCCAGGCCGATAACGACGAGCTTGCCCGTCATGACCGCTTCTCCCAGCCCGGCACCAGCACCACGGCGAAATAAGGCGCATCGTCGTCGAGCTTGGCGGCGAGCGGAATCATCTTTTCTTCCGACATGGTGCCGCGCTCGACATACATGGCGCGCGGCAGCCGGCCGCTCGTTTCGAGCGCGCGCCGCAGCTTCGGCAAATGCCGCCCGACCTTCATCACCACGGCGGCGTCGGCGTCAGACAGGCGCCGCGCCAATTCGGCCTCGGGCAGCGTCGCCGGCAGCACCGTGAAGACGTCATCGCCCTGCGCGATGGGCATGCCCGCCGCCGACCAGCAGCCCGACATGCCGGTGACGCCGGCGACAATCTCGGTGGCAAAGCGCGGCGCGAGCCGCGTGTGCAAATGCATGTAGGAGCCGTAGAACATCGGATCGCCTTCGCTGATCACGGCAACCGTGCGTCCGGCATCGAGATGTGCTGCGATCTCGGCGGCTGCGCCGTCATAGAAATCGGCAACGGCATCGCGATAGCCGTCGCTGCATGGGGGCATTTCGGTCGTGACGGGATAAAGGAGCGGCAACTCGATGACGCCGTCGCGCAAGTGCTGCGCAACGATCGCGCGCGAATGGCTTGCATTTCCGGCCTTGGCGAAATGCGCGATGACGTCCGCTCTGCCGAGCGCGCGCATGGCCTTGAGCGTCATCAATTCGGGATCGCCCGGTCCCACGCCCACGCCTAAAAGTTTTCCCGCGCTCATATGCCTTGTCACAGTCCTGCCCTCGCCAGCGCGTTGATTGCGGCGGCTGTCATGGCGCTGCCGCCCATGCGCCCGCGCACGATCAGAAACGGCACGCCGCGCGGGTCGGCGGCGAGCGCCTCCTTCGATTCGGCGGCGCCGACGAAGCCGACCGGGATGCCGAGAATGGCCGCGGGCTTCGGCGCGCCGGCGTCGAGCATTTCCAGAAGCCGGAATAGAGCCGTCGGCGCGTTGCCGACGGCGACCACGGCGCCGGCGAGGCGATCGGCCCACAGGTCGAGCGCCGCCGCCGAGCGCGTCGTGCCGTTCTTAGCCGCAAGTGCTGCGGTGCGCGGATCGTTGAGCGTGCAGATCACATCGTTCTTCGCCGGCAGCCGCGCCGGTGTGATCCCGTGCGCAACCATCTGCGCATCGCACAAGATCGGCGCGCCGCCGGCAAGCGCGCCGCGCGCGGCTGCAACAAGGCCGCCGCCGAACACGATGTGCTGCGCCACATCGACCTGGCCGCAGGCGTGAATCATGCGCACCGCTACATCGGCTTCTTCCACCGAGAAGCGCGACAGATCAGCCTCGGCGCGGATGATGGCGAAGGAGCGCTCATAGATCGCCGTGCCATCGCGCAAATAGGCGGCCTGTTCAGACATGAGCGGCCTCGCGATTTAGGCAGCGCGCATAATTCGCGATTGCGCTCTGCAATTCATCCGCCGGCACTATGGCGAACGGCGTGTCCCTCGCGAAGCCATCAGCGATGAGCGCGCAGCCGTCAGGCGTACCGACCACGGTCAGCGCCGCCGCCGAGGCGTGCGCGCAGCCTTTGGCGCAGCCGGAAATATGGACCGTGCCGCCAAGCTGTGCCGCGGCAGTTGCCGCAATAACGGGCGCCAGCGCGCGCGAGGCGATAAATGCCGAAGCGCAAATCGGCGCGCCGGCGCAGGCGACGACATTCCGGCGCGGGTCATCGGCGCGAACGATAAAGCCGAGTTGTTCGGCCGCTTCGGCAAATACGCGAGCAGCCGCCAGCGTAAGCCCGATTGCCAAGAGTGCTCGCCCTGGTGCGGCGCGCAGACCATTCACCCCGGCCGTTTGCGCGGCGCCGACCAATTGTTCGAACGAATTCGCGTCGGCATGGCCGAAGCCGAGGCCGATGCCGAGAGCGTACAAGCCATCGCGAAGACGATGCGTTCCAATAGTTTCCGTGCCCGCAGCCGCGGCTTTGACGCTAACGGAAGACGTGGATGCCCGGGATAAGCCCGGGCATGACGTCAGAGCGTCGTGGAATACCTGCTTCCCCCCGGCGGCAAGAATATCGCGCGCGCGCGCATCACGACCGCCCCGTGCAATCGCGTCGAGCAATCGCAGCGTTGCTTCCACAGCATGCGTCGGCGCGACATAGCCCAACTCGGCCGCGCGAGCTTCGTCGCCTCCGGCACTGATGCAAAGCGCCACATCGCCGTTCACCGATTGCGCACGAAGCCGAATATCGGCCGCGACAGCCTCAAGGTCAGCCGTACCGCCGCCGTCGATGACAATGGAGACCTTGGGCGAGAGTTTTGATGCGAGCGAGTGTTGCGCGATGGTGCAGCGTAATTCGGCCGCAAGAGAAGTGGAATCGAAAATCTCCTCGGCATCGAGTCCGGCCAGCGCATTGCACAAGACCGGAACGCCGTCTTCTGCGGCAATATCAAGCGTAGCAACCGCTGCTGCGAACTTCGGCGCGGAAATAGCACTCAGGCCGCGCACCTGAATGCTGCCGCGCGAGGTGATTTCGATGATGCCATTGCCGTGGGTTCGCGCCGCCGCGCAGAGCGCGGAGAAGGCGGCGAGCGGAATTGTGCCGATCAGGAGGAGCCGCACCAACATGCCGTCGCCCGTCTGCAGCGGAGCTGACAGTCCCGGACAAGCGCCACGGCGTTGCGGGACGGTGATCGCAGGCGCGTTCATGCCATCACCTCCGCACGAGGGCTGCAAAACCCGCATCGACATCGTTGCGGCGCGGATGCCACAAACCACGGCGGCGCGCGGCGTCGAGTTTTTCGGCAATCGCGGCCGCGGCGTCGGGATTTTCGCGCAACAGAAAGTCGCGCACCGCGGGGTCGGCGATATAGGCAGCGTAGACGAGATCGAACAAGTCATCGCTAACCGCATCCGTCGTTTCGGCAAAGGCGACGAGCCGTTCGACCGTTTCGGCGAATTCCGCGGCGCCGCGCGGGCCGTGGCGCATTTGCCCGGCGATGAAGCGCGGATTGATCGCGCGCGCCCGCACGATACGTGCAAGCGCCGTCGACAAAGCCCTCGCGCGGGGCCGTTGCGGATCGGTCATGTCCAGCATCACGATATCCACCGAGCGGCCGAGCATTTTTGCCGCCGCGGCGAAGCCGCCGACAAAGGCGGCGTCTTCGGCGCCTTCGAGCAGATCGCGCGCCGGATCGTCGCTGGTATGCACCAGCATGTCGGCTGTGGCGACGCGCTGCGCAAAGCCGCCGGGCGCCGCATCCGCCTCGCCGTCGGCGCCGCCGTAAGAATGCGAAGTGAAGGCAAGATAGGCCGCGCCAATTTTGTCGGGCTCTGCGCTGTGACCGAGCAAATCTTCGACACCCGCGCCATAAGCTCCGGGCGCTGTGCCGAAGACGCGGTCGAGCCGGCCCCCACCCTTCCCTCCCCCGCAAGCGGGGGAGGGAAGGGTGGGGGTGGCGCGGCGCGCAGCGGCAAGCGGGTTCTCGTCATCGGTCTCGTCGCGCGCGGCCACGGCTTGAACCGCAGTATCGATCAACGCGATCTGTGCCGGAAAGAGATCGCGAAACAGGCCGGAAATGCGCCAGGTGACGTCGACGCGGGCGCGCCCCGCGGCGGCCGTCGGCAGCACTTCGACGCCGGTGACGCGGCCGCTGGCATGATCCCAGATCGGCCGGCAGCCCAGCAGCGCCAGGCCCTGCGCGATCTCTTCGCCACCGGTGCGCAAAGTGGCGCTGCCCCACAGATCGATGACGACCGCGCGCGGCATGTCGCCGTGCGTTTGCAGATGCGCGCGTACGACTTCGTCGGCGGCGCGGCGGCCGAGCTCCATCGCCGTCGGCGTCGGCAATGTGCGCGGATCGGCGGTGAACAGATTGCGGCCGGTCGGCAACACGTCGCGCCGTCCGCGCGCCGGCGCGCCGGCCGGTCCCGCCGCAATATGGCGCCCGTCGAGAGCCGCGAGCAGCGCCGCGCGTTCGGCGTCTACGCTCGCGCGCCACGCCGGGTCGTCGACGTTCGGCGGCATGCGGCCGTAAATGTGCTGTCCGTCTTTGACGGCGAGGTCCTTCAGATCGCACAGCCAGGCATCGATGCGCCGCAGCGCTTCGTCCGGTCCAACCGCCGCGCCAATGCCGACTTCGCGCGCTAGTCCGGTGCGCTGCGCTGTCTCGACAATCAGATTAGCGAGCCGCTCGCGGCGTCGGCGATCGAGACCGTCGGCCTGCGCATATTCGTCGAGCAGGAGTTCAAGCTCATGAGCGTCGCCGCTCGGCCCGCCGGCCGTCAGCGGCGGCGGCAGATGGCCGATGGTGACGCCGGCGATGCGGCGCTTGGCTTGCGCGGCTTCGCCCGGATTGCTGACGATGAAAGGATAGATCACGGGCAGGGCGCCGGTGACGATTTCGGGAAAGCACTCCGCGGTCAGGGCGACGGCCTTGCCGGGCAGCCATTCCAGCGTGCCATGCGCGCCCATGTGAACAAGCGCATCGGCCTTCGCGATATGTTGCAGCCACAGCCCGAAAGCGACCAGCGCGTGACGCGGCGGCAGTGCCGGATCGTGATAATCGGCGCGGCGCTCGGCGGCGCGCCCGCGATCGGGTGGCAGTGCGACCAGTATCTTGCCAAATGCCCGCGCACGGAATTGGAATGCGCCGTTGCGAATGTCGGGATCGCTTGCGGGCTCGCCCCAGGCTTCGCGCAGCCGGGCGACAGCCGCGCCCGGCAATCGCGCCAGCAGGCTCTCGTATTTCTCAATCGTGAGCTGTGCGTCTTGCGAACCGCGTGACAGCGCCTCAAGCAAATCGCGCGGCGTTTTCGGTGCGCCGCTCACGGCATAACCGGCGGCGGAAAAATCCTCGAGTGCCGCGATCACGCTTGCCGGCACGTCGAGACCGACGGCGTAGCCGGTGCGGCCCGGCGCGCCGGGATAATCCGGCATCAGAATTGCGACATGGCGTTCACCGCGCGACAGCGCACGCAAGCGAACAAGCGCAGCGATGCGATCCGCCACCATCGCGATGCGATCCGGTTCGGGCCGGCTCGTCAGCGCCGTAAAAGCCAACCCCTCATGCGGCGGCAACGGGTCTTTGAAAGCAATCGTCCCAGCGAGCACGCGGCCGTCAAGCTCCGGCAAAACGATATGCATGGCCAGATCGGCAGCGCCGAGGCCGCGCGGGCTGTTGCGCCACGCGGCGCGCTTTGTTGTGGCGCTGACGACCTGCAGCACCGGAACGCCAGGCTCGTCGAGCACAGTCGGCTCATCGGCGCTGCCGCCGGCGGCGAAAGCCGTCGTGGTGACGATCAATGCGGGATCGAGCTTGGCGAAGGCGCCACGCAGGAACGTGGCGGCGTCGCGATCCTTCAAGCTCGTGACGATAAGCGCGGCCGGCGCCATGCCGCGCGCGGCGAGCGCTTCGCACAGCAAGTCGATCGGCGCGGTGTCAAACGCGAGCAGCATCGCGCGGTAAAAGATGACCGGCACCACCGGCTTGCCGGGATCGAGCGAAGCAACCAGCCGCTCAAGATCGACTGCGCCCTTGCCCGGCAGGTATCCGGCAAGCCGCGGCAGCGGCTTCGGCGCATACGCATCGAGATCCGAACCGGCATGGCGCGCCAGCCGGCGCAACAGGCCGCGTAGATTCTCGTGGCCGCCTTCGCGGAAGAAGCGCAGCAGTTCATCAAGCTGTTGGATTGGCAATGTGGATGCGGCAGCGAGACGATTGTCGTCGCGATCCTCGCCCGGCAGCACGGCGAGCGCGATACCGCGCTCGCGCGCCAGCACCGACAGCCGATCGATGCCGTATTTCCACCAGTCGAGACCGCCGAGGAGGCGAACCAAAATCACTTTGGCGCGCGCGCCGACACGGTCGATCCAGAGATCGACCGACATCGGATGGCGAAGGTCGCGAAGATGCGCGAGCCGCACGCTGGGCAATGCATCGCGCTCAGCCTGCCAAGCGGCGGCGAGACCGGCGAGGTCGCTGTCGGCGAACGACAGAATCGCGATATCGCCCGGCGGCTGGCCGAGATCGACCGCTTCGACAATCTCGTCGAGGCCGGTTGAACTCGTCGTCAACAGATGCATCGTTCACCCAACTAGCGCTTGCGTAACCGCGGCGCGATCGAGTCCTTTAAGTCCAATGACGACAAGACGGCCCTGGCGTGTCTCGGACACGGCCCAGGGCCGGTCATATTGATGCGACACGCGCGGGCCCACGGCCTGCACCAGCAAACGCAACGGCTTGCCGGTCACTGCCGCGAAGCCTTTTACGCGGAGCACGTCGAAACGCTCGGCCAGCGATGCGACGCGCGCAGACAAATTCGACGGATCGGCGATTTCGCCTATGGGCACGACAAAAGAGTCGAAATCGTCGTGGTCGTGGTCCTCTTCGAGATCGTGATGGGTGCGGCGGTTGGCGATGTCATCCTCGGTGCCGACGCCAAGTCCAAGCAGCAGCGTTTCATCGACCTTGCCGCCGGTGACGGTGAGGACCTTCACGCTGCGCGGCAGCACGCTTGAAATCGTCGCCAGCGCCTGATTGACGCCGGCGTCATCGAGGAGATCGCGTTTGTTGAGCACGACGAGATCGGCACAGGCGATCTGATCTTCGAAAACCTCCTCGACCGGATCGTCGTGATCGAGCGCCGAGTCGGCGGCGCGTTGCCGCGACAGGGCTTCGAGATCGTGGGCAACACGGCCATCGGCGATAGCGGCGCCGTCGACGACGACTACGACACCGTCGACAGTCACCCGGCTCTTGATCGCCGGCCAGTGAAACGCCTGAACCAGCGGCTTCGGCAGCGCGAGGCCGGAGGTCTCGATCACGATATGCTCGATGCCGCCCTTGGCGAGAATGGCGTCAAGCGCCGGCACGAATTCGTCGGCCACCGTGCAGCACAGACATCCGTTGGCCAGTTCGACAATATTTTCTTCGGGGCATGCAGCATCGCCGCAGCCTTTGAGGATTTCGCCATCGATGCCGACGTCGCCGAATTCGTTGACAATGACGGCCAAGCGGCGGCCCTGCGCGTTGGCCAGCACGTGGCGGATCAGCGTCGTCTTGCCGGCGCCGAGAAAGCCGGTGACGATGGTGCAGGGGACGCGCGTGAGTTGGTCGTTCGTCTTTGTGTTCGTCTTGGCGTCTGCTTTGGCGTTCATACATCAGCCTCGTTGAAATCGATGGGAGGAACGCGGGCGATCAGGCCGCGCTTGAGAATGTCGGGCCGGCCGCGCCAGGGCAAAATGCCGTCGGCCGCGGTGGCAAGGAGCTTTGCGCCGTCGACCAGCGCCTGTGCATTTTCGGTATCGAGGCCGCCGAAGATATAGGTCCATGAGCCATTGCAGCGCATTGCTGCGCTCGGGCCGCGCGTGCAATTGGCAAGACAGCGCAGCCGGCGCACAGTGACCTCCGTGCCGTCGGCGGCGCGCTCGGTGGCGGCGGCGAGCAGAGCGCCGGGCCGCGGGCCGCTGTCCGGCTCCAAATCTTGTGTTCCTTGGTGCTTGCAGGTGGTGCAGATGTAAATCATGGGTGGTTGGCTTGTCATGAGTCAGCCTCACGCCCGCTCGGCGGCGGGCCGGTCAAAGCCCCGCCAGCGATAGATCAGATAAGATAGCGCCCAGCTCACCACGAAAATGCCGACGACGAGATAGCCGAAATTGGCGAGCCCGCCGTTGAGACCGCCGACCATGTCCCAAATCCCGCCCTCGAGCCCGAGCTTGTTGGCGATGAGACCGAGCGCTTCGATGCCGCCGATCAACAGGGCGACGAGAACGGAAATGGCGGTAATGGTGAGATTGTACCAAATTTTGCGGATCGGATTGAGGAAGGCCCAGCCATAGGCGCCGACCATGAGCACGCTATCGGTGGTATCGACCAAGGTCATGCCCGCGGTGAACAGAGCCGGGAAGATCATGACCGTTCCGAAAGTCATGCCGCCGGAGGCCTGACTGGCCGCAACCGTGAACAGGCTGATCTCGGTCGCGGTATCGAAGCCGAGCCCGAACAAAAATCCGATCGGGAACATCTGCCAGCTTCGCGACACCATGCGGAACAAAGGCCGGAACAGGCGCGCCAGAAAGCCGCGGCCGGAAAGGAGAAGATCGAGCTCCTGTTCGCCAACCGGCTCACCGCGCCGCGCCCGGCGGAAGCTTTGCCAAACGTGGCGCAAAATGACGAGATTGATGACGGCGATCGTCAGCAGGAAGAACGCCGACGCGCCGGTGCCGATGAGACTGCCGATCGCCTTGAAATTTTCGAAGTGGCCTTGCAGCGCGAACGCCGTTGTCGCGATCGCTCCGACCGCAAGCGCGATGGACAGCGAATGGCCGAGCGAAAAGAACAGCCCGACCGAGACCGGCCGCTTGCCTTCCTGCATCAGCTTGCGCACCACGTTGTCGATGGTCGCGATGTGATCGGCATCGACGGCGTGGCGGAGGCCGAGCACGTAGGCGAGAAATGCGGTGCCGAGCAGCGTCGGCCGTCCCGCCAGCGCGACGATCGCCCAGGTCCACACCAAGGCGTTTGCGGTGAGCAGCAAAACATAAATCGCGACAACTTTGCCGCGATGATTGGCCGACGCATCGTCGACCGTGGCCTTCAGGAAACTAAGCACCAAAAGTCCTCGCGTGGCCTGCCGTCGGCGCGAGCGAGGACCAAAAGACTTGCGTCTTTTGGATCATCCACAGGTACACCCCGACCCATGTTTGCCGCGTCGACACGATCGATGGCAGGTCTCCTGGCTCGCGGATCGTCGCCTCGTCCTGCCTTCCCGGCGCTTTCACGGCGCCAGTGGCTTAACCGAACAAGACTTCTCGCTCACAGTTGCGGGGGCAGCTGCGGGTCTGGCAGGTGTTTTCGCTACCCACCGCACCGCATTCCCTCTTCGCCCTCTCGCGAGGGACCATCGATAGGCTAGTGATAGATTTCGCGAGGCCGGGCTGTCAATCTGGCCGCAAAGTTCCGGTTGCACACATAATGTCCAGCGTCGCAAAGCTCACTTTCGTCCTCGGCGGCGCCCGTTCCGGCAAAAGCCACTATGCCGAGGGCCTGATCGCTGCGCTGCCGCCCCCGTGGGTGTACTTGGCTACCGCGGAGGCGGGCGATGCGGAAATGGCCGAGCGCATCGCCGCTCATCGGTCCCGGCGCGGACCGCAGTGGCAGACTATCGAGGCGCCGCGCGATTTGCCTGCCGTCTTGAAATCGGGCCAAGGCAAGCCTGTGCTGATCGATTGCCTGACGCTGTGGCTGTCGAATTTGACGCTGGCGGACGCCGATATCGACGCTGAAACGGCGCTCTTGGAACAGGCATTGGCGGCAGCAACGGCGCCCATAGTGCTGGTCGCCAACGAAGTCGGTTCCGGCATCGTGCCAGACCATCCGCTCGGGCGGCGGTTTCGCGATTTGCAGGGCATTCTCAATCAGCGCATGGCCGCGCGCGCCGATCGTGTCGTGCTTGTTGTGGCGGGACTGCCGCTTGCGGTGAAAGGGACGCTATAAGGTGACGAGATGACGAAAACTATGGACGAAGCCGAGGCCGAGCGGCATCGCGCCAAGATGGCAAAGCGCAAAGCGGTGCAGGACGCCGAAGTTGCCGAGAAGACGGTCGAGAAAGGTTTGCTTATCGTCCATACCGGCGCCGGCAAGGGCAAATCGACGGCGGCGTTCGGGCTGACATTGCGCATGCTGGGGCGCGGGCATCGCGTCGGCGTGGTGCAATTCATCAAAGGCGCCTGGCATACCGCGGAGCGCGACGCGCTCCTGAAATTCGGCGATCAGCTCGTCTGGCACACGATGGGCGAGGGGTTTACCTGGGAAACGCAGGATCGCGCGCGCGATGTTGCCGCGGCCGAGCGCGCCTGGGCGAAGGCGCGTGAACTGATGGACGATCCGAGTTTCGCAATGGTCGTTCTCGACGAGCTTAATATCGCTCTGCGCTACGATTATCTCGGTCTCGAAAATGTCGTCGCGGCGCTGACGGCCCGGCGGCTGGGCTTGCATGTCGTCGTCACCGGCCGCAATGCCAAGCCGGAATTGATCGCCGCCGCCGATCTCGTCACCGAGATGACACTGGTCAAGCATCACTTCGCCGCCGGCGTGAAGGCGCAGCCGGGCATCGAGTTCTGACACCATGCCGGCGCGCGCGCTGATGTTTCAAGGCACCGGCTCCGACGTGGGCAAATCGCTCATTGTCGCCGGCTTGGCGCGGGCCCTGACGCTGCGCGGTCTCAGCGTGCGTCCGTTCAAGCCGCAGAACATGTCGAACAACGCCGCCGTGACGGAAGACGGCGGCGAGATCGGCCGTGCGCAGGCTCTGCAAGCGCGCGCGGCGCGAGCGCCGGCGAGCGTTCATATGAATCCGGTATTGCTCAAGCCGCAGAGCGAGATCGGCGCGCAGATCGTCGTGCAAGGCAAGGTCCATGGCAGTGCCAAGGCTGACGCCTATCAGCATATGAAGCGCGAATTGCTGCCCTATGTGCTGGAAAGCTTCGAGCAATTGCGAAGCGAGGCCGACATTGTGCTGGTCGAGGGCGCCGGCAGCGCCGCCGAAGTCAATTTGCGTGCAAACGACATCGCCAATATGGGTTTCGCGCAGGCAGCCGGCGTGCCGGTCGTGCTCATCGGCGACATCGACCGCGGCGGCGTGATCGCGAGCCTTGTCGGCACCAAAGCCGTTATCGCGCCGGAAGACGCCGCGCTGATTTGCGGCTTCATCGTCAACAAATTCCGCGGCGATCCGGCGCTGTTTGCCGCCGGCATGGAGCGCGTCGCGCAGTTGACGGGGTGGGAGGCGCTTGGCCTTGTGCCGCATTTTGCCGATGCAAGACTTCTTCCGGCCGAAGATGCATTGGCGCTCGAACAAAACCGGCAGAGCAAATCAGGCGCAAACCTCCGTATCGCGGTGCCGATCTTGCCGCACATTGCCAATTTCGACGATTTCGATCCGCTCGATGCCGAGCCCGCGGTCGATCTTGTTCGTGTGCGGCCGGGCACGGCGCTACCCGGCGACGCCGACCTCATCGTGCTGCCCGGATCGAAAACAACCATCGCTGATCTCGGCGCGCTGCGTGCCGCCGGATTCGATATCGACATCGCTGCGCATCACCGCCGCGGCGGGATGATTTTGGGCCTGTGCGGCGGCTATCAGATGCTGGGACGTACAATTGCCGACCCGGACGGTATCGAAGGTCCGCCGGGGATGGTCGAAGGCCTTGGCCTGATCGACGTCGAAACGACGCTCTCCGGCGAAAAACGTCTTGAACCGGTGCGCGGCACGACGAGCGATGGCGTTTCGTTCTTCGGCTACGAGATGCACATGGGCGTGACCAAAGGTCCGGATCGGGTGCGGCCCTTTGCGCATCTTGCAAATGGCTCGGCGGAAGGCGCGATCGCCGCCGACGGGCGCGTCATCGGCACTTATATCCACGGCCTGTTCGCCGATGATCAACAGCGCGCGGCGTGGCTCGGCCGTTTTGCCGCCGGCGCGACAAACATTGCCTACGATACGCTGGTCGAGCGAACGCTCGACGCGCTGGCCGCCCACCTTGCCGCGCATCTTGATCTCGATCGCCTGCTCAAACTCGCACGATAAACAGGCTGACAAATAAAGCGAGGAGCACGATCAGCAACGCGTCGGCGCGGCGGAACAGCGCCAGTGCGCGGCGAATGTCGGCGGCATCGGCGTCGCGGCGGCCAAAGCCCATCACGGCGTCATCGACCTTGACGCCAGCGTAGACACGCGGACCGGCGAGCGAGAGGCCAAGCGCTCCCGCCATCGCAGCTTCCGGATAGCCTGCATTGGGCGAACGGTGACGCGAAGCGTCCTGCCACACCGCACTCCACGCCGCGCCGACGTCGAATCTCAGGCTCGTCGCCGCCGCAGCGATGAGAAAAAGCGCCGCGAGCCGCGACGCCGGCAGATTGACGAGATCGTCGAGCCGGGCTGCCGCCCAGCCGAAGGCCGCATAACGCTTGGTCGGGTGGCCGATCATACTGTCGGCCGTGTTGATCGCCTTGTAGACCGCGGCTCCTGGAAGTCCGGCAATCACCGTCCACAATACCGGCGCCACAATCGCATCGGAGAAATTCTCCGCAAGGCTTTCGATCGCGGCGCGCGCCACGCCGGAGGCGTCCAGCGTCGCGGCATCGCGGCCGACAATGTGCGATACTGCGGCGCGGCCGGCCTCAACGCCCCCGGTTTCCAGCGCTGTGGCCACGTCGGCGACGTAGCGATACAAGCTGCGTTGCGCAACCAGCGTGCTTGCAAGGAGCGCGACGGCAAATATGCCAAACGGTAAACGAAACAATGCGTGTTGCAGCAGATAGGCGATCGATCCGACAATGGCCAGAACAACTAAAGCTGTGACGATGCCGGCGATCCGCCGCCAGACCTGTCCGTCCGCGTCGCGGTTGAGGAAGCGGTCGAGCATGCCGATCAGCCAGCCGATCCAGGTCACCGGATGGCCGATGACGCGCAAGAGCTGTTGCGGGTAACCGAGAGCGAGCTCGATCAGCATGGCAAGGAGTGCGAGCGCGACGGACATGGCGGCCTATCAAGGGGCGGACTATCCGCTGGGGAAAATTGTGGAACATGGTCTCGAACATGGTCTCGAACATGGCGGCGATCTCGATGCCGCCCGAAGAATGTTCCCCGGCGCACCTGAACCTTTCATCGACCTTTCGACTGGGATCAACCCCAATCCTTACCCTGTTCCATCCTTGTCCGGCGATTTGTTTGCAAGATTGCCTGATTCCATCGCGCTGGAAAAACTCGTAACGGCCGCGGTAACGGCATACGGCGCGCCGTCGGCGGCTCATCTGGTGCCGGCGCCTGGGACCCAGATTCTGTTGCCGGTGATCGCCGGGCTCGTAGAGCGGGGACGCGCCGCTGTTCTCGCGCCGACCTATGCCGAACACGCCCGGACCGCGGCGCTTGCCGGGCATCGCGTGACGGAAGTTGGCGATATCGGCCATTTTGGCGATGCCGGGCTGGCAATACTGACCAACCCCAACAATCCGGACGGCCGGCTCTTTGCCAAAGACGAATTGATTGCCGTTGCCAAGAAGCTGCGGGCGCACGGCGGTTTGCTCGTGGTCGATGAGGCTTTCATGGATGTCGGGCCGGCGGGTGCGAGCCTCGCAGGCGAGGTTTCGCCGGGCAACATTGTCGTGCTGCGCTCATTCGGCAAATTTTTTGGTCTCGCCGGACTGCGGCTTGGCTTCGCGCTCGCGGCGCCGGCGCTCGTAGAGCGCATCTCGTCGTTGTTGGGGCCTTGGGCGGTTTCAGGTCCGGCGCTCGCCGTCGGCGCGCAGGCGCTGGCGGACCGGTTATGGATAGGCGCCACGCGCAACACGCTCGCCGAAGCGGTAAACAAACTCGATGCGATCTTGACCGGATCCGGTCTCGATATCGTCGGCGGCACGGTATTGTTCCGGCTCGTCCGCAGCCGCGAGGCCGATGAACTGTTTCACCACCTCGGACGCGCGGGAATTTTTGTTCGCAGGTTTCCCGATCATCCAGACTGGCTGCGCTTCGGCCTGCCGGCGGCGGAGCGGGATTGGCGACGGCTCCAAGTTGCCATGACGGCCTTCAAGACGATGGCCGCCCTCACCAGCAACAGCTAGATTTTTCGTTTGAGCATGATCTTGTCGGAAAACCGGTTTCCACTTTTCCGGATCATGCTCTAGGCTGTGCCCATGAACGTGCGGCCTTATCAGCAAATCGACAGCGTCACGGGCGCAAGCGCGCCGGCGATGAGCTTTGACGGCGCGTTCCGCGCGCGCTTGCGCGACCTTCTGGTCTGGCGCCGCGACGTCCGGCGCTTTCTGCGCGATCCATTGCCGGACGGCGCTTTGGAATCGCTCATCGAGTTCGCGGGTCTTGCGCCGTCGGTGGGTTTGAGCCAGCCGTGGCGTTTCGTCATTGTCGATGATCGCGCGCGCCGCGCCGCCATCCGCAGGAATTTCGAGACTTGTAATGCGCAGGCGCTCGCGGCGCAGGCGCCGGAACGCTCGAGCCTCTACGCGAAACTGAAACTCACCGGACTGGACGAAGCGCCGGCGCACTTCGCCGTCTTCGCCGATCGTTCGACCGCACAGGGCCACGGCCTTGGACGCCACACGATGCCGGAAATGATCGATTATTCCGCGGTGACCGCGGTGCACACGATCTGGCTCGCCGCGCGCGCGCAAGGCATCGGCATGGGGTGGGTCTCGATCCTCGATCCCAAAGCGGTGGCGGCGGTCCTTAATGTGTCCGAGGACTGGAAATTCATCGGCTATTTCTGTCTCGGCTATCCGCAAGCCGACGATGTCGTCCCGGAACTCGAGCGTGCGGGATGGGAAGAGCGGCGGCTGCCGCCGTCGATCATCATCCGGCGCTGATCTTCACTCTTTAAGCCAAACAACGCGGCGCCATTTATCTTAATGCAATGTGCCAAATCAGGGCACATAGACTGGCACCAGCCTTGCTCCCATCAGCGTGGCCGTTTGCGCGTGTTTCGCAATGACGAAGCTCGTCCGCGAAATCCCGCGCAATCACGGCGAACGCAACTCACGCCGGTTGCATCAGACCGGCGCGCGTTTCAGGGAGAGAGCGGTGTTAACCCTTCGCTGTACCAGACTGGTCTCATGGTCCGCGCGTCTTGGCGCCGCGGCCACATTGTCCGTTTTAACCTGGAGCGCGGTTCACGCTGACGGCATGGCTGTCGGCGGCTGCGTCGGATCGCGCTACTCCATCACTTGCGTCTCGCGTTGGGGCGGTTACAGCGATCCCTACATCAGACTGGTGCAACCGGAGACCGAAGCGGAGAAAGCGCTGGCGGCGGAACGCGACCGCAAATGGCAGGCGCGCTGCCGTCCGGCCGTGTTCCAGGATCATTACGGCGTTGCGCGATACGAATACGCCGCTTCCGGCTGCGAGTTCGGCGTTATCGAATAACGATCGGCGGGATCGGGGCGTTAGAGCGCAATCGTTTCAGATCGAATCGATTGACGATCTAACATCGTAGCGGAGCATGATCTTTGTAGCGGAGCATGATCTTTTCGGGAAACCGGTTTCCACCCTCGGATCAAGTCCGAGGGCAGGCTTTTTCCGGATCATGCTTTAGTGCAGGGCGTTCGCAGGTTTCATGGCGGCAACTGGCGCACCGATCTTGATCTGACCCGCGAGATTCTGCCCCAGCGCATGCTGGCCCGGCAGATATTTGGCCACCACAATCGGATCGAGTTGCTTCACCGCTGAGTCCGGCAGGCGGCGCCAGATCTCGTCGCGCCCGAATAATGCGATGCCGAGATAGCCGCGTACGGTCAGGGTCTGGCCGTCGGGACTCACGGTCATCATCGCATTGTAGACGTTGCCGTCACGCGGATCGAGAATGTTGCCGCCCTGATACGCAAGGCCGTTGCGTGTCATGTTTCTGATGAGTTCAATTCCGAGCAGCGGGGCATTCTTGCGGTCGTCCCGGCAAGCCGAGCAAATCGGATTCCTGGGATCGCCCGGCCGCTGGAATGTCTTGGCGATTGCCCCTTCGTAATAGCCGCCGCGCTCGACAAAGAGGAACCAGCCAACAGTGGCCCCGGTTTGCTCGTCGACCTTCTGCCACAGGCCGACCACCGAGGGTTCCGCTGCTGCTGCGGAATGGACGGCGGCAAGAGACGCGGCGAGCCCCAGCAACAGCACTGCCACGACCGGCTTCACGACGAGCTTCACGTATTGGAGCTTCACGTATTGGAGCTTCACGTATTGCGCAACCACGGTACTTCTCCATTCGCCCAAGAGAGAATCAACGACTCAACGCCGCGGAAATTCTTGGTCCACAATGAGGTGATTTCGGGACGATTTCGCCGGCTCCGCGGCGTGGCCGCGGAGCAATCCGGTCACCCTGCTTGGGCCCCAGGATACCGCGGCGGAATAAATCGCTGCCAGAGGCGCGGTCCGGTTTGCAAAAAGGTTTGAACACCGCGCGGCGAATGTTATGTGGTCGCGGGAGATCAAGCTCCCGGCCCAAGTTCTGGAAGCTTCCGGTTTTGGAAACTCCGGACCAGGGTCGCGAGCTTGGCCTGCATCCAAGTCGCGACTTTCACGACAATTCCGTGACAGCAATCCGTGACCGCAAATCTGTGACAGCTAGGCCGTGACACATGCGCGTAAACGTCCCTATTTCCGCTGGGGCCTGGGCCCGTTTATTCAGCCGATGGGACATTCTCGCGTTTCTTTTGATTCTCGGTCTCTTGGTGTTCCTGGGCGAGGCGAGCCGCCATCTGTTTGAGCCGCTCACCGAGCTGCAGAAGCAGCCGACGTCGCTCGACCCGCGCAACCTGCCTGAATATGCCGCCCGCACTACGCTGCGCATGCTCATCGCCATGGTGCTGTCGCTGATCTTCACCTTCACCTATGCGACGCTCGCCGCCAAGAACAAGACGGCGGAGCGGATATTGGTGCCGCTGCTCGACATTCTGCAATCGGTGCCGATCCTCGGCTTTATCTCGGTCACGGTCGTGTTCTTCATGGCGCTCGCTCCCGGCCGCGTGCTCGGCGCCGAGTTCGCCTCGATCTTCGCGATCTTCACCAGCCAAGCCTGGAACATGGCTTTCAGCTTCTACCAATCCTTGCGCACGATCCCGACCGAGCTCGAAGAGGCCTCGCGCAATTTCAGGCTCACGCCATGGATGAGTTTTTGGCGGCTCGATGTACCGTTCGCGATGCCGCAGCTCATCTGGAACATGATGATGTCGATGTCGGGGAGCTGGTTCTTCGTCGTCGCCTCGGAGGCCATCAGCGTCGGCAACACGACGGTGACGCTGCCCGGCATCGGCTCCTATATCGCGCTCGCCATCGAGCACCGCGATCTTGTCGCGGTGAGCTGGGCGATCGGCACGATGCTGGTGGTGATCTTCGTCTACGACCAGGTGTTGTTCCGGCCGCTCGTGGCCTGGGCCGACCGCTTCCGGTTCGAGCAGGAGCCCGGCGCTCTGGCGCCGGAATCATGGGTGTTCGACGTGCTGCGGCGGTCGCGTTTGATCGAACGCCTGACGGAGCCGTTCGCGGCCTTGTGGCGGCTGACGTTTCGTCCGCGCCGGCCCGACAAGCCGGCGTCTGTCGCGTCAACGTCACCGATCACGCAGGGCCGCTTTGCGTTCCAAATCGGCTTGATCCTTGCGGCCCTCGCGGCGGTCGCCTTATGGCAGATCGTGAGCTTCGCCATCGAAGGCATCACGCTCGCCGACGTCATGACGACATTGGTGCTCGGTCTGGCGACACTTGTCCGCGTCGTCGTGCTCATTGCCATCGCCAGCGTCATTTGGGTGCCCGTCGGCGTGTGGGTCGGCACACGGCCGCGCGTCGCCAATCTGGTTCAACCGGTGGCGCAATTCCTTGCCGCCTTTCCGGCGAATTTGCTGTTCCCGATCGTGGTCTCGGTCATCGTCGCGTGGAAGCTCAGCCCGAATATCTGGCTCAGCCCGCTGATGATCCTCGGCACCCAATGGTACATTCTGTTCAACGTCATCGCCGGCGCCTCGGCTATTCCCAATGAGCTGCGGGCCGTCGGCGTCAATCTGCGGGTGCGCGGCTGGCTGTGGTGGCGGCGCATCGCGCTGCCCGCGGTGCTGCCCTATTATGTAACCGGCGCCATCACGGCGTCGGGCGGTTCGTGGAACGCCAGTATCGTCGCCGAAGTTGCGTCCTGGGGCGACGTGCATCTGCAAGCCGATGGGCTTGGCGCTTATATTGCGCAGCAGACCGATGCCGGCGACTTCCACAAAATCGTGCTCGGCATCGCCGTGATGAGCCTGTTCGTCGTCGTCATCAATCGCTTGTTCTGGCGTCCGCTGTACTACTACGCCGAACGCAAATTCCGGCTGGGGTGAGGATCACATGACCGCCGCTTTGCTCGATATTCATGGCCTGCGACAGTCGTTTCCGCGCGCCGACGGCGGCGAACATCTCGTGCTCGACGGCGTCGAATTGTCGCTGAATCAGGGCCAGATCGTCGGCCTTCTCGGCCGCACCGGATCGGGCAAGTCGACCTTGCTGCGCCTGATCGCGGGCCTGGCGCAACCTTCGGGTGGAACCGTCACTTATCTCGGCCAGCCGGTGAATGCGCCGGCGGCGGGCATCGCCATGGTGTTCCAGTCGTTCGCGCTGTTTCCCTGGCTGACGGTGCTGGAAAACGTGCAGCTCGGCCTTGAGGCGCTCGGTCTGCCGTTGCCGGAGATCCGCAAGCGCGCGCTCGCGGCCATCGATCTGATCGGTCTCGACGGCTACGAATCCGCCTATCCGCGCGAATTGTCCGGCGGCATGCGCCAGCGCGTCGGCTTTGCCCGCGCGCTCGTCGTGCATCCGAATATTCTTTTGATGGACGAGCCGTTCTCCGCGCTCGACGTACTCACCGCGGAGACGTTGCGCACCGACTTCCTTGAGCTTTGGGGCGAGGGCAAGCTGCCGATCAAGGGCGTGATCCTCGTCACGCACAATATCGAGGAGGCGGTGCTGATGTGCGACCGCATCCTTCTGTTCTCCACCAATCCGGGCCGTATCATCAGCGATATCTCCGTCGATCTGAAGCAGCCGCGCAACCGCCTCGATCCGCAGTTTCGCGATATGGTCGAGAAAATCTACGTGGCGATGACGGCGCGCAAAGCGCCGATGCAGATCGGCACCGCTCCCGCAACGACGATGAATACGGTGCTGCCGCGGGTCTCGGCCAACTTGATGTCCGGTCTCATCGAAACGCTTGCCGCGGCGCCGTTCAACGGCAAGGCCGACTTGCCGGTGCTTGCCGACGAGCTCGCCATGGAATCGGACGAGCTGTTGCCGGTCGCAGAATCGCTGCAAATGTTCCGCTTGGCGGAAATCGAGGGCGGCGACATCAAGCTCACCGACGTCGGTAAGCAGTTCGTCGAAATGGCGACCGACGACCGCAAGAAGCTCTTTGCGCGTCAGCTCCTGACCTACGTTCCCTTAGCGACCCATATCCGTCATGTGCTTCAGGAGCGCGCCAATCGCGTGGCTCCGAAAAGCCGCTTCCGCGACGAGCTGGAAGATCACATGAGCACCGAGGACGCTGAGCATACGTTGCGGGCCGTGATCGCCTGGGGCCGCTTCGCCGAAGTCTTCGCTTATGACGACGATTCCGAGACCTTCAGTCTCGAAAATCCGACCTGAGCCCCCGCCGGACAGCCTCGCGATCTTGACGCAAAAGGCCCGTTGAGGCCCCTTGCAACCGGCCGTTCCGGCCTATTACCGTAGCGACGCTGACTGGAGCGAAATCGCCCGGAGATGAGGGCGATGGATGCTCTGGGATTTCGAGATTGCGCGGTCCTTTGGGAAAAATCGGTCTCCAACCGCTTGGAGGCGCGGGCTTTTCCCAGATCGCGCTCGAAAGCGAGGGCGACTATGTCGGTACTTCCTAAGATCGAAAGTGGCGCGCGCGTGCACTGGCTGTTGCTGGGCTCGTTGGCGCTCAACTTGTTTTTCGTCGGCGCGGCCGGCGCCGTGGCGCTCCGCTACACAAGCCCGGTGCCGCTTACGACCGTGGCGCGGATCGACCACAACCTGGTCGGCCGGTTCAGCCGCATCGCCGACAGTCTGCCGCCGGCAGACGCCGGTGCAATGCGTCTCGAGCTTCGCGAGGATGCGGTGAAGATCGCGGTCGCGCAGGCCGATCTGCGGCTCTCGCAAGAAGACGTGCGCAAGAGCCTGCGCGCCGAACCGTTCGATGCCGATGCGATGCGCACCGCAATGGCGGAAAATCATGCCGCGCACGAGAGGTTCGATCAGGTCATCCACGACATGCTGGCGTCGGCGGCCGGCAAAATGTCGATCGTGGGCCGCAACAAGCTCGCCGATTGGCCCGCCGAACGCGCGAACGCACGGCCGGTGCAATAATCCGGTCCGCTTACATGCTCGGATGAAGAATCTAGGCCGCGCTGCGCCGCCCGTTCGCTGCAATCGCCAGCAGCGCGCGCTCGGCGATCGTGTCGGCGAGTGCAGGCTTGCGCCGAGATTCCAATACCGCCTCGGCGAGTTCGGCCATCACCGCGGCGAGGCGTGCGGTGCTCCACGCTTTCAGCGCCGCGCCGATGAGATCCTTGCGGCGAAAATGCAGCGGCGGCTGAACGGCGTCGAGCGAGAACGGCGTGCCGTCCTCGATCGCTAGCCGCCATTTGTGCAACTGCGCTACGTGGCGCTGGGCGGCGAACAGGACCGATCCGGCGTTAGTGCCTGCGGTTCGCGCCTTGCCGAGCTGAGTTTCGAGTTCCGCCGGACGGCCGGCGAAGGCCGCATCGATGATGTCGTCGAGCGCCAGCCCCGACGCGTCGGATACGACGACCATGACGTCATCGACGCTCACTTGCTTTTGGCCATGGGCGTAGAGCGTAAGCTTATTCAGCTCGCTGCGCGAGGCCGATCTGTCGCCGCCGAGCAATGGGATCAACAAAGTGCGCGCGTCGGGCGCGATGGAAAGGCCCGCGGCGCGCATCTCGCCGTCGATCAATTGCGCCCGGTCGCGTTCGCTGTCGGCATAGCAAGGCAGCGCCGCGGCATTCTTCGCGCGCTCGCATAAAACGCGCAGCGGCGCGTTGCGGCGCAAGTCGCCGGCCTCGATGACGATGCGGCAATCGGTGACCTCGATGCCGAGCAGCGCCTCGACCGCGGGCGCGATGTTGCGGCCGCCCGCCTTCACCCACACCGCGCGGCGGCCGCCGAACAGGGGCATGGTCTGCGCTTCCTCGACGAGCCGCGCCGGATTTGCGGTCACGTCTTCGCCCTCAAGCCGCGCCAGCGCGAACGGATCGTTGACGTCGTCGACGGATGCCTTGACGAGCGCATTGACGCGTTCGCTGACCAGGCCCGCATCCGGGCCGAACACCAGCATCACCGGCCGCGCCGGGTCAGGGCGCGCGACGAAGGCGTCGGCATTGGCGGCTTTGATCGCAACCATAATCGAGATTTAGAGCATGATATGGAAAAGTGGAAACCGGTTTTCCGGGAAAGTTACACGTGGAGAAAGCTCACGTCCCGGCGACGAAATACGACGCCAGCCTGTTGCGGATCGCCTCGGCGACCGCCAGCACCGCGCGGTCTTCCGCATCGCGCTTGGCGCGTTGGATGGCGAAGCGCTGCTCCGAACCGGGAGCATCGGTGTCGACATGCGAGAAGGCCGTATCTTTGAACACGACCTTGCCGGTGGCAATTTCCGTGAGCTGGTAATTCACGGTGACGCCGTCGACCTCGGCCGTCGGCCGGCCCGAGGCGACGTCGACGATCACCGACAGTCCCGTAGGCGCGACCGTCATCGTGAGGCGATGGGTCGGTGCATTGGCGCCGGCGCCGCCGTTGAGATCGAACTGCAGCGCATTGCGCATGCTGACCGCAAGCCGGGCCGCGGGCGAACCCTGACGCGCCGGGATTGCCGGAATTTCCACCTCGGCGAGCTTGTCGCGAACGCTGTCGGAGCCGGGCGCGGCATTGTTGCGGCCGTAAAGCGGCTCGAAGCAGCCGGCCGTCAGGCCCGCCGCGGCCAGCACGACGGCGAGCCGCGAGAGCCCGCGCCAATTTCCGAGTTGCTCAAACCACGACATTGACGATCCGTTGCGGCACGATGATCACCTTTTTCGGCGGCTTGCCCCCGAGCGCCTGTTTTACCGCATCCAGCGCCAGAACGGCAGCCTCGATCTCGGTATTTGTGGCGTCGCGGGCCACGGTTACATCGGCCCGCTTTTTGCCGTTGATCTGGACCGGCAGCGTCATCGTGGTCTCGATCAGAAGCTCGCGCTCGGCCTTTGGCCATGCCGCTTCCGCGACCAGGCTGTTGTGGCCGAGCGACGCCCAGCATTCCTCGGCCAGGTGCGGCATCATCGGGTTGAACAGTTGCACAAGAACATTAACTGCTTCCCGCATGGCCCAACGGAAATCAGGCGTGGAAACAGCCCCCTCGTCTGACCCCATATCGCCAATTACCTCGTTGAGCTTATTGGCGAATTCGTGGATGGCCGCTACGCAAACATTGAAGTGCAGCTTTTCAATGTCATCGGTGACTTTGGCCAAAGCGAGATGGGTCGCCTTGCGTAAGCCTGCCGCCGCCGGCGCGAACTGGGCCGGGCGTTTATCCGGCGCTGATTTTGCGATTTCGGCCGCCTCGCCGACCAGCCGCCACAGCCGCTGCGAAAAGCGCCAAGCGCCCTGAACGCCGCGCTCGGTCCATTCCACGTCGCGGTCCGGCGGCGAGTCCGACAGCATGAACCAGCGCGCGACGTCGGCGCCATAGCCCGCGATGATCTCGTCGGGATCGACCGTGTTGCGCTTCGACTTCGACATCTTCTCGATGGCGCCGATCGCGACCTCTTCGCCGGTCGCGAGCAAAGTGGCGCGCCGTGTGTCGCCCTCGGCCTCGATCTTCACGTCCGCCGGCGTTACCCATTCGCCGCTCTTGGTGCGATAGGTTTCGTGCACGACCATGCCTTGGGTGAACAGGCCGGCGAACGGCTCTTCCAGTCCGACATGCCCGGTCGTCTTCATCGCACGCGTGAAGAAGCGGCTATAGAGCAGATGCAGGATCGCGTGCTCGATGCCGCCGATATATTGATCGACCGGCATCCAATCGTCGACCATCGGCCGGTCGGTCGGCGCACTCGTGATCCACGGATCGGTGAAGCGCTCGAAATACCACGACGAGTCGACGAACGTGTCCATCGTGTCGGTTTCGCGCCGCGCCTTGCCGCCGCATTGCGGGCAGGGGACGTGCTTCCAGGTTGGATGATGGTCGAGCGGGTTGCCGGGCCGGTCGAAGGTCACGTCCTCGGGCAGCGTCACCGGCAAATCCTTTTCCGGCACCGCCACCACGCCGCATTTTTCGCAATGGATCACCGGGATCGGGCAGCCCCAATAACGCTGCCGCGAAATGCCCCAGTCGCGCAGCCGGAAATTCACTTGGCGCTGGGCGATGGCCCCC
>Ga0102924_1000939_pt1 | contig 34773 bp, 33 predicted proteins | sample PaiPotPPM11metaG_FD_80116 | JGI IMG/M metagenome (GOLD analysis project Ga0102924, IMG submission 80116) | Iron sulfur acid spring bacterial and archeal communities from Banff, Canada, to study Microbial Dark Matter (Phase II) - Paint Pots PPM... ...
TCGCTCGCGAGCGATGCCAAAAATTCAGTGCGAACAGCGTTGTGATGACGCCGTACGCGAGCAACGCTAGCCGTAGCTGATGGGGAGCCGCCTGGTTCGGCGGGAGCATCAAGAGCCAGACGACCGCAATCCAGCGCGCGACGGCTACTGCGAAGGGATACGAGAGAAGGTCGGCCAGCGTCCTGACTTTGAGCTCCGCTAGGCTAAAGGTCCTCACATATAAAGGAATGATTCTCGACGGGCTATGTTACGAAATGCGGGAGTAGTGAGCGGCGTCACTCCCGACCGTCTACGAGATTTCCATCTCCAATTGGGGTTGCTCGACTGCTGCGACCTTTGTCGGCCTCGGGCGCCTCGACTCAACGGTTGGACGCGCTTCAAGTTGGCCCGCGATTTCCTTTGCGCGCTCGACAATTTGTTTTGGCATGCCCGCCATGTGAGCTACCGCGATGCCGTAGGAACGGCTGCTCGATCCACGCAGCAGCCGATGCGAGAATACGGGCCCAGTCGGTTCGTCTGCCACTGCTACGTGCAAATTGTCGACGCTTTTGAATGTCTTGGCCAAGTCAACGAGTTCGTGAAAGTGCGTTGCGAAGAGTACGATCGGCATCCCATCGCCCGCGTTGAGCAAGTGCTCGCTGATTGCTTGCGCAATAGCCAGACCATCAATGGTTCCAGTGCCCCGGCCGACCTCGTCAATGAGCAAGAGACTGCGTGGTGTGCAGTTGCGCAAAATAAGTGCCATTTCGGCCATCTCGACATAAAAGGTGGATCGGCCCGCGGCGATATCATCGCCCGCACCGATACGCGTAAACAGGCGATCGACAACACCGAGCGTTGCGCTCTGCGCTGGAATGAACGAACCCATCTGCGCCAGGATCGATAAGAGTGCGGACTGGCGAAGGTAGGTCGACTTCCCGCCCATATTGGGACCAGTGATCAAGAGGAAGCGCTTTTCCAAATCAACGCTGCAGTCGTTGGGCACGAAGTCCAGGCCGCCATACGCCTCGACCACGGCGTGCCTCCCGCCTTCCACGAAGAGCGCGCTTTCGGGGACGATCGTGGGCCTCACATAGCGGCGTTCGGCCGCGACTTGCGAGAGCGAGCAATACACGTCAACTTCAGCGACGCCTCGCGCGCAGGCAAGCAACCCTGACGCAAAGCCCGCGAGCTGATCGACGATTTCATCGAATATCCGTCGTTCCAGGGCGACTTGCTGCGAGCGCGAGCTGACGATCCGTGCCTCAAGCTCCTTGAGCCGGGGATCGCTGAAGCGTTCCGCGTTGACGAGGCTTTGACGCCGCACGAATTCCGCCGGCATCGCTTGCGCCTGTGCCCGAGTTACTTCGTAGTAGTAACCAAAGGCCTGTGTGTACTTGATCTTCAGCGACTTGATTCCGGTAGCCGCGCGCACCTCGCTCTCGAGAGCCAACAAGTGCTCGCGGCCGGCGCTACGCAGCCCGATAAGTTCCTGTAATTCGGCCGAGTGCTCCGGCACAATGACGCCGCCTTCAACGAGCGTCGCCGCTGGTTCGTCGAGTATGGTCGATGCGATGAGCTCGGCGGCTCGCGCGGGCGTGCCTTCGCCTGCAATCGCTTGGGCAAACGCCGCAAACCTGTCACCGTGTTCGTTGGCAAGGGCCTCGGAGGCGGCGGCGGCAGCTTCGAGTGAACGTCGCAGACCCGCAAGATCGCGTGGACCTGCTCGGCGTGCACGGATTTTCTGCACGATGCGCTCGATGTCGCCGATGCCGCCCAGCTGTCGTTGCAGCTCGACTCGAAAAGACGCGGCCGACACAAACGCTTCGACGCTGTCCTGCCGCCGCGCAATTGCATCGACCTCAAGCAATGGAGCGCACAACCACTGCGCGAGCAGACGGCTGCCCATGGATGTTTTCGTTTTTGCGAGCACGTTCAGCAGGGACGCCTGCTTGTTGTCGCCTGACCCACTCAGCAAATCTAAATGCCGGCGCGTCGAGCGATCGAGCGCCATAGTTTTGCGAGTTTCATGCAGCGTCGCAGCTTCACACAGTCCGACGCCGTCGAGCCTCAAGTACTCAAGGTAGCGGCGCAGCAAGCCGAGCGCTTCGCGCGCTGCTGCGCGTTCCGACATCGCGACGCGCGCGATGATCGGCGGATCCTTCATATCTTTGGTTGTCGGGTCGCAGACGGCGAGGCGGCATGTATCCGATACGAGCGGACGATAGCGGCTGACGTCCTCATCGGCTTCGACGACGATCTCTGCCGGTGAAAGCCGATCGAGTTCGGATGCAAGCGTATCGTCGTCATCGACGATGCTTACCGATACGGAAGACGTGGAGACGTCCGCGGCAGCAATGCCCGTTTTATCTGCAGCCGTCACAACCGCGCACAGATAGTTGTTGCGCTCCGCAGTCAGAAATTGATCTTCGAGCACGGTGCCTGGCGTCAGGACACGCACGATTTCGCGCCGGACAAGCCTATTGGGAACGGGCTCTTCCATTTGTTCTGCGATAGCAACGATGCGACGTTGGCGCAGCAGTCGTGCGAGGTAATGGTCGACGCTGTGATGCGGCACGCCGGCCATGGCCACGCGTTTTCCCCTTGCCTGCTTCCTTTGACGTGCAGACAATATTTAAAGCGGCGGCGAGCTCATTCGCATCATCCCCGTAGGCTTCATAAAAATCGCCGACGCGCGAAAGCAAAAGCGCTTCGGGAAACTGCGACTTGAGCGATAGATACTGACCAATGAGCGGCGAGGTGTCGGCTGCGTCGCTTGCGGCGCCAACCGAGGCGGTGCGCGGCGTCGTGCGGGCGGCTTTATCCTCGTGCGGCGCGTGCACGCCGCGGGCGTGCCGAGCTATTACGCTACCCGGCCCACGAGGCCCCAGGTCTGGGCTTGCTCGATTGCAACGTCCACGACCGGCTTGTGCTCTGTGCCTGCGTCTCGCGGCCAGATCACCGTGACATTGTGACCGGATTTGCCTGCCATTCGCGTTGGATCTTTCTTCGAGGGACCTGACACGAGCACGCTGACCGTCTCACCGATGAATGACTCGTGGAAGCGGCGCGTGCGGTCGTTTTGTGCGGCGCTCACGGCTTGGAGCCGGCGCAGGCGTTCTTCTTGCGGTACTTGGGGTTCCATCGTCGCTGCCGGCGTGCCGGCGCGCGGGGAGAACGCGAAAACGAAAGCATACTCGAAAGTGCCGCGCTCCACGAGCCCGAGCGTCTCGAGAAAATCGCTTTCAGTTTCGGTCGGGAACCCGCAAATAATATCCGTGGTCAGCGCCCAGCGGGGAAGGCGCTCTCGGAAGTAGCCAATTCTTTCAAGATATTGTTCAATGGTGTAGAGGCGCGCCATGGCCGCGAGCACTTCATTGCTCCCGCATTGCACGGGCAAGTGCAGCCGCGGCTCGATGTTCGGCAACTCTGCAAGCGCGTCCACGACCTCGCGATTAAAATCGTGCGGATGGGACGTCAAAAATGTCAGCCGCTCCAAACCTTCAATGCGGCCGACGCGGCGCAGCAGGCCGGCGAAGTTGAGACCTTCGTAGAGGTACGAGTTGACGTTTTGGCCCAGTAGCGTGATCTCTTTCGCGCCGCAACGGATTTCACGCTGGATCTGCGCCTCGATCTCCTCGGGCGGAATGCTCTCGAGGGGACCGCGTGTGTACGGCACGATGCAGTACGTGCAAAACTTCTCGCAACCGCGCGTGATGCTGACAAGCGCGCGCAGGTGCGCGTACTGCGCAGGTGAGTCCTCGCCGGGTGCATCCTCGGCTGACGGGAGACGCATGGGTGTCTCGGGCGGCGGCAGGTCGGTCGGCACGCCCCAATCGGTAAGGAGAGCTTTGAACTGCCGGTAATCGCGTGGCCCCAGGAGCGCATCGACGTGTGGCGCCTTTTTGCGCATAACCGCGCGGTCTTTTTCGGCAAGGCATCCGGCAACCAGTAGTTTGCTATGCGCGCGTTTGATCGCTTTGAGCTGTCCGAGCCGGCTGTACACGCGCATTTCCGCCGTTTCGCGGATCGCGCAGGTGTTGAGAATTAAAATATCCGCCTCGTCGGGAGCGTCGGTGAACGTACAGCCGAGCGACCATGCCTGATGAGCTAACCCATTAGAGTCGGCAACGTTCATCTGACAGCCGAATGTCTGCAGATAGATGGAAGGCATAGTGCCAGATTCTCTTGCTTTGAAAGTCAACCTGTCAGTGGGTGGCGCTTTTCCCTTGACTTGCGATACGAGTAAGCAGCGACATCGGCAGGTACGGCTTCGCGCCCACCATAGCTGGTGCCACGCTGAGGGTTCCAGGTTTGCCATTGAGAAAATATGTGCGCGAGCCAACTGCGCACTCGAGTTCGATCCCCTTGTAATGGACCGTGATCTCGTCTCCGCTAACCGTGAAGTCGTTCGCCGGGACGTAGTCGGCAAGGGCAGCGAGCATATCTTCGCCCTCGCCACCCGCCGTCATAGCACCGCGCGGCGCAAGTGAGATGGTTGTCGTCGTACCGGGGAAGACGCGGATGCTGCGTGTGCTGCGTTCGTTGCCGTGCACAATGAGCAAAATGTGGTCGCCGCTTTTCACGGATTGCGATTCGTACGGCTCTTGCAGAGCCACGCCGTCGACGAACACCTTTGCGCCGTTCGCGCCGCGAATGCTCAGTACACCTTTGACATTGCTTGGCATCGCATGCGACGCCGGTTGGTTGGCTGTCAACACGGCGCTCACCGTCGTCACCCGGCCAACCGTGACGTCGATCCCCGTGCTTTGCGGCTGCCAGCCCGCGCGCGTCAACGTCATGGTATGACGGCCGCCGTCGAGGCCGTCGACAAAGAGCGGCGTTTCACCCATGTAGGATCCGTCCAACCACACGGTTGCACCGGGCGGCAACGTCGTCACGAAAACGCTGCCATGTCCGCCCGCTGCCCACACTAAGGGTGATGTCGTTGCAAACAAGAGAATCAGGACGAAAAGAACGATCCGAACCGCCATATTCATGACCGTTCTCTCCTCGTAGGTGTCGCCCTGTACGATGGGGGCGCGAGCGCGCGGCAGCGAATCTGCGTTCATCGTGCCAGACCATATACCCATCGTTGCGATCGTCGGGCGTCCAAACGTGGGCAAGTCCGCTCTTTTCAATCGGCTCATCGGCAAGCGCGTTGCGATTGTTGAGCCAACTCCCGGCGTTACGCGTGACCGTTTATACGGCGTCGTTGAGTGGAACAACCGGGAATTCACGCTCGTTGACACGGGCGGCATTGAGGCCGGCAAGGTCGATGACGTCACCGCTCAGACACGGGCGCAAGCGTAGGTCGCAATTGACGAGGCTGACCTTATCGTCTTCGTCGTCGACGCGAAAGACGGTCTGATGCCGCAAGACACAGATGTCGCAGAGCTCTTGCGCCGACATCGAGAGCGCGTGTTGCTCGTCGCCAACAAAGTGGAGTCGCCGAAAACGGAAGCGGCTATCTACGAGTTCTCTCGCTTAGGGTTTGACGTGCCACTTGCGGTCTCTTCGATCCACGGCTTGCAGAGCGGGGACTTGCTCGATGCAATCGTCGAGCGGCTACCAGATCTTCCCGAAGAACAATCGCGGGTCGACGACCAGAAGATCCGCCTCGCGATCGTTGGTCAACCGAACGTCGGCAAATCTTCGCTTGTCAATACCCTGTTAGGCAAAGAGCGTGCAGTCGTTTCGGCAACCCCTGGAACGACCCGTGATCCGACGGACAGCGACATCGAAGTCGATGGACGGCAATTCGTCATCATCGACACGGCTGGAATCCGCAGGCACGAACGGCGCGGGCCTGCTCTTGAGCAGTACAGCACGATGCGTGCGCTCGGCGCGATTGGTCGCTGCGACGTCGCTATCGTCGTCATCGACGTCATGTCAGGTGCGACGGCACAGGATCAACGCATCGCCGGTCTCGCCATCGAAGAGGGCAAAGGCCTTATCCTTTTGATCAACAAGGCCGACCTCGTTGAAGGCAAGAGCTTCGATCGCGAACAGGCCAACGAGATTTTGCGCAAGGAGTTTGCCTTCGCACCGTACGCAACGATCATGTACGCGTCGGCGCTGACCAAGCGCGGCGTTCAGAAGGTTTGGAACGCGGCGGCGGCAGTGGCTGCAGAGCGTCGAAAACGCATCCCGACCGCGAAGCTCAATCTCGTTGTGCGTGACGCGTTTCGCGCTCGCCCGCCTGCGCCGTTCCGCGGTCACGCGCTCAAGATTTACAACGCAACCCAAGGCGATGTCGCGCCACCGACGTTCATCTTCTTCGTAAACGATCCGCGTCTCATACACTTCTCCTACGAGCGTTATCTCGAAAACTCGGTGCGCGCCGGATTTGGATTCGAAGGCACGCCGGTACGTTTCGTCTTTCGACCGAGAGTCCAGCAGGATAGGACTGAAGCGGACGAGCTCATTTCAGCCACGACCGGCGACGATCAGGCATGACGCTTATCATCTTGGGACTCATCGGTGCGTATCTCGCTGGATCGATCCCATTCGGCATCATCGTGGGGCGCGGTATCTTCGGAGTCGACCCGCGGACAGTTGGCAGCGGCAACATCGGCGCGGCAAACTCAATGCGCGCGCTCGGCCCATTTGGCGCAACCTTGGTGCTGGCCGGCGACGTGGTGAAGGGTGTTGTGCCCACGTTGCTCGCCGCGCATTGGCTCCCATATGGCCATTGGGGTATCGCGGCGGCTGGTTTAGCGACAATCGTCGGTCACAACTGGTCGATTTTTCTGCATTTCAAAGGCGGCAAAGGCGTGGCGACCGGATTAGGCGTACTCGTGGTTCTGTCGGTGCCGGCGACAATTGTTTTTGCGTTCGTCTGGCTGGCGACGGCAGCGCTCACTCGATACTCGTCTCTCGCGTCAATGCTTGCTAATGCGGCGGTTCCGGTAAGTCTCTACCTCTTGCATGCACCGCTCTCGTATGTCGTGTATGGCATCGTTGCCCTGGTCTTCGTCCTGTGGCGCCACTCGGCGAATATCGGGCGGCTCATTGCGGGTACGGAGCTGCGCATCGGTGCCTCGAAGGAGCACAACGCATAGTAATGATTTCGAGCAACGATTTTCGGACCGGCGTCACCATCGTCGTCGACGGCCAGCTCTGGCAAGTCGTTGACTTCCAGCACGTCAAGCCCGGCAAGGGCTCTGCGTTCGTTCGCACGCGCCTGAAGAATGTCATACGGGGTAATGTGCTCGAGAAGACCTTCCGCGCGGGTGAGATGCTTGAGCGCGCGATTGTGGAGACGCGCGAGATGCAGTACTTGTACGGCAGCGGCGACGACTACCATTTCATGGACAGCTCAAACTACGAGCAGATTCACCTCGGTCACGACATGCTGGGTGAGAATGTTGATTTGCTCAAAGAGGGCATGGTCATCAACGTCCAGTTCCACGACGGGAAAGTTATCGCTGCGGAACTTCCCAATCACGTCGATCTCAAAGTTGTGGAGACCGATCATGGATTTCGTGGCGACACCGCGACCAACGTCCAAAAGCCGGCGAAGCTTGAAACCGGAGCCACGGTGAACGTGCCCCTCTTCATTAACCAAGGCGACACGGTGCGCATCGACACCCGCGAGCGAAAGTACGTTTCCCGCGTCTAGCTTTGATGTCCTTAGCACTCAAGTTAGTTCCTTTTCGAGTACCACGAGGATCGCTCGGTTCGCCTGGGTTTGTGGATACTGCAACACTGTGACTACTCTCCAACCTTCTGTTTCCGTCATGCGTGTAAAAACGCCGTAAGCCTCATCATTTGCTATTGCGTTCTCCATCAGGGTTGGGATCCGACCTTGAGCTGATAGAATTAGGAAACGGTACTGATAGTTCATGTTTGGTGTAACTCCTAGTATGCGAGCGATCAGCCCGGTAAGCCTAGCTGCTGCATGCTGCGGTGTGGTATTCATCTGCAATTCGGCCAGAATTGCTCGCAATGGACTTTCCCACTCGCCAGGTAGCTGGAAATTAGGAGGCCACTGCTGTTTGTTTCGGGCCACAAAAAGCTCCTCAACCTTACTCCTAAGCGCATCAAGGTCAAAACCGAGGTCTTCAATTAGAATGATATCGATAAGGTTGCGGTAACGCGCATTTTCTGTTGGATCAGTCACTGCATGAATGAGCTCCGCCAACTGGTGTTCTCGCGACAGACAGGCGACCAAATCAGCGGCATCTAAACCCATCGAAGACAAATCAAACGCTTCGACTTCTTCGGTTGTCGTATCGATCGCGGATCCAAGATCTATCAACAATGTGCACCAATTGCCTCGCTGATATCGCACCTGTAGCGCAACTCGATGGACATGTTCTCTAGATTCAACGTCCTTTATCTGGAAAGTAAATTCGCACCATTCTGCTTCTAGTACCCGACGAAGCAGTTCCACTGCATCGTCGCCTTCGAGGACTAGAACTAAATCAATATCTTGACTCGCTCTAGCTCGCCCCTTGAGACGCAGCTCCATGGCGAAGCCGCCCTTCACTGCGTAGCCAGGCAGCTTCCCAGTGGAAGCTGCATTGTTTAACAATTGGAAGAAAGCCGTCGCTGCGACCCACCGACGCATGCGACTATTAGTGACACCTTGTTTCTTTGCATCCGCGTCAACAAGCTTGCTCAGACGACCGATGCTAGTTCTCAATGGCCACGTATCTCTGTTGCTTCGCGCGTCGATATAAGATAGTCGACAGTAGCTCTATCAAGGGAATACAGGGACCGCAGTTTCTCCAGCTCCTTTGGTCCAATTAGCTTGCGCTTAGACGCATTCTCGATCGCCACAAGTACTGCGTCGCGAGAGATCCCCTCCAGAATCAAATCGGTGAGCGTCCTGTATATAGCCGTCACGGGTAGGCCGTCGATGGGGACAACCTCTGAGTCATACAGAGGCGCAAAATGAAGTCGCACGGCAGGAGGCGCCTGCCGTCTTAGTCGGCGCATCGTGATAGGTAGCATGAGTTCGATCTTGTCCGGGTTTATGTCGGAAATATCGTGTAGTTGCAGGGCCGTTCGATGAGAAAACGCCGCCTGGACGGGACCCCGCTTCGCTTGCGACCACAAGAGCGTTCGCCAAAGATCCGCGTGCTCGGAGGTTGGCCATCTTGCAAAGCGATAGACCCCCCAGTGTTCTCGGATCAAGTGTCCGGCACGGGTCAGTTTGGCTAGGTGCGTGTGGGAGACGCCTCGCTTCGTGGCTTGGCTGGCAGAAAAGAAACCCGCTTGATTCTCAGCAAGGTCCGCCAGACTATCAAGGCGCTCTCTCGAAGTTATTTTCATTTGCATTGGCAACATTATACCAAAAGGGTAATAAATAGACAAACGGGACACATATAAATGCCCGTCCCGCATTTGCTCTCGCTGAGACCGCGGCCTACCCGCGCTCTTTTTTCGACTTCCACTCCTGTGAGAGCTTGCGTTTCTCTGCGTGCGTGCGGCGCTTGAGCGATAGCTCCAGGCGTAGCGCATCGCCTTTTGTTTTGGCTCGCCGCGTGAACGCGAGACGCACCGGAAGCTTGCCGCGCAGGATCTTTGCTCCCTTTCCCTCATTGTGGGCTTGCACTCGCTTGAGTGGATCGATCGCGTAGCCGCAGTAAAAGGTCCCGTCCGAGCACTGGACGAGATAAACGTAGTGACTAGTGCTCAACGTCAAACGGCGGGACTTGAGGTTGCAGAGGATTGGTTGTCGAGGCGCTCTCGTAACTCGATCCATGGACGCAGGTCATCGATCATCGTCACCGCATCATCAAGCGGTATGGCCTGATCTGCGTCGCTCAGCGCGCTCTGCGGGTCCGGGTGGACCTCAACCATGATGCCTTCTGCGCCAAGCGCCACACAGGCGCGAGCAAGCTCAGGAACGATATCGACGCGTCCAGTCGAATGCGAGAGGTCGACGAAGACCGGCAGATGGCTCATGCGCCGCATGAGCGCCACGCCTGCAAGGTCGAGCATATTGCGCGTCATCGTCTCGAACGAGCGCACACCCCGCTCGCACAAAATTACGTTGTCGTTGCCTTGCAGCACGTACTCAGCTGCCAGCAAGAACTCTTCGACAGTCGCTGACATGCCGCGTTTGAGCAATACCGGTTTGCGCTGTTTGGCGAGGCGTTTGAGCAACGAAAAGTTTTGCATGTTGCGGGCGCCGACTTGAATGATGTCAACGCAGGATGCAACGAGCTCAATTGAATCGGTATCCATTACTTCGGAGACCGAGATCATCCCGTGGGTGCGCGCCGCTTCCGTCAAAAGCTCGAGACCCTTGTCGGCGAGGCCCTGAAACGAGTAGGGCGACGTGCGCGGCTTGAATGCCCCGCCGCGCAGGATGCGCACACCGTGGCCCGCAAGCACCGTCGCGGCGGCGTTCATTTGTTCGGCGGATTCGACGCTGCACGGTCCCGCTATTATATGAAAGCCCCGGTTGAGGTTGATACCACCGACCGTGAGCCCAACATTGAATCCCTTGCGCGCGCTGTACAGCGCCATACTGCATCCTCGCTGCCGCGCAGTTCGCGCTGTGTGATGCCGTTCTCTGCTGCGCGCCGCCGGAATGCCATGACATGAATGCCTTAGAAGCTGCCGGATTTATCGCACTCGGGCTGGTCGCAGGGACCTACGGTACGCTCGTCGGCGTCGGTGGCGGCTTACTGATCGTTCCTATACTGCTGCTCAACCACGTCGCTCCCAAGGACGCCGCAGGCACCTCCATGGCGGTCGTTCTCGCGAATGCGGCCTCTGGTTCGGTCAGCTATCTACGGCAGCGCCGCATCGACGTCCGGTCGGCATTTGTTTTCGCGCTCGCCGGTCCGCCGGGCGCCCTGCTCGGCGGTCTCGTCGATCAGTACGTGCCGCGCACGCTTTTCAGCCTTCTCTTCAGCGCGCTGCTGTTTTTTGTGGGCGTGCGGTTCTTTCTAAGGCCCGGCGAGGACGCACACGGCCCAGCCGCGGTTGTGAGCAGCGGCAATAGTGCAGGCTTTCGACCGGTTCCCGCTGCTGCGATCGGGCTCGTCGCGGGTTTCCTTGCGAGCATGTTCGGCATCGGCGGGGGCATCATATTCGTACCTTCGATGGCGTACCTATTCAGTTTTCCGGCGCACATCGCCACCGCCACGTCCCCCTTCATCATTGCGCTCACTGCAATTTTTGGCACCGCGTCGCATGCGTACTACCATGATATCTTGTGGGGCCCTGCGGTTGCGATCGCTATCGGTGCGGTTGCCGGCGCACAGATCGGAGCCCGGATCGCGCCACGAGTGCGCGTGCCGCAGCTGATGCGCCTCTTCTCCGTCGCCGTGCTGCTTGCGTCGCTATGGCTTCTCTACAAAGCGTTGTCCTGACAGTTCATATCGCCGGTCTTTGCGTCCAGGCATATCCTCACTCGGCCCAGTCCACACGAGCGCGAAGCCGAGAGTTTCGAGTAAGCCGATAGAGGCGGCATTCTCATCGTCGACCACGGCATTGATGCGTTGCACCTTGTGTTCAAGAAATAACGTACGAATGAGCTCGCGGCATGACTCTTTTGCGTATCCTTGCCGCCAGAAAGATGGGAAAACATCGTATCCGATCGTCGCCACGTTTTCCGCGATGGTCGCCTGAACCCAACCCACGAACGCACCGTCAACGCGCCGAACGGCGTAATTGAGCCAGGTTTGCGAGCCATCCGGAGATCTGCGCGCAACCCACTTGTGAAAGCGCTCTTCGAGCTCCTTGACGCTCGCAGGCCGGCCGGTGTGGTAGCGGTAAGGCGATCATCGTGCAAATGAGGGAAGAGCGCCTTCGCGTGCGCGGGTGACAATGGTTCGAGCACCAGCCGAGATGTTGAAAGGGAACGCTCGAGATCAGGCCTCGCCGTTAGAGTCCCCGCCAACGCGCGAATGCCTCATTCGGCACCCCGAGCGAATCAAGCGCCTTTCCCACCGTGTGGTCGATGATGTCCTCGACATTCGCGGGCATCGCATAGAAACCGGGAATGGGGGGCAAAATCACCGCCCCAATCTCTGCGAGCTGCGTCAGTGTCCGCAGATGGCCCAAGTGCAAAGGCGTTTCACGAACGACAAGCACGAGGCGACGCCGTTCCTTGAGACACACATCCGCGGCCCGCACGAGTAAGTTGTCGTTGAGCGAGTACGCGATGGCAGACGCGGTTTTGATCGAGCATGGAATGACGATCATGCCATCAGTTCTAAATGAACCACTTGAGATCGGCGCAGCGAGATTGTCAGGATCGTGCACCTCGTCCGCAAGCTTTTCCACGGATGCGACCGAGCGTGACGTCTCGATGGCCAGCGTGCGCTTCGCCTGACTGCTCATCACCAGATGAATCTTTGCTCCGGGCACCGCACGCAGCGCTTCAAGCAGCCGGACTCCGTAGATCGTGCCGCTTGCGCCAGTGATGCCGACGACGTATGTGCCCATCCTAGACGACGACGCTTACGAGCATTTCAACGTGGGGATTGAAGCGGTGCGGCGAGCACCGCGCGCACGATACGCGGAACCCTGGGCGACGACGTCGCAGCAGCTTCGTCTGACAACGAGGACACGACAACACATAGCGCCGGCTGCTCCGCCGCCGCTTAACCGGCAAAAAATGATAGATGCTCGTGAGTCCCACTTCGCGCATCTTCCGCTTAAAGTCGTGACCGTGGCCGCTTGGCAGTCCGTGCTGGTACAGCCACGCATGCACCATCTCATGGAGCAGCGTCGGCTCGACTTGCTCTGCATGCCCTGCGAGCAGCAATGGGGACAACTCGATCATTGGAGGGCGGTGACCGATGCGGCCGGCGACCGATGTCAGGCGCGGGTTGAAAATGATTCTGTACGCGCGAAGCACGCCACCAAAGTGCCGTACATTGAGCATCGCGAAAATAACTTGAAGATCCGCTGCGGATGGAAGCGTTAACGCATCGCGAGATTTGACCAGTGCGAGTGTCACGGACGGGCCATAGCTTCGCGCGCGAACCGCACGCACCTTCAGAGGTGACAGCGCGCGCCGGCAATAACATCTTGCGCGCCATGAAGATCTTTATCTCCGGTGATATGGAAGGCATTGCGGGCATCACTGCAACGGAACAAACGGATCCAGTCGGCCAACCGGAATATCCGTATTCATGTAAACTCATGACCGGCGAAGTGCGTGCAGCATGCGCGGGAGCAATGGCAGGTGGCGCAACCGAGGTATTAGTGAACGATTCGCATTGGAACATGCGAAACATTATTCACGAGGAGCTGCCGCCGCAGGTGCGTCTCATTCGCGGCAGCCTCAAACCACTCTCGATGAATCAGGGTCTTGACCCGTCATGCAACGCCGCAGCTTTTGTCGGCTATCATGCTCCGGTTGGCACCGCCGATTCAAACATCGATCACACATACACGGGCGACCTTTACGACGTTCGCATCAACGGCGAGCGCTGCAGCGAAGCCCGCATCAACGCCGCCGTCGCCGGGTGCTTCGGTGTTCCCGTTATCTTCGTCTCGGGCGATCAGAATGCGTGCGTGGACGCACGATCATTTCTGCCGTGGGTCGAGGCCGTTGAAGTGAAGCACGCCATCGGACGCTATGCTGCAAGCTCGCTCGCGCCCGAGATGTCGCGCAAGGCAATTGCGGCTGGGATGCAGCGTGCTGTTTCCGCGCTGGGGAGCAGCGGAGCAAAGCCATATGCGTTCGCCTCGCCCATAACGCTCGAACTCGTTTTTACGACGACTGCCAAAGCGGATATGGCATCGCTCCTGCCGGGAAGCGAACGGCTTGATGGCCGCACGCTGCGTTATGGCGACCCTGACTTTCTCACCGTGTTCCGGGCCTTTCGGGCCATGATGACGCTTGGATCGAGCGTATCGTAGTTCGCTTAACCATATGAACTCAGTCGGTGTGCGATAGCACACTCCACGCCCTTTTTGTAACGAAAGCTGCTCGAGCTATATCCTATGAGCGTGCCGGGCGCCGCATTAGCGGTCCCCCACCAAGCGACGTCCGGCGGGTTTTACTCTGCAAAAAGTTCAGGCCCGGTAGCTCACACCGGGCCTGGGCATTTTTCGGGGGAGGGTCGACGCGAGGTCGACGGTCGACGCAAGGTCGACCGCTACAAGCTACGAGGAGCCCGTAGCCTGCGGCTCCGCTTCCGAAGCTTCTTTCTCATCGTTTGCTTCGCCGTTAGAAGCAGCGTGCGTCTCGCTTGGCTGTTCTTCTACCTCGGCTTCGGCCTTTTGTTCAGCCGCTGCCGGCGCTGGCGACGTCCGTTGCGCCTCCTCACTCGGCGGCTGCCAATCGTAGTCCGATGGATTGAGGTTATACTGTTCCGGAGTCAAGCCGAGTTTATGTATCCAGTCGAGGGCAAGCATGTAGTGCCGCTTCGTGCGGTATGCGAGCCAACGTCTGCGCAGTCCGTCATCCTCGTCCACGGCCTCACGGAAGCGACGGAATGCGCCTTTTCCGGAGATTGACGAGCGTAAGCGGCCAGCGACGTTGATGTCCTCGATCAATCCGATGAAGTCGGACATGATCCCGTAGCGGACATCGGTTGTCACCGGCGTGACTTTGCGCATGTCGGCGTTCGCCTGTGCTTCGGCGATGCGCGCCGTTTCCTGGTCGCCGAGATTATGCATGAAATGTTCGATCGCGCCGGTCTTGACGTTGAAGAACGCGACGCTGTCCACATCGCCTCCCGTCAGCGCGGTTCCAAGTTCATCAAGCAGCGCGCTGCGTTTCACCGGCCCCATGCGAACTGCGCGCGTCGCTGCACGCCCCTGTGAAGCCGGCGCTTGCGCCTCAATGCCAAGCGCGTGGCGTAAGTCTTGAGGATCAAGGGCAGGCAACCCCAAATTTGTGAGCCGCACGTGCTGGCCGGCAAGTTCTGTGAAGAGATCTTCCAGTTTCTTGCGCCCGAGTGGATCGTTAACTGCATCTTGGGGTGAGAGTCCGCCGAGGTCCGGCAATGGTCTGCGGATCCATTCCGCGGTGAGATGTGCGTAGTTTGTTGCTAGATCAGTCATATGTATCACTCTTCTCTGTCTTTAGTGCCCTGTTGCGATGCGGTCAGCGTCCTGCTAGACTGCCGCGTGTTTTTTGGTACCGAGACCCTCGGCGATCCGTAGAACGTCCTCCTCGGTGAGCCCGAGGCGGCGCATATTTTCATAATATTGCGCGACGATATCGGCAACGTGACCAGTTCTCGCTCGCTCTTCTCGTACCCGCTTGACCTCTTCTAGCACCCGCTTGCTCAGTTCGCCGTCAAGCGTCACGCCGGCCTGACGCAATCGCGCTTCGTGTTTGCGCAGCGTGGATTCGATAACCGAAAGACCGCTGTGTTTGCCGTAAACGAATTGCATCTGGCCCCCGACGAGGCTCGCGGGCACGGCTTCGTACATCCGCGGATCGATAAGCATCGCGTGCGTGTGAATGCCTGATTCGTGCGAAAATACGTTCGCTCCGATGATCGGCTCGTGCGCCTCGATCGGGAACCCCGATACTGATTCCATAAAGCGCGCGAGCTCTCGCAGCTTCTCGTACTTAAATCCTGGTATCTCCACGCCATAGAGCACGCGCAACGCTGTCACGACTTGGTGCAGCGGAACATTGCCCGCACGCTCGCCGTAGCCATTCGCGGTCACGGTGAACGCCTTGAAGCCGCATGCGAGCGATGTGATACAGTTGATGGTGGCAAGCCCATAGTCGTTGTGGAAGTGATTGAGCAGCGGAATCTCCGGCGGTAGCGCAGCGACGATGCGCGAGCAGAACCAGCGCGTCGCTTCGGGTGTCAGGCAGCCAACTGTGTCAGGCCACGACGGCCGCGTGCCGCCGGCCTTGATGCCCTCGCGAAACAACTCGATGAAGTAGTCGACGTCGCCGCGGCTTCCATCTTCGCCGCCAAACTCGACGTAGCGGACACCCTTGCTACGAGCGTAGCGTATCGCGTCGCAATGCATGCGGATGTTCGCCTGCCGGTAAAACGAGAGCGGCAGATCGAGCCACTCAGATTCGTTGCGGCCCTCGCGCGCGAGCAGCGTCTTTCCGATCTTGTATTTCATGTGGAGATCGCTGCCCGAAGTAAAGATAAAGAACGTCACATCGCTTGGAGCGACGTTGATCGCTTCGAGCGCAGTCAGCGTCGCATCGATGTCCTTGGCATTACTGCGGCACATAACGACGACGTCGAGGTCCGCCCGAATTTCGCCCTTGCGCTTGCCTTGCATGATAAGCTGCAGTGAACGCCGTTCGTCTTCCGACACAGCCGGGAACCCGACGTCCATAATATGGACGCCGATATCGGAGAGCCGGCGACAAATCTCATACTTCTGCTCCGGCGTATAGGCAATGCCGGGCATCTGTTCGCCGTCGCGCAGCGAGGTGTCGTAAATACGTAATTCTGAGGACGGTGGGAACTTGACGTCACGCGTAAAATCGCGCGGGTCCCGGATCAGCTGTGCGATCGGCTCTTGAAATTCCATGAACCCCTACACAAGTTCGGCGTTAAGGCTGGACGACGATCTCGCCTCGCATGCCTGCGCTATAGTCGAAGAAGCATCCATACAAGTACGTCCCCGCCTTCGTCGCAACGATGGGAGCCGAACGTGCGCCAGGCGCAATATCACCCGTGCTCCATGACCCTGCGCCGATATTGCCTGATTCATGCAGCACAGAGTCGGTCCAGTGCGGATCTTGCGGAAACGCGGAAATTTCTCCCAGTGACGTTGCAGTGTGATGGCGGCTGTCAGCGTTGACGAAGACAATCGATTCTCCGACGTGGACGACAAGGCGCCCCGGGGACACCCCTGCGTAGTCACCTGCGCTGAGGTGGGCGACCATCGAGTACCGAGTCAAGTCGAGCGTGACCGTGTGCGAGGCGCTTGCTGCCCCCGCAGGCACGCGGGCCAACAGTGAAGCGAGCCCGAGCAACGCGACACAGATGGCTAGTCTCATGGGGTCGTTCTGGTGTTCGATATGGATGCGGCTCATGTCAATGACTTAACGTTGGCGGGAGGTGATCTGTGACATGAGATTCGCAGCTTGGAAGCCCCTTACCCTCAAAGCGGGCTTCTCGGACGTGCGTCCGGCCACAGTTGAGCCCGGCCGGCCTAATCCGTAACGAGTAGCGAGACCGGAAGGTCTAACGAGCGGGTACCTATTGCCCTTCGGGTGAGCTGTATTTGTGTGAACGTGAAACGCCGCGGTAAAAACTTCTGGCAACGTCTGCAGAACCACACCTCTGCGCAGACGCCCACGTACGAAGACATCATGGCCGACAAGGAAACGCCGGCGATGCTTGTCATGCTTGCCGCAATCATTCCCGTCTTGTTGTGGGCCGCGATCAACGCACCTCACGTTTCGCAAACATTTGCCAGCCTGCTCGCAGCGGCGGCGTTGTTGGAAGTGGTCGCACCCGATTCCGTGCGGTTCGGGCGGCGCATCGTCGGCGCAGCATTTTGCGTCGCTGTTGCAGGATTTGTTTTGTATGGAGCCCCCGTTGCTATACTCATCGGTTGCGTGCGTGGCATCGTCCGCGCGCTGAAGGCGCCGACTGCGCGGCTTGCAGCGGCGCAGGCTATCTCATGGGCAATCCTCGGGCCTCTTTTTGCCGCGCTGCTGGCGACAGTCGTCGCAAAGCATTCGGCGCCGCTCGCCGGCACGATCGTTTTTGTCATAGCGGCGTTCGGGCTTGAGCTCTTCGCCGCGCTCACGAGACTGACGGGGCCAGCTGCCATGTCGTCAGACGATATCTGGCACGGCTTCTTCCCGTATTCGCCCTTACAGTTTGGTGGCTTCGGCGCCGTCGGTTACGCGCTTGCCGGTGAGCTCGCGGCCGGGCGATTGGGCATCCTTTTCTTCCTGGCGGTCCCCTTCGCTATTGCAAGGGCGAGCCTTGGCTCTGCCGGCTGGGGCACCGAAAAGTACATCGCTGCGCTCGAGCGTGAAAATGACTCTCTTCTCAACCGCATCGGCCAGTTCGACCGCGCCAACGGAGATCTTATCGAGGCGTTGGCCGTCGCGATCGATGAGCAGGACGGCATTGACCGCGGCCGCACTATGCGCATCGCGCAACTTTCCACACGCATCGGCTCTGCACTCGGAATCAACGGACAAAACCTTGAGATACTGCGCCGTGCTGCTCTTCTCCATGACGTCGGGTTATTGGCGCTGCCGGCGGGCGAACGGGGAGCAGCCCACTGCGAGCTCGGCGCACGATTGGTTGCCCGCTGGCGCGATGGTCGCGTCATCATGCAGGTCATCGAACAGCACCACGAACGCCTCGATGGCAGCGGGTTCCCCAAGGGTCTCAGAGGCGAGCACATCGTTATGGAAGCGCGCATTGTTGCTGTAGCCGAAACCTTTGTAAATCTAACCTCAGGCCCAACGGCAGTGAGCACGCTCGATGCTCTCAATGATATTACTTCCCGCCGAGGTTCGGAGTTTGATCCCCAAGTCATCGATACGCTCGCTCAAGCCGTCGAACCGCGGACCGCAGACGTCCTGCCCATGACCCGCCGCGTTCGCTAACAACGTTTGTAGCAACGGATCTTTAGATCCATTCTGTAGAGACAGACCTTTAGGTCTGTTTACGGCAGTCGCGGCCGGCTCGCGATAATCTCTGCAGCAGGGATCTTTCCCAGTGAGGTCAGCACCCGCGCAGCATACTGTGCGAGGCGCGGCTGGTCGATAGCGCAGGGCGCATTTTCGGGATCGCTCAATCTCGTCATTGCTCGTTCGAGCGTCGTCCTGGCACCCACCAGGTTCTCTCTCTGTAAGTGATGGAACGCAGCAGCGAGCTGAATAAGGCCGCGCAAGCCGCGATCTCGCGTGTTGATCCAACGCGGCTCGAGCGTCTCATGTGCGTCGAAGAACCGGGCACCGTTCCAGCAGTCGGCAAAGCGCTGCAAATCCTCCTCGGGGACGTCCGGTTGGCCCTGGCGTTCCCTGGTCACGCCAGCGCTTCTTTGGCCGCAGCGAGCGTGGCGTCAACATCGTCGTCGCTGTGCGCTGCGGTCAAGAACATTAGCTCCAACTGCGACGGTGGCAGTAAAATCCCGCGATCGAGCATGCCTTTGTAATAACGCGCATACGCGTGGGAATTTGCTTCGCGGGCCTCGTGCATGTTGCGGTGCGGCTTGCCCCGGCGGAACATGAAATCCACCATTGAGGCGCAGGCAACGACAGGATACCCTAAACCGCGGGTATCGATGATCTCTTGCAAACCATACGCGAGCCTCGACGTCTGCTCGCCCACCCGCTCGTAAAACTGAGCATCCGCATCCACCGCATCAAGCAGCGCGTGAGCCGCCGCAACGCATGTGGGGTTGCCGGAAAAAGTGCCGCCGGCGAAAACGCTTCCTTCCGGCGCCAAGACCGCCATGATGTCGGATCGACCGCCAAAGGCGGCAATAGGGAGCCCACCGCCGAGCGCTTTGCCGATACACGTCAGATCCGGCACAATTCCATAGTGCTGCTGCGCTCCTCCCAGTCCTAGGCGCAGGCCTGTGATTACTTCATCAAAGATAAGCACGACGCGGTCGGCACGGCTCAGTTCGCGCAACCGCTCAAGATACTGCGGTTCCGGCAAACATAACCCCATGTTTCCGCAGACCGGCTCGACGATAATCGCGGCAATCTCGCCAGGGCGCGTGGCAAGAGTGTGTTCAACGGCTCTGTGGTCGTTGTACGGCAACACGATAACGTCGTCAATGACCCCATGCGTTATGCCCGAGGCCAGCGTGGGCGCTGAGAGCGACGAGGCACCTGCGGAGAAAATCATTGCGTCGCTCTGCCCGTGATAGCAGCCTTCGAAACGGATGAGCTTTTCTCGCCGCGTAAAGGCCCGTGCCAAACGTACCGCGCTCATGCATGCTTCGGTGCCGGTCGACACAAAGCGTACCAACTCCATTGACGGAAAGCGCCCCTTAGCTCGCTCGGCGAGGCGCACTTCCTCCGGGTGCGTGGCTCCGAACACGGCCCCTTCAAGCAACGCGCGGTGCACGGCCGCTGCAATGCGCGCGTCTGCGTGGCCGAGCAATACCGGCCCAAAGGCGCACAGGTAATCGATGTACTCGCGCCCCTGTGCATCGACGACATGCGAGCCATGCGCTCGCGTGATGAACGGCGTCGGGCTACCAACGGGCCGACCCGCACGGACCGGCGAGTCGACGCCTCCTGCGAGCGCAGCTTGCGCCCGCGACACACCGGTCTGTGATGAGGTCTCATCGGCGCGGGTAAACGATTTCAGATTACGGGCCACGCTGCGCGCTTGGCCGCACGCCACAAAATCCCATCCCAAGTGCCAGGAAGGATCGTCCACTTCAGAAAAAGCGTAGGACGGCATCCGTGCCGTCCTACGCAGTCTGTGTCGGCTATTTCCGTCGGCAGATTATTTGCCTTGGTCGAGCCAGGCAATAATGTCGTAGCGGTTTGTAATTGGGAAGCCCGGTGGCGGATTGGCTGCCAGGCGCGAATCATATTGGTACTTGCGCTGGAAGCCGTGAATCAGCGTGCCGCCGCTGGTAACGCCCATCGCGCCTTGCGAGTTCTGAATCAGCCCGCCGTAGAACGTGAACGTACCTTGCACGGAACCGTTGTAGTTATTGTTCCAGAAGTTGCCATCGGTGCAGCCGGGACCGATACCACCCGTGCAATACGGTGGATTATCTTGACCGAAGAAGCCCGTCATGATGCTTCCATCAAACTCGTAGCCCGTGGTTGTCGACACGCCGAGTTTGACATCGTTGGCCCAGATTCCAAACTCATCGGTCGACGTCGAAGTTTGGTCCTTGTAGACGATGCCCGGAGCAGAACCCGTGATCGTGATATTATGTCCGTGATTACTCGTATAATCGGGCACTGCCACGGAGTAGTCGCCGTGAATCACGCCGCTGACTAAGTTCACGTTCCCGTCAACAAAGATCGCGCCGTTGCCGGCGGGCGTGCCGAATGCCGGCTGACCTGAGATGGTGCCGGTATAGGTAGCGGTCGGGCACGGTGAGCAGGGCGTATTCTCCGCTACGGTTGTCGTGTTGGCGGAAAAATCAACCGTCACCGTGTAAGAGTGTGGAATCGGTGAAGAACCATAGGGCTGCAAGAGGAACTTCTCGCTGGTAGCAGTCGGAGACGAAGGTGTAATCTTTACGCCGCCTGCAATGAAAAGGCCAGTTTTGACGCTCCCTGTTCCCGTCGTTGCGTCGATCTGATTGATATACACACCATTGCCGCCGGCAGGGGCCGGCACATTGGTGATAGTCCGGCCGTCGCCCCAGTAGGATTCACTTGCCAAGGCGAGATTGTCTTGGAAGGTTGGCAGTTGCATCGGGTTCGAGCTGACTTTCAAGTTCGCCGACGTCCCACCGAGCATGACGTCCGCCCAGGTAACCGCCGACATTGCAACCGGTGTCTTGCCAGCACCCTGATAAAAGTTTGGCGTTTGTGCCGTTTGTACTGTCGAGTTGAAAATCGGCGCGCTGGGATCTTGGTACCAAATGTTCATAGCGCTGCCATTGTAGACGGGACCATCGAACTTTTCGCCGCTGGTGTAGTAAATATTGCTTGAGCTGCCGGCCGTGAATTGCTCGTAGTACGAGTACGGGAAGCTCTTCGTTAACGCTAGGACACTCCGAGTCTGACCCGAGTTCGTCTCGGTGCCCGTGGACTTGATCTCATAGTACACCAGACCGCTGGAGCTGTTCCACGTCTTGGTCACCGAAACGTCGTATTTGACGGTTGACGGTGACGGGTAGTTGTATGAAATAGGTGCCGGCGCAACGTGGCCTGGTCCAGACGCATTTTCTTCTATCTTTAGGACCATGTTCTCAACGCCGGCATATGCCGCGTCCAGGGCCTTGGCGCTGTTGCCATGTGCTCCCACCATCTGGAGCTCGCCGATCATCTGCGACATAAGCGCCCCGATGAGCGCCAGGAAGATAACCGACATGAGCATGGCGGTGATTAACGCGACGCCGCGTTTCGTCCTAGATCTAGTCTTCATGGTTTGGACCCCACAGCTACTTGTGAATTGAGATCGTAAATGGATCCACCCTTGCTATCCGTTGTTTGCAAGTCTATGTCAATAAGGTTCGCAGACGGCGCCGTCGCGCCAAACGAGGAAACGTTTGAGGCCACGATGTTTGTGGTAGTCTGCGGAGTAGGACAGTTGGCATTCGTTTTGAGCGTGACCGTGCGCGTTATGGTATGCGCCACCGGATCGTAGACTAAAGAGACTTGGTCGTAGCACGGCGTCGGGTTGCCAAACGCATCAGTGGGAATGGCAACCGGGTCATCCAGACCGCCGGTACCATCGTGAACCCGCCAGAACGCGACTGTCTGAACGGGGACTGCGGAAGCAGCCGGTGTCGGAGCCGAGACAATCGGTGGCGGCGTAGCGGGCGTCGTATAGTCGGTGACGTCGGGCATGCCTTCGCGAAGCTCATTGGTCACCCGCGACATAACGATCCGGCCATTTTGGTCCGCCGTTAGGTCGGCCGTCATGAGCGAGTTATGGTTGAAAACCATCACAAACTCTACGATAGCCAGGGAGAGCACAAGTCCCATGATCGACATCGAGATCAACATCTCGACGATCGTGAACCCACGTGTCTTTGCTCGTATTGACATCATTGGATCGCCGTCGGTGCGGGTGTTGGCGTCTTAGACGGCGTCGGCGTCGGGCTCGGCGTTGGCGTCTTAGACGGCGTCGGCGTCGGGCTCGGCTTCGGGGTCGGGCTCGTCGATGGCTTCGGCGTTGGCGTCGGGGTCGACGTCAACGATGGCGACGGAGACGGCGGAGGCGGTGTCTGACCGGCAGAGTTCGGCGTGGGATCGTTGCGCTGCAGCTGATGGGTCTCGAAGATCTCCTGGTGCCCGGCGTTGTCGAGCGTGTTGGATGCTATCCAGACGGTGATGTCAGCGGCGTTGGGGTCGGCAGATTGTTGTTTTGCCTGCCACATGTACTGATAGGTGCCGTGCGCTGAGAGATTCGCAAAGGGGCCCCCTACACAGGTTGCCGCCGAATGCCACGTGGGCGAAGCGATATTATCGTTGTAGGGCGGATAGGGCACTGTGCAAGGGTCATTCCCCAAGGTATTTACGGTCCACGCGCTGCCAGTGAACTCCGCGCACGCACCGGTTGTCGTCCAGAAGCAGGGGTCATTGCGCATTATATTCATGTAGTAGTCGCTCATGGAAATCGCAATGCCGCGGTTCGACGCGGTTTTCTCTGCTTGCGTCGAGGCGATCATGTCTCCCGATACAAACAAGAATGCAAGCGTCAAAATAACGCTCGCAACCATTACTTCGATGAGACTACTGCCACGCTGCCGCTTCGGCTGTCTCGGTTGATTCGACATCAAAAACAATCTCCGCGCTCGGTATGCCTCCACTTAAAGATAGATGGAGACATGGATAGGACTGAGTTTTTCCTATTTAATTTCATCGGCTCCCGCGGTCACGCAGGAGGTGTGACAACACGCACACAGCCCGGACTTCATGCGATATGAATTCGTCGACACGAAAACCGGGGCGCACGTACTCACCATTATCGCGTTTCCCGTGACTGGGCGCTGTGACGGACAACATTCCATATGATACGCGACACGAAATTTGATAAAAAAAGTGAACCCGCCGTCTTGGCGAGCCCACTTCTCGAACTGACGTCGACAGCGACGTTACGTTCCCAAGTCCTCCCACGCGATAAGGTCGTATTCGCCGGTCATCGGATTAAACGGCGGCGGGCTGGTCGCAAATCGTGAATCGAATTTGATATTTCTGCTGTAGCCTGTGTGGACGCCACCAACCCACGCTCCCACTGCCCCTCGCGTATTCTCGATGACGCCACCCAGAACCGTCAATGTGCCCTTGTTAGCGCCGCACGTGCGCGAGCCGCAGCCTAGATATGCGAAGTAGCCATTCCCCGGAGCTTCACCGGGATAACCAGCAATAATGCTCGCGTCGATCTCCATGGGACTTGGGGAGGCGGTAGCTATTAAGACTTTGTTTGCCCAAAGTGCGACTTTATCTGTTGTTGTGTCACTGTATTGGAAGTTGCCTCGCAGTGTTATGCTGTCATTGTACGGGAAGTAGTCAGGCGTCACGAACGCGTAAGATCCTTTGATCGACACGTTGGGTGAAACGCTGCCAAAGGCAATGCTGCCGTTGACAAATATGGCCCCGTTCCCTGGGTTGGTCACGCCGGGGCCGGGTGCTCCACAAGGCACTCCGACAAAAGATCCACTTCTGATGAACGTTCCGGCTGGCGGCTTGCCAGAAAAAAGACCAACGGTCGTCGACCCCGTGCACAGCCCGGTGAAGTTCTCTGTCACCTGATAATACTGTCCGCCGAACGCTTTGCTTTGCAGCGTGAAGGTTTCTGTGGATCCGGAGCTTGATCCATCGATCGTCCCTGTAGCGCCGTTGGTATTAATGTACACCCCGGTCGTAAGTGTAGCAGTCTGCGTCGTAGCATCCTTCCCGTCCATGTAGATACCGTTGGGGACGGTTGGATAAGCAGTCTTTGCACCGTCGCCTTCCCAAGCCTGACTCATGACAAAGAGGTTGTCTTTGGGCGCGGGCAGTGCAAGCGGACTCTTATCGATGGTAAAGTTGTTCTGACCACCCGCAACGATGGAAGCCCAGTCAGCGCTGTCGCTTGGTGGCGAGCCCATGTCCGCTTGGTCGTTCCAGACCGGGGAGATCGCCGTGCGCACCTTGTCTTGAAAGATTGGAATTACTCCAGTCACGCCAGCATAGTCGATGCGCATGGGGCCTGAGGAGTAAACCGGGCCATTATAATGGGTATCGGACCTGTACCATACGGGATTCCCAAATTGATTTGTCTCACTGCCGGACCAACTGTCCCAATTCGAAATTGGTACGGATTTTGCTATCGCGCGTACCTTGCGCTTCACGAACACGAAGGGTACATTGTTAAAAGTTCCGGTTGACGTGATAAGGTAGTAGTTTATTCCACCCGCCTGCCATTGGTTGTCGATTTGCGACGAGTAACTCGTGGCTGCGGGTGTGCCTACCGGCTCAGGATACGTGAACGTTACAGGCGTCGGACCTGGTGGCGGAAGATTGTGGGCCTCATTGAATTGAATCTGCTCGATCATGGCATGTACACCTGCGTCCGCAGCTGCAAGCGCGCGATTCGAAAGGGTGTCGGTTCTTACGCTGTTAAGCTCGTAGGCTAGTTGAGCCACCATGCCGCCTGCGAAGACCAACAAAACGAGCAAGATGCCAACAACACCGATCAGAGCGAGACCTCGCTCATTGTGGCTCCGGGGGGCTGGCACTCTCTTCATCGGCTACTCTGAACCTCCGACGTAAACAACATTATCAAGCGTAAATGAGCAAGACTTCGTTGGGCCACCACAGTGCCCGGAGGGTACTGAAACCGTGAGATCGACGTTATATTGCGTCGAATGCGTCGTCGGTGAAGTCACGGTAAACGAAGTCACATTCCTTCCCAAAATTATGGGGGGCTGGGCGATGCCCCCTGGCATCGGCGTGATAATTTCGTCGAGCTCCCCGGGGGTTAACGCATTCATCTGAATAGTTACAAGCTCGTACGGCGGGCAAGGTTCTCCTCCGTTGTGTGTGCCTCCAGGCGTGCACACTGGGATCGGTCCTCCCAATCCACCTTTGGCTACGCGGTAGAACGTCACGTAGGGCGCTGCTGTTTGATACGGAGATGCGACCGGTCGTGGGCTTCCTGGTGGGGCATCCGTTACGTCGAAGAAAGCCGTGCGCATGTGAGTCGTTACCTTGCCCATCACAATGCGCGCTTGCGACTCGGCATCCGTGTTAGCCCGAGTGTGCAACGTATTATCGACCACGCTTACAAATTCGAGACCTATCAGCGTAAGGATCAAGCCGAATACACTTATAACGACGAGCATTTCGACGAGTGTGAAGCCGCCGGCGCTCCTGAGTTTTTCTCGACGCTTCATTCAAATGTACCCTGGGGGCTCGGCGATGGCTTGGGCGTGACCGATGGCCTTGCTGTGGGACTCGGTCTTGGTGTCGGTGTAGGTGTCGGTGAACAATTGCTGGTGCACGCGCTAGTAGTTGGTGTCGGGGTGGGTGTTGGCGTTGGGGCACTCCCGAGACCGGGCACAGGCGTGACTAAATGAGTCCGCGTGGTTTGCAGCTCGTAGATGCTGCTGCCATTTTCGTTCATGTGGATCCAGACGGTCAGCGTCGCAGTATTTGGATCGGCCCCTTGTTGCTGGGCATTCCACATAAATTGAAAGACGTTAGTGCCCGCGCGGTTGGCCAGGTCAGGGAAAAAGCCCGGGTTGGTCCCACTTGGAGTACACGCTGGAGCTGTGTGCCAGCTGGGAGAGGCAATGCTATCGGTGTATGCAGGCCACGGGGTACCGCAGGGGTCCGTCCCGCCCGGTCCCACTCCCCAATCCGTTTGCCAGAAATTGCCATCATCACGCATGACGCCAAGGAGGTAGTTTGCAGCTTCCTTCGACTCGCTGCGCGTCGCCGCTACATTTTCGGCGTGCGAGGATTGAATTAGGTCACCTGTAATGAAGAGAAAAATGATTAGCAGTAAAGCGATTGCGACGAGAATCTCGAGAAGCGTCGTACCGCGCTTTCCTCTTGATGAGTTGTGCTGGTTCACTACGATATGAGCCCCGTTCGTAACGCCGACGCCAAAGTGCAGTTCAATGTGCAGTTATACCGATTAGTCCAATTCGTGAGCTAAATCACACGCTCCTTGAGACTGTGATGCGTGTCACTTCGTTACATCTTCATATAAAAATGATGACCAAAAGCCGGCTGGGTTGCCCGGACCTGAGGGCCCAAGAACGACGCCTTTTGGCTAGAGCGACCACTCCCAGGCATTCCAAAACGCAGATTCCGCCGGGGATGGCTTGAAGTTGCGGAACTGCTTAGGCACAACGTCAACCCGCCGCTCCGCAAACATAAAAACGGTCGGCGCCTGTTCGCCCAACTCCCGCGAAATGATCTGGTAGTCTTTCTTCCGGCGCTCTTGATCCATGGTTGACAGGGCATCAAGCTCTGCCTTTTCTAGTACAGGGTCGCACCAGAAGAGCGAGTTTTGACCGTTCGGCGGAAACTGATTGCACCGGTAAAGCGACGAGTTATCCGGATCTACTCCGCTTACCCAACCATAGTACGCCAGTTGATACTTCCCGCCGTTGAGGACGCCGCCGCCTTGCGCGGACGCAAAGAAGATCGGTGCCGGGTATGGTTTCTGCGTGATCTCGATGCCGACGGCCTTCGCTTCTTGTTGGATCAGGGCGCCAAGTTTTGCAGCGATGCTTTGCCCGCCGACATAGGAAAGCTGCAACGAAAGACGCTTACCGTTTTTTACTCGAATGCCGTCCGGCCCAGGCTTCCATCCATCCGCATCGAGCAGCGCCGCGGCCTTTTTCGGGTCGTATGGAAAAAACGTCGCGTGGTGATCGTTAGCCCAACTGAACACGGATTGATCGGTGTCTGTGGTCGTGAACACGCCGCTGGTTGCGTCCGCGGCGATACGCGCCCGATCGATAGCGCTCTCTATGGCACGTCGCACATTGACGTCGCTGAGTATCGGATCTTTTGTATTGAAATCAAGATGACCGAAGAGGTTCTCGGCCGAGACGTAGATCTGATAATCCGAGAGCGTTTTGAGCTGGTCGTACTTCGCAGGGTCCGCGCGGAACCATGCGTCGATCTCATGTGTTTGCAGTTGCGTGACGATCGTGTTGACATCCGATATGATGTGGAAGGTGATCTGCTTGAGGTGCGGCGCTCCGCGCCAATACAGCGGGTTTGATTCGACCGTGATGTGGTCGCCGTGCACCCACTCTTTGAATTTGAAAGGCCCTGAGCCGATGGGGGCGTTATTCCATGCGACGTGATTGAGGTCGGGATATTGCGAGAGCAGGTGCCACGGTAGAATCGAAAACCCGCCTTGCACTGACATGAAGTACGCGACGATCGGCGAGAAAACAGTCCTCATGTGGACGACCACCGTATAGTCGCCCTTCGCTTCGACGCTTGCAATTTGGTCGTAGCCCGTACGCACCTGGACGTTGTTCTTGGGGTTCATGATCGCATGGTACGTGAAGACGATGTCCTTGGAAGTGAGCGGTGCCCCGTCTTGCCACTTCACGCCCGGGCGCATGTGATAAGTAATTGTTTTGAAATCCGCTGAAACACCACCATTTTGGAGAGTAGGGACTTCGGTCGCTATCTCCGGCTGGAAATTCTGGTGGTCGTCAACATTGAAGAAATACGAGAACATCAGATAGCTCAGGTCGACGGTCACGATCTGAGTGGACAACAATGTGCTCAGATTGTCAGGCTCAGCAATTTCCGCATAGCGCAAGATGCCGGGGATCGGGCCGCCGGCTGCAGGCCGCGTCGCATTGCCGGTTCCGGTGGACACCTTCGAACAGCCGCTTAATGCGATCACCGCACACGAAAGAATAAAGCAAACAGCGGCGCGCACCGAAAAAGCTGCCCGGGCGCTCATTCCATCGACCATTCCCAGGTATTCCAGTTGCTCGTGGTCGCCGGTGCCGGCTTGAACCCGTGGAAATGTGGTGACGTCACAAAGATTTGGCGTTGGAACCACATCACAATGGTAACCGACTGGGAAGCGATCTCGGACTGCACGATCGCATAGGCCTTCTTGCGCTCGGCCAGATCGTACGTTGCCCGGCTCGCATCGAGTCCTCGTTGCAGCACCGGATCGCACCAGAAGAGATTGTTTTGCCCCGCCGGTGGAAACTGGTCGCACCCGTATATTGAGTAATCTCCATCGGGGTCCGCGCCCGCAACCCACGAGAAAAAGGCCACGTCATACTTGCCCGATTGCAACGTACCGCCGTCTTGTCCGGCAGCGAAGAACAGTGAAGCGGGATAGTTTTTTATCTTGGCATCGATGCCGACCGCTTTGAGCGACTGCTGTACGAGCGTCTCCGTCGCCTCACCCGTTGACCCGCCGGTGACCGCGGAGAGGCTGAAGCTCAGCCGCTGTCCGTTGTTGGTCATGATGCCGTCAGCTCCGGGCCTCCATCCAGCATCGATAAGCAGAGCACGCGCTTTCGCCGGATTGTAGTCGTAATGCATCACATGTGGGTCGTAAGCCCAGGATAGCGCGCTGATCTCGGCGTCGCTCGGAATTTGAACGTCGTGTGTCACTTTATGAATGATCTCTTGAATATTGATAGCGTAGTGTATCGCACGCCGGACTCGGACATCGGCAAAGAGTGGATTTTTCATATTGATATCCAGGTGCGAATACACGAATGATGGTTCTAGTTGAACGCGGTAATCGGGCTCGAGCTTCTTGACTTCGGTATATTGATTCGCCGGCGCTCGGAACCACGCATCGATCTCGTGGGTCTTCAGCTGCACGACGATCGTTGTATCTTTCGGAATGATCTTGAAAATGATGCGCTGAAGCTTGGGCCGGCCCCGCCAGTATTGATCATTGGCAACGAGCTCAATGCGATCGCCGTGTACCCATTTAACAAATTTAAATGGGCCGGTACCCACAGGGTTGCTGTTGAATGGCACGTGGTTGATGTCTGGGTACTGGTCGAGCAGATGCGCCGGCAAGACCGGATACTCGCCTGTTTCGCAGAAGAATGTTGCGATTGCGGGTGCGTAAATCTTGTTGAGATGGAACCGCACTTCGTACGGACCGACAGCCTCGATACTTTTTATCTGATCCCAGCCGTTGCGCGATTGCAAGTTGTTCTTCGGGTTGAGGATGGCGTTGGTCGTAAAGACGACGTCACGCGAGGTGAACGGTTGACGGTCGTGCCACTTCACGCCGCGACGCAAGTGGTAGGTGATCGTCAGGCCATCTTTGCTTATGCCGCCATTTTTGAGCGTGGGAACTTCGGTTGCCAGTTCAGGCACATAATTGAGCTTGTCGTCAACGTTGAAGAAAAAGCCGAAGATAAACATATCGAGGTCGGTTCCGACTGCCTGCAAGCGCAGCAGCGGATTGAGACCGACCGGATCTTCGATGTCACCATACCGAAGCGTGCCGGGAATGGTGTGTGATTGTGCTTGGCCGGTCTGGCCGCCCACCTTCGAGCACGCGCTGAGAATCATGCACGTGCACGCCAAGACTGCGACAAATACGAGCGACCGCTTCAAGGAGCCGTTGGCCCGTTCACGATGATGGTGATCTCCGCAGCCATGCCGGGGTTCATCAGGCTTTTGTCCTGGAAGGTTCCTGGAACTGCTGCAACCCATGTCCAGCGTCCCCCATTGGGCGGAATCGGCCCGGAGTCGAATGCGCCGATGGCGGTCGCAGTGTGCGGCTGAGCGTCGTTATTGATCCACGTAACGAGCGTGCCTTCAGCCACCGTGATTTTGCCGGGTTTGTATCCCTTTGCGTCGATGTTGATCGTAACTTGTCCGGTCTGTTCTTTCTGGCACGAAAAACCGGACAGCAGCAGCACTGACAACGCACAGGCCACTGCAGCAATGAAGCGCGAGCGATTGGGCATGACGCGAAGTTCTCACATGGGAGCGATGGTGCCTTCTGCATAGAGCAGGTTCTGCTGCGCGACCTTGTACGCGTAGAGCGCCTGCACGTAGTTTGACTGCGCGGTTGTGAGCTGCGTCTGAGCGTTTAACAAGAGCGGCAAGGTTGTGACGCCGGACTTATACTGTGCGTTCGTGACGTTGAGCAGCACGAAGGCCTGATCCTGAGCGACCTTCGCGGCGTTCAGGCTCGACGCCGCCGTCACCAACTGCAGATACGCTTGCTGCACGTTGAGATACACGTTGAGCTCTGTTGACCTGAAACTTGCCTCCGCTTGCTGCTGGAATGCACGAGCTTGATCGGCTTGCGAACGGATGAGACCACCGGAGTATAACGGGAACGACAAGCTTGCGCCGAGCGACCAGTTCGGCGCATAGTTCGTGCCGTTAAGAGCGGTACTTGTGGTTCCCGAACTCGCTGTGGCGCTGACGTTGGGGAACGCTTGCAGCTTTGCGGCGCGAACGTTTGCCTGCGCTTGCCAGACGCGAGCGCGTGCCGCCGAGAGATCGGGGCGTTGCTGCAGCGCGGACGTCAACACGTCATCGAGCTTTGCCTGACTGCCGGTGACCGTGCTGTCGTCTTTGAGTCTCACAGGCGTATTCGCCGGCACGCCCATCGTCGTCAACAGCGCAGCGACGTTTTGCGCTTCGCTGCTTTGCGCGGACGCCACAGTTAATTCGGCTTGGGCAACCGGCAGCTGTGCGGTCAGCACGTCTGCTTTCGAAGCGACGCCGGCGTGGAATTGTGCCTCAACAAGCCGCTCTTGCACTTTGGCGTAGTTGAGCGAACTTTGTGCGGCTGCCAGTTGATGCCGTCCTTGCAGCGCCGCGTAATATTGCTGTGCGACCGTCAACAACACCGTTTGAATTGAGCGGAGCAGCGTGAGCTTCGCGGATTCTGTGGAATACCGCGCTGCCTGGACAAGTGCGTTGACCCGGCCTCCGTCGAGGATGAGCTGCCTGAGATCGACGGATCCCGAATTTTGGGTGGCGAGAAACGGCACGGTTGAACCGCTCGAGATCCGAAAGTTCGACTTGGCGCGCGCGTAGGTGGCGTTCGCGCTGAGGTTCGGCAACTCACCGCTGCGGGCAATGCCGATACCGGCGTTGTTTTGATCGACGACCGCGCGTGCGATGATCAGTTCAGGAGATGATGCGAGCGCAATGTCTTCGGCCTGACTCAGCGACAGCTCAGCCGGCACGGCTGAGTGCATTTCACCGCCGAGCGGGGGCACGACTTTGGGTTGCGTAGGATAATTTACCGGACCGGCGGTCGGCATGACACCGGGTGGTGCTGACCCCACGGGCATGGGCGTGGGCACCGCCGTTCCACTTGGCGTTGGCGTCGGCGTCGGACCCGCGAATGCCGTTGACATAGAAAGAGAGAGTGCGGCAACCACCGCGCATGGGGTAATAAGGGATGCTATCTTCATGCTTCGTCCTCGACTGAAAACAAACGGCTGCAGCAGGCCGGCTATTTTGATGCTTGTGCGGGCGACTGGGTCATGTTCCCCGCGGAGCTCACGCTCACCAGCGATCCATCCTTGAGCGTGTCAGGACGCTGCACGATGATCGACACACCTGGCCCGATGCCCGCCCCGCTCACTTCGACCTCGGTATCTGTCTCCAACCCTCGAACCACGGCCGTAAGCTTCGCCTTACCATCGCATTTGCACTCCGGCGCTTTTGCCAATCTGTACACCGCGTCGCCGTTTGCTCCTTGGAACAATGCGGCTCGGGGTACGACGATGACGTTGCGGTGTTGCGCCTTGATGAAGGCAGCGTTGGCGACCATTCCCGCTTTGAGCGCGACTTCATCATTGGGCAAGACGATACGCGCGAGGTACGAGAGCGTTCCCTGGGTGGTCGCCGAGTTAACGGCGCTCACCACACCGTGCCAGGCGCGCCCGGGCAACGATTCGACCGTTACGTCCACTGACGTTCCCGGGTGAATATAAGGAAGATTCTCTTCCGGAATGCCCACGTTGACGTATACAGGATTGAGATCTGAGACCTGGACGAGGGCAGTTCCAGGCACCGCGAGTGTCCCAGGATCGACGCTGCGCTGCGTAACGACACCGCTGAAGGGAGCGGAGACCACGGCCTGAGCGATCTGTGCCTGCGTCAAGGCAACGGCGCCCGATGCCTCAGCGACTTGCGCCTGCTGGTTGAGAATCTCCGACTGCGCTGCCGAAGTTGTTCGCCCTCCGAGATTTGCATTTTGCGCGGCAACTTCAGCGCTGCGCAGTTGTGCCGCGGCTGCAGCCGCAGCCTGTTGTGCGTCGTCGACCGCGACCTGTGGAACGTATCCCTGCGCGAAGAGCTGCCGGTTGCGGCGCGCGTTGGCCAGCGCCGTTTGATACGCGACGCGCGCGGAATCCAAATTCGCATTCGTGCTCGCCGCCGTGCCTCCGGCGCCGCTGCGGATCTGCGCGAGCCGCGCTTGTGCCCCAGCCAGGCTTCCTTGGTTCTGCTGCAATTGTGCTCGTAGCGTCGAGTCGTCGATGCGCACGAGCACCTGCCCAGCCTGCACACGGTCGCCAACGTTAACGTTGACAGCCAGCACCGATCCGGTGATGACTGATGAAAGATTTGCTTGGGCTTTGGCGGCGACGACGCCGGTCAGCGTCAATCGTTCAGCGAGATCACCGCGATGTGCCACGACGGTCGTCACCGATTCCGGCTGCGCCGCTGTATTTGTTTCGGACTTTTTTGCGCATCCGAAGAAGCCAGCCATGACGAGGACGGAGGCTAACGCAAACGACGTCCCTCTGATGAGGATAGCGGCACGTGTAGTGTTGTTCACGGATTTGCGTACTCTCGCCAAGCGTCAAAAGTTACCATACGTAAAAAGTACAAGAGAACTAGATGATTAGGGCCGTCGTATACAGCTGAGATTGCGACTTGTCCCTTGTGCTTTTCTTTACTCTTCAGCCGGCTTCCCGTTCTTGCCGTGCTGCTTGAGCCACTGTTCGGCTGTTTTTGCGCTGTCGATCTGCGCTTTAATGACCGTGATATAGCGCGGGCACTCGGGTCCGTTCGGCTCATGACAATAACCGCGCACGCATGTTGCGCCCGCATCTTTGAAGAGCACTGGATCTTCGCGTTTGAGAATGCGCAGAACGGCAAACGCCATCTCGCGAATTTCCCACTGGGCCATGTTGCATGTGCGCAGCGTTAGAAACTCGTACCAGGCGCGCGCGTTGCCGGACACGACGAGTTGGCTCGCGGCGGCATTAGGAAGTACGAAGCGCGCATCTTCGCCAGGAAGACCGGCTGACATGAGCGCTTGATACGTCTCACCAATTTCATGCATGAGCGCATCAAAGCGAGCGGATAGTTCGGGCAGCGATGAGAGCTTGTGCGGTTTCACGTATGGAAAATCCGCATCTTTGAATGCGAGGTAGCGCTGGCTTTGCTGATCGAATTGCAAATGGCGATGGCGCACGAGCTGATGCGTCGCAGCGCGCGAAAGACCGGTGACGCCAAAGACGTAGATGTTATGCTCGAGTGTGGAGTGATGCCCGGCCGATCGCACGCGTTCGACCGTCTTGACCATATCGTCCGGTTTGCGCTCCCACCGTTCAACGATGGCTACGGGGTCGTTGGCAGAATAACAGGTGCGCGCCGCGGTAGCCGTCATCGCGGTTGGGTGCGGGGACTTCTCTAGCAGAGTGACACGGACAGATGTTTCGGGCATAGTATATGCGATGTCGTTTCGGCCTTTACGTCCAAGCCTCCGCCAGCATGATTTCGTCTGGGTCCAGGTGGGTATAAGAGGGTAGTCTGAGGGGTCCCAGAGAGGGGTAAACACAGTGTCTTTCGAACGTACGGTCGTTTGCCCGCCCTATAGAAAACCGGGTCGGGCCACCTCGAAAATCAACGCAGACCGGTCTCAATTCCTTAAGGAGGGAACCCGTTTGAAGCATCCTCAACTCACGGTCCTCGCAGCGGCGCTGTTCGTCGTGGCGAGTATCGCACCAAGCTTCGCTGACAGCAGTTCTGTCAACGTCTTGGCCGGCAAAACGCCCGTATTCGGAACGGTAACATCGGCAACGTCCGGATTCACAGTCGCAGATGCCGCCATGAACTTTGGCAGCCCGCCGTCGGGCGAAGTTCCGATTCTTTTCAACGATCACCATGTCTATGCCAACCCTGACACACTGCGACAGGGACGCGTCCTCGCCGCAATCGTCAAAAATGGCGTCCTCATGGTGCCGCTGCGCAGCATGTTCGAGCAGATGGGCGCAACGGTCACATTCGATCGTGCCAGCAAATCGGTCAAGGCCAGTAAA
>Ga0102924_1000942_pt1 | contig 34747 bp, 25 predicted proteins | sample PaiPotPPM11metaG_FD_80116 | JGI IMG/M metagenome (GOLD analysis project Ga0102924, IMG submission 80116) | Iron sulfur acid spring bacterial and archeal communities from Banff, Canada, to study Microbial Dark Matter (Phase II) - Paint Pots PPM... ...
GGTTAATGGCGGCTGCGAGTTGGCAGGGGTTAGTGGCGGCTTGGAGTCGGCAGGGGTTAATGGCGGCTGCGAGTTGGCGGGGGTTAGTGGCGGCTTGGAGTTGGCGGGGGTTAGTGGCGGCACGGAGCTGGAAGGGTTAGTAACCAAGCGGGAGCGGGCGAAGGTTTAGTAGCCCGGCACGAGCGGGCGAGCGTTTAATAGTGTGGCGGGAGCGGGTCAAGGTTAGCTGCGCGGCCGAATTGGGCGATCGTTTAGTAGCGCGACGGGGTCCGGCCAGCGTCTTGGACCGCCGCGGGAGCGGGCGAAGGCTTAGTAGCGCGACGGCCGAGGGCGAAGGTGGGCATTTGTGGTCGTGGCCGGGACTGCTCGGGAATTGGGGCGACCGAACCGGCACATTTCGGGCGTAGCTGTCGTCTGTCCGGTCGGCGGACATTGACGGTTCCATGATCGTGGTGGATTGATGGCGATAGTTGCAACCAATCAACCACGATCATGAGGCCGCCAATTTCGGACCGTCGGGAATAGGGGTTATGGGTGGGAGGAAACCGGTATTGGGTTGGGCGGTCGCCGGGTGGTGGCATCTGGGGTCGGGCGAGGCCAGGTCGTCGGCGATTCTCGAACAGCCCGGACCGTAGCCGCCGGAGACCAGCTTTGAAGTTTGACCCACGGGTCACAGTGGGCTCACGAGTCCCACCGGCACGGCGCGAATCCCGGCCACGCGCCCGGCGGCCCGGGCCGACGTCGCGCTGCGATCGTCGCGCGCCCGGCGGCCTGGGTCGACGTCGCGCTGCGATCGTCGCGCGCCCGGCGGCCTGGGCCGGCGTCGCGCGGCGGTCGGCGCGGCCCACGAATTGGCTGGTTCGGCCGGGGGTGGAGGGGACATGCGGGGCTCTAGGCAGGTCTGGCGGGTGCGGCCTAGCGCGTCGGGAAGGGGCCGCGTACCGCCTGATAGCCAGCGAAGCTGGTCTCGATGACGCCCTCGCCGCCGGTCAGGGCGGGTAGCTGCTGCTGGATGACTCCCGCCGCGGCCGCGCGGAGCACGGCGGCGACCACCGCGAGGTCGCCGCGGGGGAGCGGCGCGTCGACCGCCGCGCCGAGGCGGGCCAGCGCGGACAGGACGCCGCCGAGGCGGTCGGCCGGGATCTCCAGCCGGGCCTGGGCCATCGGCTCGAAGACCACCGTGCCCGCGCGCTCGTGGGCGTCGGCCAGCACCATCGGCGTCAGCTTGCGGAAGTCGGCCGCCGTCGTGCGCGGCGTGGGGAGGACCTGCTTCTTCGGCCCGTCGCCGATGTAGTAGCCGCACTCGGTCATGGTCACCCGGCAGTCCGTGACCGCCCAGCCGTACCGGCCCGCGCGCAGCGCGGTCCGGACGTACTGGGTCATGGCCTCGGCGAAGCTGCCCGCCGTCTTGTAGATGTACAGCGGCAGGGCGCGCGGGTCCACGGCGAGCCGGAAGCTGATCCCCGATCCGGCCGCCGCCGGCTCGATGGCGAGGCCGATCGTCGCCGAGTACGGGTGGTCGTCCGACTGCAGGGTTTCCAGCGCCCGGCCGCGGCCCGTCGGCCGCTCGATGTAGATCGTCGTCGTCTCGCGGAACGTCGCCTCGACGCCGAAGTCGCCCGCCAGCGTGGCCTGGATGACCTCCTTCTGGACCTCCCCGTACAGCGACACCGAGATCTCCTGCCGCTCGTCGTCCTGCCGCAGGTTGATCAGCGGGTCCTGCTCGGCGATCTGGCCCAGGGCCACGCGCAGCCGGGCCCGGTCGGCCGGGTCGCGGGCCACCACGACCGACTCCAGCGCGGGCGGCGGGAACTGGCGGGCCACCGCGCCCGGCTGCGCCGGTCCGACCTGGTCGCCGATCCGGATCTCGCTCAGGCCCCAGAGCTTGCCGATCTGGCCGACCGAGACCGACGGGGCCGCCGCGGCGGGCCCGCGGTCGAAGAGCGCGACGGCGGTGACCTTGCCCGCCTGACCGGCGCCGAACCGGACCCGGTCGCGCACCCGGATGCTCCCCGAGAACATCCGCACGTACGCGATCTTCTCGCCGCTGACGTCTCGTTCTATCTTGAAAATGCGTCCCGCGACCGGACCCGCGGGATCACCCGCGGCGGCTGGCAGCAGCCCGGTGATGCCCGCGGTCAGGTCGGCCAGGCCCGCGCCGGTGATGGCCGAGCCGAAGAAGACCGGGTGCACCAGCCCGCGCGCCGTCTGCGCCGCCAGGGCCGTGCGCAGCGAGGCGTACGGGACGGCGCCCCGGTCGGCCACGTACGCGGCGAGCAGTTCCTCGTCGTGCTCGGCCAGCAGTTCGGTGAGCCGCAGCCGGAACCCGTCGTCGTCCGCGCCCGCGCCGGTGACGCAGGCCCCGCGCGTACCGGCCGCGTGCACCGAGCCCATGGCGATGACGCCGGGGTGCAGGCGGTCGCGGATCTCCCGCAGCACCCGCCCCGGGTCGGCCCCGCCGCGGTCGACCTTGTTCACGAACAGCAGCGCCGGGATGCCCAGCCGGCGCAGCGAGCGCGTGAGGATCCGGCTCTGCGGCTGCACGCCCTCCACGGCGGATATCACCAGCACGGCCCCGTCGAGCACGGACAGCACCCGCTCGACCTCGGCGATGAAGTCCGGGTGGCCGGGCGTGTCGATCAGGTTGATGGTGACGTCACCGGCGCCGAACGAGGCGACGGCCGACTTGATCGTGATCCCGCGCTGGCGCTCCAGCGCCAGCGAGTCGGTCTGCGTCGTCCCGGCGTCCACGCTGCCGAGCTGGTCGATGACGCCGGCGGCGTAGAGCAGCCGCTCGGTGAGGGTCGTCTTACCGGCGTCTACATGCGCCAGGATCCCGAGGTTGAGTGTCGTGCGCGACACGCGTCATACCCTTCGAATAGGTCCCAGAGGCCATCACGATGGATACGAACGCCCGGCGCATCTACCCTCCCTCGAACGTCGGAACTGGTGCCACCGCAGTAGACCACGACGCCGGCGCCAGACGCCACCGAGTTAATCCGCGGCGGTTCCGGGCGCCGCGCGCGGAAGCCGCGGACCGGGCGAACTCCGCGCACTAGTCGCCCTCCTGATCTATCGTCGCTGATCAGGGCCTTGTGCCCAGAAGGGGCACGGGGGTACCTTGCTCTCGTGAACCTGTCTGACAGCTTTACAGCCAGCCTGTCTGACACCAGCACGGGCGAGGCCAGTGAGATCAGCGAGGCGCCCGCGGACGGCGCGGTCGAGGATGCGCTGCCGCTGTCACGGATCTCCCGGCGCAGCGCCGCGGACGAGGTGCGGACGCAACTGCTCGCGATGATCGAGTCCGGGGTGCTCAAGGTGAACGGCCGGCTGCCGTCCGAAGCCGAGCTCGGGCAGCGGTTCGGGGTCAGCCGTCCGGTGATCCGGGAGGCGCTGCGCGGTCTGCAGGCCCTCGGGCTCACCGAGTCACGGACCGGCCGGGGCACGTTCGTCGCGTCCAAGGTCGCGAAGCTGACCCTGTCGTTCGGCCAGTATTCCCCGGCCAACCTGAACGAGGTCCGGCGGTGCATCGAGGTACCGGCCGCCAGCCTGGCCGCGAGCCGCAGGAGCGAGTCGGACATCGACGAGATGCGGCGGATCCTCGACGCTCACGAGCACGTGACCGACACCGACGAGGCCGTGCGGCTGGACGGGCAGTTCCACTGCGCGATCGCGCGGGCCACGGGAAACATGCTGTTCCTGAGGCTGATCGAGGACCTGCGCGAGATCTTGCAGGAGCAGTCGATGGCCGTGTCCGCGCTGCCGCACCGGCACCAGAGCGCCGCCTCGGAGCACCGCGCGATCTTCGACGCGATCGTCCGCGGGGACGCGGAGGACGCGGCCGAGGCCGTGGCCCGCCACCTCGGAGCCGTGGAGATCGCGGTGAGCCAGCTCACCCGCGAATCGGAAGCCGATGAGTAGAACCGAGTAAAGGGACCAGCCAAATCAGGTGCAGCCAAATCAGGTGCGGCCAGTCAGGGGAGGCGAGGCAGACGATGAGTCTTGAAGGGCGCCGGGTGGCGGTGCTCGCCGAGGAGCAGTACCAGGAACTCGAGTTCTGGTATCCGGTCATGCGGCTGCGTGAGGAAGGCGCGGACGTGGTCGTGGCGGCGCCGCGGACCGGTTACGCCTACGAGAGCTTCCTCGGCTACCCGCTGCTGGCCGAGCACTCGATCGAGGAGCTTGACGCGGAGCGGCTCGACGGGGTCATCGTCCCCGGGGGAGCGGCCGGGACCCGGCTGCAGGATTCGCCGGCCGCCATCGAGCTGGTCAGGAAGCTGGCCGAGCGCGGAGCGGTGACCGCGGCGATCAGCACCGGCGGCGGGGTGCTCGCCCGGGCCGGAGCGGTCAAGGGACGCCGGGCCACCGGTGAGCGGTCACTTGAGGGACAGCTCAGCGAGGCCGGCGCGACCTACGTCGGCGACGAAGAGGTGGTCGCCGACGGGCCGGTGATCACCTCGCGGGCCCCCGACGACCTGCCTTCGTTCTTCCGCTCAATCAATCAGGCGCTGCAGGGAAAGTGAGGCGAGGCCGGAATGCCTAAGATCCGTACGGTCCTGGGGGACATCGCGCCGCAGGACGCGGGCATCACGCTCACCCACGAGCACATCCTCTACGCCAACCCCGGGGTCGAGTTCGACCGGAAGGCCGCCTTCAGCTTCGACGCGGTCGCCGACGAGGTCGCCGCGACCATCCGCGCGGGCATGGCCGACTACCACGTCAAGACGATGATCGACATGACCGCCTGCGAACTCGGCCGGCACCCGCGGCTGATCGCGGAGGTGGCCCGGCGCAGCGGCCTGCAGATCCTCGCGATCACCGGCTTCTTCCCCGAACGGATCGGGATCCCGTACCACTGGAAGGTCCAGGACGTCGGCTACATCCGGGACCACTTCCTGAGCGACCTGACCGAGGGCATGGCCTTCGCGCACGAGGCGACCGACATCAAGGCCGGCGCCATCAAGATCGCGACCGGCTCCGGCGATGGCCTGGGCGGCCCGTCGCCCGACGGGCCGGGCGGCACCCACATGACCGGATACGAGGAACGGATCGTGCGCGCCGCCGGTCAGGCCCAGGCCAGCCTGGGCGTCTGCGTCAACACCCACACCGAGCCGCAGGACTACGCGGTCCGGAACCCCGGCCTCGAGCAGCTCGACCTGCTGGAGGCCGAGGGAGCCGACCCGGCCAAGGTCATCATCGGGCACGCGCTGGTCAACCCGAACTCCGAGCAACTGCTCGACATCTGCCGCCGGGGCGCCAGCCTGCAGATCGACCACATCGGCATCCCGTGGCAGAACCCGAGCGCCGACGCGCTCGACGAGGCGATGGCCAACGCCGTCTGCGAGCTGGCCGACGCGGGCTACCTCGACCGGATGGTCTTCACCTACGACCGGTTCTTCCACCACTGCCGCGGCCCGGTCACTGAGGACGAGCCGGACATGCTCAACGAGCGCGTCGACTTCGGCTACATGTTCGACTCCTTCCTGCCTCGCCTGGCCAAGAAGGGGTTCTCCGAAGCCGAGGTCGACCAGGTCCTCATCGACAACCCAGCGCGGCTGCTCGCGTTCTGACCCAGGGGGTTATCCGGAAATGCAGCTCGACAACGCACGCATCGCCGTCCTGGCCGAGAACCAGTACCAGGAACTCGAGCTCTGGTACCCGGTGCTGAGGTTCCGCGAGGCCGGGGCCCACGTCACGATCGTCGGCCCGGCCGCGGGCCAGGTGTACGGCAGCAAGCTCGGTTACCCGGTCGTCCCCGACGTCTCCGTGGACGACGTGGACCCGGCCGACTTCGACTGCGTGATCGTGCCCGGCGGCTTCTCGCCGGAATCCCTGCGGCGCAACGCCGGCATGCTCGACCTGGTCCGCAAGGTCTCCGGCAGCGGGCGGATCGTCGCCGCGATCTGCCACGCCGGCTGGGTGCTGGCCTCGGCCGGCCTGGCCAAGGGACGCCGGCTCACCTGCGTCTCGGTCATCCGCGACGACGTCGTGAACGCCGGGGCGCAGTACGTCGACGAGCCCGTCGTCCGGGACGGCAACCTCATCACGTCCCGGCTGCCGAACGACCTTCCCGACTTCTGCCGCGCGATCGTCCAGGCTCTCCGGGAACTGCCCGAACGCAACGCGTCGGAGCGGCCGAGCCGCGACTACCCGAACCAGTCGTCGGCGAACTACGCCGCCGCGGCGCGGGTGCGGACCAAGGCCATGGGGCCCGGCTCGGCCAACTACCTGATGTTCGCGGGCGCCGACGAGTCGCGGTCTTGATGGAGCCAGCCGCCTACGCGGGGATACCGCGGATCTCCCTGACCGGGCCGCCGCGCCAGCGCGGGCGCCAGTACGGCGAGCAGGCGCAGGCTCGGATCCGCCAGTCGATGGTCGCCTACCAGCGGGTCTTCGCCCACTACACCGACTGGAGCTGGGCGAAGGTCGTCCGGCAGGCCAGCCGGTACGTGCGGGCCATCGAGGACTTCGCCCCGGCGGCCATCGAGGAGATGCGCGGCATCGCCGAGGGAGCCGGGGTCACGTTCGGCGACGTGCTGGCGCTCAACGTGCGCAGCGAGGTGATGTTCGCCTCGGCGGGCCAGGGCCGGGCGAACCTGTCCACCGTCCTGGCCAACGAGTGCACCTCGTTCGCCGTGCTGCCCGAGGCCTCACGGGGCGGGCACACGCTGGTGGGCCAGAACTGGGACTGGCTGCTGCACGCGCGCGACACCGTGCTCCTGGTGGACGTGCGGCGCGACGACGGCCCGGACTACGTGACGATCGTTGAGGCGGGGCTGCTGGCCAAGACGGGCGTGAACGCCGCCGGCGTGGCGACCTGCACGAACACGCTGGTCAGCCTGCTGAACGACCAGGCGCCCGGGGTGCCGTACCACGTCCTGCTGCGCAAGCTGCTCGACGCGCCGTCGATCACCGACGCGGTGTCGGACGTGATCACCGCGGACAAGGCGCTGTCGGCCAACTACCTCCTGGGCCAGGTGGACGGGCTGGCCATCGACCTGGAGGTCGTTCCCGGCGGCCCGGGCTCGGTGCGAGTGCTGATGCCCGAACGCGGCCTGCTGGCCCACACCAATCACTACGTCTCACCCGAGTTCGTGAAGTCGGGCAACTGGCTGGCGATGAATCCCGGCACGTTCTTCCGGCTGCACTGCATGGGTTCGGACCTCGAGCGGGAGGCGCCGGACATCACCGTCGAGAGCCTGCGCAAGGCCCTGTCGGACCACCGGAACTTCCCGCAGGGCGTGTGCGCGCACGGCGACCGGCGCCGCAGCGAGTACGAGCGCTACGCCACGATCGCGTCGGTCATCTACGACCTGGACGCCCGTGAGATCCACCTCGCGGCTGGCCTGCCGTGCCAGGCCAGCTACCAGACCTACCGATTCGAGCCGCCGGGCGGCCTCGCCGAGACCGGGCAGGCGCAGCGGCACGTCACCAGCGCGTGATTTTCCTGAGGAGCGAACATGAGAGGTAACAGACTGCGGACGGGCGTCGGCGTTCCCCTGGCCTTGCTGACCGCTACGTCCCTGATCGCCGCGTGCAGTAGCAGCGGCGGCTCGTCGGGCTCGACCACCTCCGCGTCGGGCGGGGCGAAGGTCTCGATCGCCCTCGACTTCATCCCCAACGCGGACAACGAGGGCGTGTTCGTGGCCAAGAAGCTCGGCTACTTCTCCCAGGCCGGCATCGACGCCAACATCGTTCCCTACGGCCAGACGCCGCCGGACACGCTGGCCAGCACGGGCAAGGTCCAGTTCGCGATCGGGGACACCGAGTCCGACGTGCTGTTCGACTTCGCCTCCGGCCTCAAGATCACATCGGTCATGGCCGTGCTCCAGACCAACCCGAGCTTCTTCGGCGTGCTGTCGAGCAACAAGTCGATCACCTCGCCGAAGAACTTCTGCAACCAGACCTACGGCGGGTTCGGCTACCCGGGTGACCCGGCGATCATCGCCGCGGTCATCCAGGGCGCGGGCGGGCCCGCGCACTGCAACGTGCCCGTCGTGACGCTGGGCAGCAGCGCCTACCAGGCGGTCGAGTCGCACCGGGTCGGCTTCTCGGCGTTCTTCTTCTCCGACGTCATCCAGGCCGAGGTGCAACAGCACGCGAACCTGCGGGTGTTCAACGAGAACAACTACGGCGTCCCGAACCAGTACGCAGCGCTGATCCTGGGCAACGACGCGTGGCTGGCCGCCAACCCGGCCCTGGCGCGCAAGTTCGTCGGCGCCCTGGTGCGGGCGTACACCTACATCAAGAACAACCCGGCCGCCGGGGCCCGCATCGAGTACGAGATGAACCCCACCGCGGTCAACCTGACCGTCGCGATCAAGTCGAGTGCGGCGATGGCGAAGTCGTACCTGGTCAGCCCCTCCGGGCAGATCGGCGTGCAGAGCGCGGCCACGTGGCAGGCCTTCGGGTCCTTCCTCTACAAGCGCGGCGCTTTCACCAACTCCAGCGGGCAGAAGCTGACCCACGACCTCAACTGGGGCAGCTTCATGACCAACAAGTTCCTGTGACGGGTGCTCCCAGAATCGCGGGGAGGTGCGGCCATGACGCTTAACGGGGCGTCGGCGAGCAAGCTCGACACCAAACAAGAGGAACGAGAGGCCGAACCGGGGGCCGGGACCGTGCCGCGCGGCGCCTGGTCCCGGCTGGCCCGGGGCGCCGGGCCGGGGGTATCGATGGCCTGGCCGGTCCTGCTCGGGCTGGTCATCCTCATCGGCCTCTGGCAGCTCATCGTGTGGCTGGTGAACCCGGATCCCACGGTGCTGCCCACGCCGGCCCGGGTGGTCAGCCAGGCCTGGATGAACCGGAGCACGCTGTGGCAGAACGCCGTGCCGACGATCGAGGAGACCCTGATCGGCATCGCGGCGGCGCTGGTCGTGTCGGCCGTCCTGGCCACCGCCATCGACCTGTCGAAGATCGCCCGCCGGGTGATCTACCCGCTGCTGGTCGGCTCCCAGTCGATACCGGTGATCGTGATCGCGCCGCTGTTCATCATGTGGTTCGGGTTCGGCTTGCTGCCGAAAGTCCTGGTCATCATCCTGGTCACGTTCTTCCCGACCACGGTGGGGCTGCTCGAGGGGTTCAACTCGACCGAACCGGAAGCCTCGAACCTGATCCGGTCGATGGGCGGCGGCCGGATCAAGGAGTTCGTGACGCTGCGGGTGCCGACCGCCCTGCCGTTCTTCTTCACCGGCCTGCGGGTGGCCGTGAGCTTCGCTGTGCTCGCGGCCATCTTCGGTGAGTGGGTCGGTGCCACCACCGGGCTCGGCATCTACATGGAACTGGAGAAGAACGCGCTGCGCACCGACCTGGTGTTCGCGGCCGTGCTGGTCACGGCGCTGATCAGCATGATCCTCTACAGCCTGACGTTCCTGGTCCAGCGGCTCACCATGCCCTGGTACCACCGCTCGCGCCAGCAGGGGAGGTCGAGGCGATGACCAGCCCAGCCGTGACGTTCAAGGTCACCGCCGGGGCGGCGATCGAGGTGACCGGCGTATCCAAGTCGTTCCAGCGGCGCGGGGAGCAGCTCAGCGTGCTCGACCGCATCTCGCTGGAGGCGGCCGGCGGCGAGTTCATCTCGGTCATCGGCCCGAGCGGGTGCGGCAAGTCGACGATGTTCAACATCCTGGCCGGGCTGGAAAGCCCCGACGCGGGCGAGATCCGGGTCAACGGTGCGGTCGCCACCGGCGAGCGCAAGCACTTCGCCTACATGCCGCAGAAGGACCTGCTGTTCGCCTGGCGCCGGGTGATCGACAACGCCACGCTCGGGCTGGAGATCCAGGGCGTGCGCAAGAAGGAGGCCCGGGCCCGGGTCGAGCCGCTACTGGAGACGTTCGGCCTGGCCGGCTTCGACCGGAGCTACCCGTTCGAGCTGTCTGGTGGCATGCGGCAGCGGGTGGCGTTGCTGCGCACGATCGTCCAGGGCCGCCAGGTCGTGCTGCTGGACGAGCCGTTCGGGGCGCTGGACTACCTGACCCGGACCGATCTTCAGCTCTGGCTGGCCAGCATGTGGGAGCAGTTCCACTGGACGGTGGTCCTGGTCACCCACGACGTGCCCGAGGCGCTCCTGCTCTCCGACCGGATCTACGTGCTCGGCACCCGGCCGGCCAGCGTGCGGCGCGTGGTCGAGGTGGACCTGCCCCGGCCGCGCGGACTGGAATGCCTGGGCACGCCGCGGTTCGCCGAGCTCGAGGAGGTGCTGCTCTCCAACCTCCGGCGGTCGGGCTGACGCGTCCGGCGGCGGGTGCGATGTCCCGCCGGGTGATCACGGCGGGGCGGCTGCTGCTCGGCGACGGGCGGGTCATGGACGAGGCCGCCGTGGTCATCGAGGACGGCCGGATCGCGTGGGCCGGGCCGGAGCGCGACGCGGGCCGCGCGGCCGGCGGCGAGGCGGAGCGCTTCCCCGGCCTCTGCCTGGTCCCTGGCTTCATCGACGCGCACGTCCACCTGTGCTTTCCCTACGGGACCGATCTCACCGCGCCCCCAGCTCAGGACACGCTGGCCGCGACCGTGGCGCGCGGCTGCCGCCGGCTGCTCGCGGCCGGGGTGACCAGCGTGCGCGATCTCGGCAGCGCCGGCCGCGCCGTGCCGGACGCCCGGGACGCGATCGCCCGCGGCGAGCTCACCGGGCCGCGGATCCACTGCGCGGGCCCGCCGGTCACGACGGCCGGCGGCCACCTGCGGTCGTTCGGGCTGGCCGCCTCCGGGGAGGGCGGCGTGGCCGCGGCGGTGGCGGAGGTGGCCGCCGACGGCGCGGACACCGTGAAGATCGTGGCCACCGGGGGCGCCGGCACGCCGGGGACGCCGCTCGGGCGGGCGCAGTTCACCACCGGCGAGCTCCGCGCGGCGGTGCGGGCCGCCGCGGAGCGCGGTCTCCTGGTGGCCGCGCACGCGCACGGCACCGAGGGCATCGAACGGGCCGTGGCGGCCGGGGTGCACACGGTCGAGCACTGCACCTGGATGGACACCGCGGGCGAGGTGGGACAGCCCGACCCAGGGGTGCTGGCCGCGATGCGGCTGCGCGGGCAGACGGCGGTGATCGCCGGGCCGCTGCCGGGCACGCACGCGCAGCGCGTGCGCACCCGCGCCATCTGGTCCAATGCCCGGCTGGCCCGTGAGCAGGGGTGACCCAGGCGCTCGGCACCGACGCGATGTTCGGCCAGTTCGACGACCATCACGACCTGGCCTGGCGGGCCCAGGGCCTGGTTGAACTGGCGGGCTGGCCGGAAAGGCTCGTGCTGGAGGCCCTGTGGGCGGGCGGCGCCGCGGCTCTCGGCTGCGCCGGAACGCTCGGCGTAATCGCTCCCGGCGCGCACGCCGACCTCGTCGTGCTCGGCGGCGACCCGCGCGCCAGCATCCGCGCCCTGCACGACGTCCGCGCGGTCTTCCTGGCCGGCCAGCGCTTGACTGGTCAGGGTGGCGGCCGCAGGCTGTAGGCGTTCAGGATGGTCTGGGCGACATCGTTGCCCGCTGCGTCGGCGGCCTGGGCCTTGACGCTCACGTACCCGTCTGTGTCCGCGAGCGCGGGAACGCTGTAGAACGCCTGGTAGGTGCCGCCGCGGCCCACGGCCTGCAGCGGCTGCCAGTCCTTGCCGCCGTTCGTGCTGACCCACAGCCTGAGGCTGGTGATCGGAGGCGAGCCGGGGGCCTGGTGGTAGGCGGTGACCTCGATGCGGTGGACGCCCGGGGCGGTCACCGAGTTGGCCAGGCCGGTGAAGGCGTCGTAGCGCAGGAAGACCAGCGGAGGCGCGCTGCACGGCGCGGTGGACACCTGTGCGATCGTGCCCAGGCAGAGCGTGCCGGGCGGAGTCTGGTCCCTGCCCGGTGCCGCGGAGGTGAAATGCCAGGTGGTCGACTCGTTGCCGAGCGGCGCGACGAGCCGGTAGCCAGCGGGCTGCGGGGGAAGCTGGTAGCTGGCCAGTCCGCCGAACGGGGTGGGCGGGATCTCCCGGCCCGCCTGGTTATAGAGGTGGATACTTCCGGGCCGGAACCCGCCGACGTCCACCGCCGCTTCGGGATTGGCCCCGCCGACCAGCCAGAAGATCGGGTAGAAGGTGTTCCCCTGGCGGCAGGCCGCGCAGTACTCCCAGTAAGCGCCGGGCTGGGCTGCGCCGACGCTGGCCTGCTCGGCCAGCGCGCCGAGCGCTGTGGGTGTTTCGTTCCAGGTAAGCGTCTCGCTGGTGGGCTCGCCGAAGACGGTCAGCGTCGGCAGCCCGGAGGCGTCAAACGGTATCTCAGGTTGCAGCCACCAGACTGTGCCCGGTGCCACCGGACCGTAGTACTCCCGTTGGGCCACGGGGCCGGCAAAGAAGACGCTGTCGGCGCCGGCGAAGGAGATGTCGGGCGCGAACGCCGCCGGGGATTCGCTCATGGCTGTCGCAGCGACCGAGTGGTAGCTGGCGCTGATCGTGGCTAGCTGCCTGCCGGAGACGGCATAGTGCAGCGAGCCGGGAATCCCGCTTTCCTGGTTGAAGGACAGGAAGTAGGCGTAGCGGGAGGGCCCGGTGTCGTCGATCGTGATGCTTACGCTGCCGCGGGCCAGCAGCCCGGTCAGCGCGGCGGCTTCCTGCGCGTCGATCTCGGCGAACGGCATGTTGCGGGGCACCTTGGGCCCGCCCGAGTTGGTGTACATGTAGACGGGCAGGGCATCGACGTATCCGCCGTGGGACGCTGCGTTGACCAGGACGCCCGCGGCGCCTGCGTGCTCGGCGTTGACCAGCTGCCACGGCATGACCCAGTCGCTCTGGGCACGGACCATGGCCAGCCTGCCTCGCGCGTCGACCTTCTGGAAGTCCGCCGCCGTCCCGTTGCCGGCGTCGACCAGGCTCAACGTATGACGGCCGGTGAACCGGTTGGGCCGGGCTAGATCGTTGTCGTAGGCCTGCGAGTACATGGGGTAGAGAGGGTGTAGCGCGAGGTGTCCGGGGCCGGTGACAAAGGCGGTGACCGGCGGGCGGCCCAGTGTCACGCCGGGGTTGAAGTTGTAAGCGCCGACCGTGGCGCGCTGGCTTGCTGCGCTGGGCACGGCCCACCAGTTGTTGTCGCCGTAGGCCGCATCGAGGACACTCGACGACCACTGGCCGCTCGGCAGGATCCGGGTGCTCTCCAGGCTGTCCGGCACGCCGAAGTTCGAGGCCGGCTGCGGCGTGGTCACCGTCACCGGCACCGCATGGTCGGCGTCCACGCTGATCGTGGTGGGGCCGGCCACGGTGAACTGGGGCACGTCGAGTTCCACGGTCGCGTTCTCCAGCGTGTGGTCCGAGTCGTCGGTGACGAGCATCCCTCCGTTGCCGCCGGCGAAGTACACCCCGGCTGGGACCCGGTAGCTGAACTTGAGGGTGTCGCATACCGGATACGGCTTGGCCTGCCGCAGCTTGAGACAGCTCTCCGCCGGGCTGAAGCCAACGTCGAGGGCGGGGCCGGCGACGCCGAGCAGGAACGGTTGCGCGCAGGACAGATGCACCGCGGCGCCGTCACAGTCCGAGTACTGGAGCGGGCCGGCCGTCCGGGTGACGAGCTCGGTGACGGAGTAGAGCGGCTGCCCGGTTTGCGGCCGGGGGGCCGCCGCGGCCGGGAGGTCGTGGCCGGCCAGCCATATCCGGGTGGCCCCGTCGGCCAGGCCGCCCGGCCGGGCCGGGCCGGATGGCTGTCTGGTGAGGGCGGCCCAGAATGCGGCGGCGCGGTCGGCCACGACGCTGAGCTTGACCTCGCCGTCGGCGGGACGTGCGGCCGCGGCCACACCGGGCAGGCGGGCCAGGACGGAAGCGCTGGAGCCGGCACGGTACTCGATGATCACCGGTATCCGGGCGGCGGGGCCGGTGTCGCCGTGCGCGGCCAGGTAGAGCACGTCGAACAGCCCGGGATTCACCTGGCCCGAGCTGATCAGCGGGCGCGCGCCTTCGGGCACGGCCTGCACGCTGGCGGGGCCCGACGCGGAGCCCCGGGCCGTGAGGTCGATGGCGGAATCCGGTCCTGGAACCGGAATGCTCGTGGCTGAGTAGCGACCGCCGTCGAGGGACCGCAGGGTCACCTGGTCGCCGGTGATGAGCGTCACGGTGTAGGAGGGCGCGCGCAGGCCGGGGAGGCGCAGCGGCTCGAGGCTGGCGGCCGCCGGGGAGGTGGCGGCCACGCCCCCCCGCGCCGGGGGCGCCGCGTGGGCGGGAGCGGCGGCCAGGCCGGCCCCGGCGCAGGCCACGGCCAGCGCAGCGGCGGCGGAGATCAGCAGCCGGGGCCGTCCGGACCGCCGACGAAACTGGGCGGTTACCGAGGATCGGACTGAGAACACGGGATGCGCTCCTTCGTCTGCGCCAGGCGGGGGCGGGGCGTTCGGTGGAAGGGGGTAACGGGTCAGCGGCCCGCCGGGGTTAGCGCCCAGTCATGGCGCACAACCTTGTTCGCCGGCACCGTCACCGTCGCGGAGCCGGTGGTGTAGCCCGCGGCGGTCGCGGTGACGTGCTGGCCCCCCCGGGGGGCGAAAAGCCAGTAGTAGCCCCCGGGCAGCGCCGGGTCGCCGGTGTCAACGGAGATCCCGGCCGGCCATGGCGGCAGCCCGGGGTTGAGGGAGCTCGCGATCTGGGCGCCGTCGATGGGCTGCCCGGTGGCCTGGCTGGTGACCGCTCCCGCCAGCAGGCCGCCGGGGACGGGCACGCAGTTGCCGGTGCCGATCAGCACCTCGCCGACCGCCCAGTACCCGTCGCCACCGCCGGTCAGCCGGAACCGGACCTGGACCCGGCTGTGCCCCGCGGCCTGGGGGATGGCGACCGTGACCGGCCCGAGCGCGTCACCGGAGGTTTGCTGCCACACCGTAGACCACGCCCGCCCCTGATCGGTGCTGAGCTGCACCTCAGCCTGGAGCCGGCCACCGGCCGGGTAGTAGGCCGAGTCGAACGCGACTTCCGGTGCGCTCTGCCCGGCCAGGTCGACGGGTGGCGAGCCGAGCTCGGTATCCAGTGTGCGTGGTGCGTAGAACCCCGCGTCGGCCACCGCGAATTCGTCGGAGTCGAACTGGTTGAACGCGGGCGCCCAGCCTGGGTGCGGGATGACCGACGCATGCGGCGGCGGCGGCCGGTTGCCCGGATTGTCGAAGCGCCAGCCAGCCTCGGCGCGGCCGGGATCGCTGACGGTCCAGCCGTCCCGAGGCGTGCGGCCGGCCCAGCCCGCGAAGTCCTGGGTCAGCCCGTCCAGGCCGTAGCCCGGAGCCGTGCAGGCGGCCTTGTCCGCGGTCAGCGCGATATCGCGGGTGGTGTCGCCCCCGACCGTCACCTCCAGGTGGGTGGGCTGGTACCCGGGGTAGGCGGCCGACGCGGTGACCTGGTAGCTGCCCTGGGGCAGCCGGACGGAGTACCGGCCGGTGTAGGGGTTGCTCCATACCGGGGCGCCGGGATAGCCGGATACCGCGATCTGAGCGTGCAGCGGCCAGCCGTGGCCGGAACCGTCCGTGACCGTTCCGGCCAAGGTTCCCCCGGGCAGCCGCGTCAGGGCGAAGCCGGCCGTCGTATTGTGTCCGCTGGTCACGCGCACGCCGGACCGCACCGAGGACGAGTAGTCGAATGCCGAGGCGGTTACGCGGTAACTGCCCGTGGTGACCTGCAGATCGTAGTCACCGTTGGCGCCGGTCCGCGTTACGTAGTCGCCGGGACTGGCGGCGACGGTAGCGCCGGAGAGGGGCCGCCCGGTGGCCTGGCTGACGATCTGCCCGGAGATCTGGCCGTGCGGACCAGAACCCAGGGCCCCGACCCCGTCGGGCGTGCCCAGGCCAGTCGGCCCGTCCCAGCCTTTCCCGGCCCGGCACAGCCGCGTGCCGCAGTCGCCGTTGGCCCCCTGCGTGACGTCGAACAGGTGAGCGGACTGGCGCGGGTCGTGATAGGGATAGCTGGCCGGGTACGTTCCCGCGACCGGGGTGCCGGCCAGCGCGTATGCGGCCGCGGTCAGCGGCGAGGACAGGCTGGTGCCACCTACCTGCAGCCAGCCCCCGTAGCCGAGGGTGTCATAGACCGCGAGGCCAGAATCCGGGTCGGCGTCGGCCGCGATATCGGCTACGGCCCGCTTGCCGCAGTCGGTGGTGACCCCATCCTGGTCGGCGGGCTTCGGCTCCAGCGTCGAGCACCCCGAGCCGGTTCCCTCGCCCCCGGAGGCCGAGCCCCACACGGTCTCCTGCCAGCCGCGCGGCACCTTGGCGTCCCGGCTGAGCGTCGTGCCACCCACCGCGGTCACGTACCGGGAGGCCGCCGGCCAGCTGGTGCCGTACCCAGAGTCGCCAGCGGACACGGTGACCGCGACCCCGGGATGGTCGTAGTCGCGGTCCGCGGACAGCTCGCCGGGGAACTCGCTGGCTCCGTAGGAGTTGGAGACGAACCTCGCGCCGAGACGGACCGCTTCGGCCGCGGCCTGGCCCAGGTTGGCGGTGTCGGCGTTCTTGGCCTCGACCAGCAGGATGTTGCACTTCGGGCAGGCAGCGGAGACGGCGTCGAGATCTAGCGACGTCTCCAGGCCCCAGCCGGCATCGTTGGCGGGGTAGCTGCCCTGCTGCCCGGCCTGGTTGACCTTCCGGAAGCACCCGTCGGCCGTGCTGCAGGCAGGAAGCCCGTAGTGCGACCGGAAGGAGGCCAGGTCCTGCTCGGCCGACGAGTCGCCGTAGGCATCCACGAGGGCAACCGTCTGACCGCTTCCGGTCGCGGGCAGCCGGTAGGCCGCCTGGATGTCCGTGGGCCCAAGTGCCCCGGCGGGAGGACCGGCCGGGTCAGCCGTGATCCGGTGGCTGGCCGGTGTGTGGACCACCGCAAAGCAGCGGGCGAAGCCACGGGGTGCGGGAGCATTGCACGGGGCGGGCGTATCGGCCGTGAGCGGCGCCTCCGGTGCGGCCCCGGCCGAGCCCGGCGCCGCGGTGTAGGCCACCGCCGCCCCGGTAGACGCGGCGAGCGCGGTGGCCGCCAGTGCGGCGGTGACGAATGGCTTCCAGTGCCGTCGAGATCCGGGCATGTCCCCGTCCCTTCTCCGCGTGGCGGCGGGCGGCCCGCTGCCGTGCGGCGGTGCGCGGATTCAGTCTCGGCGGCACTGGCCGCGGTTGCCATTGGGCAAATGCCCCATTAGTTCACAGGCTGCCGACGGTGCGGGATAATGCGCCCACGTGATCGTGCCGTGAGGAAGGCGGATGACGAAGCAGGCAGTCGCCCAGCGCGGCGGTTCCGGTCGGCCGCGTGCCGCACCCGCCGTCCGGCTCATCGCCCGCGAGCCAGAGCTCGCGGGCCTGACGCGGGTGCTGGCCGAACCGCCTGCGGTGGCGCTCATCGAGGGCGAGGCGGGGATCGGCAAGAGCCGGTTGCTGCAGGCCTATCTCATGTCCGCGGCGGGACGGAGGCATCGGGCGCTGGTGGCTTCCTGCCCGCCGTTCCGCCAGCCGCAGACCCTCGGCCCGCTGACGGATGCGCTGCGCGGGGCCACGGCGGATGTGCGGCGCCTGCCACTGACCGGCCTGACGGGCACGCTGCGCCCGTTCTTCCCGGAATGGGCGGCCTGCCTGCCGCCCGCACCTGAGCCGGCCGCGGACGCGACGCTGGCCCGGCACCGGGTGTTCGGTGCCCTGACCGAGCTGATCGGCTGCCTCCAGATGGCCATGGTGGTGGTGGAAGACGCCCACTGGGCGGACGAGGCAACGCTCGAGTTCCTGGTCTACCTGGCCAGCCAGGAGTCCTGGCCGGTTAGCCTGGCGGTGACCTACCGGCCCGAGGACCTGCCCGACCGTTCGCTGCTGCCGCGCCTGTCCCGGCTCACCGCGGGAACCGGCGGGCTGCGGCTCACCCTGGCTCCCCTGGGTGTGGCGGACACCGGTGCGCTTGTGTCGTCGATGCTCGCCGGAGAGCGGGTATCCGACGAGTTCGCGGGGTTCATCCACGATCGCACCGAGGGCGTGCCGTTGGCCGTGGAAGAGCTGGTCAAGCTGATGGCTGAGCGGGCCGACCTGGCCCGTCGTAACGGGAGATGGGTCCGGCGCAAGCTGGCCGGGATCGCCGTGCCGCCGACGGTGCGCGACGCCGTGCTAGAACGCGTCGGCCGGCTCTCGGTGGAGGCCCGGGCCGTGCTCCAGTCCGCGGCGGTGCTCGCCGCGCAGGCCGACGAGGTCACGCTGGCCGCGATCAGTGCCCTGCCGGCTGGCCAGGCCCACGGCGGCCTGGTCGAGGCATTGCGCTCCGGCCTGCTGCGGGAGGATGCACGCGGGCTGCTGGTATTCCGGCACGCTCTGGCCGGGCAGGCGGTGTACGACGCGATTCCCGGGCCTGACCGCCGGGTGCTGCACTTGCGCGCCGGGCACGCGCTCGAGGGCCGGTCCCCGCCGCCGACCGCGCGCCTGGCCTGGCACTTCCGGGAGGCCGGCGAGACCGGCCGCTGGTCCTTGTATGCGGAGCAGGCCGTCGATCTGGCGCTGGCCTCCGGGGATGAGGCTACGGCCGTGGGCCTGCTGTGTGACCTGATCGGCGAGGCCAGCCCGCTCGGCGGCCACGACCTCATGCGACTGCTCGGCAAGATCTCACCCGCGTCGATTGCCGATCCCGATCGCTACCGCGGCCTGGAGCGCTCGGTGCGGTCGCTGCTCGACGGCTGGATGGGTGAGCTGCGCGAGGAAGCGGACCTACGGGTCAAGCACGCCGCGATGCTGGCCGACCTGAACGAGCACGCGGCCTCCCGGGCGGAATTGGAACGGGCCATCCCGTACCTGACCGACCGCCCGAGCCGCGCGGCCCGGGCGCTGAGCCTGCTCGGGGCGCCCCACGACATGACCACCCCGGCGTCGGGCCACCTGCGCTGCCTGCGGCGGGCCGCCCGCTTTGCGGAATCGCTCGAGTCGCGCGACCGGCTGCCGTTCCTGATGGAGAAGTCGACGGCTCTGCTCATGCTGGGCGAGGAGGAGGGCTGGGCGGTAGAAGCCCAGATTGCCGCGAACGCCACCACGGCCGCCGACCTCAAGCAGGTCGCCTGTGGCCAGATGAACAGCGGAGACGCGGCGATGACCTGGGGTCGTTACGCCGACTCCCGGCGTCGGCTGGCCAAGGCGCTGGAGGTGGCGGAGGCACGCCACTATCGGCACTACCGCGAGGTGATCCTGGGCACCCAGGTGCACCTGGACTGGTTCACCGGGGTCTGGGAGGGGCTGTTCGAACGCGCCCGGGTGCTCGCGGCCAAGGAAGACGGCCCGTTGGAGAGCCGTTTCGAGGCCACGCTGGTCACCGGGCTGATACACGCGGCCCGGGGGGCTCACGGGCCGGCCGAGGACTGCTTCCGGCAAGTCCTGGCGCAGCGGCGCCGCGCTGGCGCGTCGTACTACATCATGGAGCCCGCGGCGGCCCTGGCCCGCCTCCTGCTGGCCGATCAGCGCATTGAGGATGCGCTCACCGTCACAGACGAGGCAGTCCAGGTCCTGATGGCTAAGAAGATCTGGATCTGGGGCACCGATGTCGTTCCGGCACGGGTCGCGGCCCTGGCCGCGTCAGGCCGGATCGACGAGGCCACCCAGCTGGTCGCCGCGTTCGCGCGCGGCCTGCGGGACCGGGACGCCCCGGCGCCCAAGGCCGGAGTGGCGCTGTGCCGAGCGATCGTGGTCCGTGCGCGCGGCGAGCACGCCCGCGCGGCCAGCTCGTTCGGCCGGGCGGCGGTCGCGTGGCGATCTCTGCCCCGGCCCTACGACGCTTGGCTGGCGCAGGAAGAGGAGGCCAGGTGTGTGCTGGCGGGAGGCGACCAGGAGTCCGGCCTGGCCATGCTGGGTGCTGTCTGTGACGGCCTGCAGCAGCTCGGGGCGATCGGCCGGGCGGGCCGCATCCAGCGCGAAATGCACGCACATGGGGCCGTGTCGAGTCGGACGAGACCGGTCGGCCGGCGTGGTTATGGCAACGAGCTCTCGCCTCGCGAGCTCGACGTGGCCCGCCTGCTCGTCGCGGGGGGAACCAACCGGGAGATCGGCGACCGGCTGTTCCTGTCCCCGAAGACGGTGGCGCGCCATCTCGAATCCGCCATGCACAAGCTGGGTGTCGGTTCGCGCACGGCGCTGGCGGTCCGCCTGGTCGAGGGGGGTATGGTCGCGGGCCCGCATGACCCGCCAGGCGAGCGCGGGGAGTAGCGCAGGGTCAGGGGACGCGAGTTTATTGGGCCGTCTGCCCACTAGTCGCCGGAGCAGTGCCGGGCTGACACTGAAGCCCTTATGGAGCCGCCAGGTGAATCTCGGGCTTGCGAGCCGCGCGAGCCGCGGCCGCAGCGCGCCGCGAGCGCCGAGAACCCACCGCCGCCCAGGCTGGCGAGCGACCCGGAGGACGATCTGGACGGCGCGGTACGCGGCACAGAGGCCGAGGCCGGCGAGGACTACGAACCTTTGTAGCGGCGTGCCGTGCGCGACGTCCGCGGCCGTGGCGCGGGGTCAGGCGCGGCGGACGGTGTAGTTGTAGCAGCCGTAGCCGACGTTGCGCAGGTGCACGAGGGCGACGCCGGGCCGGTCCAGCAGCTCGCGGATGACGGTCAGGGCGTGCTGTCCGTCGGAGGCGAGGATGCCGTCGGCGATCCGGCCCTCGTGGTCGTAGGCGCGCACCACCTGGGCGCGGTGGCGGAGGCCCGGGGGGTAGACGCCGGGGGTGCGGTAGCCCTCGCAGGGGTCGGCGTGGATGAAGACCGGGCCCCGCTCGGCGTAGGCGCCGCGGCTGCCGGGCGGGGTGTAGACGATGAGCAGGACGTGCTCGCCGGGCGCGGATTCGCGCAGGCAGCAGCGGAGCGGATTCCCGCCGGCCCGGTCGGTCTGGACGGTCAGCGGGTTGTCGGCCTCGTCGGTTCCCGCGGCCCGGATCTGCGCGAGCACGGCGGGCGGGATCGGCTCGAAGACCAGCGCGGTCGGCCGGGGTGGCGGATGAGCTCTGCTGGGACGTCTGCTGGGTCATGCCCCGAACACGCCCGGGGCCGCTCGGACGTGAGCTGGTCGGCGATCGCGTCGAGGTCCTTGCCGAGGTAATCCGGCTGCTTGCCACCGCCCAGGCCTTCCCGCTGCGGCCGGCCCGCGCATCGTCGACGTCGCTAACCCGCCCGGGCGGGCCGTCCCGGGGCGGCGCAGGCCAGGTCAGGGCTGGAGGACGATCCGGCCGGGGATGCCGCCCGCGGCCTTCGCGCGGTACGCCTCGGCGGCTTGCTCGAGCGGGTACACCGCGCCGACCTGGGGGCGCAGGTGCCCCTCGTCGACCAGGCGGGCGAGCTCGATCAGCTGGGCGCGGTTGGATTCCTGGATGAAGATGACCGTCCTGATGTCGTCGCGGTCGGTGGGCGGCGGCGAGTCGGCCCGCACCGAGACCAGCGTTCCGCCCGGCTTCAGCAGGGCGGGCGACCGGGCCAGCACGTCGCCGCCGATCGTGTCGAAGACCAGGTCGGCCTGGTCAGCCGCGTCTTCGAGGCGGTCGGCGTCCAGCGCGATGAACCGTTGGGCGCCCAGCTCCGTGACCAGCTCCCGGGAATGGCTGCGCCCGGTCCCGATCACCTCGGCGCCGGCCCAGCGGGCCAGCTGGACCGCCGTCGACCCGACCGCGCCGCCTGCACCGTGGATGACCACCGTCTGGCCCTGGCCCAGCCGTCCGTGGTCGAACAGCGCCTGCCACGCGGTCAGGCCGGCCCGCGGCACCGCCGCGGCGTGGACGTGGTCCACGGTCTGCGGCTTCGGCGCCATGTTCCGGGCCTCGACGGCGACGTACTCGGCCGCGGTCCCGTCCCGCCACTGGTCGGTCAGCCCGTACACCTCGTCGCCTACGGCGATCCCGGCCGTGCCGAATCCGAGCGCGGCGACCACCCCCGACACCTCGGCGCCGGGAATGACCAAGGTCCGCTGATGGCCGGCCCGGCAGGTCCAGATGGGGTAGTCCAGCTCGTTGTGCGTGATGCCGCACGCGACGACCTTGACCAGCACGTCGCAGGCCATGGGCCAGGCCTCGGGGGCCTCTTCGTAGACAAGCCCGCTGATGCCGGCTCGTTCGTGGATCCGGATGGCCTTCATCGCCTGTCCCCTTTCGCTGCGTTCAGCCTTCCTACCCGTGCGACGACGCAGCCCCCCGGAATGTCAGCCGGGTCAGCCGGACAGCAGGTCGACCAGCTCGTCGCCGCGGGCGGTCCGGCTGACCCGGATGCCCGCAGGGCCTGCAGGATGGCTGCGCGCAGCTGGCCGAGAACCGTGGCGACCCCGCCGTCATCACCGGCCGCCGCCGCGCCCAGCCCTGGTACCCCATAACCGCGAAACACCAGACCATGATCGTGGTTGATTCGTGGCGATAATCGCCACCAATCCACCACGATCATGAAACGGTCGGCGCCCGCTGATCGGCGGGGCGGTCGTTATGCGTGGAATATGGCGGTTCGGCCGGGATGGTCCACGGAGCGCGCGGCTGGAGTCTCGGGCCGCCGCGTTAACGTAGGTCTGCGAGGCACACTAGGGGCGGGGGGCATGGCGGGACGCGACTATGCCGCGCAGGCAAGCGCAGGAATCGAGGCGCTTCAGCGCTGGTATCGCCCGTGGACGGGCCGGTGGCGGACCGCAGGCTGGTGGAATGCCGCGAACGCGCTGACCGCGGTGATCGGTTACACGCAGTGCACAGGCGATCAGAGCTACCTCGGCGTCGTCGAACGGACGTTCCGGGCCGCGAAACGGCGGCACCGGGATTTCATCGTCAAGTTCTACGACGACAACGGATGGTGGGGACTGGCCTGGGTGGCCGCTTATGACCTGACCGGCGATGACCGGTACCTGGCGGCGGCCCGGACAATCTTTGCCAACCTTGTAACCGGCTGGGACGACACCTGCGATGGCGGCGTGTGGTGGAACACCGACCGGAAATACAAGAACGCGATCAGCAATGAGCTGTTCCTGGCCCTGGCCGCCCGGCTGCATCAGCGCTGCGGCAGCGATCATGATCCCTACCTGGACTGGGCCACGCGAGAGTGGGACTGGTTCCGGGCCAGCGGCATGATCGGGGCCAACGGCCTGATCAACGACGGGCTCACCGCCGGGTGCGCGAACAACGGCGGCGTGACGTGGACCTACAACCAGGGCGTGATCCTCGGCGGGCTGGCCGCGCTGCATGAGATCACCCGTGAGAACGCTTACCTGGCGCAGGCGGAGTCGATCGCGGACGCGGCGCTGAGCTTGCTGACCAGCCCGGCGCCGGCGGGCACGCCGGGAGTCCTGGTCGAGCCCGGTGAGCTGCAGACCGCGCCGACCGATGGTGACCGCCCCCAGTTCAAGGGGGTGTTCGTGCGCAATCTCTACGACCTTTACCGGCAACGCCCCAGGCCGGCCTACCGCGAGTTCATACTCAGCAATGCCCGGTCGATTTGGGACAACAACAGGAACGGCAAGAACCAGTTCGGATTGCACTGGGGCGGTCCTTTCGACCGGGCCGACGCGTCTCGTCAAACCGCCGCCCTGGACGCTTTGAACGCCGCGGTTCCGCTCGCCGCTGAAGCCGTCTGATACTCACGCTCAGTGACGAGCGACGAGGGTAGCGGACGCCCGCCGGGAGGGTGCGGCGGCGGCGATGTGGGAGAAAATTAATCCGTTCCCAGCCTCTTGACGGCGTAAATCCGGCTTTTAGACTGTCGTTGTCCCAGCGCTAAATAGCGGAAAGGAACACAGATGTTACGACGCTGGAGTGCCCCCCTCGCCATCGCCGCGCTTGGCCTCGGATCGCTGATCGCGGCGGGTGGACCGGCAGCCGCGGCACCCGTCGCACATCCCTCAGGCACCACGCTGACCCGTCCTGGCGGTGCGATCAGGGGCTTCCACCCGGGCGGCCCGATGATCCGGGCCGGGAGCCACACACCGTCCCAAGGCCGCACCATGGAGCAGGAGAGCTCGAACTGGTCCGGCTACGCGCAGGTCGCCGGGGCTGGCGCATTCAAGAGCGTGTCAGCCAACTGGACCCAGCCGACCGCGCACTGCCCGAGCTCGACCCAGCAGTACGCCGCGTTCTGGGTCGGCCTCGACGGCTTCAACAGCAACTCGGTGGAGCAGACCGGCAGCGACTCCGACTGCAACGGGACGACGCCGGACTACTACGGCTGGTACGAGATGTACCCGGCGAACCCCGTGTATTACACCAACCCGGTTTCGCCCGGCGACTCGTTCAGCGCGTCGGTCACGTTCAGCGGAACCGAGACCTACACGCTGGTGCTGACCGACCACACCCGGGGCTGGACGCACAAGCAGGTCATCAACGAGGCCGGCTTCTCCCGCTCCTCGGCCGAGGTGATCACCGAAGCGCCGTGCTGCACCGCCTCTGGCGGGATCCTGCCGCTCGCCGACTTCGGCACGATCAACTACACCGGAGCCACCGGTACCAAGGGCACGTTCACCAACGCCAATGCCGAACGGATCATCATGGTGGACGGCAACGGCCTGCCGGAGGACTCGACCAGCAGGATCACCACCCCCGGTGACTTCAGCAACACCTGGATCCGGTCGAACTGACCACAGCGCGCCGCTGCGACCCGGCAGCGACCGCGTCCCTGGCCCGGCAGCACTCTGGCTGCCGGGCCAGGCCCGTTACGCCCGCCAACCCCAGAGGTACAGGTTCGCGGTGACAAGTTAAGATCACCGTCGTGAAGCGCGCGATTGATGTCGGGTTGTTCAACGAGCTGGCCGACCCGCGGGTGACGGCCCGGCTGGCGGCCCGGGCCGAGGAGCGGGGCTGGGACGGCTTTTTCGTCTGGGACCACATCGCCTACCGAGCGCCGGTGCGGGCGGTCGCCGATCCGTGGGTGGCCCTCGCCGCCGTGGCCTGCGCCACGTCCCGGGTGCGGATCGGCGCCCTGGTCACCCCGCTTTCCCGCCGCCGGGTGCACAAGGTCGCCCGGGAGACGGTCACCCTGGACCTGCTCAGCTCCGGCCGGCTCATCTTCGGTGCCGGGCTCGGCAGCACGCACAACAACGAACTGGAGCCGTTCGGCGAGGTGACCGACCCGCGCGAGCGCGCCCGGCTGCTCGACCAGGGCCTCGACGCCCTGGCCAGGTACTGGGCCGGGGAGTTCGAGCCGGTCCCGGTGCAGCAGCCCAGGCCCCCGGTCTGGGTGGCCGGGGAGTGGCCGAACCGGCGGCCCGTGCGCCGGGCCCTGCGCTGGGATGGCCTGTTCCCCATCGGCATGCCCGGCCCCGAGGCGCTGGCCGAACTGGCCGCCGAGGTCCGCGAAGCCCGCCCCGACGGCGGGCCGTTCGACCTGATCGCCGAGCTGCCCCCGGACACCGACCTCGCGCCCTGGGAGCAGGCCGGCCTGACCTGGGCCGTCACGCGCTTCACCCTGCCCCCCACCGAGGCGGGGGTGCGAGCTGTTATCGACGCCGGACCGCGATGACCCGGTAGCGGCCGCGGTTCCGCCACCGGCGGAACGCTCGCGCCTTGTTCTTCGTGCTTGGTTGGCGAAGACGCGAGCAGACCCGCGAGGAGACCCGGATGGCGGCCGGCCCGAGGACAGCTGAGCTCGCTCGCGCGCTGGCCATACCTCGCCGGCCAGTAAGGGCCCGCGGCCGCGGTCAGCCCGCCGCGTCACGAAATGGCGTCCCTTGACCGTGCCATTTTCCGCCTGTAACGTCCGGTTTGCCCGGCCGGGCACGCCCCGGAGCGGCCGGTGGCGACCCCGAGAGAGCAGGCAGCCACATGAACCGCAGCGTCCATCTCCCCGCCCCGCTCGCCGGACGCCGGCGCCTGGCTCTGGTCTCGGCCTGGTCGCCCGGTCTGACGGTCCTGGCGGTCGGGGTCGCGGTCACCGTCTCCGCCGTGGCCGCCAGCGCGAAACCGGCGCGGCCGGCGGCCGCCGCGACGGCCACGCTCGACGTCGTGCCCAAGCCGGTGTCGGCCAAGATCGGCAGCGGCCACTTCGCTCTCACCCCGTCGGCCCGGATCGTGGCCGCGCCGGGCGCGAGCTCCGCGGCCGAACTGTCCGTGGCCTTCGACCTGGCCGCCGACCTGCGCCCGGCCACCGGCTACCCGCTGCCCGTCCTCACCGGCGCGCCGCGCCCGGGCGATATCGCCCTGCGGATCGGCAACCCCGGGACCCTCCCGTCCGCCGACCAGGCCGAGGGCTACCAGCTCGACGTCACGACGTCGGGCGCGACGATCGAGGCGCCGGCCGCGCACGGGCTCTACGACGGCATCCAGACCTTCCGCCAGATCCTGCCGGCGTGGATCAACAGCCCGGCGGTCCGGCCCGGGCCGTGGACCACGCCCGTCGTCGCCATCACCGACTACCCCCGCTACGCCTACCGGGGCCTGCTGCTCGACATCGCCCGGCACTACGAGCCGCCGTCGGCGGTCGAGGAACTCATCAGCCAGGTCGCCGCGTACAAGATCGACGTGTTGCACCTGCACCTCAGCGACGACCAGGGCTTCCGGCTGGCCCTGCGCGGCTTCCCGCGGCTGACCGCCATCGGCAGCCAGGGCTCGGTCGGGACGGACGGCAGGCTGGTGGACCCCGGCGGCTTCTGGACCCAGGCGCAGTACCAGGCCGTCGTCGGCTACGCCGCCGCGCACTTCATGACCGTGGTGCCGGAGGTCGATTCCCCCGGCCACAACAACGCGATCATCATGTCCGAGTACAACGACACCAGCAACCCCGCGCTGCCGGTCAACCCGCACACGATCAACTGCAGCAGCAACAACCCGCCGCACTGGGACTACACCGAGGACGTCGGCTACAGCGCGCTGTGCCCGGGCAGCCCGGACACCTGGGCCATCATGACGGCGATCATCGACCAGCTCAGCGCCGTGACCCCGGGCCCGTACTACGACCTCGGCGGCGACGAGGTACCGGCCACGCTGCTCAGCGCGACCAAGTACGCCGCGTTCATCAACCGCGAGACCGGCATCGTCACCGGGCCGGGCAAGACCGTCATGGGCTGGGCCGACATCGCGGGCCCGGGCACCACGCCGCCGGCGGGCTCCGTGGCCGAGTACTGGCAGCCCGCCAGCGGCACGTCCCCCGGAACGATCACGGGCCGGGAGGCGGTGGCCAAGCACATGAAGATCGTGATGGCCCCGGCCAACCACACCTACCTCGACCAGAAATACGCCGTCACCGCGCGGTCCAGCGTGCCGCCCTCACTCGGCATGAACTGGGCCTGCCCCAGCGGGTGCGACGTCTCCAGCGCCTACAACTGGAACCCGGGTGGCTTCGTCACCGGCGTCACCGACCGGAACGTGATCGGGGTCGAGGGCGCGATGTGGGGCGAGACCGTCGCGAACCTGACCAACGCCGACTACATGGTCTTCCCGCGGCTGCTGGCTCTGGCCGAGGTCGCCTGGTCGCCCCCGGCGGACCGGACCGCGACCAGCCCCGCCTACCACGACTTCCTGCTGCGCCTGGCCGCCCAGGGCGCCCGCTTGCAGGCGGCCGGGGTGAACTTCTACCCCTCGACCGAAGTGCCCTGGACGCTGACCGTCACCGGAACCACCGAGACGGCCAGCTCCCACGGCCAGGTGGACGGGCCGGTCGCGACGCTGTCGGCCCCGGGTTACCCGACCAGCACGCTGACCATGTGCGACGGCTCGCTCGGCATCGGCTGCACGATCGCCTGGGGCGACGGCAGCAGCAGCACCGGCGACGTGACCGGCACCAACGCCACCGGCGCCCAGGTGAACAGCCTGTACACCATCTTCGGCCCGCACACCTACGCCCGCCCCGGCACCTACCACGGCGTGGTCACCGTGAGCGCCGGCAACGCTGCCCCGGTCCGGGCGGACTTCACCGTGACCTGGAAATGACACCGTTCCGCCCGCGCCGTCCTCAGGAGAGCCAGAACCCGCACTGGTGCTCCGCGGCGGCGTTGACGGGCCGGACGCCGCCCGGGCCCGGCGCGAACTGGAGGGCGGGCTGCTCGGCACGCCCGGGCCGGGTGACCGGCCAGCGGGCCAGCGTGGCGCCCGACGGGCGGCCGGTCCGGGCGAAGGCGGTCCAGTAAGCGATCAGGACGCCGGCCAGGCGTCGCTGAGCGTCGGTGTAGTAGCTGCTGCTCAGGGGCAGGCGGCCGGCGACGTCGAAGAGGTCCATCAGTTCGGAGCCGTGTGAGGCGCCCGCCGGGAAGCCCTTGGGCAGGTTGGCCAGCGGCTGGGCGTGCTCGTCGGCGAATTCGTAGGTGTAGACGGAGGTGAACCGAGCCAGGTCATTGGCCGTGGCGACCTGGCTGCAGGCCCAGATCCGGTCGGTGAACACCGCCGACCAGGTGATCGCCGCGTTGCCGCCGTACCGTTGCCGCGGGTAGCGGCGCAGCACGGCCGGCGCCTGCGCCCCGAAGGACTCCTTGATCAGCCCTGGATACTCGCGCGCTGTGACCGGATCGCTCAGGTCGGCCATGATGCCCGCGATCAGCCGGTGCTCATCGCGGGTCTGGCCCAGCATGACCGGCACCCGGTGGAACAGCCCGCGGCGCAGGGCGGCGGCCGGATCGAGCGGCAGCACCGGGGTGCCGGTCGCGGCCACGCCGAAATTGTCGTACTCCGCGGCCAGCGCGGTCGCGGGCAGCGCCCGCAGGCAGGCGAGGTCGGCGACGTTCGAGCCGAGGTCGCAGCGCACCGCGGCGGCCGCGGCCTGACCGGCCCGGTCCACCGCGGCCAGCGGCTGGAAGAACGAGCCGGCCGGTACGCCGGTGCCCATCGCGTCGCGCGGCCAGTTGAGCTGGCAGTTGCCGCTCTGCATGATCGCCCGCTGGAACAGCCCCGCGGACCGCGGGGAGGTGAGCTGGGCGCAGGTGGCGACGGCCCCTCCGGACTGGCCGAACAGCGTCACGTTGCCGGGCTCGCCGCCGAACGCGGCGATGTTGGCCCGCACCCAGCGCAGCGCCGCCTGCTGATCCTGCAGGCCGAAGGTGCCCGATCCGGGCAGCCCGGCATGCCCGAAGAAGCCGAAGATGCCGAGCCGGAAGTCGATGGTGACCACGATCACGTTCCCGCGGGCGGCCATCCGGGACGGGTTGTAGTTGCTGCCCGAGTCGGTGGTCAGCCCGCCGCCATGCAAGAACACCATCACCGGCTTCGGGCCAGGCCGCCGCGGCACGGCGACGTTCAGGTAGAGGCAGTTCTCGCTGCCGATTCGGACGCCGTTGCTGATCTGCGCGCACGGCGGCCCGGAATGCTGCGCCGGCCGTACCCCGCGCCAGGGCCGCACCGGGTGCGGCGGCCGCCAGCGCAGCGCACCGACCGGCGGCGCGGCGTACGGCACGCCGAGGAAGCGCAGCACGGTTCCCCGGACCGTTCCCCTGAGCGCGCCCGCGCTGGTGCGCACCACCGGGCCGGCGCTCACCGCCTGCTGGCCAGGTGACGTCCCGGCCAGCGCCGGCGCCGCGGTGGCCAGTGCGCCGGCGACCGCCCCAGCGGCAATCAGTCTGCTGATCATGGGAGTCCTTTCGATGCGACCCGTTGCGTGTCCTGCGGCCAGGATTGCCGCGCCGCTGCCGCCGCGGAGGTATCGATCGGATAGGCAGGATTAGCCGGTTGGCTATTGCGCGGGGCGCGCGCAGCTCAGGGCAGCAGGCCGCGCTCGTAAGCGGCGGCGACGGCGGAGGCGCGGTCGCGGGCGCCGAGGCGGTCGTAGATCCGCAGCAGGTAGGCCTTGACGGTGGCTTCGCTGACGAACAGCCGGCCCGCCGCTTCCCGGTTCGTCGCGCCGTCGGCCACCAGCCGCAGCAGTTCCAGCTCTCGCGGCTTGAGCAGCCCGGCCGCGGGCCGGGCCGCCCGGTTGAGGACCCGGCGGGCCGCAGACGGGGCCAGCACCGCCTCGCCCCGGGCCGCCGCCCGCACCGCGTCGATCAGCTCGGTCCGCGAGGCGTCCTTGAGCAGGTAGCCGACCGCACCCGCCGCCAGGGCGGACACCACCTGGTCGTCGCGGTCGTAGGTGGTGAGGACCAGAACCTTCGCCTCGGGCGTGGTCTCGCGCAGCCGGGCCGTCGCGGTCACGCCGTCCATCCGGGGCAGGTTCAGGTCCATGAGCACCACGTCCACCCGGTGGCGGCGGACGTGGGCCAGCGCCTCAAGCCCGTCCGCGGCCTCCGCGACCACGTGGAACTCGCCCGTGCCGTCCAGCAACTGGCGCAGCCCGTCGCGGAACACCGGGTGGTCGTCGACCAGGAGCACCTGGACCGGGCCGGTCACGGCCGGGCCCCTTCCGCTACGGCCTGCGGCGGGGCGGGTACGCGCGCGCAGATCGCGGTTCCGTGACCAGGCGTGCTCTCGATCTCCAGCCGGCCGCCGAGCTGGCCGAGCCGCTGCCGCATTCCGCCGAGCCCGAAGCCGCGCTCTCCGGCCGCGTCCCGGCGGCCCGCCTGGACCTTGTACGTGCTTACTCGAAACGCCCTGACCTCTGTGAAGAGCTAGTCCGGACCATCCGTAACCTCGATCGTGCACTCAGTGCTAGCGCGCTGAGCGGCCCTGCCAGCGTGTGCTCGACTGGCCGGAGCCCGCGCAACTGGCGGGTCAGTGACCGCGTAAGCGACAGTGAAGCCAGCATGATCGTCATGGCCTTCAGTCGTGGTACGTCCAAGCGGGAGCTTGCAGAGCGCTACGGGATCAGTGAAAGCAGCGTGAAGCGACTGCTACGCCGATACCGGGTGCAACAGCAGTCTCAGGACAACACCTTGGTCTGACGATGGCCTGCTCTCTCGCAATCGAGAATGGCTTTATTGCTACTCAACAACAAATCTAAAACGGAGACCATGATGCATGAACAACGAAGATTTACACATTGGCTCGCTGTGCACCGGGTACGGCGGCCTCGACATTGCGGCATTAGCGGTGTTCGGCGGCAGGCTCGTCTGGTGCGCGGACAATGACAAACACGCTTCTACCATCCTGGCTGCACGCTACCCGGACGTGCCGAACCTGGGCGACCTAACGACGCTCGATTGGGACGATGTTCCGGCCGTAGGCGTTCTGTGTGCCGGGTTCCCCTGTCAGGACATTAGCTTTAGCGGCCGAGGGGCCGGGATCGAGAAAGGAGTCAAAAGTGGTATTTGGAAAAACATCGTTACCGGCATTCGCCAGCTACGACCCACGATTATCGCCGTGGAGAACGTGGCCGCCATCAGGAGCCGCGGGCTTTACCGGATACTCGGGGACGTGGCCGAAATTGGGTATGACGCAATCTGGACGAGCTTACGCGCCAGTGACGTTGGCGCAGCGCACCGGCGAGAGCGGGTCTTTATCCTGGCCTACCGGCCGGATGCAGCAGACATACTCGCTATTGCCCACGCCCGTGGCCAGCGATGGCAGCGGCGGACAGTCAGTAGCCAAACGTCGCGCAGGCGGGCACCAGGTGGACCTGTCCGACTTGGTGATCTCGCTCTGGCCGGTACTGGGAAACGGCGGCAACCAGCGACACGAGCGAGCAGCGTAAGCGAGATCGCCTGGGGGCGATACGAGGCAGCTATTCGCAGGTGGGAGGCAGTTACCGGTCGGCCTGCCCCGTATCCCGTCGAACGAGGTACCAGAGGCCAGGCACGGTTAGCGGCCGCCTTCAGTGAGTGGTTGATGGGTTTGCCCAAAGGCTTCGTGACCGACCTCGGCCTGCCCTATAGCGCGCAGCATCGAGCGTTAGGGAACGGCGTGGTGCCACAACAAGCCCTCGTAGCGTTATGGCAACTGGTTGAGACGGCCGCCACGACGGTTCAGCCACCACATGGAGCGGCAATGTAAAAGCAAGTTCTATGGAGGACACATGTATGGAACAAGCACCACACAACCCCGAAGATGATGAACTGCAATCTCCAGCGGAAGTAGCAGCATCGTCGGAAGCGCAGCGGATTCGTGAGGGCATTGCCGAAGCCTTGAGAGGCGGCGAGCCGATCGACCATGAGACGGCCTGGCTGGTTGCGAAGCACACTACACCCGGCAGCGGGGCACTCCACGATCTCGCCATGACCGGCGAGATAACACCCGAGATCGGCACACAGCTTGAGATTGCCTATGAAGGTCTTGCCTGATCTGGCCGGCACCTGGATCGCTGCCCTTGATGGCTACTGCTACCGGCGGGAAGACAAAGGGCCGATACCGGGATGGCCGGAAGGGCCAGACCAATAAAGCCTATCTGACTAATCGGAGGAAGGAACTATGAAACGAACACTACATGACGTGGGTCACCGCCCGCGCGATCCTTGCAGGCTGCCTACACATTATGCTGTTACTTCAATCAATTTGAGAATAAGGAGATGAAATTATGGGTGAAAAAGTAGTACGCTTCTCAGACTTATCCGGCCAGATGGCCGATGAAGCAGCAGGCGGCCTTATTCCGCTCACGGTAACCGACTACCCGGATGCTGACCCGGATCAACGGGTACGCATCGAGGTCACGCCAGATGAGTTGGAAAAGATCGGCAAGCTGTCCATTGCGGCGGTCGGCCTGGAGACCGAGCCAACCAACGAAGAAGAGCAACGGTCTCGGTTTGTCGTGCCGCTCGCGAAACTTGCCTCGCTCGCGATGGTTGCTCCGATTGAAGAAGTCCTCGCGAGTGCCCAGCCGGTTGTACCGCCCAAGAATAACCGTCGCTCCCAAGGTGGCGAACGGCGTTCACATAACCAAAGGGCTGACGGTGGAGCACTCATTAATTACAACGATCCTGAGAACGCTGGCTTGCCACACAAGGGTAAGGTCGGTGAGGGAGAGGCGGCATTTGTGCGAGACAACCTAGAGTTGGTCAATGAGCGGCGAACCGCCGCGGGTCACGCACCCATAGACCCGAGCAACACCGAACATGCCAAGCGGTATGGGCTTGATGGTTGAGTCCTAAGCGAATACGGCCACGACCTAACGCTGGCGCCAGCTTCCTTGCGGCTGTCGTTCGGGCATCGTGCTCGGCTGATTGAGTTGTCCTTGGGCGGCATCGGCAAACCAGCCCGCCCATCGGCCGATAAAGTCATCCAGATCACCGATGCTGACGGCGGTAAACGGCCATGCCGCCTGAACCTCGGCCATCCCTGCCCATACGGCTTTCGCCGCGTCCTCGCCCGGGTCGAGCGCGAAAGGGTTTCGACTGCTCTGCTGCGGAATAAGCGGTGAGACCATAAAGGCAGTCTCAAACCACTGATACTTGCCTGACTCTCGCACATCGCAGTACCAGAGCGAGTGACTTCTGCCCTCATATCCATAACGATTCCGTGGAATTTGGATGCTCACCGCGGAATGGGCGATGACCTCAAAGGCCGGAGGCGACCATGAACCCCACGGCTGTAGTGAAGTCGCGACCGGTGGCGCGAGCCGCATCTCAGCTTGGTTGAGTTGCACTGTCCAGCCGATGTCGAGACCGACACTGAAGCTGGCAAGTGGCGCGGCTTGCGTGATTGCCTCCTTGAGCGCATCGGCAACCTGCTTCAGTGATCGCCGGGCAGATTCCATGAGTGCCGCTCGTCGCTCGGCCTCGGACTGGCGCTCGGACTGCTGACGTGCCGCTACACCTTGTCTCATCGCCTGAGCACGGTTAGCCTCCTGAAGGTTCGCGAGCCCTGCACTCTGTGGCGCTCCCGCAACACGGGCAAGCCGAGCAACTATGGCGCTCGCGCTAGGCCGAGCTCCGGGGGCCTTGTACAAACACTCGTCCACCAGCGCTGCCAGCAACGATGGGACATTGCCGAGCGGAACTGGATCAACATGCAGGTGCTGCTCTCGGAAGTCGTGCATCTGTGGCCCGGCAAATGGCCGCGTGCCAGCCAGTAGTTCGTAGGCGATGACACCGAAGGCATACACGTCGGTTGCGTTCGTTGCATGCTCGCTCCGCCACTGCTCAGGGGCAGCATAGGCCGCTGTGAACATGTGCTTCCGTGTATCCGGAGCCGTGGTCGCTTCAGCGTATCGTGATATGCCGAAGTCGGCCAGACTCCAGTGTCCATTGAGCAACAGGACATTCTCAGGCTTCAAATCCCGATGCACGACGCGGCCATCAAGGTCAGCCAGCGCATCGGCAATGTCTGTAAGTATAGTGACCGCCTCGGCCATACTGAGCGGTCCTGGAGTTTCGCTCAGGTGTTGGCGCAGTGACTTCTCAGCCCTGGGCATCACAAGGGCCCAGCTATCCTCGGTTTCACCGCGATCGATAATGGGAACGACGTTGCGTGCTTCGCCAAGTTCAACAAACAAAAGCTCACGCTCAGCTCCCGGTGCCTTTGGCACCAGCTTCACCACTGCCGACTCATGGTCAGCAGACTTAGCAGAATAAACCTTACCGAAGCCGCCGCCACCGATTACTTCCCCGAGTATCCATTCCTGTCCGAGTTGCACCCGCATGATCCGTATTATCCTCTTCAACCTATTTTAGGACCTTGGCCAGAATTCACAAACTAAACCATTTGCTCATCGATCAACAATCGACTTCACCCAGGCAATACGCCCCTCGATGGCGGTCGCGAACGACTTAGCCGTAGCAGTAGCGAGCGGCTCAAGGTAAGTAACCGAGCCATCGGTGCGCTTCGTCGTGATGAACCAACCGGCCTGGTAGACGTTCTCGCCAATGAAGCGACGCAGCATCTCCTGGTAGCGCTGGTTGTACGACAGACCATCGAAGCCGGGATCGGTCGGGAACAGGGCTTTGGTACCTCGGTTGGGCAACTCGGTTTCGGGCGTCTCCTGGAGCACGAACACATACGCCAGCCACGGCGGTACGTCGCCATAGGTCATGTTCTTGTCTTGGGCAGCACGGGTGTCGGTCGCCGTGCCGAGCGCTTCCTCGAAGCGGTTGTTGATGTTCTTGCCGACGCTGCCGACCTGGGAC